>Ga0334883_1000389_pt1 | contig 81125 bp, 82 predicted proteins | sample GraSluR1_MG_6_FD_207230 | JGI IMG/M metagenome (GOLD analysis project Ga0334883, IMG submission 207230) | Sludge microbial communities from methane-producing bioreactor in Wageningen University, Netherlands - Granular Sludge_09_05-R1 | ecosystem: Engineered > Bioreactor > Anaerobic >... | reverse complement strand
ATACCAAGTATGATAGAGTTGGTTGGTTGACATGAAAACCTCCTTCGGTAAAGTGGTTGACACCTTTACTTTACCTGGTTTTCCGTGTCAATCAACCGCTTTTCTAAAAAAGTGTCCGGTAGCTAGAAAGCGCTTTTCTATTTGATCAGATTCAGCGAGTTTTTCAACCATCCAACTATCCGTCTCCTGAATCAGCTTCAAAATCCGCGTTTCAAGCTCCTCGCGGGATCCGGTCTCTTGATAAGATGAGATCACTTCTTCCTTCGGCGCAAAAGGAGATTCTATATGCTGGACGGTTTCTACAAGCGCATATAGGCGCCTTGCCCCTGCATCGCCTCTGGAACAGGCCGGAGCTAACCAATCGGCCAAATATTTCAGATCTTCATGCAGGTCTTTTGGTTTTATAGGATTGCTGTAAGCCCAAATATTCTCGGCAAAGGGAAGCAAAGCTCTGGAACTTTGTTTTCGCAAATGTGGTTTGAGCGTGTAGACAGCACGCATTACTTTTGCCATCGTAGAGAGCAAATTGAACAAATATGCGTATTCGTCCTCATCTTGCACTAACCAGGTTTCATCCAATAATCGCTCGGCAGCCAGTTCTTCGACTTCCTCAGCAAAGTCTGATTGTGCATAGGCCGCCGCTGAAACCAACTCGTGTGTCTCCATCAAACATCTGTTCAATGCTTTACGCCGGTCGTCCTTTTCTTCACCTGATATGTGACCCGTAAAAAGCAACGCTACACCCTGAGCTGCGACGGCTAAAACCTTCTAGCGACGCCAATGAGACGAACGGACACTTTCCAGAACACGATCCTTGAGCCTTGACAAATCTTCCTCGTTTCCGGGTGCTAAACTCATCAGGTACGCCAACTCCATCGCGATTTCATCCGGCATCATACCTTCATCATCGCGGAAACTGAATGTCGTTACTGGAGGCTGCCAGCGCCTTTCTTTATAATCATAGCCTCCATCCACGAACAAACTCTCCGAAACCCGATCGACGATCTCCATCAACAATGTTTCGCAAGGTTTCTGTTCCAGACGGACCGGATCTACAAAATACAGATTCTCGATATGGCGCGCAATGGCTGCTATGACTTCAACATATACAGCCTCTCTGAACTCCAACGTGAGACCCAATTTAACTACACCAACACCCGGTGGATAGATTCGTAAATGTCCATCGACTTGAACATTGTGCAAAAAGTCAGTGATCTTCTCCGAAAAGTACGGCAGAGAAGTTGTCAAATCACAATGAAACTGGCGTAGATATTCGGACAGGCTCAATTCATAGGGGACAAAACACAAAGGCTGAGTGGTAGGCTTTCGCAAGTCAGGCATAGCGGGCTTCCAAAAACTATCATACTTTTCTGATGTATAGACCACCGGTTTAAGACTGCCTAACTCCCCAAGGTTAAAAGACTTTCTGCGGTTGAATGTTCTACGCATTTTGTCCGAGTCGGTAAAGGCACTGTACAATCCCTTAGCCTTCACACTTTCAGGATACATCAAGAAATCGGCAACTCGAAACAATTGGGATACGCTAACCTGAACGATACGAGTTCCCATCAGCTTGGTATGCAGTTCATTTATCCTAGCAGAAAAAACCTGAACAGGATTTAGCGCTTTTTCTAGTTCAGTGGCTAATTTACGCAATTCTGTCTGGCGGTCGTCATCAGGATCAAGGTGATCACTCAATACATACAACAGCGAAACAAGCGCATTTTCTCGATCATGATACTGGTCCATCAAAAAGCTCACTACAGCCATTACACGTTGTTGAAGACTAGAGGCTGAAGGAAGTTCGTTACGCCAAGCAATGATCCGCTCATCAACGAAGAGAGACCTTAATGCAGCGTCGCTCTCAAATGCCTCACACCTTAAGAGCGCGTTTTGCAGCCTGATATTCACAGTGGATGGTATACCTGACCGAGTACTCATAGCAAAACTCCAGCAAATTATGCAACAGCACAATCATTTCAGGATGAATATATGAAAACAATCGCACATAGCTTCACACACATTCATCGACATGTCGTGATACAGTTCTATGTTAGTCCTGACCCGATACAGATTTGCACTCCTTCGTGGTTTTGGTATCATGGATCAAATTGATACTTATCCGATTCAAGCCTATTATAGGTTTCCTCGAGCATTAGGCAACCAGCACAAGCAAGGAGGTGTGGAAGTGATGAATGAAACAGTTTTTAGCAAATTCGAAGCTTTGACTTTTGATGATGTCCTCATCGTGCCGGGGTACACCGAGGTTTTGCCCAACGAGACCGACGTCAGCGCGGCGCTGACGTCGACCATCACGCTGAATATCCCTATCCTTTCGGCAGCGATGGACACCGTCACCGAAGCGCCGCTGGCGATCGCGCTGGCGCGTGAGGGCGGCATGGGCATCATCCATCGCAACCTCTCGCCGGAAGAGCAAGCTGCCGAAGTCGCCAAAGTCAAGCGCTCGCAATCCGGGATGATCGTCGATCCCATCACCCTGCCGACGACGGCGCTGCTGGGCGATGCCGAGCAGATCATGTCCACGTACCACATCAGCGGCGTGCCGATCATGGATGCAAACAACCATCTGGTCGGCATCATCACCAACCGTGACTTTCGTTTTGTGGATGAGAAAGATTTCGGCCAACCGGTGACGGCGTTTATGACGGCGGAGGACATCATCACTGCGCCCCTTGGCATCACGCTGGACGAAGCCAAGCGCATCCTGCACAAACATCGCATCGAGAAGCTGCCATTGGTGGATGAGGAAGGCGTGCTCAAGGGCTTGATCACGGTCAAGGACATCCAAAAGGCGCAGGATTTCCCGAACGCGGCCAAGGATGCACGCGGACGCCTGGCCGTGGGGGCGGCAGTGGGCGTAGGCGTGGACCTGGAAGAGCGGCTAAGTTTGATGGTTCCAATGGGGCTGGATGCCGTCGTCATCGATACGGCGCACGGCCATTCGGCGGGCGTGATCCGCGCCATCGAACGCATCCGCCATCGCTGGCCCGACCTGCCCATCATCGCCGGGAACGTGGTGACTGCGGACGGCACGTCCGCCCTCATCAGGGCCGGAGCCAGCGTGATCAAGGTGGGCGTGGGCGCGGGGTCGATCTGCACGACGCGCATCATCGCCGGGGCGGGGATGCCGCAGCTCAGCGCCATCCACGAGTGCGCGATGGCGGCGAAACCTTACGGTGTGTCCATCATCGCGGATGGCGGCATCAAATACAGCGGGGATGTCGTCAAAGCGCTGGCGGCAGGCGCGAACATGGTGATGCTCGGCAGTATGCTTGCCGGGTTGGACGAAGCGCCGGGCGAGGTCGTCTATTACGACGGGCGACGCTTCAAGGAATATCGTGGGATGGGCAGCCTCGGCGCGATGCGCGGTTACGGGCGCGACCGTTACGGCACGGGACAGGGGGGCAGCGGCAAGCTGGTCCCAGAAGGCGTCGAGGGGCGCGTGCCCTACAAAGGGCCGTTACACGACTACATCTACCAACTAGTCGGCGGCCTGCGCGCCGGGTTAGGTTACGCGGGCGCAGCCAGCCTGGCAGACCTGCGCGAAAAGGCGCAATTCACGCGCATTACCAACGCCGGGTTGATCGAAAGCCACCCGCATGACGTCATCATCACGAGAGAACCACCGAACTATCAAGTAGGGTAAAACAAAAAACCCCGATTTTCATCCAAAAATCGGGGTTTTTATTAGGTCGGTTATATCTCCGCGTTAGGCGGAGTGGGTGGCGTCTTGGGCGTGCGCTTGCGACCGCCAAAGATCAACCGCAGGCCCTTAACAAACAGGTAGAACAATCCGCCGAGGAAAAGCGTGACCGGCAGTATGAGGATGACGATGCGGATCAACGCATTGATCAACCATTGGAAGGCTTTGATCAGCGCCTGGAAGGATTCTTTCGCCACGCCGCCGGGCCGCCATCCGGCGACCTCGATGGGCTGCGAAAGAGCGTCGGGCGTGAGGGAGACGGTGATCGTCGCCATCGCCGCGGAACGCTCCAGGTATTGCATACGACCCTTGGTCTGCTCAATCTCCACTTGGGTCTGGCTCAACTGCTCGTAGACTGCGAGCACGGCTTCGGTATCCTCGGCCTGGTCCATCAGTTCTTCCAGGCGGTTGGCCTTGGCCTCCAACGCGCGCAGACGAGAGCCTAGATCGACGTACTCCTGGGTCACGTCCTGCGAGCCGATGGTCTCCTGTGTGACTTCCATCGCCATATCGCGCAGCGCGCTCATCGTTTCGTTGAATTTCTCGGCGGGCAAACGCAGGGTGAGCGTGATGCGCCGCAAGCCGCCGCTGTAGGTATAGCTGCTGGAATTGCTGACGTAGCCGCCGATCCCTTCAACCAGCTTGGTGATGTCTTCTTGGGCGACGTCAGAATCTCTGACCACGAGCGACAATTCGGCGTTGTAGATGATCATTTTCGCCGGTTCACCAGCCTGGAAATCGACGGTAGTACTGTCGTAGGCCACATTGCCGGCCGCATCCCAGGAAACAGGTTCACGCGCCATCTCTTCTCGGGGCGCTTCCGCGTACTGAGACTCAGTTGTAGGCGCAGACTTCATCGCACAACCGGTCACGACCAGGATCAAAGCTAAACATAAGGCAATCAGTTTGTATTTCATGGATTTCCTCCTCATTTCAGTCTACAGTCAAGACGGCGATGAGTACACTAAAGTTCCACGCTGCACAGCACGGTCGAGCGAGACGCCCGGCCTACCGGCCCATCTGCAAACGGTCGATGAGACGCTGTGGAAGGCCGCGGGCGCGCATACGCTCCTGCGTGATCTCCACCGCGTAGGGGACACGGCGGAACTCCCAGGTCATCTGGTTGGCGTCTAGGATGGCGTAGCTGGCGCGTGGATCACCGTCGCGCGGTTGGCCCACGCTGCCCGGGTTAAGGATCAGCCGCCGCCCGGTCAACGACAAAGGCGTTCCCCACTCGGGTAGGAGAATCCGCGCTTGTTGTGGACCCTCTACCCATTCGAGCGCCAGCGGCAGGTGGGTATGGCCGACCAATGCCACCTGAAAATCGAACATCGTAAAATTGTCCCTGGCCGAACGTGAATCCACCAGATATTCCCAAATCGGCTCGCGGGGGCTACCATGGGCCAGCATAAAACTGTCCATTTCCACCGTCGCCGGTAAATCCGAAAGGAAACTGCGGTTTTCTGCAGATAACTCCTGCTGCGTCCAATAGAGCGCCTGGCGGGCATCGTTATTGAAGATCAGCAAATCCGCCCGGCCTATCGCCCCCCAGTCGTGATTGCCAACAATGCACGTGAAGGGAAAATCTTGTAAGCGATCCACACATTCGTTAGGGTTCGGCCCATAACCTACCACATCGCCAAGACAAAGGAGGGCATCGAAGGGTTGCGCGTCCATTAACACGGTTTGAAGCGCGGGGAAGTTGCCATGGATATCAGAAATCACGACATAACGCATTATGTACTCCTCGAAAACAAGTATTAATCACAATATGGAGATGCCCTGATTATAACCTACTCATGCAGAAATCAAACCCGCAAACTAACATCGCCGACGGAGAAGGATTGCCGGCTACCATCGGGCAGACGCAGCCACAACGCACCGGTCGCGTCCACGTCCTCGGCAATGCCAGCGACGCAGCCGGTAGGTGTGTGAACCTGGACGGCACAATCCATCCACGCCAACCGCTTTCGCCACAGGTCGAGCACATCCGTACCGGCTAACAACGCAACGCGGTAGGCTTCTACGCCGGTCAGGAAAGCGTCCAACAGAGCCACCCGTTCAATGGGCTGCCCGCCCTCGGACAGCAGGCTCGTCGCGTTGGGCGCCAGGTCGGGCAATAGTGCAGGCGGTACGTTCACGTTCAGGCCGATGCCGACGACCAGGAAGGGCCGGTTATCCGCACCGCTGCCGATTTCGCTCAACATTCCGGCGATCTTGCGCCACGCACGCTCTTCTGCGATGATAAGGTCATTGGGCCACTTGAGCTGCACGGCGACACCGGACACGCGCCCCACAGCGTCGGCCATCGCCATGCCACACAACATCGTAAGGCGCGGCGCGTGATAGGTGAACGGTTCCGGCGGGCGAAAAAGCAGCGACAGGAGCAAGCACGTTCCCGGCGGGGCGATCCAACTGCGACTCAGTCGTCCGCGGCCTGCTGTCTGTTCATCGGTGACGTACACCAGCCCTTCGGCCGCGCCCTGCCGGCCGGCTTCCAACAGCACGGTGTTCGTCGAGTCCACGCGCTCGAAATAGCGGATGTCCCAACCTTCACGACGATAGTCGCGCAATAGCACCTTAACAGCCCTCTGAGAAAATTAACCACGAATCTTCACGAACATGAAACATTCGCGTAGATTCGTGAAGATTAGTGGTAAAAGTATACCTCGGTTTTCAGTCCGTCGACAACCCCGCCTCTGTGAGGCCGTGCACCCACTGCAACGGGCTGACCGACACGCCGTTGACCCACAGTTCCCAGTGCAGGTGCGGGCCGGTGGAAAGGCCGGTGTTGCCGACCGCGCCGATGATCTCCCCCTGCGCCACAGACTGTCCCACGGCCACATCGATGCGCGAGAGGTGCCAGTAGCCGGTGACGATGCCCCACCCGTGATCGATCAGGATTGCTCTACCGCGTACCACCAGCGGTTCGGCCAAGATCACGACGCCGGAAGCAGGTGCGTAGACCGGATCGCCGATCTCCACGCGGAAATCTGTGCCTTCATGGTAACTGCCAAAGCCGTAGCCATACGACCGCCGCGATCCGTAATAGGAAGTGACTGCACCCTGGACGGGATACCGGAAGGGAAACTCCCACAGCCGTTCCGTGGAACGCAACTTGCGCAACGACGCCACCTTGACGCGCTCGTGCTGCGAAAGCGCCGGATCGAGCAACGATTGCCGGTCCGCGGGCAGGTCGAGGCGTTCGTAATCATAGCGGCCTGGCGCAACGATGAGAGGCAGAGACGCATCCACCGCTCTGTCCGGCGTCTGGATGTGCACCGTGACGTCGTAAGCGCCGGGCGCCAGCAGCGCCGGCACGCCGATGAAGGCATAGAGGGTGGTCGCGTAATCGCTGTCATAAGTGTAGCACGATTCGGTGACATCCTGGAAGGTGACCGTACACGTGGAGGGGATCACGGTTTCGAGGATCAGCACTGCCGTCTGCCCACGCGCCACGGGCTGCGTGGGCAGATTCAAGGCGGCGACGGGATAGGGCAAATGCGGCGCGGCGCCATCCCCAGATCGCATGAAAAGCGCGCCGGTATACAGGGGCTGTGGATGCAGGCGCAGCGCCGCCCCATAAGGCAGATCGTAGCGCACGGCCAGCGCCAGCCGGGTATCGTCTGGCGACGCCGTCGTGATGACGCGCGTGGGTGCGGCATCGGGGAGATAGAGCTTCTGCCCTACCCAGAGCAGGCTAGGATTGAGCAGATGATTGCTGCGCGCGACCTCTTCCCACGTCAATCCCGCCGGACGCGCCAGGGCATCCAATGCATCGCCCAACATCGCGTGATAGGACATCCAAGGGCGTGCGCTATCCCCCGGCAGCGCCGGCAGCAGCAGCGTTTGTCCAGGATAGATATAACGCGGGTCACGAAGCGCGTTGAGTTGTTGCAGGGTCAACACGTCGGTGCCAAAGCGGGTCGCAATGGAGGCCAGCGTGTCGCCGGGCTGCACGAGATAAACCGGCGCTTCATCCGCTGCTGCCGGAAGAGCCATACACACCGCGGCCAACAGCGTCAACAGCACCAACGCGCGGCAGAGCTTCACAGCGCAAGAAGAAGAAAAAATGGCCATCATCGGCGGCCTCACAGCGGCTCAATCGTGAGGCGTTCGCCGACCTGTACTAACGACAATAAGGCTGGCGTCCCTTCGAGGTAATACTTGGCTGGCGATTTCGGCGCGTAGTAGGGACGAAATGGCTTGGCCAGATTCGCATCCACCACAGTGCCATCCGCCGCCATCCACACCACGCCAATGGAGAAAAACACGAAGAACATATGGATCGATGTTGCCACGCGGCTCTCTACGCTTTCGACGAACAATAATCCCTCATCGTCAGGCAACGAGCGCTGAAAGGTCAACCCACGCAGACGGCAGAGGAACGTGTCACAACGACGTGCGCGCAACGGCAGCGCTGTCCCATCCTGGCGCAGCAAGCGCACATAGGCTGCCCGCTTGCTCATAGCGCAACCCCGAAGCCCTGGTTGCGGACGATGGGTAACAGCACGGTAAAAGTGCTGCCCAGTTCAGGGGCGCTATCGACCCAGACCCGCCCACCGTGCGCTTCGACAAGGGCCTTGACAATGGTCAGCCCGATGCCCAGACCACCGGCTTCCAGGCTGAGTGGATTCGCGGCTCGATAAAAACGTTGCCAGATAAGCGCTTGCTCGTCCAATGGAATCCCGATGCCGGTATCGGACACCCAAATCGAGTAATAAGTCGGTTGGCCGAGTGTGCCGTAAATCGCACGCGCGCCGATGGTAATTTGCCCATCGGCATAGGTGAATTTAATGGCGTTGCTCAACAGGTTATCGACAATGAGACGCAGCCGGTTGGAGTCGGCCTCTACGAGCGGTAAATCTTCGGGCATGTCCAGGTTCACGGTGAGCAATCGCTCCTCGATGCGTTCACGATAACGATTGACGACCTCCCCTGCCAACACCGGAACGTCCACTTTCTGATAATGCAAACCCACGCGCCCCTTTTCGATTTCTGCTACGGAGATGATGTTATCGGTCAACGAAGCCATCCGCGTGGTGTTCTCACGGATAACGCCCATAAATTGCTGGTACGCTAATGGCAGTTCTCCCACCATGCCAGAGAGCATCACCTCGGTGTATCCTTTGATCGCGGTGAGTGGCGTGCGCAGTTCGTGGGAGATACTATCAACAAATTCGCGCTTCGCGCGTTCGGCCAGGTACTCGCGCGTGATGTCTTGCAAGATGGCAACGACGCCTAATCGCTCAGTGTTGTTCAACAGCACAGGCGCGGCGCTGACCCGGATGTGCCGGTCGCCCAGAGCAAACATGGTCTCGAAAAGCTGGTTTAAATTCACGAGCGATTCGGGATCGAGTTCGCTTTTCAGGGTCGGTGAGGACAAGACATCTTTTACCGGTTTGTCGAGCACATCCTCGCGCCGCACATCCAGAATCTGCTCGGCAGCCTGATTGAGGAGGATGAAGCGCCCTTCGGCGTCGGAGACGAGGATGCCCTCTGCCATGCTTTCCAGGATGGCCTCCTCGCGGCGCAGTTCGGCTTCACGCACTTTGAGCAACTGGCTCAACTCCTGCGCTTTTACCGCCAATGCGCCGTACAAGCGATGGTTCTCCACCGCGCCGGCAATTTGCACGGCGATCGTCGTCGCCAGCAACTCCTGCTCCGACGTAAATTGGGGCTTCGACGGCGCGTTATACGCAACGAGAACGCCCATCACCCGCTCCTGGCGCGTCAACGGCTGGATGAGCAACGGGCCTTTTTCCGTAACGCCGAGCAGTTCGAAGAGCGTGTGCAACTGCACGATATCCTCTTCCGGGCCAAAGATCAAGTGGATGGCTGGCATCCCCGGCTGTTTGCGCAGGGCAAACTTGAGGTTCGGGTAATCGTTTAGCGCGATCTCCTGTGGCACTTCCGTCTTTGCGCCAAGGACACGATAGAGTGCCACCAGATGCAAGATGTCGGGATCGTGTTCGTCGGTCAACAAAATGGCCACCGCGTCGGCGCGCAAGGCCATGGCGACACTATCAACGACCTGCTCAAGCATACCACGCAGATCGAGTTGCTCGCCGATGGAGCGCGTCGCTTCGATGAGGAACAGCAATTCCTGGCTTTGGCGCAACGCCTCTTCACTCAGATCGTGCAAGTCCTGCCGGTAGGAGGCCAGGTCCAGCAGCACCGAGCGGAAAAGCAACACGGCAAAAAGGGGGTATCCCACCAAAGCACACAGCCGGCCCAGGCCTTCGCCAACGGCCAACAACGGGCCGAGCACAGGCGCTCCCAACAGTCCCAGGACAGCCCCCAGGCCCAGCAAGAGCAAAATGAGCGCCGCTCGCACTTCGCCGCCACGCCCTCTGGCGGTGAAGAAAATCAGCGCGCCCCCAAAGGCCGCTACAGCCGAAAGCCCGTACCACATGGGAACCTGCCACGAGTGAGTGTTGTAGGTCAAGGGGAACGCAAAGGCATCAGCATACCAAAGCAGTGAGGTCATCACAAACAGCGCCGCCCATCCCACCACCAACAGCATCAAGGCATGACGCCTCCGCTGTTCCCAGATACGCCAGCCGAAAGCCCACACCAGCAGCAGGATCGACAGTAACCCGCCGGCATACAAAAAAGGTGCGCTGACAATCGTGATGACGGAGTTCGTGTGCACATGGAAAGGCGCCAGCACGGCGGACAGCAAATGAATCGCCATCACACCGCCCAGAGCCGTGAGATAAGGCTTCAATTCGGCGCTGTGCGTGTGCCGCCATTCGGTCAGCACAGTGCCCGCCGCCGGCAACAGACCAAGCAACACCAACAGGTGATAGACCACCGTGCCAGGGATCGCGGTCAAGAGATAGGGCAAGAATTCAAATCCCATACTACGCTCCTGGGTCAAAGGAGACAGGCACGTGACCACCGGCGTCATTGGGAACAAGTTGTTGGATGTGCAATTCGGTCGTATCCAAAAGGCTCTGGCAGCGTGCCGCCAACGCGCGCCCCCGTTGATAAAGGAGCACGGTTTGTTGCAAATCGAGCGTCCCATCCTCCAATTGCGCAACAACAGACTCCAACTCGGCCATAGCAGCTTCAAAAGGCAAGTCTTCGATCGATTCCATACGTGGCTCCTCTTCTAGACGACCGCACAAAAGTTTATTCATCAATTATAGCCCGGTTCTTTCTATTGTCTAAAATGGTTAAAAGTTTGACGTCCCTGTCAAGTCCATTATACTTAAGCTCTGATGACCGTTTTATCGGGAGTTGAAGTGAGGGTGTTTTGAGACAAAGGCGTTACGGAATTGTGTGGTTACTCTTCATCCTGCTGACCATGCTCATCCTCGGCGGCGCGTGGCTATACACCACCTGGCAATCGAGCCAGACGATGCTGCCGCCGGGATTGATCATCAACGGACTGCCGATGGGTGGTATGACCAAGGAACAGGCGCTGGACGCCATCGACCGGGCTTATACCAGGCCGATCACAGTTTATTATGGCAGCAAACTTACCCCACTTTTGTTGCCAGAGATGGTAGAGTTGTCGGTCGATCTGGAAACGACCACTCAAAACCTGGATGCAGTCCTCGCCTCGCGCAGCGGTACTCAGGGATTCATTGTTTATTTAGGGGATCGTGTGTTGCAACGTGAGCCGGAAGCGCAAGAAGTCACTGCCGTGGTGAATTACTCTCGTGAGCGCGTGGATGCCTTCCTGGCACGGACGGCCCAGAAGTATGACCACCCCCCGCAGAGAGCCGTACTGTTGTCAGAAGCCGGAACGTTCCGCCCGCCGCAAGACGGGACGACACTGGATGTCCAGGCTTCGCTGCCGCTGCTCATCAAAGCCATCCTCGCCGCTGCGCCACAGAATCGCGAGGTTCATCTGGTGGTTGACGTCGAACCTGTGCCGGAGGCCTCCATCGACATCCTGCGTGAGGCGCTCAACGTTGCACTGGGCGACTTCACCGGTGTGGCAGGCATCTTCGCCAAAGACCTGCGACGGGGACGGGAATTTTGCTACAACTGCGACGTGTCTTTTTCTGGCGCGGGCACGCTGAAAATTCCTGTCGCGGTGGGGGTATACACTACCCTCGATACGGCCCCCGACAGTACGATGACGGGCCGCCTCAACACGCTGTTTGCCGAGGGTGACAACACCGCCGCGAATGTGCTACTCGCCCACATCGGCAGCGGGGACGCCTACGCCGGGGCGCTGCGCGTGACGGACATGCTGTGGAGTCTGGGTTTGCGCAACACCTTCATCGCCACCCCTTACGACGTACCGGAGACCGCTATCCCGCCGGACATCGCCAACCCGTCGGCGTCACAGACTGCCATCAACACAAATCCCGACCCGGCGATGCAAACGACGCCCATCGAAATGGGGCTGTTGATGGAAGGGCTGTATTACGGCGCGCAGGGCGGCGGATTCCTGCGCGCGGTCTACCCGCAGGCAATCACGGCGATGGAATGTCAGGACATGCTCACGGGATTAATGCAGCACTCGATCAATCCGCTGTTGGCGGCGGGGATGCCGGCGGGGACGCGCGTAGCGCACAAACATGGCTGGTCCGGCGCAACGCACGCCAATATCGCGCTGGTCTACGGGCCACAGGCCGACTTTGTGCTGGCGGTTTACCTGTACCAACCGGCGTGGCTGGTCTGGAACGAGAGCGCGCCGACATTTGCTACGATCGGTCAGTTGGTGTACCGCTTCTACAATGGGGATGAGTGATTGGATTTTAGGTTGTGGATTGTGGATTTTAGATGTCGGATTTGGGGTGGATTATTGTAGAATGGGGACGAAACCTTGGGCAGCGACCACAGATTGGCCTTGCGGGGTGAGTGTCCATTGGATGAAGGAGCGCGCCATTCCTTGCGGTTCGCCCAATGTCACCAAAAAGAGATCGCGCGAGAGGGGATAGAGTCCGGCAGCAATCGTCTCCGGCGTGGGCGGCACACCCTCAATCGCCACCGCGCGCACCTGCCCATCCAGCCAGGCCGTCGATAGATACCCTACCGCAAGCGGCTCCTGGCTAACGGAGTGGCGCGCAGCCAGGGTTGTAGGAGCCAGTAGCGCCGTCAAGGTTACACGCGCATCGTGCATCACGTGGGCCTGGAAGAAGTCGAAATCGCCGGACGCCTCCTCACGGCTGATCACCTGTGGCGGTCCCGGCAAGCCATCCCACGACGCCCAATCCTCGAGTCGCCCGCCGAAGAGCAACCGCAGTTGTTCGGTCGTCACGCCCGGAAGCCCATTGCGCGGATTGACGATCACCGCCAGCCCGTCCCGCGCGAAGGTGGCGCGCCACGTGTTGTCCGGCGCGCTCGCGGGCAACCAGGTGAGCGCCGCGATGTCGGCGTCGCCGTTTGTGAGCGCGTGCAGCGCCAACTCGTCTGCACGTTCGACGACCACGATGTGCGCTGCCAACTCCTCGCGTTGGTAGGCAGAACCCAATGCCATTACCAGCGGCGCGAGGCTTTCCGGGGACACGATTTGGACGATCTGGGGCGTGACCGGCGCCGGTTGCGGCGTGGGCGTGGGAACCAGGCGCACGGGCGCGGTACACGCCGCCAACAAACCGGCTAACGTCAGCGATGCGGCCAACCAACGTCTCACGCGAGCACTCCGGTCAACACCAGCACGGCGAACGTCACGCAATAGACGGCAAACGGCCACAGGCTGCGTCGCCGCACCAACATCAGCAAACCGGCGATGGCCAGATAGCCGGTGATGGCCGCAGCGAGAAAACCCGCGCCAAAGATTTGGAGTTGAACCACATCCACACCGGCGCGCAGCAACTTGTACACCTGATACAGACCGCCGCCGAGCACAATGGGCACGGAAAGCAAAAAGCTGAAGCGTGTCGCATCCTCGCGTCGATAGCCAAGCAGCAGCCCGGCAGCAATCGTGGAGCCAGAGCGGCTGAGGCCGGGCACAATCGCCAAGGCCTGGGCCAGGCCGATCCACAAAGCGTGCCACCATGACACTGCCGTGATGGGCAATTCACGCTTGGCAAAATACTCGGAGATGAGCAGCAACGCCGCCGTCACCAGTAGAAAGGCGGCGGCCCATGTCGGTATCCCGAACAGTTGCTCGAAGAAGTCCTCCAGCAGCACGCCGAGCACTGCGCCGGGGATGGTCGCCACGACGATGGCCCAAGCCAGCCGCGCGTCTGGGTCATCCAACCGGCGCGTGCGGAGACTCTTCAGCGCCGCGAGCGCCAAGCGCCACAGATCGCTCCAAAAGTAGACCAAAATCGCCACCAGCGTACCCAGGTGCAAAATGACGTTCAACGTCAAACCAGGATCGGGCCAATTCAGCACGTGCGGCACAATCACCAAATGCCCCGAACTACTCACCGGTAAAAACTCCGTCGCGCCTTGTAGGATGCCTAAGAGAATTGTTTGCCACAATGTCACGCTGTCACCTCCGGTCGTAGATAGGGCCTAACCACGTAAATTCTTGCACAATGGGCAAGAAAACGGGCAACGCAGGCCCTTTTAGTTCCGGTTTATCCGGGTTAGAGGTATGATAACAGCATCGAAAAAAAGGGCAAGAACCACGGACGCGACATAACCTTCCGGGAAGCTCAACCAGCTATGGAAAAGCAAAAAGCCGCTTGAGACTAGCTTCCCGGGAGGTGCAAAACAACCTTACGGGTACGCTTGTCAAAAGGCTGAACTGCGGTATAATCCCAAGCGTTCGGGGCATAGCGCAGCTTGGTAGCGCGCACGGTTCGGGTCCGTGAGGTCTGCGGTTCAAATCCGCATGCCCCGACTAGAGCACCCCCGCTCCGTAAAATCTGAGTATAGGAGGTTTTACGGATGCTCAAATTAACGCTTTCACAAGTCATTGATGGGTATTTGCTGGATGCACGAGCGCGGAAATTGTCGGTTTGCACATTACGAGATTATCAAAACGCATTTCGACATTTGCAGCGCTATTTCGGTGAAGCCGATCCAATTTTCACGCATATAACAGCAAAACAAGTACGCGCTTTTTTCCTGGATTTGAGCGAAATAGAGGTCAAACCAGCAGGATGCGCGTCACGCCCAGCACGACACTTGAGCAAGAAATCGCTGTTGAACATTCATACAGCACTATCCGCATTATGGACCTGGGCGCTCACGGATAATCTAGTAAAAGAGCACGTTATGCGCGCGGTCGCAGCCCCAAAGCCGGAAACGCCGGTGATCGTGGCTTTCAGTAAAACCGATGTTGCGGCTTTGCTAATAGCTTGCGATTTTACATCAGCTTATACTCGCCTGGGGAAACGTGAGTGTGCAAATTCTCGCCCCACAGCCTTACGTGATCGCGCGCTAATGCTAACGTTACTTGATACCGGCGCACGCGCCTCTGAATTATGCGCCGATCCGCGCCGTGACGCCCCCGGAGCAAGGCTTGCCGATTACGATCAACGCAATGCAACTTTGCGAGTGATCGGGAAAGGAAGCAAAACGCGCCTATTGGTAGTATCGACGCGCACACAAAAAGCGCTATGGCGCTATCTGGCGACACGCGAGACATTAACAGATTCCGCCCCCTTGTTTGCTACACGTAACGCTACCCCGCTGACATCAACAGCTTTATTAAAGCTATGCCAGGATTTAGGAAAACGGGCTGGAGTTCAGGATTGCCATCCGCATCGTTTTAGACACACATTTGCTATCGAGTTTTTACGCAACGGCGGGCGCGTACTAGAATTACAACAATTGCTAGGCCACTCCACATTGCAAATGGTACAGCACTATGCGACATTGGCCCAGGCCGATCTGGACGCAGCTATGAAGCGAGCCTCACCGGTCGATAACTGGCGCTTATAACGTCACCACTCCGCCAGCAGCCACGCCGAATGGATCGTCAGGATGTTCGAGCCGTCCGTTTCGGCTTCCAGGCAGTACAGGGTGTAGTCGTCGAGCGCGTCCAGGTTGGCGCGGATGTCGGCGGACATAGGCGGGGTTTCCATCGTCGCGTCCAGGATGTTGACCTCGGAGTCGGAGACATCCGCCGCGTCGGCGATAGCCAGGCGCACGTTGCCCAGGCCGTTCGAGTAGGCCCGCACGACCAGGTAGACGCTGGCGTGCGCGGGAATGTGCTGCGCGTTGAGCCACACGCGCGTCACGTAGCGCCCGCTGGACAAGACTTCCTCGTAGCTGGTGATGGATGTGCCGACATTCACGGCGTCCGTGACTAACGGAATGATGAGCATCCCCGGTGGTTGTGTTATGGTGGGCATATCGACTCCTCTCAAAACTAACGGCAAAAATATGACGAACGCGAGCAGGCGCTTTAGGACCATGCTTCGATCTCCACAATCGCGCCCGCCGTCGCCGAGGCCAGGTACAGCGTCAGGCTGGCGGCGTTGATGTTCTCCTTCCAGTAGTCGCCCCCGGCGCGCAGGGTTTGGTAGGGCGCGGTCGGGGTGGCGACTTTGGCGGTCTCCCAGGCGAAGCGCACCACGGCGTTACTGCGGCAGCGGAACGCGACCGCCCGGCAGCCGGTGGGTAGAGCCTGGCTGTACTCCGTGTCGGCGCTGGTCAGGGTGACGTTGTACGTCACCGGCGTGTCGGGATCGTTGGCGACCCCCACGGACAGCACGCCGAGGCGCTGGTCGTTGACCACCGCGCTGCTGACGGTGGTGAACAACGCCGCGCGCAAATCGCTCGCGCCGTCGTCCTCAGTCATAAACAAGAGCGGTCTGTTTTCCGCACTAACCGAACTCGACCCCTCCAGCGGGGCCTCTGGAACGTCTGCCATAGTTACCTCCTAACCGACTCCCATAATGGTGAGTAAACCGCCCGCCGGCTGGACATCCACCGGCGCGAATTGCACCGTCAACGTTTCCGCGTCGGTCGCCACCTGCGTGATGTTACAGCGCAGCAGCGTCCCGCTATACAACACAATCGCATCTGGCACGCCAGCCGCGACCAGGCCCGCGCTATAGCCTAGCTCCGGGTAGTCGCCCCCCACGGCAAACAGCGACGACCAACTCACGCCGTTGTTGGTGGATTTCTCGATGTCGATAATCGTCGAACCAGCGCTGCCCGGTTCCGCGCAGTACAGCCACACGTAGGCGGGCGTGAACGCGGCCTGCACGACCCATATCCCGTCCACCTCATCCACCACCGACAGCGCGCCATCGACGTGCCAGCGATGCACCGGCTGCGCCTCCACTCCGCTACCACCGCCCGCCGTGAAAATCAACCCGTTTTCGGCTGGATTGACTGTGACGACACGCCCGGCCTGCCCGGTGTACGCGGTAGGGGTGTCGCTCAGGTTGAGGAACGGGAACGCCTGCCCGTCCTCGGCTGCGCCGCTGTGCTGGTGGTTGGCTATATCCACGCCCTCGACCGTGCCAAGCACGTACAGATTGCCATACGAGTTCAAGCGCGCCACGTAGGTTTTTACCCCACTACCATAGTCGTAGTGAGCGATCCACAATTCGTCGTTGCTGTTGTCACCCCAAATCAAACTGGCGCGGCCCTCATCGCTGGCAACGCGGTCGATACCCAGGAAAACATAGTCAGTGTCGTCGCAGGCCAATAGGCCGGTTCCGCGCGTCGTGTCTAGGCGTGCGTCGAGTGTCGTACCCAGGCGCGCCCATCTGCCGGAAATGGACGGATGCCCCGTCCCCACGACGATGTAGTCCGTGCCTAGCTCCATCTCGCCGCCGTTCACCACACCGGAGTTGAGAAAGCGCAGGTCCACAATTTGCTGCCAACCCACGCCCGTCCCATCGGCCAGGCGGATGGCGGCTACCCAATACGTGCCGGATGGCGCGGGGCTGAGATCGGCCAGCCGCGCCGCGCCGTCATCGACCACCCCGGCAGCGCCAGCCGAGTCCAGATAGACGAGGATGTACTTGTGGCCGCTCGCCGGAACGTAGGCGCTCAAATCGACCGCCAGCGGCGCAGCCAGCACGCAGAACAGGCCCTCGCTGAAGTAGGTCCCGGCCTGGATGACGACAGCCGCGCCGCCGCTTTCGTCCGGCTGGCAACGCAGCGGGAACACCTGCTGCGTGTGTAACCACATCAGCATGTCATCGCCGCCCCAGGCGTGCGTGAGGGCGTGCTGATCCAACGCCGGGATGGTAGCCGGATCCGTGCCGCCGTAGGTAATCAGTTCGTCATCTACGCCGGTGATGAACTGCTGTTTGGTGATCGGGTGGGTCTCGATGCGCACCGGCAGGTTGTAGAGCGCGCGCACGCGGCCCTGGAAGATGCCGACCTCGTAACCGCCCGGCTTTTCGACGCGCACGTAGTAATAGCCGGGCCGCCCGTCTACCGCTATCGTCCCGGTGAAGTCGCCCAGCAGCCCACGCACAAACTGGCCTTTCAGCCGGATGTTGCTCGCCGCGCGTTTAAGATCGCGGTACATATCCCACTCCATCATCAATGACCCCACCGCCTGAAACCGGGATGCTGGTTCCGCTTGCGTTAGTTACCGGGTCAATACCGGCCTTGGCGTGCGTCGTGTTAGGCGCAACGTCACGATCCACGACGTGGATATGATGCTGGTGCGGTGCGGTGACATCGGTGGTTGAATATGCCAAGATCAACCAATCCGCCCCTTCTATATCATCGTTGACCTGGATGAGTTGCTTGAATCTGAAATTGGTTGAGTTCACCAGAGCGAATTGCGAGATCAGGCTATAGGTGTTCCAACTGTCCTGAGTTTCGTACAGGTAGGAATAAAGGCCAGGACTACTCACGCTTTTCAATATACGCTGCACCGCTGGCGTGGTTGGCGATACCCAGGTGGATGCCCACAAGCTACCCAGGCTTAATACGTCCTGGACAACCGTGCTCGCCCCACCAGGGCTTCCGAAATCAGGAATATACAAATCGTTGGTTGCTCCGTGATAAATGATGCTCGGCGTGCTCGGACACCACCCACCCAACCAGTAGGTTGCGGCCGTCATGGCCCCACTTCGGTCGAAATTCGCGCCGCCGTCTACGCTTCTATAGACATGTTTGTCAACCGAATTCGATTGTCCGATAAAATACATCGTATCCCCGGAGGCGTAGAAGTGATAGCGTCCCAGACCGGCAAAATAGGTGTAGCCGACATGTAACGCATCTATCACCGGGTAAATCACATTACTCCATGAGGACCCTCTGTCGGTAGAAACTAGAATACGAATCTCCTGCGTGCTCGAAGAATAGCGGCGCACGATGGCGTACAGCCTTCCGGCGTTGGCATGATCTACAGCATACGCCATATCGTTGTATGTGGCCCAGGTTGCCCAATCGCACAACAACAAAGCGTTCGTGGATGGATTTGGATCGGTTGCCGGGTTTGCCATGTGCAGAATCTCCGCCCAGGCCCCCTTGTCGGTGCGGCGATAAAGCGCATCGACCGCCGCCACACCCCGCGAGACGCTGCCTTGCCGAATGTAACAATATTGATAATGCTCCGCGTCGAACGGGTCCATGTCGAGCCGTTTGACCGCGTAGTTAGTGAACGTGGGGGCGCGGTCGAGGCCGGTGACGATTTGTGACCATTCCGGCTGCACAGACGAATCCGCGCCGGTGAAATTGTCCGTATAGTAGATACCGTTGTTCAAAGTGGCAACATATACCTCTAGCGGCCACAGAGGTTCTTCTATCGGAAACGGGTCCCAAATCGGCGGCTCGAACGGCGGCAGTATGGGCGGCGGATATTCGACGGGTGGCGGTAGGGGCACGCCCTCCGCACTGCCGATGCTGTACCCGTAAGCGCGACCGCCGAGCGTCTGCCGCCAGTGCAGGCCATCGGGGTTGAAGTCGAGCGTCAGCCGTTCGCTGGAAATACGGACGCTATCCGGTAGATCGACCACGCGATACATATCCGGCTCCACGACGACGCCTGGTTCCACGTTGTAGGTATCGGCAGTATTCTCTACCGCGATGTAGCGGATCGCCCAATCAATCAATTCGTAGACATCCTCCGGGGCCAACCCATTGACCTCGGTAGGACTACCCCAGGGGCCGGGATACTGTGGACTCTGTACTAGCGCCGGTTCAAATGTACCTCCGACCGCGCGATACACCCCGCCCAGGCGCGCTTGACTGTACTGCGGCACGGCATACTCACGACCAATCGCGTTGCGCAAACTGCCCGCCGCGCTCAAATCGAGACCCGACAATGCGGCCCAATCCGCGCTGTCGAGAAAGAGCGGATCGACATTGACGACGAACCCGCCCGCGCGTGCGCCGCGCGCTTGCCAGAACGCCGATTTGAGGACGGCCTCCACCTGCTGCGGGATGCTGCCCAGGGTAAACTCCTGCCCGGCGATGGCGCGCACCGGCGCACTCGACATGTCGCAGTTGACGACCTCCGGCAAGGTGGAGTGCCAATAGAGCAAATACCACAACGCGCGCGCCAGGGTGGGATCGTACATCTCCGCCCATTCGCTCGGTTCCTCCACGCCGGTGACGGCGGTGACGAGAAACGGGTAGGCGTGCACGTAACGCGAGAAGGCCAGCGCGCTTTGCAGCGTGAGGCTTTGCGTCGTCGTCTCGAAGGTCGTCGCCCGGCTGCTGGGGACGATGAAGCCGTAGAACAGGGCGTTTTTCGTGTCGGCATCCACGACCAGCGCCTGCCCATACTGTAGCAGCGTGGTCGCGCTCTGCATCTCCAAATCGACCGTCCAGCCACCGTTCACAGTCCAGCGCGCGCGGCAGGTGGTCACAGCACTGACGGCCAGGCTGTCCCCAACCCACACCGGCAGGTAGCGACTGCTGGTCGTGCCGTGCGCGTCGGTGACGACGAGCTTGAGATAGCGGAAGCCTGCGGTGGTGTAGGCGCACGTCACCGTCGCGCCGCTGCCGGTGATCGTGCCGCCCGTGCCGGGTGTCCAGGCATAGGTGAGCGGCGCGCCGTCGTCGAGGGTGGCGTAGGAATCGCCGGCGTCCAAATAGATCGTCTCGCCGGCCGCGCAGTAAATCGCCTCGCCCCAATCGTTGCCATCCAGCCGGGCGTTGAGGATCGCGGTCGGTGGCATCTCGCGCTGCCAGGGTGTGGGGAAAGCGATGTCGCGGTCTTTGTAGACGACGCCCTCGTCGATATACTGATAACGCGGCCAGGGCAAGCGCGCATCGTAAATGGCGAGGGTGTACGTCGCTAAAAACTGCACCGGCGTCTCGGCCAGATACAGCACATTGCCGCTCCGTGATTTAACGCGCGCGATATTGACACCGTTCTGCACCAGGAGCAGGTTACTGATCTCGGTGGGGTACGCGCCAGTCGATGTCGTCACGGTCAAGGCGAACGTGGCGGCGTTCCACGTGACCACCTCGCCCGTCCAGAGCGGCGTCGTGGGGGCCGCCAGGAGCAGCAGGCGCGCGCGATCCAGGTTCACGCGACCGCCTCCACCAGCAGCAATTCCACCGTGATGTTCTGGTAGTAGCCGCCCCAGCGTTCGAGGTCGCGCGGCTCCGGCAAGCGCGCGATGGTGCGGTATTCGTCGAATTCGTCGATGTCGTTGCGCGTCTCGACGTACACCTCGCCGGAGTAGCCGCCCACCAGCTCAAGCAGGTCCTCCCACTGCTCGACCGTCAGCGCGGCGAACGTCCACACGGCGCGCGGATAGCCCACATCCACCGTCGTCCCGGCGAGCGTGACCAGGCGCTCCGCACCGGGGTTGTAGGTGCTGCGCGGATCGTAGCCGAACAAAACGGCGGCGTTGTCGTCGTCACTCAGTGGGGTGGATGCACCGATACGGTAGGGCATAAGCACCTCAATACTCGTCCGGGCGCGGTTCCGGGTATAGATACGTCGCCCAGCGCCCACGCAGCAGGGTGATGGGGTCGCCGTCGGCTTGGATTTCCTGAATGGAGAACGGGTACACGCCGGCTGGTAAGGCAACAGATTGCGCGTGTGTCAGTTCGAGGCCGACACGGTTGATGTTCAGGCGCACGCCGATCAGGGCGGCGACATTCTGCAACACGACGACGATGGTCGAGTCGGCGGCGATGTCGCGGTGCGGGATCGGCCATTCCAGGCGGCGGCCGTCGACCGCCTCGTACACGTCCCCGCGCACCATGTCCACGTCGCCGTTGGATAGCACCGGCTGGAGGATGGCGATTTCTGTGGAGTCGAGCAGGTCGGTTTGCGCGCGGATCGCTGCTAGTTGCGTAGAGTTCGCGTCGATCTCGGCACGAATCTCCTCGACCGTGGGCGCGCTACCGCCACCCTCCCAACTGCCCGCGCCGTGCGTAGTGGACAACTGGCCGTCTACCACCCCCGCCAGCGTCGTCCTTTCCGCGCCCGTCAGCGCCATCGCATTGCCGGGATCGGCGGTGCCAACGCCATAATCCGTCATCTCCACCATCGTAAAATCGTGTACCAGTCCGGCCAACTCTACGGAATCCACGTCTGCGCCAGTAGCAACGGCCTTGAACGGATACCAGTACAACGAAAAATCTAAATTCGGAACACGCCGGGCATATAGTCCGCCGCCGATCTCGGTCATTGCTTGCGCATTGATAATTACCGTCGATCCCAGATCAGCTAATGCAATTTGATACACGGTTACAAGTGGCGCAAGACCAGCCACGCCCACGCCGCCCTTCTCGTAATACGCAAAAACTATTCCGGTTGGCACGACAGACTCCTAGATCAATACCTGAAGCGGCAGCCCAACGCCGCGCACTCGGTTTCTGAGCAATTCCGCACCCTCGACCAGCGTGAAGTCGTACACCAGCCCGGCCACGTCTTCGCTGTCCACATCCGCGCCCGTCGCCTTCGCCGTGAATGGATACCAGTACGACGAGAAATCCAGGTCGGGCAAGCGGTAAGCGTATACCCTGTCGCCTACCTCAAACATCGCCGCACCGTCTATGACTGGCGCGACCGCCGCATCTACCAGCGCCACACTACGCACGTAGACGAGTGGAGTCAGCCCGGTTACGCATTTTCCATTTTTCTCATAGTATGCTAATGTAAATCCTGTCGCCACAGTTTCCCTCCCTGTCTACCGTACTTATAATTGATGATTAACAGCGCAATCCAAGTCTGCGGATTAGACTGTTCTAATTATTTCTAGTGCAGTAAGTACCTGCACCATTTGCTCATGCGTGATGGCTGGTCTATAAATTGCGAAGCCAATATTTCTGTGGGGTACGCTGTTTCCTTGCAAACCAGTAGGCGTCCGTTGTTTTCCGATTGAGATTTCAATATATGGTTGCGTTCCGCTTGGTATTGCCCCGGCTTGCTGGTTAGTTCCTATATAGGCATTATTTGCTCGTATACCATATACCCCATTCGTTACGCCGCCCGATGCACTATCCAGTCTAGGGTTAAATGTTCCGTTATAAAAGCGTATGATATTTGTTGACTGCCTAACAGCAACCCCAACTGCTTGTACTGGCGAGACTAACGTGTTTGCAAGGCCAAAAGGCGCCATGCTAGTAAACGTTCCGCTCAAATCATTGACCCCGATCACGTATGAGTAATCTGCATCTACCGGCGTGATCCCAGTAAAAAGGAATTCAGACGTAGTATCGAAAAGCCATCCAGAAATATCCCACGTAGGCGCAGTACCAGCATAAGCATCGTTTATACCAGGTGTATTTAGATTGATTAAACTATTAGCATACGTAGGGCTGTCCAGTCGAGCATAAATTGATCCCGCAGCCCACTTGGATTGATATGCAAGTAGACATTGAGATTGACTTATTGCTGGAACACCAGGTGCGCTGGCCCACGGGCCCAACCACCAACTGGGCGCGCCCGCCCCTGCACCCGCGCCGACAGCTAACGGCCCATGTACCTGTCGCCTTGCTGCTAATGGACTATATTTCATGGTATCCTCCTACAATTACACCCCGCCCGCCCCCGTCGCCAGCACCGGATTGACCTGCCCGCGTGCGCCTAAAACGTGTCCGACTCCCATTCTCTCCCCTGTCTACCGTCTACCGTCTACGGCTCCCAAGAATCAATTACCAGTCCTGAAATTTAGCTCAACATCCCCGCCAACTCCCGCGAGAAGTCGCCCAGCCGCTGCTCGATCCAGCCCCGGTCACTCGCGCCCACGCCGGTGAAATTCGCGTTGACCGTCACCCCGCGATGGACGACGCTCTGCTGGGTGAGGCGACCACCAACCGCGCCTTCGAGTTGGCGCGTGGTTTGCGGATTGAGCACAAACTCCCCGGCGTGCAAAAGCGCCAATCCGCCAGAGGTATACCCGCCGGTAGCAAATGACTCAGGATTTGCGCCGCCACTGCCACCGGCCCCGTGCGGGATGTAGACGCTCCCGCGCGATGCCGCTTCCAGCGCGCGCAAGGCGGCATAATGCTGGCGCGCCATTTCCAATTCGGCCTGGAACGCCGCCGCGACCTGCAAGATTCGGCGTTGTAGATAAATCTGCCGATCATCCTCTTGCCATTGCAACTGCATCCGCTGCTCGATACGCGCGCGCTCCTCGGCCCGGCGGCGCGCTTCCAATTCCTCACGCAGGGCTTGTTCCAATTGCGCCAGGCTTGCAGCGCGGGCTTGTTCGGCCTGCGCCAGGCTTTGCGCATAGGCCTGTTGCGCCTGTTGGAGCGCGTCCTGGTATTGTTGCCCAGCACGTTGCTCCTGCTCGGCGCGATCACGCGCGGCTTGCGCCATTTGGTCGTCACGGGTGCGCCGCGCGCGGAAAAGAGCGGCGGCATCACGGCTGAGAGTGGCCTCGAATTCGTCTTTTTCGTACTGGCGGCGAATCTCAGCGAGACGTTGTTGATAGTTGCGCTCGATATCCTGTTGTTGGCGCGCGTACTGTTGGGCCGCTTGCGCCTGCGCCTGGGCGAACTGCGCGGCGGCCTGGGCGCGCGCTTGTTCGTATTGTTCCTGAATCGCCGCGCGGCGTTGCGCGGTCTGCCGGTCGGCATCTTCCAACGCCCAACCCGCGCGCAAAGCCGCCAGGAGCGCTTCTCTGCCGCGTTGACGCTCCATATCCTCAGTTTCGCGGGCGAAATCTTCTAAAACAGCGTCACGGCGCTCTGCGATTTCGCGTTCGGCAGCCACGATCTGGCGGCCCACGTCACGGATAGCCTCCTCACGCGCCAGCATCGCCGCGCGCTCGGCTTCCGCGCGGGCTGCCATCTCCTGGCGTTCAGCCGCAGCATCGCGCTCGACTCGTTCGGCTTGCACAGCATTGAATTCGCGCGTGGCTTGGGTGACATCCCGAATAAAGCCCTCTTGCTCTTTTTGCGCGCGTATATGCGGCGGCAGCTTCGCCAACCACTCATCGAGCAAGCGCGTGTATACTTCCATCCCGGCATTAAGCTCATCTTGTGAAGTAGCCGTCTCCAAGATGTTTTGTTGTAAGGCCAGGAGTTGTCCGCTTACATCGCCCTTCGCAAACAGCGCCCCGCCCAGGCTGGTCGTGTCGCGAAATTGTCGCTCGACCTCGGCGGCGAAGTTATCGCCACCGGTCCCCGCGAGAATCTCCCCGCCCAATTTGCTATAACGCGCTTGCAGGCCGCCGCTCAACCATCCGGCGAGATCGCCCATCACCTTCACCACGTCAGTCGCTACCGGCAAAAGCCCGGCTTCCAACGCGGCCTGCAAATCCTCAACGGCGGCGCGATACTGTTCAAACGCAGTCTTGGTGTCTACCGTCGCCCCGCCAATACGCTGGAATTGCTCATCCAGACCTTCCAGCACAGCCATCTTAAAAGCGGCTTGCGCGTCGTAGCCCGCGCGGGTAAATTCTTCCACCCGGCGCGTAACATCGGTGATATTGAGACCAAATTCGCCCAGACGCTGCAAGCTCTGATTCTCGACCGCAAACATAAATTGCTGGATCGAGCGTTCCGCCGAGAAACCGGCGAATTGCTTGCCCAACGTGGCGACCTGCTGCGTGATCTGCGCCAGTTCTTGCGGCGTATTCGCCAAACGCATCCCCAATAGACCAATCGCGCTCTCCATCGCCTCGGCTTCAGAGATCGTGTAATTCGTCGCCTTGCGCATTGCGTCCAGGTTTTCGGCGGCGGCTTTGGCCCCACCGGAAAGATTCTCGAACATCCGCGCAGAACGCTCGCGCTGGGCGGCGCGCTCGCCTACAGCAATGAACTCTTGCGCAATTCCCACCACCAGGCGGATGCCATCCACGACGCCCAACGCGGCCTGGCGCATTTGCCCCAAGCGCGCGATCCAGTCCGTGCTCTGTTGCGCGGTTTGCTTTTGCGCTGCGCTATGCTCTTGCGCCGCGCGCGTCGCGGCTTGCGTGGCGGTGGTGTGCTGCTGTGTCGCTTGCGTCGCCGCTGCCAGGCGTTTCTGTAGAGGCGTCAGCCCTTGAGACGCGGCAGCTTGCGTCTGGCGCGCAAATTCCTGGGTGACCGCCGCCGCCTGCCGGGCGTTTTGCTGATACCCACGCGTAACTAATTCTAGCCGAACCTCTATCGATCTATCCATTTTTATGTTATAATCAAACTATGAACACATTCTTGTCCTGGCTATTTTTCCTGGCGCTTATTTTTAGTCCCTTAAGCGCTTTGCTTTACATCCTGTATTACCTGGTCAGGAAAAAGCCTCTCCCAAAAGATTACCCCGGCAAGGATTCGTGGTGGTTTGACTAACTCGCTATTGCGCCCGCATTTCCAAGCGCACGCGATTAGCCGCCACTCCCAGGCCAATCAATGCCTGCGCCACGAAAGAGCGCGCAACGGTTTCCTCATCGCGCCATAAAAGCCACAACACCAGGTCGATGAGCAAGCAGCCCGCCGCCAGGCCGAATAGTTGCGGGATGCGGCGCGTCGCAGTCAGTGGGTAGAGCAGCCACGAGAGGCCAAAGCCCGACAAAATTGCTATACCTGCCTTGACTATCGTCATAGATGCCCGCCTCTCGCGGTAGCTTTACGATCAAACTCGCGGATGATGCGCCGTTCGTGATCCTCTAAAAGCTGATTCGTGCTGGCGATGATGCGCCCGGCAATGTCGGCCACAATCTTGTCACAATCAGCCTGGGTGCGCTTGTGGACCATCTCCACTGTATCGGCCACAATCGACTTGACTACCGATTGGGGGATCACCCAGCCCTTGTAAAAGGCTATGATCGCAATTATCGCCAGCACGAACGGCGACAAACTGCCCACTATCCCTGCCAGTTCCGCGATGTCCATTTATCCTCGCTTTACCTGCGCCGTTGGCAATCCTTTGCCTTGCGCCCATTGCCCCTGCCAGTAGTCCAACCGCGCCTGGAGGCGATCCCGCGCCACCATCGCGGCCCGTTCCCAACGGGAGCATCGCAGCCACGCGCCATAACTGATGTGCCGCTTATCCGCCGCCCCGGTTTCCTCAAACCAGGCGCTGACACGGATCAACGGCATATTCGCATCAGAAGGGATCGGCGTCAGCGCCCGGCCCTCCACCGTCACGGCGAAAGGCGGCCTCGGCTGCGCCGATCTCATCCTCCGTCAGTGCGCCATACATCGCGTTTTGTACCGCCCGCACATCACTGGAGGTCACGAGCAACCCATACTCGATGTAATCTAAAAGCCTGCCCACATCACCGCTCCGGGGGTCGATACCGGCGTGTTGTAAGGCGCGCGGAAAGCGCCAATCCTCCGGCGCAACCACATCCGGCAACGCCAGCAACCAGGCGGTTTCGCGCACAATGCACTCGCGTTCGTCCGGCAGCTTGGCGCGGTTGGCAATTTCTACGTTCGTCAAGGCAAACGGCGGCACGGGATAGACAACGACTGTTTCTCCGCTGCACAAGGTCACAGTTTGCATCAAGACTCGACCTCCATTATGACGACGATCTTCGCACCGTCGGCGGGTGGCGCAGCGAAGGTCAGCCCATCGACTGCCACGGTGATGCCCGCCGATGTTTCTACCCCATCGACGTAGACTGTCACCTTATCCGTGCTAACGGCGTCACGAGTAAATGCGAATTCATCCTCTGTACCGTCGCCCACAAACGAGCAGATACGCGGCACGTACTCGAACGAACCATCCGCACTTTGCACGGTCGTACCCCCATCCGTGGCCTCGACCAACACCGTGCCCCACGGCCAGGCGCTGACGATGTTGACGGCGACGCGCATAGACCGTTCGCCAACGGTGCGTTCCTCAAACGAACCGCCCATCGGCGATAGCGTCGCGCTGGGGATCAGCACAGCCTCATAATGCGGGCGGTCTGCATCGCCAGCCGCGACGCTCTTAGCTTCCCGCCAGGCCAGCAGGCACACGCGCGGCAACGAGGCGATATTCATCCCCGACGGCAGCCACTTGCCTTCGCCCTGCGAGGCGACCGGGATACCGGTCAACAGCGCCTCGGCGGTCATATCCAGCGCCCCCACGCGCAATTCTCCGGTCTCGGCCTCGGTAGGCGGCAAACGGAACGTCGCCAAAATCACATCATCACCGGTCGCGTGCAATGTCTCCCACTCCGGGCGATTGAGCGTCAGCGCCTTCGCTCCCATAATGCGCAGACCGGCATACTCGGTCACAGCATCCACGACCGGATAGCCATCGCTATCCAGCGCCAAAATTTGCACTCCCCGGAAACTCAGCCCAGAGATTTGTACACTTGCATCAGCCATCGTATTCCTCCTCTTGTTCGTCGTTTACCAACCAGCCGCGAATCCGCGCGGCGCGAATCGGGCCTATGCCCGGAATTGATAACAGTTCCTCATCGCTGATCGCGTGTATATCGTCCAACGTGCGCCAGCCGTGCGCGTAGAAGGTACGCGCAATCTCGATGTTGACGCCCGGAATGGTCAGGAAGACGCGCCAGGCTTCTGGCTGCTCAACGCCAGCCGGAGAGGTATCCAGCGGCGCGTCAATCACCGGCCCGCTGCGCGTACACGCGCAAAAAGCCACCCGCCGTGCGCCACGCACTTGCCAGCGCACCACGCCACCACAACGCGGGCATTTACTTTTCACTGTACCACCTCCAACGCAAACTCGACGCCCAGATATGAACTGCCGCCGAGCACAAGCACACTCACGCCCTGATCACCGGTCAAGCGCGCTTCCAGCAAGCCCGCTAAACGCCCCAGGCGGTCCCCAGGAGGAAAAACGGCGCGCACCAGGGGGATAAACCCTTGCGTAGTCGTTTCTACCTCTCCCGCCGCGCCCTGCTGCAACGACGCAACATAGAGCCGCACCAGGTATTGCCGCGTTTCACCGCTCAGGTTATAGCCACGTTCCTCGTAGCGGCCCACGCCGGTATAGATGACGACGGCGGGCAAGTCTGACGGCGGCAGGCTGACGGGCGCGGTTTGATAGATGCGTTGTATACCGCTTACGCCGGCTAACACCGTGGCGATGGCGGCCTTGACCTGCGCAATCGTCGCGCTCACGCAAACCCCCACACCACACGGCGGTAATGCACCAGCATCGCGCGCACATCGTCGGGCAACTCGACCGGCATTTCGTACTCGCCGGTGATGGCATTACCTACCCGGCTGAAGGGCGCTTCGCGTTGCCGGTAGAGCCACAGCGCCAGCCGCGCGGTGGCCTGCACGATGTCGGCGGGCGGGGTACTGCTGTAGCCCCACGTGCCCGCCAACACGATGCTGCCCTCTGGATCATCCGGCCATTGCCAATAATAGCCCGTTTTCAAGCGCAGATACGCCTTCCGCAGGCTATTGAGCGGATGCAGAACATACGCGCTCGCCGCCAAAGCTACCCCATCCGTCGTCAAGGTCGTCACGCCGAGCAGGTCCGCACCGAGATAGAGCGTGTTGGCGTTCGTGTCTACGCCCGGCGTATACGTGCGCGTGGCCGTTTGCCCAGTGAAGACCCGCCCGGTAAACGTATCCACCATTGCCGAGGCGCGTGTCACCAATGTCGCCAGTAACAGGTCATCGGTGACGGTTTGCGCCCCGGCCAGGGCTTTGACATCGGCAACGGTGCAGTAGTCGGCCATTGCTCAGGGTTGCCCCATAATCAACCAGTTGACCCAAGCAGGCGTTGTTGCCACCGTCAGGGTGGGCACAGTGTAAACGGTCAACGTCACCGCACCGACGCCGCGCTCGATACCACAGGCCCCTGCAGTGGCGGTGAGGGTCTCCATCGCGCACAACGTCACCCAGGCCGTCCCCGTCGCGTGGGTAAAGACTTGTGTACCGGTAATCTGCGCGCGCCCTCCGCCGATCTGAAAGCCGGGCAAGCCCACGCCGAGCGGATAGAGCGCGTTAGCGCCGTATTGAATCTCGCCCGTAACGGTCAGCGCTCCGCCTACCGTTAGGTCTTCACCCACATCAAGGTCGCCGGTAATTTCAGCCGTTCCGTTCACCGTCAGCCCGTCCAGTGTCGAAGTGATCAGATTGAACAGGCTTACCGTCGATCCGCTGATAATTTCCAACGTCGCGCCGTCGCCAATCGTCCACGTGCAGCCGTCCCCGGCCACCCAGTTAGCGCCGCCTTGCGCTTGATAGCAGGGTACATTGTAGCGCGTGCTGAAGTCGAAATTCCCCGAATCACCCGCTAAGGCGTCGCGTTCCAGATCATCCACCCGCTGCGCAACGGCGGCAAGTTGCCCTTCCAACGGCGCGAGGTCGGCGGGCGGCAAGGGGTCGGGAATCTCCGGTTGGATCGGGAGTGTGATCCCGAAGTATCCGGCCAACAGCGCCACGGCCAGCAGCACGGACATCAGAATGTAATTCAGTTTTTGTGTCGTCATCGTTTCCTCCCTATAGCGGTTAGCCATCAGCCGTCAGCGATCAGCCAGAAAGCTGATAGCTGATAGCTGATAGCTGATAGCCACTTACGGCTTCATCCGCAGGACCTTGAAGGCGTCCGCCAGCATCACGTGGGCATCCACGCGCATCCGGGCGAAGAAGCCCACCATCCCATTCGCCATATACAGGTATGGGTTACGGTCCACGGTCATCCCGGCGCGCTGGCCGATCCAGTAGTAGCGGAAGTCGCCGAAGAGGATGACGCGCGCGCCCTGCGCCACGGTCGCCATCGAGTTGTTGGTGATGACGGGCCGCCCCAGGAGGGTGTCCGGCTGCCCGGCCTGCAAACCCGGCTGCCAGAGATACTGACCTGTGCCGTCCTTCATCTTGCGCAACACGAGGGCAGTCGCGTCGTTCATCATCCACGTGGCGTTTTGCCGGTAGAGGTAGTTAAGGCTGTGGTAGGTGTCGATGACCTCATCGGTGGTAAACGCAGTGCTCGACGCCGCCGTCACGCCCACACCCGCGCCGGTAACGACGCCCTGGGGCGCGGTCGTGCCGTTGCCGGTGGTGAACGCGGCGTTTTCCGCCGCTGCGAACGCCTGCGCGAAATCCGGGCTGAGCACCCCACCCCAGATGTCGAACAGCGAATCGGCGACCAGTTCCTCGGATACCCGCGTCAGGCGCGTGTACTTGTACGGCGTGAATTCGATCTGGTCGGTGGTCGGTTCGGTTTCGTCGTAAGGATCAAGCTCCGCCGTCAGGACTGCCGCGCCGGAGTGCGTCATCGTCGGCACAATCATCGAATTGCCCGTCATCTGCACCACGCGCGCCCCGGCGCGCCGCAGGATGCTCATCTCGGTGAGCGCGGTGATCAGTTCTGCATAGTACTGCTGCGGGATCAGGTCGCCCTCGTCGGTGGTGTTGAGCGTCTTGACGCCGGTATGCAAGAAACCATCGAAAGCCTTGACGGCTTTCTCCGCGGCGGTCGCGGCGGGCGGCGTGTCACTGCCCGGCTTGAGATAGGGCGCAATGGTCGCCTCGATCAGGCCCTTGACCTTTGCCTCATCCAACGCGGGCGGCAGCGCGGACAAGCGCGCGTCCAGCAGGCTCTTGACTTGCGCCTCATCTACGCCGCGCGGCAATCCGGTCAACCCGGCCTCGATCATGCTCTTGATTTTGTTTTCCAATTCCTGTCCTTCCATCGATGCACCTCCTCTGTGCTGATTCTCCATTTGCTGATCTTCGATTTGTTGATTCTCGATCCCCGCGCTTTTGTAGACACTGCGCAAGGCGCTGACGCTCGTCAGATACGGCCCGGCGGCGGGCGTCGGGGTGAGGGTGATTTCCGCCACGGGCCACGATAACAGTTTGCCATCGGACGCGCGCTCGACCAGATGCGGCAAACTGCCCGTCGAGTAGCCTAGCGCACCCGCTTTGACCAATTCCAGAATGAGGGATTCGTATTCGTCGCGCGTGCTCAGTTGCGCCTCGTACCAAACCCCCACGTCGTCGCGCCGGGGCACGGCCTGCCCAATGACGCGCTTGCCAAGCTGGCCGTCTTGCCCATGCTGATAGAGCACCGGCACGACCGGATAATGCTCCAACCATAGATTCGTTTCCGGCGTGAAGTAATCGCCTTGCAGGTCTTTATCCTGCGGGCCGGTAAAGCGCACGCCATAGCCGCCGATGAGACCATCCTTTAACGTCGTCTTATAATCCATAGACTACTCCCCTCCCAACGCCTGCGCCGGTTCTTCGTACCAGAACGCCCAAAAACCGATGTCCGCCGCCGCGCCGCTGGTGTTGGTGATGGTGAAAACGTAGGTCTGGCCCGGATCGAGCACCCACTCAATATCGATACTGCGATCCCCACCGCTGCGCCCTTGCGGACCCGTACCGCCACCGCCGAAGTAGAGCGTTTCAAGCAATACGGCTGCGTGCTCCGGGTCCTCGCTGTCCAACGTCACCGTAGCCGTATGCACCACAGTCGCCGCGCTTGCCCCAGGACTAACGCGATTGCGATTAACTGCCCCGACTGCCGTGCCCCCCGTGACTTCGTAGGGGTCTTCGTACAGGCGCAACACGCCGGAGGCATTGCTGATCCAGGCGTCATAAAATTTTAGGTGGATGTAAGGGCGCTCCGCCTCACTATCCGGCGCGGTGATAACGATGTTGCGCGTGGCGGCATCGGCCACGTCATCGAACTGCACGTAGAACGAGTAGCCCCAAGCCAGGTGAATACTGGCGTGATCGGTGGTGATGACGCGCGCCCCCGCTGTAACCGGCTCGCGCAATTCTTCGACAAAAGCATCCACCACCGGCAAAGCCATCTCTTCGGCGAAGTACGCGCCGCCCTCCATCGACCGCCAGCGCAGGTTGCCCTCACCGAGAAAATCGATGATAATATTGCCGTTCTCATCTTTTGCCATAATCCCTCCTCATAAGCGCGCTATCATTTGCGCGACGGCTTGCTCGAGCCGGGCGACCGCGCCCGGTAGATTCTTCTCTACTTCCTCTTCCAACGTCCACCAGCGCCCGGCGTGCAATGACGCTTGCTGATCCAGACCAATCACGTATGGCGCGTAGGGCATACTCGGCCCCATCAACCCGGTCAGTTGCCCGGCCTGACTGCGCACCTCGGTCGAGAGCGAGCCGCCCAAACCGCCAGCGAGACGGCGCTTATACGGCGTCTGGACCTCACCGGCGCGCAACGCGGCAAAGAACCAGGCCCGCTGCTTAGGCGTCCAATGCCGGGACGCCTCGCCGGGTTGCGGCTTGGCGGGATAGGGCGGCAATTCCTGCCAGAGATAATGCAGCGCGTCTTCCAGCGCGGGCGCGAGTTCGGTTTCGAGGTCACGGCCCAGGCGCGTGAAGGCGGCTTGCAGTTCGGCCAACCCGCGTATTTCGAGTGTGAAAGTATCGGTCATTGTGTTATACTAGCCCTATGCCTACACCAACAAAAATCGTTTATCGCGCCGAGCGCGATCCCGCTTTACCCCCGGTCGCGTGGGAGTACGTCGAGTTCTATGCCTATAATGCTGCCACCGGGCAGTTATTGACGGCGGACGAGTCGCTTGACCCGAATTGTCCATTTACCCAGACTGTTTACATTTACGCCTACGCCGATGGACAAATTGTTGATTCGGTTAGGTTGTACCGACTAGGTCAGGCCGAAGCCAAAACGCCGTAAAAGCTGCGCCCGTTGCGGATAAGTCAGTGTAAAGGCGGCCTCATCCTTGAGCCATAGGGCAACGGCCAACGCCCAATCTTCACGCGGAACAGCGCGCCCCGGTTCGGCGGACAACAACCCCTCGCGCGTCATCACGGCAGACCACTCGTCCGGCGGATCGGGACTATCGAACAGAAATACCGCTAGGCTATGCCCGATCTCCTCGCGCAGGTCGGCCAGCGTCCCTTGCCACTGCGGTACGTTTTGCAAATCGGCGTTAGCGTACAACGTGATACGCCCGGTCTGCGGGTGCGTGCTGGCCGTAATACGATTCTTTTCCCGGTCCAGCGTTAGCCCATATTCAGCGGCCCAATAGTCCTCCAGGTTTATGCCCTACCCCTGGCGCGGGCCGTTGTTCCAACGGACTGCGCTCTGGCGCAACGACGGGGACGATGATGCAGCGGCAGTTAGGATGTGCGGGCGGATTTCCAATGTTGCCGGGAAACGCCTGCCCCAATTGCGCGCGCTGTTGGTGCAGCGGGCCACAGACCGGGCACACCAGTTCATCGCGCGCGGTGCGCCACTCGCGCCCCCACACCTGCGCAGCTTCCCAGGCGCGGGTGTTGCCTTCAGCAATCGCGCGCGTGGTTTCGGTAACGGCGATCAATTCGGCGCGACGCGGATCGTCAAAAATCTGCGCCACACGCTGACGCAAATCGGGAAAGGCTTCTCCGGCTGCTAGCCACCCCGTCAACGCCTCGGACAAGCGCGCGCGGGTGGTCGCCGTGATGCCGTCCACCAGTGCGTAGGTGTAATCTTGCGCCCACGTGACGGCGTTGCGGTTGACCAACTGCCAATCTATGCGCACGGCGGAAGCGTTCTTACTGGGCGCAAGCCCAACCTGCTGCGCGCCCTGCTGCACGCCAGAGGCTACGCCAGCCTGCACATAGGGCAACACGAGATCCGCTTGCGCCAGGGTGAACGCCTGCCATTCTTCATTCGTGATTGGTAATGTGCCAGCCGGGTCGAGTTTTGCTAACACATCCCGGCCAAATTCCCGCCACACGCGCAACAATGCGCGGACTAACGCCCGTTCACGGGTACCGAGAGGCTGCGCTTTCGCCCCAAAAAAAGCCTTCCGGGGGCGCGACCTCTAACACGCCCGGCGCACCACCATAAGCGGCAATCGGCGACGTGCCCGGCGCGGGCAGCAGCACGTCACCGCCATCCACGTTGGGCAAGCCTACCCGCGCGCGCGCCTCGTTGATCGTCATCCAGCCGCCTGAGACGGCGGTGGTCAATGCCTGGTTGCGCGTCTGCTCGTCCTCGCGCAGGGCGTTGACGCCGCTCACGTCAAAGGCGATGAAGGCTTCCGGGTAAAAACGGCGCACGAATTGCCGGTTGAGTTCGTCTTCGATGAAGTCCAATTCCGGCAGAATCGTTTCGGTATAGAAGCTCTGGCGCTGCTCTTTGGCCGTGGCGTAGTTGCTGGCCTCCCACGCGCCCACCAAAATCGGCGGCACGCCAAAGGCGGAGCAGATGGTGCGGCGCATTTCCGCGCTGAGCGTCTCCAGGGCCAGGTCTTCGGGCGGGTAGGAAAGCGGTTCGTATTTCACATCGGACGCGCCAAAAATAAGCGTTTTGAACCAGTTCCCCACCCCGCGAAAAGTGTTCTTCCACTTGCTCTCGATCAAATCCACCTGTTCGTCGTCTGCGCCCGGCACGGTGAGGATGCCCTCGATGCGCGCGCCGTTGCCAAAGAAGCCTTGCGCATAATGCGCGATTTTCTGATCCACGCCCACGGCGGTCAAGGCCACGGTGAGCGCGCTCAGGCCGTCGAGATCGTCGTTAGGGTTAAAGGTGTGCAGATAAACGACATCGTTCGGCGTGAAGTCGCGGCCCGCGCCGCCGCGCATCGGCGTATAGGTAAAGCGTTCGATGCCCTGCGCGGTTTTCAACGGATAGACCGCGCCGGGATTGAGCCAGCGCAGACCCCGCGCGCCGCCCAACACCGCGCGGGTGATTTGCAGATATGCCGTGCCCCACACGCACAGGGCATACTCCAACCGCTGCAACAAGTCGCTATCCTCGTCGCCAAACAACAAATTCAGGGGGTGCTCCGCCCAGGGGTCGCCCGTCTCGCGGCTGTAGACGATCACCGGCAAGCCGCCAATGGTCTGCGCGCGCAATTGGATGCAGCGGAAGGCCCACACACTGGCGCTGTAGGCGGTCGTGACCGCCAACGGCGCGGTGCGCGCGTGGATGCCCTCGCCGTAGAATTGCGCGGCGGTGAGCGCCTTTAACGTGTGCTTACGCGAATCAAACCGATATACCGTCATTCCGAGGTCCTCCGAGGAATCTCCGCCCACGCCGACCCTAACGCCACCTGCGCGCGGCTGGCGAGCATTTGCACCGCGCCGGAGACGGCATCCACCTGGTCATCGTGCTGCCCGCGCGGAAAGGCCAGGCACTCATCGATAAAATCGCGGTTCCAGCCCCCGGCGCGCAGGTAGATGAGGTCGTCTTCGATGCGGCTGGCCCACACTTGCGCGCGCACTTCCTTGTTTCCGACCACGGCGGGATTGACGCCGCGCACAGCGCGCCCGGTAAGACGCGGATCGCGTTGCAATTCCTGAAAGTAGCCGGATTGCTGGCCCGCCGTCTCGATGCCCTGCACCACGGCGGGATCGTCGAGTTCGGCCATCACGCGCAGCATTGCCGGGCGCGCGTCGGCCCACGGACCGGGAAAGCGTTTGACATCCAGGATGTACAGCCGCCCATCGCGGGCGCGGCCCACCAGCGCCCCGGCGATGTAGTCGGCGCGTTGCCGCCCACTCACCGCCAAATCCCAATAGCGCGCCAATTGCAGGTTATCCGGCGGCTGCTCAATCACGGGGATGCGGTGCGCTTTGATGAGCGCGCCTTCGAGTTGACGCGGGCGCTGTTGGTACATCGCGTCCCATTCGTAGCCGCCGATCACCTGGCGGATTTGCGCTAAAACGTCTTCCGGGTATTTGGCGGGCCATAAGGCGTCATCCGGCGCGCGGCCCAGCGGATCGGCGCTTTTGTGCCAGCCCTGTTGGAGCGCGTCCGCCGTGTCCAGTGGATCACACCCCGCCGCCCAGGGTTCGGCCAGCGCGGGCAGGTTGACGATCTCCCAGCGGTCGCCATCGCCGGAGGCCATCCGCTTGAGCAAGCGCCCGGCGAGGTCGTCTTCGTGCCAGCGCTGGTGCATCAGCACGATGGCTCCCCCACGTTCCAAACGGCTGTAGAGAACGCTGCGATACCACTCGTCCACCCGGTCACGCACGGCGGCGCTATTGGCGTCGGCGCGGTCGCGGAAGGGATCGTCAATGATGGCCAGGTGCGCGCCGCGCCCGATGATGGCCCCCCCCACACCGGCAGCCACCAGGCCCCCGGCGAAGCCGCTCAAGCCCCAGGCGTCGGCAGCGCGGGTGTCGTCGGCGATTTGCACCGGCGCATCGGTGGCCGCGCGCCCGCCAAAGACAGCCTGGAAAGGTTTGTCCAGCACGATGTTGCGCGCGCGCCGTGAGAAGCTGACCGCCAGATTCGCCGTGCAGGAGACCAGGATCACGTTTTTGTCGGGATTGCGGCCCAGGAACCACGCCGGGAAGCGCACGGAAACCATTTCCGACTTGCCGTGGCGCGGCGGCATAAAGACCATCAGGCGGCCAGCCCCCTCTTGGCCTGCAGTGGCAATGTAACGTTCGACTTGCATCAGCGCGTCGGCGAGGGACTGGTGCAGCGGCGCGATCTGGTACTGCGGGAACGTGTACCAGGCAAAGGCCGCCAGGTCACGGCGCGCCATCTCGCGGCGGGCGAGTTCCTGAGCCGCCAATCGAGCATCAGCCATTGTCCTGCTCCACCGGTTCGGCGATGGCTACCGGAGACCGTCCAGGGATGGCGGCCATTGCCGCGAGCGTGGCATCGTCGAGGTCGGCGACGCCGCTGCTCACGCCCAGGCCGATGGCTTGCTTGGCAACATAATCGCCGGTCATTTCCAGGAACATCTTACGGTCGGCGTGCGCGCGCGGGTTGCGGCTCTGAGCGACCTCGGCCAAGGCGTGCAGCACGTCGGCGCGATGCTTGAGCACGATGCTGCCCACCAGCCGGGCCGTCTCCGCCATAAAACGTTCGTCGCTCTTCCAGTCGCGGATCACGCGGTCGGAGGCCAGGCCAAGCACCTGGGTCGCCAGTTCCGCTTGCGTGGCCGGTTGGCGCAGGTCTTTGGGTTGCGCGGCCCAGAGCAGGTACACGGCTTGCCGCCAGGACCAGCCTTTGCCGATCAAATCCCAGTAGTCGTCCATCCACGGCTCCGCCTCACCCTGCGCCTCGAAAATCTGGCGGGCGTGCAGGCTCTTGAGTTGCGCTTCTTCGAGCACGTTCAGCGCGCCTTCAAGGCCGGGCAGTGGCGTGGCGTTAATTTCATCCATAGGTAGTCGGATAGTCGGGTAGTCGGATAGTCGAGAGTAAACCCTGTCTACTGTCTACTGTCTACTGTCTGCTCTTCAGATCACGGGCCACATCGATGAGACCGGAGGCGGTAATGCCCAGACCCAGGCCGTAGATGACTGCGCCGAACCATCCGGCAAAGTCTCCCGGCACGCCCAAGCTGATCTGGTAGAGCAGGCCCAACACCAGCCCAATGCCCGCGCTGACGGCGCGCAAGGCTTGCCCGCCGATGCCCATTTCCTTGAGGAATTGCACCAGGCCGATGATGAGCAAGACCAGCGGGATGCCGTTGATGATGACATTCGAGAAATCCATAGAACCCTCCTGTAAAACGTGTACATCTAGCGCACCGGCCAGCGGCAATAAAGGCGGCGTCGCCAACGGCGAGACCGGCGGCGTGGGCAAAGGCGAGATCGGCGCGGTGGGTATAGCAGTCGCGGTCGGCGGTTCCGGCGTGGCGGTCGCGGTCGGTGGGCCGGTTGTAGGCGACGGGGTTGGTGTGCCGGGGTCCACCGTGTAGGTAGGTGACGGCGACGGCGTTTCTGTGCACGCAGCAGCCAACAACGCCACGACGACTAACAGCGCAATCGGGAGAAACCTTTTCTTAGCCTTCATATCTACAGTATACGCGATAGGTATTGAAGGATTTTCAAAAATATGACAGAATTTGTCAGGAATTGGGAAGGTAGACGGTAGACAGTAGACGGCCCCCCACCCCAAAAACTTCCGTCAGTCAGTCTGTCACCCCCCTCTGACAGACTGACTGACAGACTGACTGACCGACTGACCGACTCAACCGCCCTCCTGCAAAAAATTCCGCGTCAAAAACTCGATCCCCGCCGCCGTCAACTCTATTCCTGCCGTCGTTTCCACACTCTTCCCGCCGTCCTTAGTCACCACATACCCCGCCTCGAACATTTGCTTCCTGAAAAACCTGTAGCCCAGCTTCTCGCCATACACCTCATCATACGGCCCGTGCGTCGGGAACACCTTCCCCCGGCCCAACTCCATCTCCGTGAACGGTCGCTTCTGCTCCACCGTGAGCTTCGCCACCAACGTCCACTGCTCATCCGTCACCCAGTCGAAATCCGTCAGCATAAACGCATTCCCGCGCCCGTTACTCCGGTACACCCCCTCCGCTACCCGCTCCGTGTGCGGCTCGAAATTCGTCGTCTGTACCACAAACCCCCCGCGCCGCTCCACTGGCGGCTTCTGCGGCCCCCACTTATGCGGATCGATCCCCTGCTCAGCCACATCAACAGGACCAAACGGCGTATACTCCCATAATGACCACTTCATTCGATCCCGCAACACCCGCCACGTGAACAACGGCGCGACAATCACAATCAACGCCACCAACCGCGCCTCAGTGTGAAACTCCATCGCCCACGGCACCGCCAGCGGAAAAATAAACGGCCACTCGAACTCGATCACACTACGCTGCCATACCATCTCGTGCATCGTCCACGTGATCGGCCACAGCACCCGCAACACCGGATATCCTATAAACGGCCACAGCCACCGCAGCGCCCGCGCCCCCCAATCCACCACCAGCGCAGCGGCCCCGTTCAACCGCGAAAACACCACATCTGCCATCCGCGCATAATACTCGCTATACACGAACAAACAGACCGCCGCCCACATCGCCCAACGCCCCAACACCGCCAGCGCCGCCAACACCAACAACAACGCCATCACATCCGCCCCGCCCCGCACCACAGCCTGCGCCAGCGGCATCCGCACTTCCGTCTCCGGCGTCTCCTGCCTGCTCGAGCGCGCCCCCGGCTGCGAAAACCCCATTCCCCGTCCCGTCGCCGTCATCTCCTGCCTCCATCATGCGTCGCCGTTACCGCGCCGCGTCCCAAATCCGCTTCCAAACTGGCACTACGTGTTCCCGCCATAGATAGACGATTTCCACTACGGCCACTACTGCCCCGACCGCTCCCAGCGTGACCTTAAACTAGATCGCGTCAAACACCCCGGCATCCCGCAACATCAGCACGCCCAACAGCACTAACAGCGGGCCACAAATGATCCCTGTCCAAAACTCTTCAATCGTTTGTTCTCTCATCGCTCTTCCTCCCTGGGTAGTCTGTCAGTCTCGTAGCGTGTGCGCGTCTCCTTCTCCATCGCACGCTTGCGGCTGCGTCGCCGCCACGCCTGCCCTAAATCCAGTCCGCTTACCCCAATCCCTACCACCACCCCCACAATCGCCCACGGCAAGACATCGCGCCATTCATCGCGCTTGCCACCGGTCGCAAAATAATCTTCGGCCAGCAGATAGACGATCTCGGTGTTGTTATCCGTCGCTCGCGCTGATGCCATTAACACCTCACGCTCGCCTTCAGCGCGCAGTTGCTCAATGCGCGCCTGTTGAGCTACGGCGTCGTAGTATGCCCGATCACGGGCAGCGGCGGCGACTTGCGCTTGCGCCTCAGCAATGGCGCGCTGGTTCGCCTGCGTCTTGCGCGCGATCTCATTCATCAGTACCAACGGCGAGGCGAGGAGCAAAATCACTACGACCGTCGCTAACAGAGCACATCCTGGTTTTTCCATTCGAGTCTCCTTAATAAGTTATAATACCGCGCTTCGCGGCCTAACGGCCAGGGTTTAGGCGCGCGGCGGGTAGTGCCTGTTCTCCGCCAGCAGGCGGCGAAGCCGCGTCGCCTACAACCGGTGTTAGGCGGCGCATCTCAAACCAGTAGTTTGGTAAAATCCCCAACTGAAACGCCTGGGGATAGTGCTGATACAGCCAGTCCAGCGCATCCTCATCATCCCACGTTGGATGTGACAAAAACATCAAACGGAACGCGCTGCGCATCTGCCCGCGCATCGCGCAGTATTGGCACTGACGCGGCTTTCCCCAAAGGCTTATATCCTGAGCGGGCGCAAACTCATCGCGCACTCGCCCGCAAACTGGACACTCTGGCACAAACTCCGCGACGTTGCGTTGCAACTGCGTTTGGCGCGGGCGATAAACCGGAATCGGTGTTGGATACTGTTTTTCCATTGCGCCATACCAGTCCCAAAACTGCCCCATACGTTTCACCTCGTCCGCCGTTTGCGCTCGTTCAAACGACGGGACAATCTGAGCATAACACTCCGCACAAACTCTAAACCGCCGCACGCGATAGAGTTTGTCTACCCCACGCCCGCAATTTTGGCAACGAGCGTAAACGTCAGGAAAAAGTCGCATTTGCACGAAGTCCGCCTAACACATTTTTATCCCGCCAACTTCCACGCGCGGGTGGGCGCGTCGTAGTAGCAGGGAATGACGCGCGCAATTTTGGTCATCAGATACCACGCGCCGCTATAGGTGAGACCGGTCAAGGCGCGGACCTCGTCTAGGGTGATACTACCACGAGCATGCAGGTGTGCGGTCACCAATGCGGCGCGTTCTTGCGCCACCAGATCACCCTGCGGCGCGCGTTCCACTACGACATACACATCCTCTAAAAACGCCAACTGGCTCAAAGTTCCCCCTGTCTACGGTCTACGGTCTACTGTCTACTATCTTGACTACCTGCTCGCCGTCGTATTCGTAATACTCGCGCGGATGTCCAGGGCGCACGCGCACGAAGCGTGTGCCAATGTACCACTGGTCTGGATCATCCTTGCGCCATTTACGCGGCAAAACTTGATCAGCCGGGAATGTCGCTCCCGGCGCAAACAGTTCCCCCGGATCGTGACATAATCGCATCATATCCAGGTAGGGCAGCGCGCGACGCCGGGGTGGAGCCTGCGGCGGGGCCGGGATAACGATGCCCGCCACCCGTTGCAAGGCTTCATCCAAAGGGAGCGCCAGGACGCGCTGCGCACGCGGGCCGATGCGCCTGGTCAAGCCCAGCTTGTCGAGCGCATCGACCACGCGCCGCACGCGCACGCTCCCCACACCGACCGCACGCAAGCCTTTGTGGGTAAGGTCGCCATTACACGCGCGCAACACGTCAGCCAGGTTGATGCCCACAATTTCCATCATCCATCTCCCCACTCACGCAGCAGGCCACGGTATAGAGTTCCCCGGCGAAAACGAACATCCACACCAGGGCGACCACCCACCACGGCGCGCGGCACAATCTGGTGAACGCGCCCCAGACCGAAGCGCCCATTGCCGCCAGTATCGCCAGCACCGCCCATTCCGCAAACTTGTGCCATTTGCTATTTGCCATTTGCCATTTCTCCCTTAGAATTGGAAGTAGGATAGCTGCTCGGCATCCTGACGCGCGGCCCGGCTCGGCAAAGCCTGGCCGCGTTCGTTTTCCCAGCCGACCCACAGATAGCCGGGCGGGATGCACCCCGCGCCGATGACGGGCACGCCCTCGACTTCGATTTCGCCGTCGAGCGCCTGCGCGCCATCGACGTAGCAGACGTTTACCGCGCCGAGGCGCTCGCGCGCGCGGGCGATTGCCATTCGCGCTTTGGCCTGGATCGGCGCGTTTTTGCTGTTGTCGAACCACATCAAGCCTTGTGATAGCATTTTGTCTACCTCCCTCAAATTTCGTTTCTAAGCCGCGTTTTGTCGTTTTCGGGTGATTACCTTTATATCGCTGTAAAAACGCTCTCCGTGTATCCTGGTAGGTCAATGCTTGCATTGATGCCAGCATCAAGCCAGCATCAAGCCAGCATCAAGCCAGCATCAAGCCAGCATTTATGCCAGCATTGCGCGGGAGAAACGTTAAAATCAGACAAGTTCAACATCGTAACTGTACTTCAATGAGCGCGCGATCTTCTTTTTCGGCGTCAGTCCCTCGCTCCGTACACGCTCTAGGCCAAGCTTCATCAGCCACAGCGCATAACTGCTCAAGCCGCAACTCTCATCTTCAGCAGCCTGACGCACCGCATTTTCTAATCCATTAGCCTGCGCGAAGTCGAGCGTCACCTTGCGCCGGGCCGCATCCCGCGTGCGCTGCTTGCGTTGCTTGGGCGTGAGGTTGCGTTCTTCCTCGCGTTGCGCCTGGCGCTGCTGGTAGTCGCCGGTGATCGCCGCAATCGCCGCGTCGAAGACCACGGCTTGCCCTTCATTCGCCGCCAGTTTCTTCGTCATCGCGCCCTCCCACTTGCCGCCAGACCTGCCGCGCGTGCGCGACGGCGCGCCAGACGTTGCCATCGCTCAGGTATGCCTCGATGATGTAGCCCAACGCTTTTAACAGAATTTCCACATCGGCGGCATCCGTGACGGTCGTTCCGCCGCTGCGGATACGTTTCAGAATGTTTTCCAATTTCGCCGCTAACATCACAGCACCCCCAACAGTTTCTCTAACACCTGCGCGTAGCCGCCCGCCAGGACGCCATTTTTGAGTTCCGTGCCCTTGAGCGCGCGGCAGGACGGCGCGAATTCCCACAGCGTCTTCCCGGCGCGATGCGCTTCTTTGACGGTGACATCCTCCGGGATCGGCGGCCACACCCACTGCTTGAAATGCTGCGTGAGCAGTTGCAGTTGGGTATAGCCCTCGGTGGTCTTGCGTTCCCAGCGCGTCGGCAGGATACCGAGGAAGCGCCCACTGAACGCGCCCACCTGGTTGAGCGCAGCCACGCTCGCCAGAATGTCGCCCGCGCCCACGACCGCCAGGTGATCCAGGCTGACGGGCACGATGAAGGCGTCGGCGGCCACCAGCGCGGCCACTTGCAGCACGTCCACCCCCGGAGCTACATCCAGCACGGCGACCTCGTACCCGCTCACTTCGGCCAGTTTGCGCTTGAGCACGTACTCGCGGAAGTTCATCCCGCTGAGCACCTGCTTGGCTTCGACGGTACGCTTGTGGCCGAGAATCAGCCCCAGGTTATCACGCCCGCTGGGGGTGATGCACGCGCCGGGGCAGTGCTCGATGAGGAAGGTGTACAGCGCGTCGGTTTTCGGCAGGCCGAGCGAATCGGCCACATTGCCCTGCGCGTCCAGGTCCACCAGCAGGGTATCCAGCCCGTGACGCGCCAGGCCGTGCGCCAGGGTGACGGCGGTGGTCGTCTTCCCCACGCCGCCTTTTTGATTAAGAATGGCTAACGTTTTCATTCAATGCCTCCTCGAATAAGCCTTGTTGTTGCGGCAGCGAATTCAGGATTTGCAGGACGGCAACATCGACCTGCCGCTCGTACTGCTTGGCGCGTTCCAACGCCAGGCGCGAGTGATTGATGAAGAAATCCTTCTGTTCCTTGCGCATCGCCGCGACCAGTCGCGCCAGTTCAATGACATTCATAGCTCGCCTCCTCACGCACGCCGCGCGGCACGTCAGCCAGCGCCTTAACGCGTGCGGCCTCCAGCAGATCGAATTGCAGGACCTCCGCCAGGCAGAGCAGCGGGATCAACACGTCGGCGGCTTCTTCGATGAAGCGCGACAAATCGGTTTCCAAATCCACGCCAGAATTTAGCCAGCCCTCGAAATCATCATCGAAGGCGACCCGCGCCTCACGCGCCGCCTGGCGCAGCAGGCGCGGCCAGCAAGTATACCCGTCGAACTGGAAGAGCAGCGCCAGTTCGCCCAGTTCCTCGGTGAGTTTGGCAATCTGCCGGGCGGCGAATTGGGATTCGTTCCAGCCATCCAGGTACCCGCGCGCTTTGACCGCTTGAAAGACTTGTTGTTGTGTGTTCATGTAGCCTCCCGTTTACTGATTACTGATTACTGATTCCCATACGCGGCAATGGCCTGCGCCGCGTCTAACACGATTTGCAATTCCTCGGCATCCATAAAGGTGGCCTCGATGCGCCCGTCGTCCAATCGCCGCCACTGCCCATTGATGAATGGCACGCCGGGACGGTCGGGGAAGATGAGCGTCTTGGGCCAGTCTGGTGGTACAGACCTGACAGGTTTCGGAAAACCTGTCAGGTCTGTAAGCCACCCCGCCACATCGCCGCCGTTAACGTGGAAGTCGTTGATGTCCTCGCCGAAGGGCACGCGCACCGGCGCGAAACGCGCGCTCACCCGCCCGAAAGCGTCTTGCGCCGTCTGCCCGGCGGTATCCGGGTCGTAGGCGACCAGGATGCGCGCATAGCCGCCCAGGTAGGGCAGCCAGCGCCCGAAGTTAAGCTTTTCCCCGGCGCGGCCCTTTGAGGCTCCGCCGAGCGTCGCGGCGTTGACGAGGCCGCGGGCTTCCTGCCAGACGGTGAGGCAGTCCAGTTCGCCTTCACAGAGCAGCAGCGGCAAGCCGGTCTGCCAGGTATCCAGGCCCAGCAGCGCAGTGCGCGCGGCCTCGTCGGGCGAGGGGATTTGGTAATACTTGGCCTGGAAATAGCGGCGCACATCGGCGCTGGGGCGGATTTTGACATACCAGAGCGTTTTGAGCGCCGTGCCGGGAATCACGAGGCCCTGCGGCAGCCAGACGGGTTTCTCGCGGTCGGGGATGCCCCACAGCGTCTGCGCATCCTTGCGGGTGATGTTGTTCCAGCCCAGGCCGAAGGCGCGGATCGTCTCATCGGTCAGGCCGCGATGCTCGCGCAGGTAGCGCAAGCATCCCGTGCCGAAGGACCCCCACAAAGCGGCTTGCGACTCGGCGATGAAGCGTTGCGCCGCGTCCTGCCACGCGCCGGTGGGCGGCTGCACGACGACCGGCGCGACGGCGCGCTGCGCGGGGCCGTCAGCGGTGGGCAACGATTGCCCGGCCAGCGCCGCCAGCTTCTCACACGCGGCCACGAAATCGCGGCCCGCGTCGCCCAGATGTTCTTGCGCCTTGATGAATTCGAGCGCGTCGCCGTGCGCGCCACAGCCAAAGCAGTGGTATTCCTGCGCGCGGTCGCTGCGCCCGCCGACGAGGAAGCTGGCCGACTTCTCAGTGTGGAAGGGGCAGCACCACCACGCCCCGCGCGCGTTGCTCTTCACCGGCGCGCCGAGGTAGTGCTGAACCACCAGGGTCAACGGTGTGGCGAGTTTTAGAGCGTCAAGATCGATTCTAGTTGTCATTTTTTCAGATTTCCATAAGGTTAAACAATGTAGAAATGTAGAAAAAACAGGCCGCTGTTAAAAGTCCCTTCGTGAGATAGAAAACAAGAAAAAGTCTTACAAACCACCAAAGTTTCTACATTTCTACATACTTCAAGCATTTTCATTCTCCGAAAAACTCATTTGTTGCGACGGACCGCCAAGCGGCAAGCCGATACCGATGTAATAGATGCCCTGCGTCATCCGCTTGGATTCAAAACGATTGCGCATCATCACGCCGAAATCGCGCGAGCCGGAGGCCCACAAGCGTAGGTCTTTGCACCACTTGACGTATTCCTTGTACAACTCGCGGTGGCCGCAGCGCGCGTCAGGCGATTGCACGCAATAGTCGTCGATAAATTGGGAGACAGTATCTTCCTCGTCGCGGTATTCGTGCGTGTGCGCGAGCACGGCGGCGGGTGGGTCCAGTTTGCCGCGCGCTTGCCAATCCAGGCAGCCGCGCACCAGCCAGGCCAGGATGCCTGGGGCTTCGGCCTTGAGCTTGCGCTGCAATTGCAAGTCGGCGGGGCGCTCGTTGTCCTTCTGCGGATTGGGGACAAAGCGCATCTGGAAGGGGATCAGATGCACGCGATCCCAAATCGCAATGTCGGCGGCTTCGATTTTGGGGCGATAGTTGGTCAGCAAGAGCAGCAGATAGCCGGGCGTGAACGTCACCGGGCTGCTGTACATCGCGCGCGCCGTGATGCTATCGCCGCCGGTGAGGTGCTTGACGGTTTCGGCGTCCAGGCGGCGGTCTTGCGTCGTCTCTGCGGCCCATACAATGCGCTTTCCACGTAACTGCGCGATGAAGGGCCGCGCGACGTTGGCGCGGTCGGTCTTCTGCATCAGTTCTGGCGCGGGGATGCTGAAGGCGATCTCGCTGCCAAGCACTTCCTTGATTGTCTCCAGGAGCGTCGATTTGCCGTTGCGCCCCGTGCCCCACAGGACCGGGAACGTGTGCTCATCGTGCAGGCCGGTGATGCCATAGCCGAGCAACCGCTGCACGAAGGCCATCGTCGGTACGTCATTATCGAAGATTTCGCGGATGAATTGCTCCCAACGCGGCGCGGGCGTTTCGAGGCCCTGCCATTCTGTCGGCGCAATCGTCTTGATCCAGTCGGTGGGCTTGCCAGGCCGGAATGTGCCCGTCTGCAAGTCGAGCACGCCGTTGGCGACCCCCAGGAGCCACGGATTGCTGTCCCATTCGTCGCCGGAGAGCGCGATCCCCGGCAAGCTGGCGGCGGCCCATAGCACGTGTTCCTTGCGGCGGCGCGTGTGCAGGCGCTCGGCGCGCTTCAGGTATGGCTTGGCGAGGTCGTCTTTACCGGCCTTCGTCAGATCGGCGGCGGTATACACATACTGCGCCGCCACCTGCGATCTCAAAATGTTAATGACCTGGTTGGTGGTGTCCTGTTCCCAGTATTGCCCATTCCACAAATGCCATCCGTTTTGTGGCTGGCTGTGGTCGTAGGCGATCTGATGCTGGTACAGCTTGGCGAGCACCCCCGCGTCCCCGTCCTCTTCCTCCCGCAGCCCCACGATCAAGTCTTCCAGGGGCAGCGGCGACTTCGCATCCAATAACGCGGGCGGCGTCTCTTCGAGCGGCGTCGCCTCGCGCTTCTTTGCCAGTCGCCGCTCCATCGCCGCGTAGATCAACCCGCGCAGCGCGTCAGCTTCGCCGTTCATTTGTTCCAACGCCGCGTCGAGTGCCTGCACGCGCTCATGCTGCTCCGCCTGCGCCACGGCCTGCACCAGCGATTCCCACGGTGACGGATACCCCGTCTGTTTTACAAATTCCGCGTTCCCCTTGTCCAACAAGAACGCGATCACCTCTTCCGGTTTCTGCATCCCCCGTACCCCCTTTATGGGTATCAGCCTTCAGCCGCTGCGTGTACGGTCATCATCACGGCGACCATCGCCCTCGGTTCTACAACTGCTGTGAATTTTTACCGGCATCCCCCCCACCTGACCGCCCAAAGTTTACAGAATTATGGGTGGGGGGGGGGGACTAAAAACAGCCTCTAAATGGCTAAAACGAACTTCCGACTATGTGCGTTATGTTATGTTAAGCAAAAATCCCGCGTGGTTTCCCACACTCCCCGCCAGCCCACCGCGAGCGGCTTTTCCGGCAGGAAGCAGATTTGCTGCTGTAGGCTTTGAACCTGAACAGGGGCGCGGGGTTTTCATCTTCCTAAATCCTCTGGGCGCAATGGCGCACCGGCGACGGTGAGCAGCCATGCGATGCGCTGCATGAGGGTGAGCGCCTGCGCCTGGCGGCGTAGGGTTTCGGTGCGATCCAGTTGCACGCCTTCTACGAGTGGGCGCAGGATGCGGATACCATCCATTGCAGCCTCAGCCGCTTGATCGCGCTGCTCACGCGCGACGTTGGGCCACTCGCGGGCTTTGGTCACTTGGCGCTCCGCAGGAGGTCTTGCGCGCGACGCCGCGCCTGGACGTGCCGCCACCACGAGCCGATGACCATCCAGAAGCCGCTGGCCGCGAACGCCAGGGCGATCTCAATAGCCGGGACGACATCCATAAAGGAATACGCAATGAGGGTTACACCTACGCCGATGACAACCAGCAGCGATGTGTAACCCTCATCATAGCCTCGACGTTCCAGCCAGCCTACCAGGAGGTTGTAGAGGAAGCCAAAGGTGAAGAGAAAGCCCATTATGTGCCAGATTGTGACCGGATTTTGACCTGATAGATTCACGTTGCTTTTCTCCGTACACTTAAGGTAGATAGCACTTTAACAAGTTGAGGGTGTGGGGATGACGGCCTGCGCCGCCATCCCCTGGTGGAGCACCCCCTGCTCCGTAACGCGCGCTGCAAGCGGGACCACTTACACGGGACCTTCAGTTGACCGGCAACAGCCCCAGGCGCTCTCCCCGTACTACCGGTTTTCGCCGCTCCACGCCTTGAGCTTGCGCGCATGTCTGTGTACACAGACTACCCCTGCAAAATGAGTGACCTAATGGCAGAATTGAAAGTGCGCTTGACGGCTTCTTCCCAGGTAGGAAAGCCGCCGCCCATGTTGTTGATTGAGCCGTGCTGATCGTGCCAGAAGAAGCCGCCGGGCCGGCCGGGGATGGTGAGGAAGCGCCAGCCTTCACGTTCCAGGAAACGTGCCATTGTGGATAGCTCGCGGGATTCATTCTCAAAGGCGCGATGTTTGCGCGCGGCGACCTCGCGTTCGAGATCGCGCGCGAGAAGCGCCGTGGCGCGTTCTGGCGATGCGCCGCGATAGTGACAACGTACCGCCGTCGCCGCTACATCCGTGGCCGAGCCGCCCCAGCGGGTGAGGAAATCGACGGCGCTGCCGAGGACGAAGTCGCGTTCTTTAAGCCAGTTACGTCCAGCCACTGTTACCCCTCCGCCGCCATTGCCTGGAAATTGAGCGGCGCGACGGGGCGCTGCGCTTCAGCCCGCAGGCGGAGCGCGCCGTCGATGAGGACGCGCAGCAGGCTGCTAACGCTGCGGTCCTCAGCTTTGGCCCAGTCTTCCAGCGCAGCCTTTTGTTCGGCGCTGATGATAAAGCTCGCGGTGAGCATTTGTTCTTCCATTCGTGACCTCCGATTTATAAGTCTACCAAATTGGTAACTATGTCTACCATTTTACAATAAGTATCACTATTTGTCAATACCTAAAACCAAAATGGATAGTAGAGCTACCATAAATCATAATACACTGTAACTTATGAGAGACAATTTGGTAACTTGGCTAACCAATCAAATAGAAACGCGAGGTTGGTCACTTAGGGAATTAGCACGAAGGTCTGGGCTATCGCACGCGACAATATCAAACGTACTATCGGGTCAAAGCAATCCTGGATTTGATTTCTGTACCGGGATCGCCAAAGCCCTCGGTGAATCCCCCCAAACCGTGCTACGCCTCGCGGGGTTGCTGCCAGAGGTCTCCGCCGACAAAGCGCGGCAAGAGGAGTTGCTGGCGTGGTTCGACGGGCTATCGGATGAGGATCAGGACTACGCGCTGCTATTGGTCAAGACATTAGGGGAAACGCGCAAGCGCGAGCAGGAGGAACGTGAGGCGGAACGACGGCAAGCCAAAACGCGCCTGGCGACGGTATGAATTCCGGCGTTGGGCGCGTTTTCTGTTGGCACGCGACATCACACTGGCGCGCGCATTGACGGCGGAGCGACCGGCGCGGGTGTGGGTGGTGTATGGGGTGCGGGTGTGAATACTACAGATACAATGCTATGGATTGCCTATTTGCACATCACCGTGGACTTTCTGCATCGGCAAGCGCAAACGGATATGAGCGACTTGCCGGAGGTCGTTTATAACGGCATGGTCAAAGCGCAAAAGGCACGCATAGGCCAAAGCAAGAAAATCGCCTTAGCGCGCTTGCTGGATGTTGTGCCCGCCGAGCATCCACAAAAGGCGGAGATGTTAGAGCTTTTCGCCAGACTTGAGTGAATCCGGTTCGTAATCGCCCGACATCTCAAGATACCCTTTAGCGGTGATCGTCAGCGCGATAGCATGGCCAGCGGCGTCCAGTTCATATTTTCCGCCGTGACGCTTAACCCGCTGGCGATCTGCATCGGTTACAGGTTTTGGTGAGTCAAACGGAATACGTACCAGAACAAGCCCTCGGCGTTTACCAATCGTTTGTACGTTGCTTGGTGTTGTATTCATACGATTAAAAATGTCCTTGATCAAACCGCCGTGCTAACGGTTCACGCGCGGCGTAAATTACCAGCGTGCTAATGGTTACGCGCCAGACGCAACCATTACGACGACGACACGGACGGGCGTGGTTACGGTTCGGGTCCGTGAGGTCTGCGGTTCAAATCCGCATGCCCCGACTGTAGACAATATCCAACAAGAGCAGGGCACGATGTGCCCTGCTCTTGTGCATGATAAGCCTGTACAGTATTACCCCAGCCGGTTAATCGCGTTCGACGCCGGACGCACGACCGCCACAACACCGGCCTCAGCCAGCCCAGTTGCCTATGCTCACCAGTGTATGACAACGAGCGATGTTTAGTGCGCATTCGGCACTTGGGAATCGTTGATCATTCAGATACACCACGGCAGACCGTCCCCACGAGTCTTTAGGCACAATCATAAAACTGGCACGGTATGATCACGAAATCCACACGGCACAGCAAGCCCTTTTGCGTTACACTCTATATGCACCTGAACCTGGAGAAGAGGACAAACAGAAGGAGACGCAGATGCCCAAGTTGACGCCTCACATGAAGCAAGTGCTGAAGCATCAGCCCGTGCTCCTGGTCGCCACCAAGGACAGCCGGGGCCAGCCGAACGTCTCACCCAAAGGCGTGCTCAAGATTGTGGATGATGACAAACTCGTGTTCGCCGATCTGTTCCCATTCACGACTCAGGCCAACTTGCAGGCCGACCCCAGGTTGGCGGCAGCGGCCGTAGATCCTCGGACCTACGTAGGATACCAGTTCAAGGGGCAGGCGGAGCTTGTGGATGATGGGCCTTTGTTCGAGGAGATATGCGATCTGCTGGCCCACGGAAAAAGCGGGCCACAGCCGATGGAGTTGTGGTTCGAGAAGGTATCACGAGAGTTGATGACTGCCCACAGTCGGGCCGGCCGGAACGGCGTTCTACCCAGTCACATCATCGTGCTGCATATTGAGGAGATCTGGAATCTGACGCCAGGTCATGAAGGCGAAGTATTGTTATGAGCGTTCGTTTTGTTTCATTCAAAAGGAGGCATATTTGTGACAATCTATACATCTAGGATTATTTTTGAGTTTCCAGTTTATTTCATTCGATGAGGAGGCGTATGATGAAACGACGATGGCTTGTGCTCAGTATGATGGTGTTGTCTCTGGTGATAGCCTTGCCGGCCAGCACGCAGTCCCCTACGAAGTCCTTGTTGTTCAACGGTGACTTCGATACCAACGTTTCCGGTTGGGTCGCGGAGGCGGGGACGCTGGTGCGCACGGAGGTCGATCCATACAGCGGTCTCGGCGCAGCTCAAGTAACGATAGATGAGGGGGATGGCTATGCCTGGATCTACCAGTGCATTGATTTAACCGGAGAGCTGGATGATTGGCCGGTGGCTGGAGATGGTAAAAAGTACATGACGTTTAACGGCTATCTCAAATCTAATGGCGAAGTCGAAGCTGCGCTTGATCTACAGTTCTACGAAGATGCAGCCTGCGCGGACATTACAGGCGAACCGGCTTCTAGCGTATTTACCAGTGCGGAGACCTGGGAATATGTTTCAGCCACCGCGGAAATCCCCGAGACTGCACCAGGCAGCGTCATGTCCGCTTTCTGGACGCCTGACTTGGGAGTATTCTATGTCGATGAACTGGCGGTTTACTCGTCCGCCAGCGTAAACGCTGTGCAGTTGCAGGGGCTGGCGGTGCGCGGAGGTCTGTGGGGCGTGGGATTGATCGGCGTGCTGGCAGCAGGCGTGGTGCTGGCGCGACGGCGTAAGGGATTATGAATCGAATTTGCCATAAGGAGAGCAACTATGAACAAGCCACAGGAATATGAAATGCCGGAAATTGTGTACGAAGGTGAATTGGAGATCCAGGCAGGAAGCCCCCTGAGCGTCATCTCGGAGTTGGAAGACCTGGAATGGTAAATAACCGTCCGATGCTAATCAGGCAAAAGAGCAAGGCCCAAATGGGCTGATAGGGTCTCATCCATTGTGAGGACCTTTGCTTGTCAGTCTTTTCAGTATGACCCATATAATAACCCATAGTTTAAGGAGGGACATCATGAGGATTCGCAGAGCACTACATGTTGTGTTTCTAATAGTGATGGTCGTTTCTCTGTTTGCCAGAGGAAACGGCCTGACGAGTGCCCAGACCCCAGACCCAGGTGACACTTGGAGGCGAACCCCAATCGAGGGGGTAGACCCAAGCGATATCGTGAATCGGGGTCAAGGCCCGGACAAGAGAAAAGAGAGAATCACCCCGGCCGACCGGCTGAAAGCTGCTGAACGTGCGGCAGACGCCGGCTTTGTGTTAGAGGCGGTCGGTATGGCCGACATGGCCATGCCAGACGCGGCGCCACGTTACTTTAGCCACCCGAACTACGCCAACAGCCCGGAGCCGGGCAATATCGTGGCCGAGTGGAACGCCATCGCCCAAGAACTCGTTCAGCCAACGCCGATGCCGGGGATGCCGTCGATGTCATCCGTGTCGATGTCGGCGGCGTTCGTCTACCTGGCCTACACGCAGGCCGCGGTGTATAACACGCTGGTGGCGATAGAAGGTGGATACACGCCGTACAATTCGACGTTGCCCGTTTCGCCAAACGCCTCGCGGGAAGCCGCCGTCGCGTCAGCGGCGTATGGCGTCCTCAAGCACTATTTCCCGGATGATCCTTCTTTGGATGGCAAGTACGCGGCCTCGCTGGCAGCGCTTCCCGAAAGCATCGCCAAGACGGAGGGGATCGCGCTAGGTTTGGCTGCGGCAACGGAAATCATCAACCTGCGGGCAGGCGATGTGCTCAGCGGTGACGATGGCTACGTCGTGCCGGCCCCCGGACCGGGCGTCTGGGAGCCGACGATGCCGATGCCCCCAATGGATCCGTGGATGCGCTCTTTGACTCCATTCTTGCGCGCCACACCGGATGAATATCGCGTTGGACCGCCGCCCGCGCTCGATGACCCTGACTATCTGGCAGACTTTGCCGAGGTCAGGGATGTTGGCGGCGCGATGAGTCTGGTACGCACACCGGAGCAGACGGAAGTGGCCCAATTCTGGACGACCAACATGGTCATCCAGACCAACGATTCCTACCGCAACGTGGCCGAAACCCGCAGCTTGAACCTGATCGACACCGCGCGCCTGATGGCCTTGGGCAACATGGCGGCCGCCGACAGCTTGATCGCCACGTTCGACACCAAGTACTTTTACAACTTCTGGCGTCCGGTGACGGCGATCCGCCACACGAACCCGGACGGCTCCTATTCGCCCACGGAGGTTAACACCTGGATGCCGGTCGTGGCAACGCCGAACTTCCCCGAATACGTGGCGGGGCACGGCTCCTTTATGTCGGCGCAGGCCGAGGTCTATGCCGATGTGCTCGGCACAACCCAAATCGAGATTGATCTCGACAGCAGCGTCACGGGCACAACCCGGCACTATGCCACAGTGGATGACATCAGAACCGAGATCATCGATGCCCGGACCTGGGGCGGGATGCACTTCCGCACATCGTCCGAGCTGGCAGTCGCGCTTGGACAACAACTCATAGCGGATGGCCTGCTAACGCACTTCCTGCCCGCGCCCTCGACCGGCGAACATGCCACCATATCCGGCGGGATGCGTAAGTTCGTGGATGGGCTGCCCGGCTTGACCGAGGCCAACGCCAACAACCTCGGCCAATACATCCCGGTGGCGATCCCCGACACCACCACTTACCCCGGTGCGGATTATTACGAGATCGCGGTGGTGCAATACCGCGAGCAAATGCACTCGGACCTGCCGCCGACGCTGTTGCGCGGCTACGTCCAGATCTCAACCGCTGTGGTCCCAGGCGAGCAGGTGCAATTGACCAACGCGCTCCTCAATGGGACAGAGGTCGAAATCCCCGGATTCTTCGGCGTCACGTCGCCGCACTACCTGGGGACGACCATTGTTGCCGAAAAGGACCGCCCGGTGCGGGTCAAGTTCTTTAACCTGCTGCCCACCGGCATCGACGGCGATCTGTTCATCCCGGTCGATACTACCGTGATGGGTTCCGGCATGGGTCCCTTGGCCGATATGGAAGGGATGATGGACGACCCGCAGAATCCCATGTGCAGCATGGGCTATGATATGGACGGCAATCGCATCGCCAAGGACCCCACTTGTTACGCTGAGAACCGGGCCACGTTGCACCTGCACGGCGGCATCTCCCCCTGGATCAGCGACGGCACGCCGCACCAGTGGATCACGCCGGCAGGAGAAAATACTCTCTACCCGGAGGGCGTCAGCGTGGTGCCCGTGCCCGACATGGATGACAGCGGCGCTCCAGATGATGGCATCATGACCTTCTACTACACCAACCAGCAGAGCGCGCGGTTGATGTTCTACCACGACCACTCTTACGGCATCACCCGTCTTAACGTCTATGCGGGCGAGGCTGCGCCGTACATCCTCACCGATCCTACGGAGCAGGCGTTGCTCGATCAAGCGTTGATCCCTGCTGACCAGATCCCACTGGTCATCCAGGACAAGACTTTCGTACCCGGCGAGTCGCAGTTGGCCTTGCAGGACGAGACCTGGGACGTCGCGCGGTGGGGTGGTCCTGGCAACCTGTGGGTTCCGCACGTTTACTCACCGGCCCAAAACCCCGAAGACATCGAGGGCGTCAACGCCTTTGGGCGCTGGATGTACGGCCCCTGGTTCTGGCCGCCGACGAACAGCATCGACTACGGCCCGGTTCCCAACCCCTACTACGACCAGGCCTGTATCGACCGCGACGATCCGAATGAGTGGTGCGAGCCATACTGGATGCCCGGCACACCGTACAATTCGATGGGCATGGAGGCATTCAACGATACGCCCGTCGTCAACGGGACGGCCTATCCCACACTCACGATCGATCCGAAATCCTATCGTTTCCGCATTCTGAACGCGGCCAACGACCGCTTCTTCAACCTGTCGTGGTACGTGGCGGTGGATGCGGAGGGCAATCCCTGTGACCCCAGCAACCTCGCACCGGTATCTGAGAACACCGGCGTGGCCTGCACCGAAGTGTTGTTGAATCCCGCCGAGGTGTTAGCAGCCCTGGACGATCCGGCCACTGTCTTCCCGACGCCGGTCGCCGGCTTTGAAGGTCCAGACTGGATTCAAATCGGCACGGAGGGCGGCTTCCTGCCGGCCCCGGCCGTCCTACCGGCCCAGCCCACCACTTGGGTGAACGACCCGACCCTGTTCAACGCCGGCAACGTCGACCAGCACTCGCTGTTGGTTGCGCCGGCCGAGCGGGCCGATGTGATCGTCGACTTCTCACAGTATGCCGGCTACACGCTGATCCTGTACAACGACGCCCCGGCAGCCTTCCCGGCTCGCGACCCGCGCTACGACTACTACACCGGCTCTGCCGACCTGCGGGACACCGGCGGTGTGAAACCGATCTTACCCGGCTACGGCCCCAACACCCGCACCGTTATGCAAGTCAAGGTAAACGATCTAGCACCAGAACCGGCCTTCGACCTGGGCGCACTCCAGACAGCTTTCAGGTCAGTGAGCCTGGGTGGGGGCGGCGTGTTCGAGAGTGGCCAGAACCCAATCATCGTGGGGCAAGCGGCCTACAACTCGGCCTACGGCACATCCTTCCGCTCCACGTTCCCCCGCAATGGCTTTGCACGCATCCAGGATTTCTCGATCACCTTCGACACCCTGGCGGCCGGGACCTTTACGGACTTCCCGCTACAGCCCAAGCAAATCCAGGATGAGATGGGTGAGGCCTTCGAGCACGAATACGGGCGCATGAGCGGTTACTTTGGGGTGGAGACACCCTTCTCACAGGCGGGTTTGCAGAACATGATTCTGTACTCCTTCATGAATCCACCGACCGAGGTCCTCAAAGGCACCGTGGTTGGCGGGACAGACACCAGTCTGGATGTGACCCCGATCGCTTCGGCGGACGACGGTACGCAGATTTGGAAGATCACCCACAACGGCGTGGATACGCACCCTGTCCACTTCCACCTGTATGAGGTGCAACTGCTCAACCGGGTGGGCTGGGACGGGATCATCCGTAAGCCCGAAGCCAACGAGCTAGGTTGGAAAGACACCGTCCGGGTCAGCCCGCTGGAGGACACCATCGTGGCCTTGCGGCCGGTTCTGCCGCACGTGCCCTGGGACCTGCCCAACAGCATCCGCCTGCTCGATCCGACTATGCCCGAGGGCGCGGTGATCGCCAATTCCACCTTGCAGGATATACTGGGCCTGCCCATCTTCGCCTTCGATCCAAACGGCGAGCCGATCGACATCTTCAACCACTACGTCAACTACGGATGGGAATACGTCTGGCACTGCCATATCCTCAGCCACGAAGAGATGGACATGATGCGTCCTCAGGTAGTTGGAGTAACGCCTAACACCCCCACCAACCTCACGGCGGTCCGGGTAGGCAGTGGGACTAACCGGCGGGTAGACCTGGCCTGGCAGGACACCTCTTTGAACGAGACAGCTTTCATCATCCAAAGAGCGACCTCCCCTGCCGGTCCCTGGGCGGATCTGGTGACGCTCGACAGTAGCGGCAACTCTACCGGCACGGCCACCTATTCCGACCCCATCGGCAACACCAACCAGGCGTTTTACTATCGCGTGCAAGCCGTCAACATAGTCGGCGACACCTGGGATTACACAGACCCGGCGATCAATGAGGGCGCGGGCTTCCCCACCCTGACACTCGCCTCCGATTACTCGAATATCGGTTCCTTCGCGTTTCCGCCGGCTGCCCCTAGCAACCTGACGGCGACAAACCTCCTGGTTGGACAGCGCGTCAGGGTCAGGCTAGATTGGGTAGACAATGCCGCCAATGAGACAGGCTTCACCATCGAGCGCGCCCTTAATTCCGATTTCACGTTGGGCCTGGTCTCCACCAACGTGGCGGCCAATTCCACCTCATCCAGTACGGGCAACCTCAGCCGAACGACGACCTACTACTTCCGCATCCGCGCATATAACCAATTCGGTGTATCGGCGTGGTCGAATACTGTTAGCATCACTACACCATAAGACTCTTGCAGGGGAGGGGATATCCCCTCCCCTGCATCCTCTATCCTGGGGATAACATCCCCTCATAACCGGCATCACAAATTCATTCGCTCGAAAGGAGAGTGCGAAATGAGAAAACTTGTCCTTTGGTTGGTCACCCTCATTCTGATAAGCAGCCTGGCCATCGTCGGGTGTCGCTCTTTCGCTTTGGCCCAAGAGCCAGAAACGGCGGACAGCCTGGAATTGTTGGGCAAAGCGCTTTTCTTTGACGTAGCGCTATCGGTGAACGGGACACAGTCCTGCGCCAGTTGCCACGCACCGGAGGCCGGCTGGACCGGCCCGGACGAACTGGTGAACCTGGAGACGGCCGTCTACCAGGGCGCTCTGCCCCATCGCTTTGGCAACCGCAAGCCTCCAGCCTCGGCCTACGCCGGAGAAAGCCCGGTGCTCTACTTCGACGAAGCCGGAGCAGAATGGGTTGGCGGCATGTTCTGGGACGGGCGCGCTACCGGCTTGACACTGGGCGACCCGTTGGCGGAACAAGCTCAAGGGCCTTTCTTGAATCCGCTTGAGCAAGCCATCCCCAACGCCCGGGTCCTATGCGTCAAGGTCAAGCAAGCAGATTACGCCGGCCTCTTTGAGGAAGTCTGGGGCGCCGGCTCCCTCAACTGCGCCAAGGATGTCGACGGAGTGTACGAGCGCATTGCCCGCTCGGTGGCGGCCTACGAAAGAAGCGTCGAAGTCAATCCCTTCAGCTCGAAGTTCGACCGGTTTTGGGATAATGCTGTGGCCGCGGGCAAAGACGTCACGCAAATCAAATTTCCTATGGGCGGTGGCATGGGAGGTGGAGGTGGCGGTATGGGTGGCGGCGGCGGTATGGGTGGTGGTGGAAATCAGGATCCCTATCGCTGGCAAAATTACCGTGGCTTGGGGTTGACCGATGCCGAGTTGCAAGGTCTGGCAGCGTTCAACGATCCCAACCGGGCCAATTGCGCCTCCTGCCACTCGCTCGCACCGGGCGCAACCGGCTACCCACTCTTCACCGACTTTACCTACGATAACGTCGGCGTCCCCAAAAACCCCGACAATCCCTTCTACTCCATGCCTCCGGTCTGGAATCCGGATGGCGCGGACTACGTGGACTACGGCCTGGGCGGTTTCTTGCAGAGCGCCGGATATCCTGAAGCGGTCTACGCAACGGAGCTAGGGAAATTCAAAGTCCCTTCCCTGCGCAACGTAGACTTGCGAACCTCTGAAGATTTCGTCAAAGCCTACGGGCACAACGGCTACTTCAAGTCACTGGAAGAGATCATTCTGTTCTACGCCTGGCGCGGGTTGACGATAAATGGTGGCCTGGGTATGGGAGGTTCCGGGATGGACTGCGGTACGGGTGGTGGGGGAATGGGCGGCGGCATGGGTGGTGGTATGGGTCATGGAATGATGTGTGACCCCGACCTGTTCCCAGAGCCAGAAGTTAGCCTGAATCTCGCTCAAATGAACCACTTCAACATGATGGATCAGTCCAACATTCTGGCCTTTCTAAAGACGCTTTCGGATGGCTATGTCGAATAATCTAGTTGTGTCATGATTAACGAATAAACGACAGGAGGGATAGAACCATGTTGGGAAAAATGAAACGACTTACTGTCCTTGGCCTGATAGCCGGCCTGCTCCTTCTGACAGCGGCCGGCAACTCGGTAGTCCAGGCAGCCTCACTCACCCCATTTGAGACCGAATCGCTGTTGTATGTGCGCGAGGAGGAAAAACTGGCCCGCGATACTTACCTGATCCTGTACGGGATATGGGGCACAGATATTTTCCAGACTATCGCGAGCAGCGAACAAAATCACATGGATGCCGTCAAGGGATTGCTAGACAAGTACGGTTTGGAGGACCCGGCCTTGCCGGAAATCGGCGCCTTTCAAAACGATTTCTTGCAGGAGAAGTATTACGAACTGGTCGCCTGGGGAGCGCAATCTGAGGCAGATGCGCTACTGGTGGGATGTCTGATCGAGGAGATCGACCTGATCGACTTGATCGAACGTATGGCGCAGATCAACAAGCGCGACATCCTGACAGTATTCCAGAACCTGGTCGACGGTTCGGGGAACCACCTGCAGGCTTTCGTAAGGAGATATGAAAGCCTGACCGGAGATACCTATACACCCGTGTACCTGGACCAGAACACCTACCAGCAGATCATCAACAGCAGCGGTGACAGTGGCGGTGACGGTGGGGGCTGGAATGGCGGCGGTGGCAACGGTGGGGGTAACGGCGGCCCTCGTCGAGGTGGATGGTAGTCGTGCAGAAACCTTACCAAGACAATGGCCATAATGCTTGCCACTACTTCTGAACTGTGTTACTCAACCGTTCAGCGCATACCCCACACCGCGGACGGTGCGGATGAAGTCCGGCCGTCCGGCACATGCGGCCGCTTTGTGGCGGATACGATGGATATGGTGGCGCACAATATCCCCGGCCTCAAAGCGGTCGCACTCATAGCCCAGCACATGCCGGCACAACGCCTGCGGACTCACCACGTTGGGCGACTCCTGGGCCAGATGAGCCAGCAAGTCAAACTCAGTGGGCGTGAGTTCGAGCCGGTATTCATCCAGGCTGATGATGTGTTGCGCCAGATCGACGACCAACCCACCCCGTTTTAGTCGTTGGCCGTCTTCTGTTGTCGCCTTGACCGCTGCCGGCTCTGGGTCCAACAGGGACTGGACGACGGCAGCACGGATTTCCTCCAGGTTGGCAGTGAGGCTCTGTTCGACCTGCCGCAGCAAAGCGCGCTGGCGCTGCTCGCGTTCGCGTTTGAAGAGCGCCGTACGCACACTCTCTCGTAAGCTGGCCGTGTCGGTTGGTTTCAGCAAGTAGTCGTGCGCACCCTGGCGCAGCGCATTGATAGCCGTCTCCATCGAACCATGGGCCGTGAGGACGATCACTGCAGTGTCGAGCGCTTGCTCGCGCAAAGCGGCCAGAACCTCCATGCCGCCGATACCTTTCATCATCAAATCGAGCAGAACCAGATCGAATGGCTCGCCCGCAATGTGCACCAACGCCTGTTCGCCGCTCGCAACGGCGCGCACCTGATACCCGTCGCGATCCAGCAATTCTTCCAGAGACAGGCGGATGGAATCATCATCATCCACAATGAGAATTTTAGCCGATGTGTTCATGCGCATCCCTTTCGTTATTTTTGCAGGATAACCGTGTCTTGAGACTCAAGATGACGCGACGGGCAACAAGATGTTGAAAGTCGTCCCCACACTTTCCTCACTGTTCACCGAAATCTGGCCGTTATGCGCCTCGATAATGTTGTAGCTGATGGACAACCCCAATCCGGCGCCCTGTTCCTTGGTGGTGACAAAAGGTTCGAACAGTTTGGCCTGGATCTCGGGCGACATACCGTGACCGGTGTCGGTGATTTCGATGCGCACCGCCGGTCGCCCTGGCTCACCACTCCCCGCCTGAATCTCGGCCGGGCTGCTGCGGATATGAAGCTCTCCACCGGTTGGCATGGCATCTACGGCATTGAGGACCAGATTCAAAAAGACCTGCTTGAGGTGATCGGGGTTGGCCTGGATGGAGGGCAGATCGCGGCTGTCCAGCCGTTGGACGGTGATGTGGTGGTGTTGCAGTTCTTTGGCGCTGAGGTCCAGTACGCTGTCCAGCACGGCGCTCAGGTCTGTGGGCCGTAGCCGCTCATGCGCCGGCCGGTAGTAATCGCGCATCCGGCGCACGATGGCCGAGATACGTCCCACTTCTCCACCCACCACCCGCAGATAACGATCGAGTCTATCGCGCCGCTGCTCCCCGTCCATTTCCTCCTGAACGAGGGTCAAATAGTTCTGGATGGCCTGGAGGGGATTGTTGATCTCGTGCGCAATCGTAGCCGCCAACCGGCCCAGAGCGCCCATCTTCTCGACCTGGATCAACTGCGCGCGAGTCTGCTCTTGTTCGTGGAGCAATCGCCTGACTTCGGCGTAAAGTTGCGCGTTCTGCATGGCCTGACCGGCGTGACTGGCCGCCACCTGAGCCAGCGCCCGGTCTTCGTCCGAAAAAGGTTGGTTCGACGACCGGCCAGCCAACACCAATAACGCCAGCAAGGCATCTTCTCCCAAGACAGGAACCAGCAACCCATCGGCATTCCACCCTGGAGCCAGTTTAAGACACCGGCAGACTCGCTCTAGCTCTACGGCAGTCAGAGGCGCCGGCTCTCGCCGATCCTCCACGCGATCCAGGAGAGCCTGCCAACCGACCAGAGCCTGGTCAGAGATAGGGACATCCACCCACCCCTGCACCGGGCTAAAAGCCCACATCGCGGTTGGGCCTTGCGGCGAAGGTTGCAACAGCAGTGTGGCGCATACCGGCGCGTTGAGGTGTATGGCCATATGATGCAGCGTCACCTGCGCCAGCTTCTGCGGGTCCAGTGTGGCTGCCAGCGCCCGATCCAGCTCAGAAAGCGTGCGCAGCCGGTTCAACTGTCGCGCCGCCTGATAAAGTTGCGCGTTGTGCAAGGCGACACCCACCTGCTGGCCGATGGACAGCAGCAAGTCACGGCCATGCTGCCGGTACGTCTGGGAGCGCCGCCAGCCGATTTTCAGGACACCTAACAGGCGTTGCCCCACACTGAGCGGGACACATACCAGGCCAGGTAAATCGCTCCCGTCCGCCTCCTTTGCCAGGAGAGCGGGGCAATCCAGCACCAGGATCGGCTCGACCGGCGCGCCATCAACGGTCGAGTAATGCGCAAAGATTGGGCATTGTGAACAAGGCAGAATCGTTTGGACCATCGAGAGATCTTCAGACGTGACCTGCTGGGCAGCGACACAGAATGTGTTCTCCTGCTGAGCGTCGGGCAAGAGGATCCAACCGACGTCAGCCTCCAATACCCGCAAAACAGTATCCAGCACCGCCGGCAGCAATGCATCCTGATCCAGCGTGCTGGTTACGGTTGAAGCAACTGCGTAGAGGGCGGTTTGTTCATAGGCGTAGTGGCGTAACGCGGCCTCGACGCGCTTGCGCTCGGCGATGTCGGCAATGACGACCATGATGTCGCTAATTTGGCCTTGTGCATCGTACAGTGGTGTATTCCAGATGGCAACCTCGATCAAGCTGCCATCTTTCTTTTGGCGCACCGTTTCTATACCCGACAACGTCTGACCGGCCACCACCTGCATCAGGAATGTCTGGAATTCTTTCTGCTTAGCCGCAGGAACAAGGGGGTACTGGCACCCCAGCACCTCGGTTTCGCTCCAGCCAAAGATATGTTCCGCGGCCGGATTCCATAACCTGACATTCTGGTCGAGATCTACGGCGACGATGGCCAACGGCGAAGCCTTGATCAGCGTCTCCATCGACTGTTTGGCCTCGCGCAACGCCTCTTCGGACTGTTTGCGCTGGGTGATGTCATGCATCAAGGCGGTGAAAAAGGTGGCCTCGCCGGTCTTCCAGTGAGCCATAGAGATCTCCAATGGGAACTCGTCGCCACCTTTCCTGACCCCGATTGTCTCTACCGTTTCATCGGCCAGGCGTGTCGTCCCTGTAGAGAGCACACGATACATACCGGCCTGGTGGGCAGCCCGGAAACGCTCCGGGATGATCTGCATCAGCGGTGCGCCGGTCATCTCCTGCGCGGTATACCCGAATATCGTCTCTGCCATACGATTCCAGAACGTGATCCGGCCCTGGTTGTCGGTGGTCACGATGGCGGCGCTGGCGGTTTCTACCACCGAGCGGAAGCGTAGTTCACTGGCCTCCAACGATGCCACCAACCGGCTGTTTTGCAGCGCGATAGCGGCCAGTTCGGCAAAAGCCGAAGCCAGGCGTGCGTCGTTGTCGGTAAAGCCACCCGGTTTATTAGCCAGGCCGAGCAGCCCCACCACCTGCGCGCCGATGACCAGGGGAGCAAAGAGCAGGTTGTCCACGCCCATATGCCCCTCAGGCAAAAATTCTGTCCATGGACTCGCCCGAAAATCGTTATCGACGGCAGCGTTACCACTCCAGTAGACCTCGCCACGCAATCCACGAATGGGCATCGGCAGGGTGGTATCGACCATGCACGAAGAATCGCCAGGGTCCAGGAAAAGCACCTCGTTCGTCATTCCATCTGGGGAGGAGAGTGCGACATAACCGGCGGTGGCGCCAATCAGCCCTTTGCACGTGTCAAAAATAGAACGGGCGGTGTCCTCAAAATCATGTTGAGCGAGAACCTGGCGCGCTCCATCGAGCAGCGCCGAAACCTCTGCCTGGCGTTGCTGTGACTCATCCAGCGCACGCCGTAGCGCCTGCTCGGCTCGTTTGCGGTCGGTGATGTCGACGGTGGCGATGACGACCTGCCAATCAGGAAACGGAACCGGCGCTGCGCTAATGCTGGTCCAGATCGTTTCGTCATCCTCTTTGGCGATGCCAATCTCCACATCGTAGATGGCTCTTTGTTCGTTAGTCGCACGGACGCTGGGGAAATCTTGAGGCGGGAATGGGGTCCCCTCGGCGGTAAGATACCTGCGTTCGCGGAAACGACCTTGCTGCAACGCATTCGCGGAGAAGTCGAGAATGCGCGACAAAGCTGGATTGGCCTTCACCACGTTCCGATCCCGATCCAAGACCGAAATACCGATGGGCAGGATCTCGAACAGCCTGGCAAGCTTCTCTTCGCTTTCGCGAAGCGCCTGTTCGGCCTGCGCCTGCGCGGTGATATCGTGAGCGAGGATCAACACCCGCTCCACCTGGTCACCCAGACCGTGGAGCGGGACGTAATCCACGTTCCAATAGGTCCGTTCACGTTCCGATCCCATCGAAACCTCGACCTCGCGAACGCTAACCGTCTGGCCGGTACGATGCACTTCCTCCACCATCTGCAATACGCCTTGGGCAACAACATCGGGAAAGACTTCGTCGATGGTACATCCCACCATCGGCCTGTCGGCTACGCCGGGGATGGCCTGATAAGTGGCATTGACCAGCTCGTAGCGGTGATCCGGCCCGCCCACGACCGCAATACCGACCGGGGCTGATTCTACCAGGTGCTCCAGGAATACGCGCTGAGCGCGGTTCTCGGCCAACAAGTGCTCACGCTGTTGAGCCGCACGCACGTGCTCTGTCATATCCTCCAGCGAGAGGACAAGCCCCTGTACCTGACCAGCCCCATCCTTGACCGGTGACAGCGTCCAGTCCCAGTAAGTTACACCGCGATCCGGCTGGTCGGCAAACTCGAACGGCTTGGTGCGATATTCTGCCGCCTGCCCGGTGTCTCGCACGCGCTCGAAAATGACCTGATTTTCCAGGTTGGGGAACAACGCGAAGTGGTCCTGACCGATGAGATCCTCTTTTAGGTGACCTGACCCTTGTTCATAGGCCGTGTTGACCCGCACAAAACGCATGTTGGGATCGAGGTAGGCGACCTGCGCGCCGGTGTTATTCATAATCGCCTGGAGTATATCGCGTTCCCGCTCCAGGGTAAGGGCCAACTCCTCGGCAACGCTCCGTTCTGCCGTCACCTGGACTAACAACTGCTCGCGCTCCGCCTCGGCCAACCGTTGCTCGGTGACATCCAGGCCGGTGCCGATAACGTATTCCACCGAGCCATCTTCACGGGACAGGATCGTATTCGACCAGGCGATCAGGCGGCGGCAACCATCTTTGGCAATCCAAAAATTCTCATATTTGTTTGGAAATCGACCGGTTTGGAGTTGGGCAAATATCTCTTTGACCCCCTCCACCTCTTCCGGCACGAGAAGGAAATCCCAGAACGGGCGGGCCACCACCTCCGCAAAGCCATAACCGGTGCTCTGCTCACAGGCCCGGTTGAAACGCACAATACGGCCCTCGTGGTCAAGCACCACGACCAAAGCCCCAACCGTGTCGAGCACCGCATTGAGGAAATTCAGCTCTCGCCCGGGCGTCTTGTTCGCCTGCCTGTCGCCGGTTTCAGTTGCATCCACTATGCTGGCCTGCCTTTCCTGCTTCTACCTCTGAGCACGGCTTCCGGCCCGTCCAAGAGGTCGATGCGCGTCCAGAGAATCAGATCCGGTATCTCATCCAGACGTTGTTATAGTCCACTTCCGGCGAAAAGGCAAACACCGTGTACCCCCAATACACGCAGTCTCAGTAGATCACAAATTGCTTCGAGGGGATCGTTTTTCGATCTATTGAGTCTCAGTAGAGCACCAATTGCTTCGAGGGGATCGTCAGATCCCCGTTCCGATGAGGATTTCAGCCACAACCTGACGCCTTGAGCATCAGACCGCCAGCCAGCACGTCTGATACCCCGCCAGCGCAATGGCCGCAGCGCCGTTTGCCGCGGTATACACCGCACCGGTGAGCAAATCACGATAACGGCTGCTGCCCAAGAGGTCCGCCTTGAGATGCACAGTCTGTGGATGCGGGGAAACGCTTTGCAGGCACAGCACCGGTCGCCCATGCCGTGCGTCCGGCAGCGTGCGCAACACCGCGAAGACCGCCGGTCCCAGATCGAGCACCTGCTGCCCTCCGGCGGGATGGAACGCCGGTTCTTCCCGGCGCACCCGCAACATATCACGGTAAGCGGCGAAAACCTGCCCCGCGTGCTCAGTGGGATCGGTCAAGGACGCTTCCAACGCTGCACGGTCGAACTTGCGACGGTTGAGCGAACGTGCCCGGCCCGTCTCGGCGAAGCAGTCGTGGCAGTTGCGGGAGCCGAAGAGGCTGTGGACGTAGATGCCCGGCACACCGGCCAGAGAGAGCAGGATGGCCTGCGAAGCCAGGAAACGCCGCACATCGACGGCAGGATCGGGGTACGCGGGATCGTTGAGGAAATCGTAGAGGGTGACGTTCAGCTCGTACACACTGGTGGAGCCGTCGGGATTCGCCTTGTACGACACCTGCCCGTCGTGGGCCAACGTACGCTCCGCCAACGCCTGTACCTGGGTTTCGTCCAGGAAGCCGCGCGCGGGCAGCACGCCGATGCCATCGTGAGAGGCGATGAAGTTGAAAAAGGTCGCGCCCGGCGCAGGCGGTTTGAGCCCGGTGGCCCACTGCGAAAGGACGGTGGCGTCCCCGGTCAGCAATGTGTGCAGCGTCAACGGTGCGAGCGAAAAGTTGTAGACCATCTGCGCCTCGTCGGTGCTCCCCGTCTCGGCGAGGGGTGCGCCAAAGTAGCTGATATTGTCCGCGTGGGGCACGTTGGTCTCGGTGATCAACAACACGTGCGGCGCAACGGCATCCAGCACCGCTCGCCACAGCTTGACCACGGCGTGAGCCTGCGGCAGGTGAATGCAAGATGTGCCGGTCTCCTTCCACAGGTAGGCGATGGCATCCAGCCGGATGATCTCCGCGCCCTGGGCCACGTAGTGAAGCAATACGTCGGTCATCTCCACGAGCACCTGGGGATTGGCGTAGTTGAGGTCGATCTGGTCGGCGCTGAAGGTCGTCCAGACGTGACGCAGGCCATGGGCGGTCTCGACCGGCGTCAACAGGGGCAACGCACGTGGACGCACAACCTGCGAGAGATCGGTGTCGGGATCGACGGTGATGAAGTAATTGCTGTACAGCATCTCGCCGCGCCGAAACGCCTTGAACCATGCGCTGTGCTGCGAGATGTGGTTGGCGACGAAATCGAACATCAGGCGGTAGCGCTCGCCCAGCGCGGTCACGTCGTCCCAATCGCCCAGCGCGGGATCGACCTGCCGGTAATCGATGACCGAGAAGCCGTCATCGGAAGAATAAGGAAAGCACGGCAGAATGTGTACGGCGTTGATCGCATCGTGCAGGTGCGCGTCGAGGAAGGCGCGCAACGTGCGCAAAGGCGACTGTCCCGGCGCGCGGAACTGGTCACCATACGTGATGAGGATGGCGTCGCGCTCGGTCAAACGGCCGGTTTGCGGCGGGACGGCGGGGGCGGTTTGTCGTGCAGAACCGGTGCGAAATGTCTCCATCTGCGCGTCCAGGACCGGCCGGATGCGGGCCGCGGTTTCCTCCCCGTAGAGGAAGGCTAAGAGGTCGTCAGTTCGGGTCTCAGGATCATTCATGGGTCATTCCACCGAGTTTTGTTGATGCGTCATGCATCATATTGTACGCGGATTTCACGGATTCTTTCAGAGAGAAATCCGTGTCTTCCGTGTCAATCCGTGTACCAAGCAGCGAATCCAAAAGCGGCGTCACCGCTTCGTAAGCATAGCATTGGCGGGCCAGGTGATAGTTCCATTCTACCATACTCCGGCCGCGCACCGGGTCCATCAACGCCTCAACCACCGCCTCCACGGTCTCATTGGTGATGGCGGCGACATTCGTGGGATCGTCGCCCGCGTCGATCTCCACCAGGTCGAAGCCTTGCGGCGCGATGTCGGCGGCGTAGACGGGATAGCGATTGACCAAAGCCGGGAGCCGGAAGTACAGCGTCTCCAGGAGCGCGTTGCCGAACCCCTCGATCAGGCTTGGATAGGTCACGAAGTCCGCGTGGACGTAGGCATCCCACAGCGCATATACCTTGCGCCCGGCAGCCGCTCCGGCGCGCGCGGCGAAATGCTCGGCGGCATAAAGGAACGGCACACCGGCCCGGGCAGCCAGACCTTGCAGCTTCTCCAGGTAGGCCATGCCTTCATCGCCGGCGTGATGGCTGACGACCAGCACCGGCTCTTTCCCCAACAGCCGCGACCGCAGCCGGGGTTCGCGCAACCGGCGCACCAGTTCAATGGCGAGTTCGATGCCCTTGCGGGCGATGACGCGCGTGGGTTGCAGGATCAACAGGTGATCGGCGTTCAGCCCCAAGCTAAGACGCAGGTCGCGGTTGAAATCACTCATGGCCGGGGCCGCCGTGGTGTAGTCGAAGATGTTGGGCAGCAACGTGGCCTGCACGCCTTTGCGCTTCCACAGCACCCGCTGCGCCAGCGAGTTGATGACCAGATGCCGCACCGAAGGCAAAGCCGGTGGAAAGCAACGCTCCAGAATCTCAGGGATGCAATTGACCGCGAACCGCTCCCGTTCCCAGGCCAAATCGTGGTTGTGAGCCAGGGTCGGGATGCCGGTTGCGGTGATGAAGTCCGTCAGCGCCACGCCGAGCGGCACGTGCATGGGGATGGCAAGCGCGTTTTGCACGAACAACACATCGACGCGGCGCTCCTCGACGAAGCGTGCGATGGCCGCACGCAGCCGCTCCGCCATAGCTGCAATACGCTCGTCCAACCCATCGACCGCTTCCGTCGTCCCAAAGCAATGGTCGTGAATCCACACCGCTTCCGGGTGGGCGAAGTGCATCTCAGGTGCGCGGAAACCCGGCGTGAAGGCATCGTCCAACTCACCGGCGCAGTAGCAACAGTCGAGGCCCAAGCGGCGCAGGATTGTAGCCAGTTTGGCGATTTCCAACGACACACCGTCGGTGCCGGCGATGCGGGTGGAAAGGAAGCCGACGTTCATGCCGGATACAGCGCCTGCTTTGTGTCCGGGTCGATCCAACGGATGTTGTCGACCGGGAAACGCAGCCACACATCGGCGTCGGCGTGGGTGGCAAAGCTCGGGTGGGTGGAAACCTTCATCCGGTGCGTGCCAAAAACCGCGGTCAGTAAATTCTGCGAACCTAACGGCTCCACCACGAGCACCTGGGCCTTGAGCGCGTCATCAGCCGGGGCCGACAGTGTTTCCATATTCTCCGCGCGGATGCCCAACACGATGGGCTTGCCATCGTACTGTGCCAGAAGCGGCTGCATCACAGGCTGCGGCGTCACGGCAAAATCGCCGATCCGCACAACCGTGCGCCCGTTCTCCCGCTGCACCTGCCCCTCCAGGAAGTTCATCGGCGGCGTGCCGATGAACCCGCCGATGAACTGGTTGGCCGGGTAGTCGTAGATAGTGGTGGGATGATCCACCTGCTCAAGAACACCATCGCGCATCACCGCGATGCGGTCGCCCATGCTCATCGCCTCGATCTGGTCGTGCGTGACGTAGATGGTGGTCGCACCCAGTTCGGCCAGCAGCCGCTTCAGTTCGGCGCGCATCTCCAGCCGCAACAGCGCGTCCAGGTTGCTCAACGGTTCGTCCATCAACAACACCTGCGACTGCATGGCAATTGCCCGCGCCACCGCCACACGCTGGCGTTGCCCGCCGCTCATCTTGGAGGGATAGCGGTCTAGCATGGCTTCGATGTGCAGCAACTCGGCTGCCCGCCGCACGCGCTTTTCGATCTCGGGCTTGTCCAGCTTTTGCATCTTCAGGCCGAAGGCGATGTTGTCGAAGACGTTCATGTGCGGGAAGATGGCATAGCTTTGGAACACCATCGAGATACGGCGCTCGCGGGGGGGCAGGTAAGTCACGTCCTTCCCACCGATGCTGATCCGGCCCTCGTCGGCCATGCCCAGTCCGGCGATGGCGCGCAGCAGGGTCGTCTTGCCGCAGCCACTTGGTCCGAGTAGCACCACAAACTCGTGGTCGGCCACGATGAGCGAGACATCATTCACCGCCACAAAGTTGCCAAACCGCTTGGTCACGTTCTCAATTTTGATGTCCGACATACTTGTGCTCCTCTTTCATTTGCTGATCTGCCCCCACATGTTGAAGAGGTACTTGCGGATGAATAAGATGAAGATCACCGACGGTAACAACATAAAGAAGCCTCCGGCGAACTTGTACGGCTCCGGCGATTGCCGCAGTGAGACGAGAACCTGCGCGGGCAGTGTGCGGTTCTGCACCGTCAACACGGTGGCGGCGAAGACCTCATTCCACGACATCACGAAAGTGAAGATGGCCGAAGCAGCGATGCCGGGCAACACCAACGGCAACACCACCCGCCGGAATGCCTGCACAGGCGTACAACCGAACACCTGCGCTGCCTCTTCCAACTCGTAGGGGATGCTGGCAAAGACACTGCTGATCACCAGGATGGTCGTGGGCAGGGTCAGCGCGGTATGCATCAGCGCCAGGCTGTACACCTGGTCGAAGATCCCCAGGTTGATGAAGGTCACGGCCAGTGGAATGGAGAGGATGACCACCGGGAAAGCGCGCACGGCCAGGATGGAGAGGCGAAACGCATCGCGGCCCCGGAAGATGTAGCGCGAAATGGCGTAGCCGGCTGGCGCGGCGATCAATGTTGAGAGTACCAGTGTGATCACCGCAACAACTACACTATTGATCAGCCCCGGCACGATGCCGCGTGACTGCAAGAAGAACTGCATCGTATCGAAGGAGAAGGTAATGAAGGGCAGTACACTTTTGGGATAGCTGCGTACCGTTTCCGGTGTGGTCAATGCCATCGAAGCGATAAGCCATATCGGGATCAACACCCACAGCGCCAGGACGATGCCCACCAGATAAGTGAAAGCGCGGCCTACCAGCAAACGCCGCCGGGCGCGGGCGCGAATTTGCGCCATCTCATCCGAGACCTGTACGGGAGGAGCGTTTGTGGTTGTCATGGATTAGCCTCCTCTTGGCTGCGCACCATGCGCAGATAAATGACGGCGCTGAACATCGAGATCAGCAAAATGAAACCGGCATAGGCTGCGGCCACGTTCATGTTGCGGAGAGTGTAATACTGGCGATACGTCTCATTTGCCAACACCGTGACCACCTCGCCGCCGGAAAGGGCAATCACCACGGCGAAGACTTGCAAGGCCAGGATGGTGCGCAGGATCAAAGCGACCTGCAAGCTTGGTTTGAGCAGCGGCAAGATCACGTGCCGCACGCGCTGCCACAGGTTAGCGCCGAACACCTCGGCGGCTTCCAACACTTCCTGCGAGATGGCCTGCAAACCCGAAACGACGATGACCATCACGATGGCAGTCGCACGCCACACTTCGGCCAGCCAGATCGCAACAATGATCCAGTGGCGCGTGTCGGCGGTGAGATAGGCCACCGGGCTGCTGAGCAGTCCTAACGCCTGCAAAACGCTGTTGAGGTAGCCGCTTTGGGTGAAGATGGAGTACCAGACAATGCCCACGGCCAAATCGGATGCCGCCAGTGGAATGGCGAAGATCGCCAGAAAAAGGGTGTTGAACTTCAGCCGGGCCTGGATCACCAGCGCCATGATGATCGCCAAAAAGAATTGCACCGGAATGATGATGACCATCAGCAATAAGGTGGTGCTCAGCGCCGGGCGGAAGAAACGGTCGTTGAGCATCCGCTGGATATAGGTGAGCGTGAACTGGCCGGTGTCGCCGGTATCGATGCGACCGCTGACGCCGTCCCCGTAGATTTGTAACATCCGGGATGGCGCCCAACCGGTCACCGTCTTCCCGTCGCGTTGGCCCTCGATCAGGAACCAGACTTCTAGATCGGCCTGCTCCTGGATCACCACGGTCGCGCCGCTGTTCAGCTTGCCCGTTACCGCGCTGTTCTCGTTTGGTTCCGCGTAAAGGCTGGTGAGCGGATCGGCGGCGGCACCCAGCTTAGGCCGGATCGAACCGCCGGTCGGCGCGCCCTCGTCGTCTGTGGCGCGCACGCGGACGCGGCTTTCGGGCGACCATCCTTCCACCGGGTTGCCGTTTGAGTCGTTGCCCTGCACGCGGAACCAGGTTTCGGTGAGGACCTCCCCGCCGACCGGCTCGCCAGGTTCGGCTATGATGCTTTGGCGGTCCAGCAGGGCGATCGATGCACCCTGCGGCAGCGCACCCGCTGATTGGCCGCGTGTCGCAGCCTCTTCGCGCAGGGTCAGCAACGCCCCCTCGTCCCACACGGCCAACCGGATGGCGCGTACCATCGGCCAGGCGAAGAAGGTCGCCAGGTAGATCAGCGAGGGCAAAATCAGCACATACGGCGCCCATTGAATCTTCAACCGGCGCGTCTTGGTGCGAACAATAGATTCATTGGTCATAGCCCTGCCCCCTAGGAAAATAGTCTGATAGTCAGGTAGTCGTTAGTCGGGTAGTCGTTAGTCTTCTCGCTCGGGCCGGTCTCCTGACCGTGCCCGCCGGTGCATGATCTGCGGTGACGCGGTCGGAGACCGGCCATAGCTTTTCGGGAAAGCACACTTTTAAGGAGTTTGAGGTGAGTCCGCACAGTTGCGTGCGGACTCACCGGTACCATTTTTAGCGCGGCGCCACCTGGCAGGGACCATCCGATGGCGGATCGGGCGACCAGCAGGCTGCGCCGGTCTCGTTCATCAGCGCTTGCAGGTTGCGCGCTTCCTCGGCGAGCACCCCGGCGACATCTTCGCCGTTGAGCACCACACGGTCGAAAGCGTTGCGGAAGACCTGGTTGATCTCCCCACCGCGCGCGCCCAGTCCAACCGGCAACAGCGCCGGTATCGCGTTGGGGGCGTTGGCCTGCGCCTCAACCGCCTCTAACTCGATAGCGATCCCCTGTGGCAGCCGGGCCGTGCTGACACCGCCCACCACCGGGAAGAAGCCCAACTCGTTCAGGATTTGCTCCTGGACGCCGGGGCGGGTCAGATAGTCGATCAGCGCGGCGGCATTCTCCGGGTTGGGCGCGGTTCTGGGAATACCCAGGCCCACGATGACCGGCATGAAGCCCAGGCCGGCCGGGCCAGAAGGCGCCGGGAAGGCCACAAAGTCGTCGGGATTCTCGGTAAAGGCGTTCAGCAGGCGGGCCGTGTGATCGAAGGCCACCCAAACTTCACCGGCCAGCAGCGGCTCCTGCATAAAGGCGTAGTTGATGGATTCGGGATGGATGTAAGGCCATAGATCGTCGCGCAGCCAGGTCAGCATGGCCTCAGCCTCTTGGCTCTGGAACTGGCTGACCATGCCGCCCGTGAACGAGGGCCACATATACCCTTGCAAGAAGCGGTGGAACAGGCCGGCGTGTGGCAAACCGCAGAGCGGCTCACCGGTCCCGTCGTAGATGGCCTTGCACCACTCGCCGAACTGCTGCCAGGTCATGTCGTCCGGATTCACGCCCGCAGGCAAATACTCAAGCGCGTCGTTGTGCGCGGCCATGATGTACGTCGCCTGCATCCAGGGGACGTAGTACAGGTAGTCCTCGGTGCCCAGCAGGCCGGTTTCCAGGAAAGCCGGGGCAAAGCTACGATTCATAGACAAATCCTCGGCCAGGTCGATCAGGTTCTCCATCGCGTTTGCCCGCTGCAAGGGCGGGAACGTGCCGTGCAGCGCCCCCACCACGTCAACAGTACCCTGGCCGGCCTGCGATTCGGCGATGACCAGGTCCAGCAGTGGCCCTTCCTCCGAGCCGGTCACGTCGAAGCCCGCCTTCGCCAGAATGGCGCGGAACTTCTCCTGCTCCTCCACCGGCACGAACTGGGTGGAGAAGAAGGTCACGTCTATCGATTCGGCGACGAGGGCCGAGGCAGGCGCTCTCACCTGGCAAGGCCCGTCGGATGGCGGATCGGGCGCCCAGCAGGACGCGCCGGTTTCGTTCATCAACGCCTGCAAGTTGCGCGCTTCGTCGGTGAGCACACCGGCGATCTGCTCGCCGTTGAGCACCACCCGGTCGAAGGCGTTGCGGAAGATCTGGTTGATCTCACCGCCACGAGCGCCCAGTCCCACCGGTAGCAGTGCGGGGATCGCGTTGGGCGCGTTGGCCTGAAGTTCGACGGCTGCCAGCTCAATGGCGATGCCGGGCGGTAACCCTTCGGTATCGACGCCACCCACCACCGGGAAGAAGCCCAGTTCTTTGAGGATGCGGCCCTGTACCTCAGGGGTGGTCAGATAATTGATGGCCTGCATCGCCGCTTCGGGGTTGGGCGCGGTTTTGGGGATGCCCAGGCCCACCACAACCGGCATGAAGCCTAGACCGGCCGGGCCGGAGGGCGCGGGGAACGCCACGAAATCATTGGGCTTCTCGTTGAAGGCGTTGAGCAAGCGAGCCGTATGGTCGAAAGCGACCCAGACTTCGCCGGCCAGCAAAGGCTCCTGCATGAAGGCGTAGTTAATGGATTCGGGATGCACGTAGGGCCATAGATCATCGCGTAACCATGCCAGCATGGTCGCGGCTTCGTTGCTCTGGAAATTGCTGACCATACCGCCCGTGAACGCGGGCCACATGTAGCCCTGCAGGAAGCGGTGGAACAGGCCGGCGTGCGGCAAGCCGCACAGCGACCTGCCGGTCCCGTCGTAAATGGCTTTGCACCACGCAGCGAGCTGTTGCCAGGTCATGTTGTTCAAGTTGACACCAGATGGCAGGTAAGGGAGCGCGTCATTGTGCGCGGCCATGATGTACGTCGCCTGCATCCATGGGATGTAGTACAGGTAATCCTCGCTGCCCAACAAGCCGGTCTCCAGGAAAGCCGGAGCAAAGCTGCGACTGGCGGACAAATCGTCGGCCAGATCGATCAGGTTTTCCATCGCATCGGCTTTCTGTAAAGGCGGGAACGTGCCATGCAGCGCCCCCACCACATCGACCGTACCTCTACCGGCCTGCGCCTCAGCCGTGACCAGGTCCAGCAGCGGACCTTCCTCCGAGCTGGTAAAATCGAAGCCGCCATCGCGAAGGATTTCGCGGAACTTCTCCTGCTCCTCCACGGGCGCAAACTGTGTCGAGAAGAAAACCAGGCTCGACATATCCACCGCCACCAGTTCCTCGGTCACGACGACTTCGGGCGCTGCGGTCGGCGGAGGCGCCGTGGTTGGTGTGGGGGTTTCTCTTGTGCCACACGCCGTTATGACCAGTGTCAGTACAAGCAATGCGGCCAGAGCAGAAAACACTCTCTTGTGCGTCAAATGTCCTTTCATGGGACTCCTCCTAGTTTGGAATTTCTAAGTGAGGGTGCGGATCAGGCATCCTACGCTTGTCGCACAGCCACACTATCGTTTGTCGCGATCTTCAAGACTCAAAAACTCAACACCTGTAACACATCACCTCCTTTGCGCCCGGTTGATCCGCTCAAACGGTCACTTCGACATCGCCTCCGCAAGACTGGCGTACCATCAGCTTCGGCTCCAAGATCAACTGGGGAGACGCCAACGCCTCATCCACGATCAGCCGGATAAGTTGTTCGCACACCATTTTGCCGATTTGATAGATGGGCTGGTGTACGGTGGTCAAGGGCGGGTGCGAGTGTTCGGCCATAGGGATGTCATCGAAACCGGTGACGGCGATGTCCTTGCCGACTTGTAAGCCACGCTCCTGAATCGCGCTCATCGCGCCCAACGCCATAAGGTCGTTGCAGGCCGCAATCGCGGTCGGCGGCTGCGCGCCGTCCAGCAGGTGCGCCGTCGCTTCATAGCCGCTCTTCTGGGTCAAATCGCCCAGAACAATCTGGCAACCATTGGGATCGAGGCCGTGGGCCGCCATCGCCTGGTGCAAGCCAGTCAGACGATGCTCGGTAAACAACAGGTCAGACGGGGCCGACAGGCAGGCAATGTGACGATGTCCCAGACCGATCAGGTGCTCGCCGACCATACGCATCCCCTGTACACCATCCACATCAACGAAGGGAAAATCCAGCTCGCCCTCGATGCGGCCGAACGCCACAAACGGGAAGCCCGCATCGTGCAGGTAGGCGATACGGGCATCGTGTCGCCGCGTCCGCACGATGACGAAGCCATCCACTTGCCGGCTTTTGACCTTCTGGCGGTAGAATTGCAGCTCCTGGTCGCCCGGCGCTTGGGTGGACACCAGCAAATCGTAACTGTGCTCCACGGCCATGTTGCCGACGCCGGCCAGGAACTCGCTGAAGAAGGGATCGGAGAAACGCGGGCCAAAGGTGGGAAGGATCAGACCGATGGTGTCGGCGCGGCGCTTTTGCAGGCGACGAGCCAGCAAGTTTGGGGTGTAGCCCAGTTCATCAGCCACATCGCGCACCAGAGCTTTGGTCTCGGCGCTGACGTCATCGTAATCGGCCAGTGCGCGCGAAACTGTGGTAATGGATTTGCCGGTGCGGCGAGCAATTTCTTTGAGCGTGATTGACATTGTCCATCCCTCCGTTGTAGCCGTGAACCAGTTAGACGCGAAACCAAAACGTTTCGGATACTTACTATTGTAAACCAAAACGTTTTGGTTGTCAATACGCAACTGGACACTCGTGAGGTTTGTCCGGCTGGGGGTGAAAAAAAATCGCCGAGGGCGGTCCCACGCGCCCTCGGCTACTCAGAAGGAGGAGAAAGTCTCTTTTGAAACGCAACTATAAAATACCACACTTTACGGTCGCTTACTTGACGGAATCCTTACTATATTCTAACGATTTGCGTCAGGTGGGCGTCAGTTTGGGAGTCACGTAGTCGGGTAGTCGTTAGTCGAGTGATCGAGAAGATTGTAGAGTAAATCGGCGGAGGGTGCCACACTTGACAAGACACCGCTCTACATTAGAGTTAGTCTCTATCCGAAAATTATGTCCGCAAGCGTTTTGGGCGCGTCAGCGGTGAATTCTCGGATAGGTTCTTAGCCCAATAAGTCAGGTGGAGAGCAATGTCACGTCCGTTATGGTTTGTTGCGCTTCTCAAAAAGGCGTTCTCGACACGCTATTTCCTCGCGATGCTGGCGCGAAGGGTAAGGCCGGTTCGCAAGGTCGTCGATCACTTTCTCTTCGAAGGGGATGACATCATCTATATTCCCAAAGATAACGTCATCCAGATCAACCAAACCGTTGCGCGCGCCGAAGAGACCGTACTGCCCTCACAGATCGTCGAACGCTTCATCGATCAAGCGAATTATCGCTGGATTATGGATAAGTGCATCTGTCGTGACGCCGAACAGTGCCAGGATTATCCCATCGATCTGGGCTGCATCTTTCTGGGCGAAGCGGTCTTGCAAATCAATCCCAAACTGGGGCATCTGGCGACCAGGGAGGAGGCAATGGCCCACCTCGAACGTGCGCGCGCGGCTGGATTGGTGCACCTCATCGGACGCAACCGCATCGATTCGGTGTGGCTGGGCGCAACGCCTTTCGATAAGCTGCTGACCATCTGCAATTGTTGCCCGTGCTGCTGTCTGTGGCGCGTGTTACCCGATCTACCGCCGGAGATCAGCGGCAACGTCACCCGTATGCCGGGCGTCACCGCGACCGTCACCGAGCGGTGCGTGGGCTGTGGAACGTGCACGCGCGACGTATGTTTCGTGAACGCACTCCGGCTTGTAGACGGGCGCGCCGTCATCGACGAAACTTGTCGCGGTTGCGGGCGCTGCGTCGAAGTCTGCCCGCAGCACGCCATCGAGCTTTGCGTTGAGGATACGACATTCATCGAGCAGTCTATCGCGCGCATCGCGCCGCTGGTCGATATTTCGTAAACTCACAGCCATTCGCAGAGGGAGACTCTTGCAGGAAGCCGCCCAACGATCACGAAAATGCTTGCGCCGGATCACCGGCGTTGCGAGGACGGCGGATTGTGATCCACCTTAAGCGTTGAAGTAGATTATTTCACGAGGAGGTTTTGATGCGTATTCTTTTTATCGACATCGACACGTTACGAGCCGATCACCTGGGGTGCTACGGCTATCACCGCGATACAAGCCCCAATCTGGACCGGCTGGCGCAGGAGGCGGTGCGCTTCGAGAACAACTTTGTCACCGACGCGCCGTGTCTGCCATCGCGGACGGCGTTGTGGAGCGGGCGCTTCGGCTTCCGCACCGGCGTCGTCGGGCACATGGGATCGTCCGCCGACCCCTTCAACGACGGCTGCCCGCGCGGATTCCGCGATTCGTTCGACGCGACGTCGTGGATGAGCGCGCTGCGCCGGGCAGGACTGTACACCGTCACCGTCAGCCCATTCGGCGAGCGGCACTCGGCGTGGGAGTGGTACGCGGGCTATCGCGAGATGTATAATCCCGGCAAGGGCGGCATGGAAAGTGCTGAGGACGTCATCCCCACCGCCATCGACTGGATCGAGCGCAACGGCGACCGGGACGACTGGTTCCTCCACGTCAACGTCTGGGATCCGCACACGCCCTATCGCACGCCGTTGGAGTACGGCAACCGCTTTGCAGACGATCCGCTGTCCGAATGGATGACGGAGGAGCTGCGCCAAAAGTGCTGGGATGGCTTCGGCCCGCACAGCGCGCAGGAGTTGGCGGGTCACGATCTAAACGAGGCGTGGGTGCGCCAGTATCCGCGCGTCCCGCTGCAACTCGATTCGATGGACGCCGTCCGGCAGTGGATCGACGGCTACGATATGGGCATCTGGTACGCCGATCTGTGGATCGGCAAATTATTGGAAAGCCTGGAGGCCAAAGGCATTTTCGAGGATACCGTCATCATCGTCAGCTCCGATCACTCGGAGAGCCAGGGTGAGTTCAACGTGTGGGGCGATCACCAGACCGCCGACCCATCCGTCTGCCGCGTGCCGCTGCTGACCCGCTGGCCCGGCATCACAAATGCCTTATCCGCTTCCGCTGGATCACAATCCAGCGCCGGGCGCGTGGATCGCGCGTTGCACTACCACTTCGACTGGGCCGCGACGCTCATCGAGATGATCGGTGGAACCGTGCCCGCCAACTGGGACGGCGTCCCCTTCACGGAAGCGTTCAAGGCAGGCGTAGAGCAAGGCCGCCCATACCTCGTCACCAGCCAGGGCGCGTGGTCGGTGCAGCGCGCCGTCCGCTTCGACCTCGAGGGCGAGGCATGGGTCTGCCTGCGGACGTACCACGATGGGCACAAGGCGCTCGATCCGGTGATGCTGTTCAATCTGACGCGCGACCCGACTATGCAGCACAACCTGATCGCCGAACGGCCCGACCTGGTGGACAAGGCGATGGGGATGCTCGCGGAGTGGCACCACGAGATGATGCTCAAGAGCGCGTCGAACATCGACCCGCTGATGACGGTACTGCGCGAGGGTGGCCCGTCGCACACGCGCTACCAGTTACCGGCGTACCTGAAACGGCTGCGCGCCACCGGTCGCGCCGATTACGCGGAGCGGTTGGAGAAGCTGCACCCGGATGAGGTGTAGGGAGTTAAGAGTTGCGAGTTAAGAGTTAAGGGTTGCGAGGTGCGAATGACAAATCGCAAGGTCGGGGGCGGCCTTGCGATTTGTGGCGTTTTTATGTGAAACCGGGCACTGATTCAGGATTCGCGATCTCTCACCATGCCCAAACCATAGGCATACCCCGACGGCTTTTTCACACGAGCATAGGTTTCCGACGTTTCAAGGTAGAGAGAGGGAATCTTTTCGACGACGAGGTCTTCTCTCCCGGCAGAACGCAGAAGGCCCGCAATGGATAAATCTTCATCCAAAACCGGCCAGTAAATGCCCAGGCCATCGGCGTCAAGCTCGAAGATACGCAAATGCTCCAGTTTTGCCCCTGGGAGCACAAGAGAACCAGATCGGTTCAAGGGAACGACAATCTTCTCGCCAGACAATTCAAAGCGAATCGCTTCCCGGTCTACGGATAGACGCTTTACATCATAAATCTTGCCCATTATTTCGACCTTTCTTGAAATTCCTTCCAGGCTTCGACGATCTCATCAAGATGCTCAAAAAGAATTCTCCGAATTTCACGCTCTTGAGCGTGTGTCATCCGGCGAACATAAGCAGTATGAATCTCATAGCTCTCAGAAAGAATCCAGAATTTGCCCTGCGCACTCCCTTTTCGACAATGAACGTGCATAAGTTCATTATTTTCATTCGCGAAGAAGAAAACGCGCCATCCTCGAATAAGAAGAATGGTTGGCATATCCAAGTCCCTCGTGTAGCTAACGTGATGTTGTATACTTATCAAACCATAAAATCCAATTTAATCAAGGGGGCAGCATGACATTCAGACAATTCTACGGCGCATGGCCCGCGCTCATTACACCGGTGACGCCGGAAGGGGATGTCAACGTCGCAGTACTACGCGACCTGACGGCGCATCTGCTCGACAAGGGCATCGGCGGGCTGTACGTGTGCGGGACGACGGGCGAGGGTGTGTTCCTATCTGTGGCGGAACGGCAACTTGTGGTAAAAACGGTGATCGACGAGGTGCGCGGGCGCGTCCCGATCATCGTCCACGTGGGCAGCATCGCCACACGGGATGCGGCGATCCTGGCCCGTCACGCGCGCGATGTGGGCGCGGACGGCGTCGCCAGCATCCTGCCGTTGTTCGGCGCGGGGCTGGCCTCGACGTACCTGCACTACGAGACAATTGCCCGCACCGTCCCGGAGCTACCGTTTTACCCGTACCTCTTCGGCGGGCAGACGGACGCGGTCTCACTGCTGCACGAACTGCGCCAGCGCATCCCCACCCTCGCCGGAGCCAAGTACACCGGGCCAAACATGTACGAATTGCAGGCGCTCGTGGCAATGCAGGACGCCGGCTGGACGATCTTCTCCGGCATGGACGAGCAATGCGCGTTCGCAGCGATGTTCGGCGCGACGGCCAACATCGGCTCGACGCTCAACGTGATGCCGGGCGTCTACCGCGAGATCCGCGCGGCGTGCGCGCGCGGCGACCTGGCACGCGCGCGGGATGTGCAGGCGCAGGCCAACCGCGTCATCCGCGTGTGGTTCGAGTTCGGCTTTCCCGGCGCGTTCCGCGAGACGTTGCGCCGGCTGGGCTTCGACTGTGGGGAGCCGCGCCTGCCGCATCCGCCGTTGCCGCCGGAGCAGCGAGAGGCGCTACACATGGCGTTGGAGGCGGTAGGATTTCTAGGACTGACAAAAATGTAAAGGGCAACCTAGCTACCGGACACTTTTTTAGAAAAGCGGTTGATTGACACGGAAAACCAGGTAAAGTAAAGATGTCAACCACTTTACCGAAGGAGGTTTTCATGTCAACCAACCAACTCTATCATACTTGGT
>Ga0334883_1000383_pt1 | contig 81442 bp, 66 predicted proteins | sample GraSluR1_MG_6_FD_207230 | JGI IMG/M metagenome (GOLD analysis project Ga0334883, IMG submission 207230) | Sludge microbial communities from methane-producing bioreactor in Wageningen University, Netherlands - Granular Sludge_09_05-R1 | ecosystem: Engineered > Bioreactor > Anaerobic >... | reverse complement strand
ATGGCGGAGGTTAAGGGGTCATTTTTTTATGATTGACTGTTTTTGGGCGGGTTGTATAATGTGCGGCGGCTTACGAGGGTGTGGGTAGCGGCGAGGCTGCGAGAAAAGGAGGGGCCTTCGGTTGAGACTTCGGCAAGTCAGTGTTTGTGCGTGAGGTTTTGCGTCTGCGGGACAGATTTGCCGGGGCGAACATGCGGTCCATTAAAAAGAATGGAGGGACAATCATGGGGTTGTGTTTGCGAATCAGCGTTGTTTTGGTGATTGGTCTGTCTTGTGGTGCTTTTGGGGGTTCGCCTCAGTGGTTGGGATATCGTCATTCGCGGAGTGCGAGGGATATACTTGGTACGGGCGGCAGTTCGTACCGTAATGTTTCTCATGAGCGGCCTGAGGGTTTGGAGCTGCCGGAGTTCAAGAGCGAGTCGCCTGCTTTTGTTCGGTGGGAGAGTCCGATGGCGGCGGGCGGTGGTTTGTGGATTGCGCTTGATCGGCAGGGGGAGGGACGGGGTCGGCAGTATGACTGTGTTTGGGTAGACTCGAACGGCGACGGGAGCCTTAGAGACGAGAAGCCTGTTGCGGGCTGGAATACGACTGACAACTACGTTTACATTGGGCCGGTGCGGGTGTTGTTCGCGGGTGAGGACGGTCCGGTTACATATCATTTGAATTTCCAGATCTATGAGTCGGGCGAGCGGGCGTGGCTGAGCATATCGTCGGGTTGCTGGTATGAGGGCACGATTGAGGTTGACGGTCAGCGGAAGCATTGTGTTCTGATCGACCAGAACTGCAACGGGCGTTTTAACGACGTGGGTCCGGAGGCGCATAATTGCGATCGCATTCGGATCGGCAGCGAGGTTGTTCAGGACACGAAGTACATCGGCCGGTTTATCGAGATCGACGAGAAGCTTTATTATCAGGAGGCGGCGGCGGACGGGGCTTACATCAAGCTGAGGCGTGCAGACGACGTGAAGTACGGCACGGCACGGCTGCCGGCGGCGATCAGCGGGCTGCGTGTTGGGGGCGAGAACGGGCTGTTTACGCCGAAGCCCGAGGAGGGGGTCGTGAGGCTTCCGGTTGGGGAGTACGTTGTGCAAGAGTGGGTTGCGGAGCGGAAGGACCAGTCGGGTGCTACGTGGAAGCTGATCGGGTCGGGGAGGGTGAAGCTACAGATTAATGAGGATTCGACGGCTTCGCTTGACGTAGGCGAGCCGATTATTGCGGACTTGACGGCGGCACCGCGGGGGTCGGACTGGATGTTCAACCATGAGATGAAGGGGAGGTCTGGGGAGCGGATACAGATATTGCGGAACGGGTCGAGGTCGGAGGCTCCGCGGATACAAGTTCGGAGCAGGTCGGGGAAGTATGAGCAGACTTATTCACTGGAGTATGGGTGAGGCGGGACATGTTCGCTCTCGTGGCGAGAGCCCAGCGATGTTGAGCGTCCTTTTGTTGTGGGTCTGAAGGTTGGCGGTCCGTTCCGTGTGCATACGGCAGCGTACCATATCAAGGCGGCTGATCGGCAGCGGCCGGCGGCGGGTGAGGAGCTGAGGATTGTTTCGGCGGAGGCGGAGACGTGGAGCGGGGAATCGGCCGCGGCTCGGATGATCGATTCGAGCGGGTTCGGGGATTCGAACGGGGACGGTCTGGAGGAGCACAGCACATCGGCAAAGGATATGTGGCTTTCGGAGAAGGGACAGACGGGCGGGTCGATTGTTCTGGATCTTGGTGGTGAGCGACATGTCGGTCGGGTTCTGGTGTGGAACTATAACGAGCGGTATTTTACGGATCGGGGGATCGGACGGGCGGATGTTTCGGTATGGACGGAGTCCGACGGGTGGAAGAAGGTAGTTGAAGGGCATGTTTTCGAGTCGGCGGAGGGCAGCGGGTCTTATGATGAGCCGACGGTGATTGAGATGGGCGGCGTTCGCGGGGCGAAGATTCGTCTTGAGAATATTGAGAATCTTGGCGACGCCGATCACGTTGGTTTGAGCGAGGTTCGTGTTTACGAGCGGCGCGGCGCGAAGGCGGCTCTGATCGGGCCGGCGGACGGGGCTGAGCACTGTTCGACGGACGGTATGCGGGTTGTGTGGTCGGCGGGCGAGGGTGCGGCGGGGCATCGGGTTTACGCGGGGACCAGCGATGGGGAACTGGGGATGGTGTGCGCGATTGATGAAGACGCGTCGGTGAATATGGCGGATCTTTACGGGCTTGTGCCGGGGAGGAAGTATTACTGGCGGGTGGATTCGGTTCTCGGCGACGGTACGACGGTCAAGGGGAACGTGCGGAGTTTCACTACGGGCAAGCTTGTGGGGTGGTGGAAGTTCGACGAGTCGGAAGGCCAGTCGGCGAGCGACAGCAGCGGCAATGGTAAGCACGGCAAGCTGGTTGGGGACTGCAAGTGGGCGCCCGGCGGGGGGCGGTTCGGCGGGGCTATTGCCTTTGACGGTGACGGCGACTACGTGGATATGGGCAGGGACAAGGATTTTGATCTGACGAGGGCTGTTACCATTTCGTGCTGGGTGAAGGTTGAGAAGTTCGACAAGGACTGGCAGGCTGTGGTGACCAAGGGAGATACGGCGTGGCGCGTGCAGCGGCTGCAGGGTACGGACAATATGGCGTTTCGGTGCAATTCGTCATGGGGTCCCAAGGGCAAGATCAATGTGAACGACGGCGCGTGGCATCATGTCGTGGGGTCCTATGACGGTGCTCGCGCGTGTCTGTATGTGGACGGGCGGCTCGACAGCGTGGAGGCAGTTTCTGGATTGATATGGACGAACGAGCATCCGGTGCTTGTGGGTTTGAACGCTGAGCATCGCGGGCGTGGGTGGAGCGGGATGATCGACGACGTTCGGATTTACAGTTACGGGCTTTCGGCTGGGGAGGTGAACATGCTCTTCGAGGGCGGTTCGGGCGGCGGCACGTCTGGGGGAATTGTGGCGAAGGCGGTACGGTCAGGGGCGGATGTCAATTAGCGACCGGTTGCCTGGGCGGCGGTTATTCCGGCGGCGGTCTTTTAGGGAGCAGATGATGGACAAGGCATGGGGCAATTATCATTGGCGGGCTGTTGTGCTGGGTGTTTTGGCGTTTGCGGCTGTTTGCGGGGCTGAGGAGAAGTTCACTGGCAAGGTGGTGGACGTGGAGGGGCATTCGGTGGCTGGGGCGGAGGTCAGGTTGTGCGGTCTGAAGTACGGGTCGGCGGGTTACGAGATGGCGGCGGAGCATTTGCTCAAGTCGGGCGAGGACGGGGGGTTTGTGTTCAAGCTCGAAGAATCTTTGCCGCAGGAGGTGTTTTGGGTCATAACCGCGGAGAAGGAGGGGCTTGCTGTCGGGTGGTCGAACCGGTATTCGCAGGCGGCGAGTGAGCCGTTGGAGATTACGCTTAGGCCGGCGGGGCGGCTGGATGGTGTTGTGGTCGATGGAGCGGGTGAGCCGATCGCGGGTGCTGAGGTTCGAGTGCTTTTGGCGGCGGATAAGTCGAGCAGGCCCCGGTACTTGTTCAATGCCAGGGCGGGGTACTTGAGCGTCAGTACGGATGCGGAGGGGCGATTTGCATTTGGCGAACTGCCGGACGACACCGGGGTGGTATTGCAGGTGAGCAAGGCGGGCAAGGGGACGGTGGTGACTTACAACCCGGAGGCGGGCGGGTCGAACATGTTTTTGTACAGCGTGGGCCAGGCGGGGATCAAGATCGAGCTTGGCGACGAGTGCGTTATCGAGGGGAAGGTCGTGGACGCTTCGGGCGAGCCTGTGGGCGGTATTGAGGTGGGAGTCGGGGGGCGGCGCGTGCAGTTTATGGGGAGGGAACGGTTTGTTGCGGCGGCGGACGGGTCTTTTCGGCTTGATGGGCTGAGCGCGGGGTCGTACAAGCTGACTGCTGTATTTGAGCAGGGTAAGGGGGCGGCACCGTGGATTACCAAGGGTGCGGACGTCGAGGTGAGTTCGGGTGAGCACAAGAAGGACGTGCAGATTGTGCTGGAAGAAGGCGGTCTGCTGGAGATAACGGTGACGGAGTCGGGCAGCGGTGCGGTTGTCGAGAATGCTCATGTTAGTATCGAACGCAAGGAGCCGCGGGAATACATGGGTTTGCCTTCGGACAAGGAGGGCAAGGCGCGTGCGCGACTGCTGCCCGGTGCGTATCAGGTTCGGGGTGTTTCGAAGCCGGGGATGACGGGTCGGGATGAACAGGAGTTTGTGATCGAGAGCGGCAAGACGGTGCGATTGTCGATTTCGATTGAGGGTCTGCCGAAGGTGAGGGGTCAGGTGCTCGATTTGGAGGGGAACGCTCTTGCGGGAGCGGAGGTTGTGGTCAAGCCTGCGGGGCACCGGGGGGTCAAGACGGAGGCAGACGGGCGGTATGAGGCAATATGGGATTCGACGCATTGGAGCGGGGACACGACGTATTGTCTTGTGGCGAGGCACGAGGAGAAGGATCTTGCGTTTTCTCAAGTGTTGGAGACGGGGACGGAGTCAGTTACGGTTAAGATGGAGAAGGGTTGGGTGATTTCGGGGACGGCGTCGGACGGGGAGGGCAATCCGATCAATGGTGCGGGCATAACTTTGATGCTTCGCGTTGGGAACTGGGGTTCTTCGTTAGGGGACGGGGAGAGACCTCAGACGGAAGGCGAAGGGAGGTTCAGGATTGGGGCTCTGCCGCCGGAGAGGGATTACAACGTGTATGTGAGCGCGGACGGCTATGGCAAGAGACAAATAAGCGTCAAGGCGGACCAATTTGAGGAGGGTCGGCATGATATGGGCGTGATTGCGCTTCCGACGGCGAATCTGTCGATCAGCGGGATGGTTGTGGACCTGGAGGGCAATCCCGTGAAAGGGGCGACAATATACGGCTATGGCGGGGACGGGCAGCCGGATGTTCGCGATATTACGACGGACGCAGAGGGGAAGTTTGTGATCAAGGGTGTGTGCGAGGGTCGGCTTCGTCTGAGTGCGCAGCATCGTGGCGATACTAACATGTACGGGTCGGTGCAGACGGAAGGCGGCGCCGAGGACGTTACGATCGTGATCGGGGAGCGGAGCAGTTCGGGCGGTTTTGTGCCTCGGCAGCCGGCATCTCTGAAGGGCAAGGCGCTTCCGTCGGTTGAGGATTTGGGGCCTGTGGAGGCGGAGGTTGAAGGCAAGAAAATTGCGATTTGTTTCTGGGATGTGAATCAGCGGCCTTCGCGTTATTTTGTGAAGGAGTTGGCGGCGCGTTCGGAGGCGCTTAAGGGGCGTTTTGCGGTGGTTCTGGTCGACAGCAGCGGGTCGAAGGATGCGGTTGGCGCGTGGATGAAGGAGAATGGGGTTTCTTACGCGCACCTGGTGTTAGGTGAGGAGGCGGGTGACGTGCACTTCAAGTGGGGGGTGAAGGGTCTTCCGTGGCTGATTGTTGCGGACGATGGGCACGTGGTGCGTTGGGAAGGTGTTTCGGCGGGGCAAATAGATGAGGCATTGGGTATCGAATGATGGCAGATAAGGGACATGACAGCGGGATAAGTCAGGAGGTGCTTGCTCGGGCGATGAAGGCATTCAAGAAGCGGCTGAAGCTGACTGCGCTTGATGATGATTCGCGGCTTGGGCGGGGTCCGTTTTCGGGGGGTTCGACGGGTGTTTATGCGATTCATCCTCCGGATCAGTTTGGTGTGGAGGTTTGGGAGGAGTTGTGCCGGCAGGGGAGGCTTCGCAACAGCGGGCATGGTATGTATTCGCTGCCTCAGGTGGAGCGGGACAGGCGTGGGTAGCGGACAGGGTCCTGCCGGGGGTAATCGGTTGCGGGAAGGATATGGCGAAGCTTGTGCGGTGTTGGCGGGGTGTTGGAGGCTGATTGTGAGAAATTTATCAACTGTTGGGTTGATTTTGCTTGTTTTGGTATTGGGGGCGTGGGGGGACATGATGGAGGATTCTCCGGTTGTGTTTCCTTCGGCGGGTGCGCTGCCGGCGAAGTGGGCGCCGGATTTGTCGGGTGGGAAGAATGAGGCTGTTGAGGAGGGGTATTACATTTTCGGGACTCCGGTTCGGTCTTTGAGTCAGATCAGGGAGATTCAGGGTGCGATGCCGAAGGGGGAGTTTGGGGCGGTGGCGACGGATTGGGGGCGGTTGAAGCGGACTCGGCGGATTCTGATTGAGGGGGGCGAATTGCGGTTATTAGCACTGGGAGACAGCATTGTGAACGATACGATGCGGTCGGGGTGGGTGACTTTGCTGCAGGAGGCTTATGGCAAGTCGCGGATTCGGGGTACGGTTTATGTTCGCGGGGGCGGGGGTTGTCAGCATTATCGCGAGGAGGGGCGGATTGCGCGGGAGGTCGTGGGGCGTCGTCCGGACCTGGTGCTGATCGGGGGGATCAGCCAGAGGAGCGTGGAGGACGTTCGGGAGGTGGTTCGGCAGTTGCGGGCGGGGCTGCCGGAGGTGGAAATTGTGTTGATGACGGGGGCGTTCGGGACGGTGGATCCGCGGGATTCGGAGGCTCTGTCGCGGGCGGGTTATTCGGGGAGCGGCGCTTACGGGCGGGGGCTTCGGAAGTTGGCGGCTGAGGAGGGGTGTGCGTTTGTGGATATGACGGGGCCTTGGGCGGAGTACATTCGTTCGGCGGGGGTGCATCCGCATTTGTTCTATCGCGACGTGGTTCACGCGAACGAGTTTGGGGAGCAGATTTTGGCCAAGGTGCTGATGGAGTTCTTTGGGGTGGCAGATTGTAAGTGATTATGGGTGTGGGGGTTGTGCGAAAAGGTGTCTGACCCCTTTAATTGATTGGTTTTGGGTGGATTTGTTTTTTGGAGGTGGTATAATCTCGGGACGACCCGTTATGGAAATCGGGCGGAGTATGGAGACGCTTTCTTGCATGGGGCGACGAGCGATGCATAAGAGGTTTTTGATCGGGGTATTTTTGTGTTTGATTCTTTGCGGGGGTGGATGGGCCGCGGAGGGTCAGGGACAGCCTGGCGGGTATTTCGCGGGCCAGGACCTGCACGTTCAAGGTCAGACGCTTTCGATATACAAGGGACCCGAACTGAAGGACACTCATGTACTGGTGTTCGAGAACGGGTTTACGCTGACGATCGGGGACCATCGTTTGTCGAGTGATCGGGGGGTTGTTTTTCTTCGGACATTAGCTACTGAGCACCGGCAGGTTATGCACGTCGACTATGACGCGCGAGTTTACCTTGAGCAGAACGTTTCGATCTCGGCGGGTAAGGCTGCTCGTGCGACGGACGTGAGCCAGGTGGTTGTGGATCGCGGTGAGGCATTAGTGGCGGGCTTTCGTGTGACGGGTCAGGTATTTGCGACGGCGGAGGATCACCGGATGGGTGCGGTATCGGATTTGCCGCACATACCGCTGTACCAGAATGCGGTTGGTGTGATGGCTCCGGTTAAGACGAGTCCTTCAATTGCTCGTGAGGCTCAGGTGCCGGAGGTGGTGGAGGTGGTTCGGGATTTTGCTCCGGATCTTGTGCGTCGCAGGCCGGAGGAGCCAGGGATCGAGCAGGTTGAGGCGCTTCCCGCGATCGAGTATCCGGTGAATATTGCCGGGCTGTGGGATCCGCCGCCTGTGATCGAGAAGACGACGGGCGAGGACGGTCTAAGCGTGGCTACGGTTCGCGGTCGTTTTTATCTTTGGCAGAAGCGTGACGACATGGGCAACCTTCTGGAGTTCATGGCGGACAGCGCGGTGGTTTACTACGAGGGGAACGATTTTTCGCTTGCTGAGGGTTCGAAGACGGAGGCTTCGATGCCGGCGGGTTCGGTTAAGAACGTATACTTCAAGGGCAACATCGTGATGACGGAGGGTCCTCGGACGATTCGCGCCGACGAGTTGTTCTACGATTTCGAGACGCGTCGAGCTCTTGCGGTTAACGCTGAGATGCGGAATTTCGATCCTGCGAGGGGCATTCCGATTTATATTCGGGCGGCGAAGCTTCGTGCGGTTAGCGAGGAGGTTTTCGAGGCGGAGGACATAACTCTGACGACGAGCGAGTTTTATCTGCCGCAGGTATCGGTTCATGCTTCGAAGCTTGTGATGACGGATACGACGAGTATCGATGCTCGGACGGGCAAGAAGCTCGACGACGGCAGTTACGATGCTACACTTCGGGATGTTGCGTTCAAGTATGAGGGTACGACGCTATTCAAGTGGCCGAAGATTCGGACGGATTTCGAGAGGCCGGACGTTCCGATCAGGCGGATAACGGTTGGGCACGATTCGGATTACGGGACGATGATCGAGACGCAGTGGTATCTTGCGCGACTGCTTGGTCGCGAGGAGCCTGCGGGAATCGACAGTACGCTGGCTTTGGATTATTTCAGCAAGCGCGGTCCGGGTGTGGGGGCCGGGGTGGAGTACGTTCGCGATACATACTTCGGTGAGATGATGGGTTATATTATCCAGGATAAGGGTGAGGACGACCTTGGGCGTGTGAGCGGGAGGAGGAATCTGGAGCCGCCGGACGACACACGCGGTCGCTTTGCGTGGCGGCATCGTCAGTATCTGCCTTATGACTGGCAGCTTACGGGGGAGATCAGTTATCTTTCGGACGAGAATTTCCTGGAGTCGTTCTATCGTTCGGAATTCAACAACGGCAAGGCTCAGGAGACGCTGATTCATCTGAAGCGTCTGAAGGACAACTGGGCGTTTTCGTTTTTGGGCAAGGCGAGGATCAACGACTTCGAGAGCACGACGGAGGAACTTCCGACGGTTGAGTATCACCTTACGGGTGCGAGTTTCTGGGATCACAAGCTGACGTTTTACAGCGATACCCAGATCGGTCGCTGGCGTGATCGGCGGGGTTCGGGGGCATCCGGGGACGTGAGCCAGGATTTCTATACGTTTGCGTTCAGCCGGAACGAGATCGACCTTCCGCTGCTTTTGAATGCGGTGAAGGTTGTTCCGTTTGTTGCGGGTACTTATGCGTTCGAGGATCAGCGGGGCTGGACGAGGGACCTGGACGGGCGTGATCGGCCGGGCGACGACAGCGTTGCGCTGGGGGAGGTGGGCGTGCGTGCGTCGACGATGATCTGGAAAGAGGACCAGTACTTGAAATCCGAGTTCTGGGATTTGAACGGTATGCGTCATATTATTATGCCTCATTTTGAGGCGACGATGTATGCGGCTACGGACGGGACTTTCGATCAGCGTGATTTTTACAATTTCGGGTTGTCTCAGCGGTGGCAATCTCGCCGGGGGACTCCGCAGAACCTTCGGAGTTTCGACTGGATGCGTCTGGACATCGACGCGACTTGGGTGCGGGATAATGCGGAGAGTTCCATAGGCGATCCGCGTACTTACGGGCCGGCGGATTTCATCTGGAACAACCCGCAGATTCCGTTCGGGGTGCGGCGGACGTCGCAGAATTTCGGGATCGTTCGCGATACGATCAACGCCGATTATGCGTGGCGGGTGAGCGATACGACTTCGATATTGAGCGATCTGAACTATGATATCCGGTCGGGTGTGGTGCAGCAGTTCGACATTGGCGTGAGCCGGTTTGTGTATCCCGACGTGAGTGTTTATCTTGGGAACCGGTACCTTCGGCCGGTGCTTATCACGGATCCGGAGCCTCCGCACGGCATACTTCAGAAGGGTTCGAACTCGGTGGTTGCGGCTTTGACTTATGCGATGACGCCTCGGTACACGCTGACTTTGTCGCAGGAGTACAACTTCGACTACGGCAGGAACGTGCGGAGCGAGGTAACGATCCTGCGGCGTTATCACCGGCTTTATTACGGGCTGACGTTTGCGGCGGATCAGTCGCTGGATCGTCAGTCGGTGGTTTTCAGCATATTCCCGGAAGGAGTTGACGAGCTTGCTTTGGGGCGGCGGAAATATGCGGGGCTGGACGGGATTGTGATCGACGATTAGCGGTGGCGGCGAGCCGAAGGGGCGGTGCGTCTTTGGCTGGTGCTGCCGGAGGTATTGTCGGTGTTAATACCGTGAAGGTGGCGGTGTGCCGGCTGGGGGTTGGGGATACATTTTCGTCTACAAACAATTTGACACAGGCCGCGTAAAAACTGTACAATGCCACGGAAATCGCGGGTGGAACTGCAAGAATGGAGTGTCTCGGTGCACTCGGACCCGATTGTTTTCAATTAACCTGTTTAGAAAGGGACCCCCAAGCATGGCTTTAGTTGACACGAAGAAGATGTTTGAGATGGCCTATAAAAACGGCTACGCGGTCGGCGCATTCAATGTCAACAACATGGAGATCACTCAGGGTATTGTGGCGGCGATTGCGGAAGAGAAGGCTCCGTTGATCCTTCAGATCAGCCGCGGGGCGCGTGAGTATGCGAGCATGAGTTATCTTCGGGCGATAATCGACGTGGCCGTAGCGGAGAATCCTGACATTCCGGTTGCGATGCACCTGGATCATGGGGATAATTTTGCGACGTGCAAGCAGTGCGTGGACGACGGTTTTACGTCGGTGATGATCGACGGGTCTCATCATTCATTCGAGGAGAATATCCGGGTTACGAAGGAGGTTGTGGAGTACGCTCATGAACGTGGCGTTGTTGTGGAGGCGGAACTTGGACAATTGGGCGGAATTGAAGAGGACGTTGTTGGTGTTGACGACGTTGCGGCTCATTTGACGGATCCTGACCAGGCGGTTGAGTTCATCGACCGGACGGGTGTGGATTCTCTGGCGGTGGCTATCGGAACCAGCCACGGGGCTTACAAGTTCAAGACTGCGCCGAAGCTTGCGATAGACGTGATCGAGAAGATAGGCAAGCTGAAACCGGGATTTCCGCTTGTGATGCACGGTTCGAGCAGCGTTCTGAAGGAATTCAAGGACCTGATCAACAAGTATGGCGGAGCGATGCCGGACGCGATGGGGGTTCCTGAGGAGGCAATAACGGAAGCGGTTGGGATGGCGATTTGCAAGGTGAACATCGATACGGACCTTCGGATGGCATTAACAGCGAAGATACGTCAGGTTTTTGCCGAAAAACCAGGAGAGTTTGACCCGCGTAAGTATTTGGGTCCGGGTCGTGAAGCGATCCGTCAGATGGTCAAGCATAAGCTTCACGTTCTGCGTTGTGCGGGGCGTGCCGCCGAGTGCCTGTAGGGCGGTCGGCGTTATGCGCGGGCAGGGGTGGTATTCGGAGCAGGGCGGCGTGATCCCTGATTCGAATTCCGCGGCAATTAATTTGCGAGGTGACATTGAAAACGTTTGGATCTGACAGTCTGATCAAGATAGTGTTGGTCTGGGTTCTTGCGGCGGTGGTTGTAACGGGGGGGTGCGAGCCGGAGGAAAGGACGATCCGGACGGCGACGGATGCCGACCAAGCGGTCGCGATGCTTGACGGCGGGTCTGAGTCTGCGAGCGTTGACGCGGCATGCCGGCGGATACTTCGTGGTGACTTTGCCGGGGCGGCTGCGATTCTGGAGGTTGCCCAGGGCGATCCTCGACTCGGTCAGTTGAACAGGATCATTCACGATTACAGGCAGATCGAGGCGAAGTACTCGGCTGCTCGCCAGGGGTCTTTCAGTGATCAGTTGGAGAAGCTGGACGAGCTTCGGCGGAAGTACGAGCCGGACTATGTGATGGACGCCAACGAGATCGGGGAGATCATGTCGGTTGTGATCAGTGCGCGTGAGTCGGCGGGTGCAGATCGGAAGGCGGCATTGCTCGAGGATGAATTTGTTCGCAAGACGATCTCGACGGCGATCGAGAAGGGCAAGGAGCTTGATGCTCGCGGCGAGTGGGTCGACGCATACGCGTACGCGTTTTACTGGCTGACGAATTTCGATGAGGAGAACAAGGAGTACAAGTCTTATGCGGAGGAGTTGAGCGAGAAGGCTATGATCGAGATTGCGCTGAAGGACGACAGTTGCGGTCAGACGAGCGTGGAGCGGCACGAGGGCATCGAGGCGGAGATGGTTTACCGTGCGATTCGCGCTTTGGAGGCCAACTACGTAAGTGCTGTCGACTACGGCGAGATGGCCGGCAAGGGTCTGGTTCGGTGCCGTCTTCTGGGGGAGGTGCTTGCTCGGAGCAAGAAGGAACTGGACTACAAGGTGACCAAGGAGGGCGTGGACAAATGGCTGAGCGGCATTGCGGCGATCGAGAGGGAGGCCAGGCGGTCTCCTGGTAACCTGACGAACGAGAAGTTCCGGCTGATCTTCGGTGAGGTTCTTGCGCTGAACAGCATCACACTGGAGATTCCGGAGGAGGTTGTGATCGCGCAGTTCGCGGAGGCGTCGTTTATGAGTCTTGATCCTTACACGACGCTTGTTTGGCCGTGGCAGGTCAAAGACTTCCAGAAGAACATGACGCAGCAGTTCATCGGGATCGGGGTGGAGATCAGCAAGGCTACGGGCAAGCTGAAGGTTGTGAGCCTGCTGCCGGACACTCCAGCATATACTTCGGGTCTGGACGCTGACGACGAGATATTGGCGGTAAACGGCGAGTCGACGGAAGACATGACGATCATCTGCGCGGTTAGCAAGATTACGGGTCAGAGGGGGACGAAGGTAACTCTGACGATTCGTCACGCTGGCAGCGACAAGACGGAGGACATTACGATTGTACGGGACCGTATCGTTGTGCCGCCGCTTCGCGGTTGGCAGCGTGCGGAAGACGGCAAGTGGCGTTACATGATTGATCCGGCGAACGGGATCGGTTATATACGTGTCACGAACTTCACGGAGACGACGGTTCCGGACATGGAGGAGATTCTGCGTCAGCTCGAGAAGGAAGGTCTTCGCAGCCTGATAATCGATCTTCGCTTCAACAGCGGGGGTTATCTGGTGAGCGCGGCAGGCGTCGTGGACATGTTTGTCGAAGATGGTATGATCGTGAAGAGCCAGCCGCGGTTCGGTTTTGCGACTCGTGAGAACGCACACAAGGAGGGTACTCACCCGAATTATCCTTTGGTTGTTCTGATCAACGGGCAGTCGGCGAGCGCATCCGAGATCGTCGCGGGTGCTTTGCAGGATCCGAAGTTCAAGCGTGCGACGTTAGTCGGGACTCGTACATACGGCAAGGGAAGCGTTCAGGTAGTGACGCCTTATACGGGCGGGGACAGCCAGTTGAAGTATACGATGGCGTATTATCACCTTCCGAGCGGTCAGCGAGTGATGAACCGTTACGAGATGGAGCGGCAGGGCAGGAAGGACTGGGGCATAAAGCCGGACGTCGAGGTAGAGTTGGTTCTTGGCGAGATGCGTAAGATGATCGAGGTTCAGCGTGCCAACGAGGTTCTGGCGAAGGCGGACCATGACGAGGCGCATCCTTTGAAGCGTCATACTTTAGCGGAGACGCTGGAAGCGGACAAGCAGTTGGCTGTCGCTCTTCTTGTGCTGAAGAGCAAGATGATTCAGGTGGGGCAGGTAGTCAGGTTCAATAGTTCGCAGGATGCGGCGGTTGCGGTGACGAAGTAAGGCCGCGATGGGAAGGAAAGAGGATTGACGCAAGACAGCGGTATCGCAAAGCTCCGGCATCAGAGGCTGGAGAAACTGGCGCGCCTGCGCGAGATGGGTCTGGATCCTTACGGCGGTCGTCTTGACGGAATTGAGTCGGCGGAGGCGGTCAAGGGTCGTTACGTCGATGACAAGGAGGGTCAGTGTGCGTGCTGCGCGGGGCGTATCGTTCTGCTGCGCGATATCGGCAAGCTGATCTTCATTACGCTTCGCGATTCGTCGGGGGCGATTCAATTAGGGTTCAGCAAGAAGCTGCTTGCGGAGCAGTGGGAACTGATCAAGCTTTTCGACTTAGGGGACGTTATCGCGGCTGAAGGTCAGTTGGGCAGGACGAAGACAGGTGAGATCACGATCTGGGTCGAGAAGTCGACGTTTTTGAGCAAGGCTTTGCTGCCTCCGCCGGAGAAGTTTCACGGATTGGCGGACGTTGATCTGCGTTATCGTCAGCGTTACGTGGATTTGTGGGCGAATCCTGAGGTTATGGAGCGTTTCCGCAAGCGGAGCGGTATTATCAGTTCGGTTCGGCGATTCCTGCAGGATAAGGGTTTTGCGGAAGTCGAGACGCCGATGATGCAGACTATTGCGGGGGGTGCGGCTGCGCGGCCTTTTATAACGCATCACAATACATTAGACATGGATTTGTTTTTGCGGATTGCACCGGAGCTTTTTTTGAAGCGTCTGCTTGTTGGGGGTATGGAGAAAGTATTCGAGATCAACCGCAATTTCCGGAACGAGGGTTTGAGCACTCGGCATAATCCCGAGTTTACGATGTTGGAGCTTTACCAGGCTTACGCGGATTACAACGTGATGATGGAGATTACGGAGGAGCTGGTGTGTTCGCTTGTGGGGACATATTGCGAGGGCACTGAGGTTGCGTTCGGCGATATGGTGATCGACTACAAGCGGCCGTGGCGGCGGAGCACATATGCGGACCTGCTGGCGGAGTACGCTGGTTGCAGTATTGACGATATCGCTTCGGTTCGGGCGAAGGCGGCGGCGTTGGGTCTGAATGAGTCGAACATGGACGACGTTGTTGTCGTCAATGAGGTTTTTGAGGCGACGGTGGAGGAGAATCTGATCAATCCCACTTTCGTGATCAACTACCCGGCGGCGCTTTGCCCGCTGACGAAGCAGAGCAAGAGCGATGCGCGTTACGCGGAGCGTTTCGAGCTTATCACGGGTAAGATGGAGTTGGCGAACGCTTATACGGAGCTCAACGATCCGGCGGTTCAGGCAGAGAACTTCCGCATTCAGCTTCGCGGTCAGGAAGAGACGATGGCGATGATGGACGAGGACTTCATCACGGCGCTGGAGTACGGTATGCCTCCGGCGGGGGGGCTGGGCATCGGCATTGACCGGCTTGTGATGCTGCTGACCGGGGCTACGAGCATTCGCGACGTGATCCTGTTTCCACTGCTTAAGAACCTTTAGTCGGGGCGAACCTGTTGCCGGTCGATCCGTAAACAGGCCGGGGGTGTTTGCGGGTGATGGAACGCCGAATTGAGGTTGCTATGCAATATTTGAGTGTTTTCCTTTGCCTGAAATACCTCCAGAAGAGGAAGATAGTTCTTCTGAGCGTTGCCGCGGTGGCGATGTCATCTGCGCTTCTGATTACGGTGGCGAGTCTGTTTACCGGTTTCATCAACGCTGTTGAGAGCGGGGCTGGGGAGCACATGGGGGATATCGTGATCAATGCTCCGTCGGGGCTTCGGATATCCAATTACGACGTTTTAATCAAGCAGTTGGAGGAAGATGAGGCTATCGCGGGGGCGACGGCGGTGTTGGGCAGTCAGGGTCTTCTGCTGCTTAGCCGTGGTGACGTTCGCGCGGTGCGTATATGGGGCATCGAGCTGCCGGAGCGGGATAAGGTTACTTCGATACGTGAGTTTGTTTTGAGGGCACCCGAAGGCGGAGGGGCGCCGACGTTTGCGGTTGAAGACGGCGGCGAGGAACTTGGCGGCTTCGTGGGGATCGGCGTTTTCGGGGATCCTGACGAGGTGACTGACGAGTACGACCTTGCGGGTGTGCAAGAGGCGTTCATCGGCAGGCCGGTGCTGCTTACTACTGGGGCGGTGGCGGATTCGGGTCGAATCGACGAGGCGGGTGGCGGCGAGGCGGATGCGGGTGCGAGTCGAGGTCAGCGTTTCAGGCGGCGGACGATCAGGTTCAGAATCGCCAACATTGTATTCAGCGGGATGTATGAGTTCGACAAGAATTTCGTGTATCTGCCCATATCTATGCTGGCGGAGGAGTTGTATCCGGGTCAGGGGAAGGTTGCGGACATGGTGCAGATTCGTCTGGCGAAGGGTGTCGACGTCGATGGGCAGATGGATCGGGTGCGGGGGATATGGCGTGATTTTGCCGAGGATCGTTTTACGTGGGCGGGTTATGCGAGTGTGGAATCGGCGCGGGCCATGCAGGCTCAGCTCATCGCGGAGTATCGCAAGCAGATGGCGATGCTGATGCTGATCTTCGGCGTGGTGAGCTTCGGCGTGGTGCTGCTGATATTCTGCATATTCTATCTGATTGTCATGACTCGGCGGAAGGACATTGCGATTGTGAAGAGCTGCGGGCTTTCTGGCGGGGCTGTGGCGTGGATGTTTCTGGCGTTCGGTCTGTCGGTTGGCTTTGCGGGGTCCGTGCTGGGGGTGGGCATGGGGTACGCAGTTACGCGGAACGTCAACGTGATCGAGCAGTGGATAAGCAGTTTGTTCGGTCTGAAGCTCTGGAAGAGCAGCACTTACATGTTTTCGCGGATACCGAGCGAGATCGATTGGCCGTCGGCGGGCTGGGTCGCTGCGGCGGCGATTCTTGCGGCGGGCATCGGGGCGTTGATTCCGGCGATTGCGGCGGCACGCGTGAGGCCTGTTCGTATTCTGCGTTATGAGTAAATATGCACCTACTGAAATTGATAAAACGCTATTTCTTTGAGATCGTGGCTTGTTCCGTCTCCGTTGTGCTGGGTATCTTGTTGGGCCTGGTCATTTACAGGCTGCCGTGGGTGGGACGCTATCTGGAATGGGCCATGGGCCTATTTTTGGCTGCGTATATTGCCGTGTGTATTCTGGTGAGCTATAGGCTGAAGCTGGCAACACATTATTTCCTGCGGCGGCCGATCAGCATCCTTGCGGTTGTGGCGGTGTCGCTGTGCGTGTTCATCGTTCTTGTTGTAATGACGGTGATGAACGGTCTGGTGAGCGAGTTTCGGGAGAAGAACCACAGTTTCGTCGGCGACTGTGTCGTGAGTACGGACAGTCTTGTGGGGTTTCCTTATTATGAGGAGTTTTCGGCGGAGTTGAGGAAGCTGAAGTCGGTTGAGGCTGTTTCGGCGGTGGTGCACAGCTTTGGTCTGCTGACGCAGCGGGGCGCCGACTGGAACATGGGTATAGAGATAATGGGGATCGACCCGTCCGATCACGTTCGGGTGACTGGTTTCGGGGAGACCCTTTTTTATCATCGGGGGTCTCCGGAGAATGCATTTGTGCCGGATTATGACGCTGAGGCGACGGGCTGCGTGGTCGGCATAGACATGATGCCTCGCAGCCGGAGCCGTTCTGGGGAGTATTATCATACTCCTCGGCCTCAGCAGATCGAGCTGATCATAAGCTGTTTTCCGCTTACCGCGAGGGGGGCCCTTGCGAAGGCGGACATGGGGATAGTGAACACGAAGAGTTTTCACTACAGCGACGACAGTCACAGCGGTCTTGTGAAGGTTGACGGCAATATGATATACATTCCGTTCGGGGTCGCTCAGCAGATGTGCGGGATGGACGATCCTGATCATCCTCGGGCAAGCGCTATTCATATCCGGTTTAAGACGCGAAACGGTTTGGGGGAGAACGTTGCGGCGGTTCGGTTGCTGTGGAACAGTTTCGTGGAGGCGAAGTCGGATTCGGGGCAGGCGGAGCTGCTGTCAGGTGTGCGGGTTCAAAGCTGGATCGAGAACCGGCGGAGTTACATTGCACCGATGGAGAAAGAGCAGACGATGCTGATCTTTCTGTTCCTGATGTTGGGTCTTATCACGGTGTTTGTGATTTTCGTGGTTTTTTACATGGTGATCAGCCATAAGAGCAAGGACATCGGCATACTTCGGAGCATTGGTGTTTCGCGTGCGGGTGTCGTGCAGGTTTTCGGGTATTATGCTGCGCTGGTGGGTTTGGTGGGGGCGGCGGCGGGCGGCGCGGCTGCGTGTGTGCTGTTGGTGAACGTAAACAACCTGGAGGACTGGCTTTTCGCGAGGTACGGGTTTCAATTGTGGGACCGGAGCGTTTACGCGATTGGGGCGATACCGAACGACATCGACCCTGTTGTTGTTGGTGCGGTTGTGCTTTCGGCGATCGCGGCATCGATAGCGGGGTCTCTTGGGCCGAGCGTACAGGCGGCGCGTCGGCGGCCGGTGGAGATCCTGCAGGTGAACCAATTGTGACGGATTGCGGTGCGGAGACGAAGATGGACACGATTTTGAAGGTCAACAAGCTGCACAAGTCGTACAGGATGGGTCAGGCGCGGCTGGACGTGTTGAAGGGGGTCGACCTTGAGATCGCGCGTGGGGAATTTTCGGCGATAGTTGGCGCCAGCGGCAGCGGCAAGAGCACACTTCTGCATATAATGGGGGGTCTTGACCGGGCTGACAAGGGGCACGTTGAGTTTGACGGTCGGCGGATAGATCGTTTTGGTTCGGGTCAGTTGAACAGATTTCGCAATAAGAAGGTCGGTTTTGTGTTTCAGTTTTATCACCTTCTGGACGAATTGACAGTTGTGGAGAACGTGCTTCTTCCGGCGATGGCGGGTACTGGCAGTATCGGGTGGTTTGCGAGGCGTCGGTCGGCACGTCGGCGAGCGGGGGAACTGCTGGATCAGGTGGGGCTTGCGGATCGGATGCGTCACAAGCCGTATCAGCTTTCGGGGGGTGAGCGGCAGCGAGCGGCGATAGCTCGGGCTCTGATGAACGAGCCGGAGCTACTTTTGGCGGATGAGCCGACGGGAAATCTTGACTCAAAGACTGGAAATGGTATCTTGGAGGTTCTGGAAACGCTGAACCGGAAGGGCCAGACTATCGTGATGGTGACTCATGACGATCGCATGGCGGGTCGGACCAAGCGCGTGATCCGTCTGTTGGACGGGCGGACGGTTTGAGGCATGGTTCGGCGGTCTGTAATCTGCGTGCCAGGGCGATTGGCAACCAAGTGGAGAGCGCAATGCAATGAAGATTTGGCTGGACGACAAACTTGTCGATAGGGACGACGCGAAGGTGTCCGTATTCGATCACGGTCTGCTGTATGGTGACGGGGTGTTCGAGGGGATACGGGTTTATGGCGGGCGGATATTTGAGTTTGATGCTCATTTGAAGCGTCTGTACCAGTCGGCGAAGGTCCTTCGTCTGGCGATTCCGATGGACGTGGATCAGCTTGCGGAGGCGGTTCTTGCGACGGTTTCGGCGAACAATATCAGCGACGGTTACATTCGCCTGATTGTGACTCGGGGCGTTGGTGATCTCGGTCTTAATCCATTTTTGTGCAGGCGTGCATGTGTTATCGTGATAGCGGCGTCGATTCAGCTTTATCCTGAGGAGTTGTACGAGCACGGGCTGCGTGTCGTGAGCTCGTCGATGATTCGGAATCATCCGATGTCGATACCTCCGCAGGTGAAGAGTCTTAATTATCTGAACAACATTTTCGCGAAGATCGAGGCGGTTGACAGCGGCGTTAGCGAAGTGATCATGTACAATCACGAGGGTTACGTTGCGGAGGCGAGCGGGGACAATATTTTTATTGTGCGTGACGGTGTGCTGATGACACCTCCGGTTCAGGCGGGGTCACTGGAGGGGATTACGCGAGGCGTGGTGATTCGTCTGGCGCGGAATGAGAATGTGCCGGTGGCGCAGCAGAATCTGACGCGTTATGATTTGTACGTTTGCGACGAGTTTTTCTTGACGGGCACGGCGGCTGAAGTGATCGGCGTTGTAGAGATAGACGGTCGTACAGTGGGCGGTGGCAAGCCCGGTCCGGTGACGACTTTGCTGAGGAAGAAGTTTTTTGAATATGCCCGCGGCTGACGGTCACAAGTACAGAACTGGGCGTGCCGGCGGTGCAGAGGACTACACGTGTTCGGTGGCCGGGGAGCTTTCGGCGGTTCGGCGCTGCATTTCGGCGCAGTTGACGGCGGGTGACAGCGCGGTCGACGAGATGCTGACTTACGTTGGGGCCCGTACCGGCAAGATGCTTCGTCCGGCTATGCTGCTTCTTGCGGGAGCGAGCTGCGGGGAGATTGGCGACAGTCATGTTCGTGCGGCGGCGATGGTCGAGCTTATTCACGCGGCGACGCTGCTGCATGACGACGTGCTTGACGAGGCTGACAGCCGGCGGAGCGTTCGGACCGCGAATCGTCTTTGGGGGAATGCTTCGGCGGTGTTGTTGGGCGACTACGTTCTCAGCAAGGTGTTTGTTATGAGCACGCATCTAGAGCCGCGGCAGGCTGGCGAACTGCTGTCGCGGACGGCGGTTGAGATTTGTCGCGGAGAGCTTCGGCAGAACGTGGAGCGGGGCAATTGGCGATTGGGTGAAGAGGCGTATTACGCAATCGTACGGGAGAAGACGGCTTCGCTGTTTTCGACTGCGAGTCGTCTTGGGTCGCTGATCTCGGGGGGATGCGAGAGGCGTCATGAGCAGTTTGCGGAATACGGGCTAAAGGTCGGCATGGCGTTTCAGATAACGGACGACCTGCTGGATATCGTGGGTGAGGAGAGTCGCGTCGGAAAGACGCTTGGGACGGACCTGACGAGCAAGAAGCTGACACTTCCGCTGATTCACATGTTGGGACGGCTGGACGAGGTGGAGCGTGAGGCTGTTATTGGGCGGTTAGCGGGGGCCCAAGCGGACGGGCGGATGCTTGCGGAGATGCTTCATGAATCCGGTTCGATTGAGTATACGCGGTCGGTTGCGGAGCGGTTCTGCCGGGAGGCGGTGGAGATTGTCGAGTCGATAGAGACGGTCAACAGCCGTGCTGCGCTTTCGGGGATTGCAGCGAATATTTGCGGACGATCCGCTTGAGGCCGGCGGGAATCGGCGTTTCATCTGGTAAACGGGTGTGAATGTCTGCCGAGCAGCATAATCTGGATTTGTCGATGCCGGTGCAGTTTGTCAAGGGGGTGGGGCCTGCCAAGGCGAAGGCGTTCGCCAAGTTGGGGGTGGAGACGCTGGGGGATCTGCTGGAGTATTTTCCGCGGGACTGGGTTTTCATGCCAGATCCGGTGAAGATCGTGGATGCTCGCGTCGGGTCGGATGTTTGCCTGGTGGGGATCGTTGAGCATACCGACTATCAGCGGTATCGGCGGACTCCGATGTTCAAGGCGACATTGGCGGACGACACGGGGCTGTGCGAGATTGTGTGGTTTCATGGGGGGTACTTGCAGGGTCAATTGGAGCCTGGCAAGGTGATGATGGTTTCGGGGAAGCTGAATCGGTATCAGTATCACCTGCGGATGACTAATCCGAAGTTTGTGATCATGGAAGGTGAGGGGGAGGTTGGGGCTGAGTATTTCAGCGGGCCTGTTTATCCGGCGACGGCGCAGCTTTCGAGCGTGCAGATAAAGAGGATTGTTCAGCCGGTTGTGAGGGAGGCGGCGGGGCTGCTGGAGGAGTTTTTCGATGAAGCGTTTCTTCGTAAGAACGAGCTGCTGTCGCGGGCGAAGGCGTTCGAGCAGATTCACAAGCCGGAGGACGAGCGGCTGCTTGCGGCTGCGCGGCGGACGCTGAAGTATGACGAGCTGTTTTTGATGCAGTTGGGGCTGGCGGTGAAGCGGCATTACGTTCAGCACGGGGCGCCGGCGAAGGCGATGGCTTGTACGGACGCTATAGACAGCCGGATTCGAAAGCGGTTTCCGTTTCTACTGACCGGGGATCAGGACAAGGTTATTGGTGAGATTGCGGCGGACATGGGCAGGTCGGTTCCGATGAATCGCCTGCTTCAGGGTGACGTTGGTTCGGGCAAGACGGTTGTGGCGCTGTATGCGGCGCTTCTTGCGGTGGCGAACAAGACTCAGGCGGCGATCATGGCTCCGACGGAGATTTTAGCGAACCAGCACATGCTGAGCATCGAGCGATTTTTGCGGGGGAGCAGGGTTGAGCGTGTGCTGATTACGGGTGGCATGACGGGGGTGAAGCGGCGGGAGGTTCTGGGGCGGATAAAGGCTGGGGAGGTGGATATCGTGGTGGGGACGATTGCGCTTCTGCAGGAGGACGTGGAGTTTGCGGAGCTTGGTGTGGTGATCATCGATGAGCAGCACAAGTTCGGGGTTGAGCAGCGGGCCAGGCTGCGGAAGGAGACGAGCCCGCACTGCCTTGTTATGACGGCGACACCGATTCCTCGGACGCTTGCGATGACGGCGTTCGGCGATCTTGACGTTTCGATTATCAGGCAGGGTCCGCCGGGTCGCGGGGAGGTTATTACGAAGTGGGTTCAGCCGCATGATCGATCGGCTGCACTGGAGTTCATCAGGCAGCGGCTGCGTGCGAAGAAGCAGGCGTATTTTGTGTATCCGCGGATCGACAGCGACGCGGGTAACGGAGAGATCAAGGCGGCGACGACCGAGTACGGGCGGCTTTGTGAAGTATTCAAGGAGTTTCGCGTTGGTTTGCTTCACGGTCAGATGGCTTCGGATCAGAAGGAGGAGGTGATGCGGGAGTTTCGGTCGGGTCGGATCGATGCTCTTGTCAGCACGGTGGTTATCGAGGTAGGCGTTGACGTTCCGAACGCGACGATCATGGTGATTGAGAACGCGAACAACTTCGGTCTTGCACAGCTTCATCAATTGCGTGGTCGGATCGGACGGGGGCAGAGCAAGTCATACTGCCTGCTGTTTTCGGAGACGGAGGACGAGACTGCCCGCAGCCGCTTAGAGATCATGACGCGGAGCAACGACGGGTTCAAGATAGCCGAGCATGATCTGAAGCTTCGCGGGCCGGGGGAGCTTTTCAGTACGCGTCAGCACGGGCTGCCGGACCTCAAGATCGCCAATATTGTCGAGGATTTCGACTTGCTGGGGCTGGCGCGGCGGGATGCGTTCGCACTGGTGAAGAAGGACGCCATGCTGAAGCTGCCGGAACATGCCAACATTCGGCGGGCGCTGATCCGCAAGTTCGGGGGCAAGTTGGGTCTGGTTGATATCGCGTGAGACTCACCGCGGAGGGTGGGCGGTTCCCTTGGCGTTTTGGGTATTTCTTAGTTCATCTACTGATTTGCATTGGTGGCTGTCAGATCGACGGCGGGGCCGGCGGTCTGCGCAGGGCGGTCAGTTCAGAATGGATGGGCCATTGGGCGAAGGCGAGGTAAAGGGGCATTATGATGTTGGCAACTGGTACGAGCATGAGGAGGCCGAGAGCCCAGTGGAAGCCTGCACGTGAGAAGATACGGCACCAGACGAGCAGGGTGATGGCGATACCGATGATAAAGGCGAAAAGCCAAATAAAGACAATTCCGATGGCGAAAAACATTTCAGGGTCGTTCATCATTCTGGGTCCTTTCCAATCTGGTTGATTTTTCGGATTCGTTAAGTACAGCATAGTGCGGGGGTGAGGGTTTGCAAGGGGAAATTGGCAAAATGTTTCAGGTCGTTTTGGTCGACATCGCACAAAACGCGCTTGCACTATCTTGCTACGGGGCGGAAAAGTAAAAAAATTTATCTCCTTGTTTGACAAGGGTTTGCATTTTCAGCGAGTAGAAATGGGGCGGAATTTTCGCACAAAACGCGCAAGTTCGTGCAAGGGTGGAGGGACCGAATGGCGGTCGGCGGTGAGGCGGGAAGGGTTGTTGACTTGGAAAAGGGTATTTGTGATGGGATTTGATTTTTCGGGTTTTGGCGACGCGGGTTTGAGCGAGGGGTTTGTTGAGTGGCTGGTTGACGAGAAGTGGGCTGAGTCGGGTCGGAGGCTGGGGAGGCTTTGGGACTATTATGAGAATCCGATGCGTGAGGCTCCGGGGCGTGCGGGGATTTCGGCGGAGGTGTCGGAGTCGGGGCGGAATTATGTTCAGGCTCAGGAGTCGGGCTTGCCGCCTCGGATTACTGGTTTGGCTTATACCGGTTCGGGTGAGAGCCGGTCGGTGGGGGATATTAGTCGTAAAGAGGTTGTCATCGAGAACGACATCGCGTGGCGGATTAATGCGATGGTCGATTTCCTTTTTGGCAAGGGGGTTAGTTTCATTAACAGGCGTGCGGCGGCCGAGCGGCGCGGCGAGCTGGAGCGGATAGTGAGCGCGGTGTTTTCGGCGAACGGAGGTGCGGGCCTGTTCCAGGAGATGGCGGTGCTCGGGAGTGTTTACGGCTTTGTGGATTGCCTGATCCGCCCGGGCGAGGAACTGCTGAGGTGTTTCGACAGTAAAGGGAGTCCGAACGGCGGCGCAGGAGGAGGCGCCGCGTCGGAGGGTTCTTTTGAGACCATCGTCGAGTTCGCCCGGCAGATAAGCATCGAGCCGATCGAGGCGCCCCGGGCTCTGCCGATCCTGGATGAGAACGACTATCGGCGGATTCGGCACTACGTGCAGCATTTTCGTCAGCAGAAGAACTCGGTTTGTCATGAGGGCGGGTTCTTAAACCGGCTGTTGAGCGCCGGCGGCGGGCGCGGCAGGTCGCGACGGGCGGGGGCGATGGTTACGGAGATCATTGGGCCGAGGTGGTGGCAGAGGTATGAGGATCGGGTGCTGGTTGCGGAGGGGGCGAACATTCTGGGGGTGGTGCCGGTTGTGCATATTCAGAATGTTGCGCAGCCGTATTCGTACGAGGGTATGAGCGACGTTGAGCAGCTTGTGCCGCTGCAGGACGAGCTGAATACGCGGCTGAGCGATCGTGCTAATCGGATTACTTTTCAGGCGTTCAAGATGTACTTAGCGAAGGGGCTATGGGGTTTGGAGAACAAGCCGGTGGCGCCGGGGCGGGTCTGGTTTACGGACAATCTCGAGGCGAAGGTTGAGACGTTCGGGGGTGACGGGGCGAGTCCGAGCGAGGACAAGCATATCGGTGAGATTCGCGAGGCGATGGACAAGGTGAGCGGTGTTACGCCGGTAGCGGCGGGTGTTCTGAAGAGCAAGTTGGGGAATCTTACGAGCGGTGTTGCGCTGAAGATGACGTTTATGGGGATGTTGGCGAGGACGAGCCGCAAGCAGTTTACTTATGGGGAGGGTCTCAAGGAGATGTGCCGGGTTGTTCTGCATGTTTTGGACGTTTGCGGGGTGTATCACACGTCTCCTTCGGAGCGGGAGTTTGACGTTCAGTTCGCCAATCCGCTTCCGGAGGACGTGATGGAGCGGCTTGAGGAGGCGCGGATCAAGAAGGAGTTAGGGGTTGCGGGCGAAAAGGTGCTTGGCGAGTTGGGATACTGATGCGTATCGAGGAGGCGTTGTTCTGGCAGAAGGGAGGTTCTTGTGAGCGAGGTTGAGTTAGAAGGTCGCGGGTTGTGTGGGGACGCAGAGGGTGATGAGCGGATGGTTCCGGTGGTGGAGGCGATACGGTATCGCAGACGCGCGCAGAGCGCGGAGAAGACGGCGGCGGACCTTACGGAGGAGGTTGTGCGACTGAAAGAGGCGAATGCGAGTCTGACGGCGGAGGTTGAGGGACTTCGGACGGACGGGGCTTTGGCGGCGGCGCTGGGGGCAGCGGGCGTGGTGGATCTGGAGGCGGCGATGCTGATTGCGCGGTCTCGGATGGCGAAGGAGGATGGGTGCGACGCGGCTGCCGTGGTGGAGGCGCTGCGGAAAGAGAAGGGGTATCTCTTTGGGGCGGGTTCGAGCGGCGCGGCGACGGCGGCGATGAAGACGGCGGGCGTCAAGGAGCGAACGGGCGGACAGGCGGCGATGGAGGATGCCGCAAGCAGGGCGGCTGCCAGCGGCAGCAGGTTGGACGTGCACGAGTACATGCGCAGGCGTCGAAGGTTTGTGTGAACGCAAGAGAATGGTTGACGATGAGTTGATTTTGGAAGGAGAGGTTTATGGGATTTACGGGGAAGGCAACGTATACGGCGGGTGCGACTCTGCCGGAGATTGCGGAAGACGTGGCGGATTTGATCGGGATCGTGTCGCCGTATGAGACGCCGCTATTGGATGCTCTTGGTGATCCGCTTCGGGCGGCTACGAGCACGCGGCATGAGTGGCTGGAGGATGCGCTGCTTCCGAACAAGGACGCCGTGGACGATGCGTCGATCAGCGAGCCGGACAGCGACACGTCTTTCGACGCGGCGAACGGCAGCAGGTTTCGCGTTGGCGATCAGATCCAGGTGGAGGGTTCGAGCGAGCTTATGCTGGTTACGGGTATTGACGGCGATACGCTTACGGTGGTTCGCGGGTATGCGAGTACGGCGCCTGAGGATATCATCGACGGTCAGGTGATCAACATTTTGGGGAACGCGGCGCTTGAAGGATCGGACAAGCCTTCGGCGAGGTTTACGAATCGTCAGCGGAGGAGCAACTACACGCAGATTTTTACGGCGACGGTGGAGGTTAGCGGGACGCACATGGCTGCGAGCCAGTTGGGTTTGAGCGACGAGCTGGATTATCAGAAGCAGGAGCGGCTTCGGGAGCTGATTCGTGATCTGGAGAACACTGTGATCAACGGCGGTCTGCCGGGTAGCAATCCTCAGGGCAGCGGGTCGGCGCGGCGGACGATGAACGGGCTAATCCGGCATTTGGAGACGAACGTGTTCGCGACGGGCGGTTCGGGATTTCCGGCGGGTGCGGGGCTCGATGAGGAGAAGATCAACTACGTGCTTCGGCAGATCTGGGCTAACAGCAATGGGCAGGTTGATTTGATCGTCGTGGGCGGTTTTCAGAAGCGAAAGATCAACGCTTTCCTGGGGGCGTCGCGGTCTTACGGTGCGGGCGATACGACGTATCGGGATATGGTGAGCCTTTACGAGAGCGACTTCGGCGTGTGTCGGATCGTAACGACTCGGTGGATGCCGCAGGATGCGGTTCTGCTGCTGGACAGTTCGCGTATTGGGGTTCTGCCGTTGGCGGGGCGTAGTTTTCATTTCAAGCCGTTGGCGAGCAGCGGGGATTATGAGTGCGGCGAGCTGATCGGGGAGTATACGGTGGAGCTGAAGAACGAGTCGGCTCACGGTTTGATCAGGGGGCTGAGCACGAGCTGAGGGTGAGGAGGTTTGCACGCGTGGTCGTGCAAGCCGCGGCCGCACGGTCGTGGGATCGTGCGGCGGCGGTTTGTACGGTGATGATTGAGAGGGCGATGCGATGACGGTTTTTTCGAAGGACAGGGATCTGCTGAGGCACGAGGCGGCGGTGTTCGGGGATCTGCACTTCGGGTGGCAGGTGCTTTGTGCGGGGGACGGAGGCGTTTTGAGCGGGACGGCGTTTGTGAAGGCTGGTGAGGATTTCGGCGCGGCGGGTGTGCAGGCGGGCGGGGTGATTTATCTGCGGGCTGATGACGGGTCGATTGACGGCGTGTACGAGATTGTGTCGGTGGAGTCGGCGGAGCAGTTGACGGTTTCGGTGCTACGGGGCGACGAGGCTGCGGAGGCGATTGCTCCGCCTGGCGGGGAGGGTCTGCATTACCGCGTGAGCACGTTTGAGCCGCAGGCGCGGCAGGTTGGGCTGGAGTTGGCGGAGTACGTGGGGATTCGGCCGGGTCGTGGTGAGGGTGCTTACGGCGTGGAGGACGTGGTTGATACGGCGGCGCTGCGGCGGGCATCGGTTTTTGGGGTGCTGGCGGCGGTGTATGTGACTTTGGCGGATGGGCGTCGGGAGGCGGACGGTCTGCTGCGAAAGTGGGAACACTATCGGCGGCTGTATGAAGAGGCGAGGCAGCGGTGCTGCGTGGGAATTGACGCGGATGGCGACGGCGTGATTGAGAAGCGGATGGCCGGCGGCAGTGTGCGTTTGGTGCGGGAGTGAGGTGTGGAATGGTTGGGGATTCAGTGAAGGCGACGGTCGACGGGACGGTGAGTTTTGTGCAGTTGGCGCTGGAGGTGGGCAGTTGGAGGCGGCAGACGATGGAGCGTGCGGCGGCGGGGCTGGGGTGTGTGGTGAGCGTGGACATGGGCGGTCGAAGCCGGGCGCTGGTGCAGCGTGGTGAAATGCGGGCTTTCAGCGGTGGGGGACTGGAGGTGAAATTGGCGGCGGTGCGCGGGCTGATGGACGGGCGGGTGCATACGCTGGCGGTTTCGGACGGGCGGTCGTTTGCGAACGTGCGGGTTGACAGTGTGGCGGCGGGCGAGCGCGTGTACGGCGGCGGCGGTGTGCGGTGTGAATTCGAGGTCAGGTATACGCAGTTAGGTGCATGATGGGATTGACGGGCGAGGGGATAGATCGGGTGCGCGTGTTGGCGTTGGCGGCTGGTGCGGGGAGCACGGGCGGCGTTGTGCATGAGCCGCTTTTTGCGATGGTCGAGTGGCGGTCGGGTCATGGTGGCAAGCTGCACCAGGTGTACGTGAACGGGCGATTGGCGGGGGTTACCCGTGGTTTCGGGCAGCGGCGTATGGTGGTCAGCATTTCGGCTTGGCGCGCTTCGGCGGTGCGCGTCGAGGTTTTTGCCGTCGCGGCAGGCGAGGCTCATGTGGATTTCGGGACATTGGAGGCGGTGCGGCCGCGCGGGCGTGTTGAGATTGGGTGGCTTCGGAGGATGGGGTTGCCGGAGGGAGGTTCGGTGCGGGTGTACTCCAACGGCGGTGCGGGCGAGGTCGACTATGCGACGACGGCGGACGGCGCAGAGGTGTGGCCGGTGTGGCAGGAGAAGTGCGGGTTCGGAATGGGGCGGTTCGCGGAGAGTGACTTTGGTTATGACGGATCGGCGGCGGTCGGGTTCGGGTGCGGGCTGTTCGGTGAGGGTGAGTTCGGATTCGACGCGGATGCGATGCGGTGGGTTAGCGGGGAGCTTGCGGAGGGCTTGTGGCGGTTTGGGGTGAAGATTGCAGATGCGGCAGGCAACGAGGGTGAGGCGATTGAGACGGGCGAGATTTGGGTTGTGAAGAAGGCGCGTGGAGTGGGTGCTATTGCGGTTGAGGGTTTTGACAAGGACAGCGGGGAATTGTTGACAGGGATACAGAGTTGAATGGGATGATTGGAGGTTGAGATGGCAGAGGTTTATCCTGCGGATGATGTTTTGTTGAACGTGTTGAGCGACGGCGAGACGGGGGTGGAATATATCGCGACGGGGACGGCGCCGTACTACATGCAGTTTCGCAAGCTGCTGCACCGGCTGCTTCTGGCTTGTCGGCGCGGCAACGATCTTCGGGTGTATGACGAGGGCGGGCTTGACGTCGGTGTGAAGGCGGGGAAGTTCTGGGTTGGCGATTTGCTGGTGTCGTATGGGGGGTCGAGCGGGAATACGCTGGCGGATGACAAGGCGGCGATCTATGTGTACCTGGACGCGGGAGGCGGGCTGGTTGTGGACGAATACGCGGGCTGGCCGGACATGGCGGCGGTGAAGCATGTGCGGCTGGCGGTGGTGGAGACTGCCGGCGGGGATATTGTGTCGATTGTTGATGCGCGAGACCATCACAGTATTTCGGTGCCGGGCGGTTTGGCGTCGGTCGGGGGCGTATCGATCGAGGCGCACATGGGCGACGAAGCGCTGACGGAGGCTGAATCGGGCAGTGTGCACACGAATGGCGGGGCGACGGGAACGGTGACTCTGACACTGCCGGCGAATGCGGCGGCGGGGACGCAGTTTGTGTTTTCGGTGCAGGCGGCGCAGCAGCTTCGGATCGATCCGGGTGCGGCGGCGATTCGCGACAACAGCGGACAGTCGGCGGGCAAGTACAAGTGGGCGGATGCGGTTGGTGAGTGTATCACGCTTGTTGCCGATGAGAGCGGCGACTGGTTGACGGTGGGCAAGTACGGCGTTTGGACTGAGGAGGTTTGAGTCATGGAGCAATCGGCGGTTTATCAACGGTTCAAGGATGCAGCGGAGGCGCTGGGGCACGATGGGGCGGCGGTGCAGCGGCTTTCGGCGGAGACGGTGCGGCTGATGGCTGATGCCGACGGTGCAGAGGCGACGGCGACATTTGTCGAGAACATGAAGAACAAGCTTGCCCGGCAGTTGCGGGCGCGGGCGCGGCGGGCAACGAGCACGTGGATCGAGGAACAGGTTCGGCAGCGGTTTGCGGGTGCGGCGGTTCGGATGCCGGACGACAAGATCGCGGTGGTTTATCTTGATGGGATGGATGAGGAGGCCTGGTGATGGGTTATTCGGTTTTCTTCGGACATTCGTCGGTGTTCTTCGTTGGGGGCAACGGCGACAAGAGCGGTCGGACGGCTTTGGCGGGTGGATGCACTCGGGCGTGGTGGGATGCGCAGTGCGGCGACGGCACGGAGGCGGAGAAGGCGGCTGCTATGGGCAAACTGATGGTGGACGGCGGGCCGGTGATCGATGAGGCGGGATGCGCTTACTCGGGTGCGACGAACCGGATCACGAAGGCGGGCTGCTTTGGTGCGGCGGAGGTTGGGATGGTGGCGTATGTTGTGGAGACGCCGACGCCGGGGGTGCATCTTGCGACGATGCGGTACAGGATCAGCGGCGTTGATGCCGGCGGGGACTGGATCGAGATCGGCGATGCGACCGGTCTGGACGCGACGGTTTCGGTGAAGGTGGGGGGCGCTTTTGACACACTGCAGAGTGCACTTGACGAGACGGACGCGAGCAATCGCAGCGTGTGGATCTACACTAACCTGGCGGAGGCGCCGGGCGGGTCGATAATTGCGGACGTCGGCGGCGGCAGCGTTATGCGGAACACGTTCAAACGGATTGAGGGTTTTCACAGCGTGCCGGGGGACATGGCGCGCGGCGGTTCGCGATATGAGTCGGCATTAGAGGTACTGCAGAACGGGGGCGTCGACTGGACTCGATGCATCAGTCTGGACGGCGGCAATGGCGGGTTTTCGGTGCTTGTTCTGGACGGGGTCGACAACCTTGTGTTCGAGAACGTGGCGGTTCGGCGGACGGGTGCTCAACATGCGGTGTATTTTGCGACGCCGTGTCGGAACGCGGTGTTCAGAAACTGCCGATTCAGCGACGTGCAGATCGTGGTCGATACGGCGGCGGAGCACGCGGTGTTTGACGGGTGTTACTCAGACGACGACATTGTCAGTCATCACTACAATCTGCGAGGCAGTAACGGGATGCTGATCGGCTGTGTGGCGCGTTTGGCGGTGGGGACGAACCTCTGCAATCTGGTGGGCAAGGCGGGTGCGGTGACGGGCTGTATGGCGGTGGGCGGTCAGTACGGCGTTCGGGTGATCAACGCGGGCGGATATGCGACGGTGCTGAACAATACGTTTTTCGGCACGGAGGTTGCGGGGGTGTTGTTGGATGCTGGTGACGGGGCGATAATCAAGAACAATGTGTTCTGCCTGTCGGCGGGGGCCGTGGGGATTTACGTGCGCAACGGCGGCAGTGTGACGATGAGCGATTATAACTGCTACTGTGCGGCGGACGGTTCGGCTCTTGAGTCGACGGGGAGCGGGTATGCCGGAGGCGAGGCGCCGAGTGCGGGGGAGCATTCGTTGAGTGTAGATCCGGAGTTTGCGAATGCGGCGGGTTATGATCTGCGGCCGAGGAGTGCAGCGGTTGTTCGCGGCGGTGCGCCTCAAGCGGACGGGAAGGCGACGGTGATGGGTGCGATTGGGCAGGAGTATGTTTTTGCGCGGCGTGGACGGACGATGAATGCGGGTCGGATGGCGATTGTGAGATAGGAGGAGACGATGGCGAACAGTGGGATTGTGATACCGTTTTATGCGGCGAAGGACGGGACGCCTTTGACGGGAGCGGCGGGTGAGATGGCGTTTACGGAGCTGCGAACGGTTGAGGGGACGGACAGATTGAGCGAGGCGCCTGCTATCGTCGAGATCGGCGGCGGCTGGTATGCGTTCGAGGCGGCGTACGGGACTTCGCCTTTCGATGCAGGTGATCTGGTGGGGGTGATCGACGCCGACAGGGACGGGGTAAAGGGTCTTGCTAACGCGGAGAGGTACATTCCGGTGGAGGTGCGGCTGGACTTTTACGGTCTGGCGCGGCTGGTTAACCGGATGAGCCAGAGCAAGCTGAACGGCGACATGATCATTGAGGATGCGAGCGGCGCGGCGATTCTGAAGTTGGGTATCAGCGAGGGCGAAGGCGTGTTAGAGCGAATTCCGGGGGCGGTGGACTGATGGATGCGAGATTCTTTGGAGGGCTGTTCGAGGGTGATTCGGCCAACGGCGTGAAGCTGGGGATGGGGTTGACGTGCGGTGATTTCTGGCCGAGGCCTGGCGGGTGCCTGAGTCTGTATCGCGGGCGGTGGTGGTGGGAGATTGACTTTGGTGCAATCATGGCCGTCGAAGATGCGGATGCGAAACACATAGCACTGCGTGCTGAGCATGTTGCTGGTGAGACTGTCTACTATGCGCTGAGGTCGGTCAACGGATGCGGCGAGGAGGACGCAGGTCATGGTGCGATGGTGCGGGCGACGTTTGATGCTGCCGGCGATCTGCGAGATGCGGTTGAACGGGATGTAATCGGATTGGCGGTGCGGCGGGCAGCGGGGACGGGTGTGCGGCTGAGCTGGTTTTACCGCCCGTACCATCGGCGTGTTGGGCAGTGGTGGTTTAAGGTGTACTGCGACGGGGCGAGGGGCGTGATGGATTTCGAGGCGCCTGGTGCAGCCGTGGTTTGTGCGGGGGCGGGGATATACAGCATTGTTTACGAGGTGTCGGGGTTGGGGAGGTATAGATTCTGTGTGCGTCGCGAGTCGCAGGCGGGTGAGATAACTGGCGCGGCGGTGTTCACGGAGATCCAGGTGAGTGCGCCGGTCGCGGCGGATGTCGGGCAATTGAATGTGAAGGTTGTGTGATGACGAATCGAGTGGATTTCTATTTGACGCAGGAGCAGCGGCTGGGCGTGCCAGCGGGCAGGTGCGTTGTGTTGGTGGACGGTGTGGTGTGTCCGTACCTGTCGGTGAAGGAGATCGTGCGGTCGTGCGGGCCGGAATACGGCTGGGCACGGCTGGAGTACGAGCCGGCTCTTTGGCCGGATGGCGAGCCGGTTGCAGTCGAGTGTATCGAACGGATTGCAGGGATGGGCAAGCGGGTGCGGGTGGAGGCGGTGTATGACGGCGGGGCGGGGTTTACGGCGGTGGAGACGATGCCGTTGTTTGCCGGGCGCATTGAGCGGATCGATACGGAGATCGGCGGCGAGCGGGAGGCTGCTGAAATAGTGGCGAGAGATTATGCTTCGCGGTTGAACCGTGTCACCGTTTTCGGGCAGCGTGTGATCGGCAGCGATGGGCGGTGTGTGCGGCTTGACGGCGAGGATCTGGTTTTCAATCGCGCGGGACTGCCGAATGCGTCCGGTTTGTTTGTGCAGCAGGCGGGGCGATGGTATCGCATGTTTGCAGGCAACCGTGCACGGTCGAGGCGGTGGACGTGTGCGGAGGCGGTGCAGTACCTGCTGAGCGAACATCTTTTGGCGGGCGAGATCGCGGCGCCGTGCATTGAAGAACTGGAGGGGCTTTTCGGCGGGCTGATTCTGCGGTCCATTGACGTTACGGGGATGAGCCTGCTGCGGGCGATTGAGAAGTGCTGCGCCGGGGCCGGGGTGGAGTTTCGTTTTGAGCCTTTTGAGGCGGACGGCTGTGAAGAGCGGATCGTGTTTTATCGGCCAGGCATCGGGCGAGCGGTGGAGCTTAATCATCAGGCGGGCGGCGAGTCGTTCAGCGTGTTGCGCACCAACGTGCATCGTGTATCGAGCGTGAGGAGCTACCGGCCGGTGACGCATCGGTTCATGGGTCGGGGCGGGTGGAAGACGTATGAGGCGACGTTTGAGCTTGTGAAGGCGTGGGATCCTTCGTTGGAGGGTGCGGCGCGTGAGGTTTACTCGCCTTCGACAAATGCGGATTTTGTATCGGTGCGGGATGTTTACAGGCGATGGTGCCTCAACGAGGCGGGCGACTATACGGGTGCGCCTTATAATCGGGGCGAGGCGTTTGATTTGGGGCGGGTGTTCGAGGGTTCGGAGTATGTCCGGCGGCGTCGGCGGTTCGAGTCGTGTTTGAGCATGCACGACGGCAAGTCATTAGGGAGGCATCTTGAGGTGTCTTATGACAGCGGCTCGACGTGGGAGGAGTACACGGGCCTATTCGAGGTGCTGGATGAGGAGTGCGGCGTGCGGCTGAGCGGCGAGGAGCTTGAAGCGGAGGTATGGTCGGCAATTACGTCGGGGACGCTGCGGTTTCGCATTACCGCGGCGGTTGCAAGCGATTCGCGGCTGACGGTGAGTGTGGCGGATGGGCCGGTCGGTTCGGCGGTGGAAGTTGTGGAGCATATCATTGAGGCGGGGGAGTTTCAATACAGGAAGGTGTCGGCGGCAAGCGTGTTCGGCGGGGTTTTTGAGGCCGATGAGCGGGACGACAGCGAGGCCCTGCATTCACTTGTGCGGTACATGTGCGGCACATACGAGTCGGGTATCGAGACGATCTATGTTGAGACTCCTATAGTGGCACAGTTTTATCTGCCGGGCGATCGTGTGACGTGCGATTCGGAAGGGCGGGACGTATTGGGTATTCGCCGGGACGTGCGGAGCGTGTTGGTTATCGAGAGGGTGGCGGTGGACTATCAAAGGCAACGTACAAGGCTGCGAGTTTTGAAACGGAGGAGGATATGACGGCGGCAAAGACGGATGGGCGGGAATGGCATTTAAACAGGCAGGTCAGCGTGTCGGGGCTTATTGAGCTGGTTTTGTTGGGTTCGCTGATCATGGGGAGCTGGTTCAATCTGCAGCGGCAGCTTGACATTGTGAGCCATGATGTGGCGCTGCTTCTGGAGCGGCAGAAGGAGTTTTACGGACGGCTGGAGAACCTGCAGGAGAAGACGATTTCGCATGATTATCGGTTGCGTGCCATTGAAAATCTGGCGAGCAAATAAGCGGTTAGCGATTATCGGATGTGTTTGGCGGTTAGAGTTTGATTTTGAGGAGGATGGTTATGAGGCGGCTGGTTGTTGTGCTTGTGCTGGTGGTAGTGATTGGATCGACGGGTTGCGAAGGTCTTCGGTTTGCTCCGGGGGAGGTTCAGAAGGCCAATGCTTATCTTCATCACAGGACTGCGCAGATGGCGGCGGATGCGGCTCGGGTGGAGGCGGTCTCGAGTGAGCTTGTTGAACTGACGGCACTGAGCGAGGTTCAGAGCCGGGCATTCATGGCGGATTACGGGTTACCGAAGGAACTGCCGGCGGCGGAGACAGTCGAGGACGTACTCGGCGATTCGAGCGTGGCGATCGCCGCGGGAGCGACGGCTTTGTCGGCGGAGCGGCCGGATGCGTGGTCGATAGCCGACGGCGTGTTCGAGGCGGCGATCGGGATTGCCGGTATTATAGGCGGAGCGTGGGGTATTCGGGCGGCCCAGTTTCTGCGGCGCAGCCGGAATACTTCGCAGGCGCTACGGGAGGTGATCCTCGGCAACGAGGCGTTCAAGCGGGCTCACAATGAGGCGGCGGCGGCATTCAAGAATGCGCACGGGAATCAGTCGGCGTCGACTCGGCAGCTTGTCAGCCAGGTGAAGGCCATGTAGAGGGAGTCGAGATCAGATATTGAGGCCGGTGAGATTACCGGCCTTTTCTTTCAGGGCGTCGTAATAAACCTGGAAGCGTTCCTTGAGAACGGGGAGGTGCTTGTATATTTCGTCGATGGTCGCTTTGAGTTTGTCCGCTTCGGGTGTGTTCTTTTCGGCGTCATCTATGGCTATGAATTTTTCGGTGAGGGCGTGAAGCTTCTGCTGCTGCTGCGTGATTACGTCGCGATATTGTTCGGCCATCTTGCGCAGGTTCTCTATGGCCATTTGCTTTGCTTTAGCGGTGATTTCAGGAATATTGCTGTCCTGGTCTACCTGGAACTGGCCGGCTACATCAAAGGTTTTTTGGATGGGCTGATTTCTAAGCTCGGTGGCTGCCTGGGCAACACTTTGAGCAGCGTCGGAGGCGCGGTCGGGAACGTGAATGCCGACATCGGAACCGGACACGGATGCTTCGGGCTGGGGGGTGTCATTGCTGTCGGGCTTTTTGCGACATCCACCAAGCAGGACAACCACGAGGCTAAGACAAATTATGAGGTTATGAGTTTTCATGCTCGATCCTTTTGCTGTAACTTCAGATCTTTTGATTGGTTCGGCGAACACGCCGTGAGTTCATCTCCTATTATAGCAGAGGGTTTTGCAGGTACAAACGTTTTTTGCGGGAGCATCGGTTAGAGATGATTGTCTAATGAAAATGCGGCGTCTCGGCCGTTCGAGCGGCAGTTTACAGGTCCGTTCGCGATTTTTTGTGGTCAACGGCGTGGGTACTATTATGAATGTAAAACAGCTTATGGCAGTTGCAGGGATTTTGGCGGTCGTTGGGGCCTGGAGCGGTTGTGCTATGCAGCTTGCGCCGGGCGAAGGCGAATGGGTGTCTTTGTTTGACGGGCGAACCCTTGATGGGTGGGTTCAGAGAGGAGGGGAAGCGAGGTACTTCGTTCAGGACGGCATGATTGTCGGCGAGACAGTTGCGAATACGGCAAACAGTTTTCTGTGTACTGAAAAGGAATACGGCGACTTCGCCCTTGACGTCCAGTTCATGGTGGACGAGGGTCTCAACAGCGGCGTGCAGATTCGCAGCCAAAGCAGGCCGGACGGGACCGTTTACGGATATCAGGTTGAGATCGATCCATCGTTGAAGCCGTACAGTCTCGATCCCAGGAACCTGATGGCCGACGGGAGCCCTGCGCGGCCGACGGAACCGCGTTCCTGGACCGGCGGGATCTTCGATGAGGGCCGGCGTGGGTGGCTTTATACTCTTGCAGACAACCCGGCGGCACGCGGTGCATTAAAACGGGAGGGTTGGAACCGTCTGCACATTGAGGCTATCGGCGATTCGATCAGGACCTGGATCAACGGCGTGCCGGCAGCGGATATCCGGGACGGTGCTACGCGGCGAGGCTTCATTGCGCTTCAGGTGCATTCAAGCGAGTCGAGCGGCCAGCAGATCAGATTTCGCCGCCTTCGTATCCGCGAGGTGGATGCGGCTCTGCAATGATACTTCGGGTCGGCGGCAATCAGTGCTGCCGCATGTAGTTTTCGTACGCTGCCTCCAATCTCATCTTGTGTCGGATTTCCTGTTCGGCGAGACCCATGAAAACATCCACGGCTTCCTGGGTTCGCGATGCTCGGATAAGGTCGATGTAGAGTCGGTAAGCGGCATGTTCTTTGGCCATGGCGAGCTTGAGTGCCTCGGGACATGTAAGGTCACGGGGCGGTCCATCTTCGAGTACGTATTCTGCGATCGTGCGGTCGGCCCAGTCCTTGTCGACGTCGACGGGCCTGCCCATCTTCATCATCTCCAGTTGGAGCTGGCCACGATGCTTCATCTCCTCCTGCGCGATTTCGTGGAAGAGCCGCGCGGTGAGGGGGTCTTCGGAAGCGGCGGCGACATCAGTGTAGAAGAAGTACGAGGTCTCCTCTTTTTGTATGGCAAACGCAAGGATATCCTCGACCGATTTGAATTCCAACATGTTCGTCCCTTCCCCTCAGGACCCGTTTTGACGCTGCTTGTGTCACTGTACAGATTATAGCATCGGCAAAGGAATGTACCAACGTTTTTAGGGTTCAAAAAAAAGGGGGTTTTCGGAATCAGGCTGGATCTGCCTGGTTTTCTACGTGTTTGCCATTAGTGAGGCAGACTCTGGTGATCCATCTGAGCCCCCAGAAGGCTGTAACGAAGTTGGCGATGCTTGCGGCGGCGAATATGCCGATTGGTCCGATGAGTCTGCCGACGAGTGCCAAAGGGACATATATGACAAACATGCGCGTCAGGGTGAGAACCGCCGAGGGCAGAGGCCGGCCAAGTGCATTGAAAGAGGAACTGGCGATCAGGACTATGCCTTGCGCGCCGAAGCTTATGGGGACAACGAGCAGGTATCGCGATGCCACGCGGATTACGTCCGGATTGTCGTCGAAAAGCCCCACCAAAGGCTTGCGGAAAACGGCGAGTATGATAGCGGCTGCGACGCCCCAGATCAGGGAGAATAGAAAGGCCATGTCGAGTCCTTTTCGCACTCGGTGGTGCAGGGCCGCTCCGAAATTCTGCCCGATAAACGGGGCGACGCTTGTTGACAGGCCGAAGAGGGTGATAAGTGCAAAGGATTCGATACGTCCGGCGACGCCGAATGCCGCAACGGCCGGAGTGCCGAATGTTGCCAGCATGGCGGTGATCATTCCGAGCGCGACGGGTCCGATGGCGTAAGTGCCGGCGGCTGGCAGGCCAACACGAAGGATATCCTTCCATGAATTGAGTATGCTCCGAATCATGGGCCGGCGAAAGACGAGCATTTTTTTGCGATAACGTAGGATCGCCAGTGAAGCGACCATCGAGATAGCGCGGGCAAAAACTGTCGCGATCGCTGCGCCCTTGACCTCGAGTCGCGGGAAGGGTCCCCAGCCGAAGATGAGCAGGGGGTCGAGGATGATGTTTATCACCGCGGAGACGGTCATTATGATGCTCGGGTTAATCGTGTCGCCGGCGGCACGGATGGCGTTGTTGCCGACCATAGGCACGACGAGAAACATCATACCGAGATACCAGATTCGCATGTAGTCGCGGACCAAGGGCAGGATTTCTTCATCGGCGCCGAGTGCGGTGAACAGGGGGTCGATGGTGAAGACTCCGACCAGTATGAATATGCCCACGAAGAGCAAGGAGAGCGTGAGGCTGTCGGTTGCGACGGTCTGTACCTTTCGAAAGTCTCCCTCGCCGATAGCCCGCGAGAGGACCGAGCACGTGCCGACACCAAGACCTACGGCGATACTGCCTACGGTCATAACGACGGGAAAGGTGAAGCTCAGGGCAGCCAGTGGACCCGTGCCGAGTTTGCCGACGAAGTAGGCGTCGGCGAGGTTGAAGGCTATGATGGAGAACATGCCCCAGATCATCGGCAGGGTAAGTGCAAGGAGGGTGCGCCCGACCGGACCTTCGGTCAGCTTTGCCCTGGTTGTGATGGTCTCGATATTCTCCAAGAAACCCTTTCCGGTATTCAGTCCAATGTTACGACGATTCTAAGCCTGGCGTTCGGAAAGAGCAAGTCCGGGGCATCGTTGTGTTCTACAATGCGACGATAGTTCTGCCTTGAAATGATCAGGCTTCACTGCACTTTTCCTCCAATCATCGGGAGCAGCACACTCCTTTTACACCGTATCGTCGGCTGGCAGCCGAGTCTGCGGGTTTTCCGCCTTTAGGGCCGCGACCAGGATTACTGCCGGCAGGAGACTGCATATTGCAACGGCTCCTTTATAATCGCCGGTCAAGTTGTGACCGAGACTGAACAGCCATGGTCCGACGGCGCTGGCCCAGACCATGACGGACATGTTGAGCCCGCTGATGGCGCCCAGATGTTTCCTGCCGAAGAATCGCGGCCATGCGATATTCAGCAGGGCACCCATCAGGCCTCCGGTGATGCCATAGCCCAAGGCGGTGAGCGTCCAGCCGATCGTGGTATGAAAGAACAGGACGCCGAAGGTTCCTGTGATCTCGGCCGCCATCATTGCAACGAGATGCCACTTCAGTCCGATACTTGTTCGGTCGTTGAGCCAACTGCTCGCAAAGCGGGCAAGCACACCGATAATTGACATCGGCCAGAAGATGGCCAACGTTGCCTGGCGGCTTCGTCCCATTTCGGCGCCGAGGTTTGTCAGGTGAAATGTAACCGCAGTGATTACCAGTCCATAGCTGGACAGGCCCAGACTGAACGCCCAGAATGTGAGTGTTTGCATTGCCTGGCGGCGCGTGAATTCCCGGCGAATCTCGGTGGCCTGTTTGGCTTTTCGATCAAGCCATGCGGGATCGCTCACGCCGTCCATTACCAAGCCGCACTGTTCCGGGTTGTCGCGATAGAATAGCCATGCGATCAGGCTCATTCCACCTCCAATAACGGCGGCCATTGCGACGCATGCCCCTTGCCAGCCAAGCCAGTCGATCAGCAGATTCAGCAGCACGGGGGCGGCACTGAAGGCAAAGGTTACGAAGATGCCTGAGATTGCGGTGGCGAGTCCGCGTCTATGGTTGAACCATTTGCCCATAGCCACCCTGCCGACCATAGTGAGCGTGCCCTGGCCGAAGAATCTCATCAGCAGAAAACAGATGGTAATGACCGGCATGGCCACCCAGACATCCGAGACAGCCATAATCTGAGAGGCGCCGATGTTGGCGATGGAATCGGACATGGATAGCAGGATGAGTCCGATGGCAAGTCCGATGGACGCAAAAACGGCCATGACGCGAACCCCGAACCTGTCGAGCATACGCCCGGCTATGGGCAGTATGGCGCCGCTTGCGACGGTGCCGAACATATAGGTGCGACTCAGTTGCTCCCGCGAGAGGCCGAGCGCGCCGATGAGGTAATCGGTGAAGACGCCCAGGCCCATCGTCTGTCCGGGAATGCTGCATATGATCGCCAGTGTGCTGACGGCGACAATGACCCATCCGTAGAATACGGGGCATCTGCTTACTGAAAAGGGAATCTTTGCGAAATCCTGAGCAGCCACTATCGGTTCGACGCCTTCCTGAAGTCCCCCGCGGGGGTGAATCACCTGCAAAAACCTTCATTGTATGCGGATGGATCGCCGAAGGCAAGCGCGAGGACCGAGTTCGCAGGGTGAACGCATTCTCCTAAAGCACTTGCGGCGCAGGCGGCATTGGACGGCCGAGCAAAACCGTTCGGGGCCCCAGAGGCCAAAATCTCCCCCCCGGCGAACAAATGCTCCAAATTTCGGCGTCTGCCCAAACGGTTATGCTCTCCAAGGTCACTGGGGGGTGGGTTCGGGATGCTGAACCGCGGAGAATGCGCCAGCCCTGACCGAGTTCGAACCGCCGATAAGGTACGTTTTTTTGGTGGACTTGAGCGGCAGTTACAGTTACACTCTCGACCTTTTGCAGGAGCATTGTATGCAAGTTAATACGCTTGTATTGGGCGATTTTCAGACCAATTGTTATGTTGTGCGTACCGACGAGCGGGTGCGGAATTGCGTGGTTATCGACACAGGTCTTTCGCCGGAGCCGTTGGGTGATTTTCTGGAGGAACGTGCCCTTGAACCGGCGGCGGTGATATTCACGCATGGTCACGCCGATCATATCGCGGGCCTTAACATGCTTCGTCAGCGGTGGAACGGGATTGTCGCCATAATCCATGCCGCCGATGCGGCGATGCTTACCAATCCGATGTGCAATCTCTCCGTGATTACTGGTACGCCGTTCAGCAGTGAACCGGCAGATGTGGTTATCGAGCGAGAAGGACCTGTGGAATACGCCGGCCTTCGCTTTGATATCCTTCACACGCCGGGTCATACTCCCGGCGGCATTTGTCTGTACTGTCCCGCCGAGGGGGTGGTGTTTTCGGGTGATGCGCTATTCGCCAGTTCCATAGGCAGGACGGACTTCCCGGGCGGCAACTACGAGCAGTTAATCGAGAGCATCCGCTCCCGGTTGTTGACGCTGCCCGAGGATACCGTTGTTTATACGGGGCATGGTCCGTCGACGACCATCGCGGACGAGAAGTACGCCAATCAGTACCTGGCCTAAACGGCCGTTATTTGCCAGCCTAACCGGAACCGCCGTCATCTTCCGCACGCGGCCTTTTAGCGACGAGCAGAACGATGAGATGGTGAACTATCCGGAATTGCTCTTAACTGTGCGTGGTGCACCACGATGGCGGGCTATTTCGCCATCAGCCGATTGGCGTCTCGGATGTCCCAGGCGGTAAGCGAGGCTCCGCGGCGGATGTAAAGTACCCCGTCGGCGATAGAGGGATGCGCGATGTGTCGCCCTTGGCCTTCTTTGACCTGAAATGAGCTTATGATCTGGAAGGCTTCAGGCGTCGGCTGCACCAAAGCCATATGACCGCTCTTTTCTTCGTAACAGTATAACATCCCGTCGGCGTAGATCGTTGAGCCCTTTGTCCGCCATTTCTCCTCGTACATGACCTTGCCGGTCTCCATGTCCAGGCACACCCAATCGCCGGCGAAGAGGTTGCGATAATTCGATCCGTATACATATCCGTCAACCTGCACAACGCCTCCGTGGTGGCAGTCCAATATCTCGTCGGTCCATTGGCGCGTGATTCGCGTGCCGTCGGTGCTCAGTTCGTACATTGCGCCGCCGTTGTTGTCGCCGCTTGTGGTGTAGAGTCTGCCGTTGCTATAGACGGGGCTGACGAAGTTAATCCCTTTGGCGTTGTCCTGGTAGTCGGCGAACCTGTCCCGCCACAGCAGGTGCCCCGTTTCTGCGTCGACTCCCACAACACTTTGTTGGAGCATGGTGGCAATGATCTTGCGACCGCCGCGGTTTATGAGCACGGGTGAGCAGTAGGCGGCCTTGTCGCCTTTTATATCAGACTTCCATATGGTCTTGCCGGTATTCTTATCCAGCGCCACAATTGCAGCGTGTGGCCCGCCGGGTGTACATATTACTTTGTCATCAATGACAAGCGGCGATTCGGTCATGCCTAATTTTCCACAGTCAGCCGCAAAGCGTTTGACGGTGTCGACCGACCAAAGTACACGACCATCGTCTGCCCTGATACACACAACATTTCCCGTCCCGCTGATGACATACAAGCGGCCGTCATCCCAGGTAGGCGTTGTGCGGGCGCCGGGGAAGAGTTTGTCCCATTCAGCGCCATAGCAGGTTTTCCATTTCAATCGGCCTGAGGTGTCAAAGGCGAAGACATAGCCTTTTTTGCCGTGAAGGCCGGTGGTGTAGACAGTCTGCTCCGCTATGCACAGGCTGGAACAGCCCTTGCCGAGTCCGTCGACCGACCAAAGCCGCCGGGGACCTCCCTTGGGCCACTGCTGCAGCAGGCCGGTTTCTTGTGATTTGCCGTCGCGATCAGGACCACGAAACTGCGGCCAGTTCGCCGACCAGCACAGGGAGTTTGCCGCGACCATCGTTAGAATCGATACAAAGATCAGAGTCGTGCTCATTACTGCCCCCCACGATTTCGGGTTGCGTATTCCGCGGGTCGGCATACTGTGCCCCTTGCAGCATGCCTTCGCCTTTCAACGCGTTACGCAACGCGACCCAGACATGTTCGGCAAATCAGATGAACGTGTTGAGATGCATAGTAATCAAAAACCGCACAGGCGCTGCAATCGACGCAGGTACCGCAGCCGTACTCGCCTACGGAAGCATCACTTGCGCAGTTGAGACCAAGGCTCTACGTTCGATTGGATCGTCCAGCGACGGTAGAGCTCTTTGAGCTCTGCAACCAATTCGGGATGTTTTGCGGCAAGGTTGGTCAATTCCGTTCGGTCGGTCCTGAGGTTGTAGAGTTCCCATGAGTTGGGGTGCTTTGATACGAGTTTCCAGTCGTTCTTTCGGACGGCGCGATTGCCCTGGTGCTCCCAGAAGATCGCATTGTGGTCGGTGCGGTTATCGCCTGTGAAGATCGGCAGGAGGCTTCGACCGTCGAGGGGTTCGATCAGTCGTCCTTGATACAGGGCCGGATACGTTGCACCAGCGGCTTCGTAACACGTGGCGGCGAGGTCTATTACGTGGCCGATCTGGTGGGTTAGTGCACCCTTGCGTTTGATTATTGCAGGCCAGTGGGCTATCAGCGGTGTTGCGATGCCGCCCTCGTGGACCCACGACTTGTACAGTCTGAACGGTGCGTTTGATGCGTTGGCCCAGCTCAGACCGTAACTGGCGTAGGAATCAGGTGTGCCTGGCGGTTCGTTGTTTCGCGAGAATCCCAGCGGCCCGCCTTCGGCACTGCCGCCGTTGTCGGCAAGGAACAGGACGAGCGTGTTTTCGAGTATGTTCTTTTCATTGAGAGTGTGAATCAGTCGGCCGATATTCTGGTCCATGTGGTCGATCATGGCGGCGTAGACGGCCATGCGCAGGTCCATGTCCTGTTTCTTCGCGGCGTCCAGTTTGTTCCAGTCGGCGGCCTCTTCGTCGCGGGGCGTCAGGGGCCAGTCGGCATCGATGAGACCCATATTCTTCAACCTTTCGTACCGTTCGGTGCGCACGGAGTCCCAGCCTTTCAGGTATTTGCCTTTGTATTTGGCGATATCTTCGGGAAGGGCGTGGAGAGGCCAGTGCGGGGCGGTGTAGGCGACATAGAGGAAGAATGGGTTGTCGCCGGCTTTGAGGTGCTCGTTGACGTACTTGATTGCGTAGTCGGTGTAGGCGTCGGTTCCGTATCACTGACTGCCGTCGGTGTTTTTGAAAGGATAATACTCTGCGTTGCCGACCTTGCGGGGTCCGATTTCGGGGGCATATTCGGCGTCATCGATGAGGAACTTTCGGTCGCCGCGCTTCTCCAGGCCGAAGTAGTGACCGGAGGCGGAGGTTGCGCCGTAGTAGCGTGCGAAGCCTCGTTTGCAGGGCCAGCATTCGGGCTGGTTTCCGACGTGCCACTTGCCTACGGCGTAACTTTTGTAGCCGACTGTGCCGAGGACCTCAGCAATTGTCAGGCAGCGGTCGTTGAGGCGGCCTATGTAGCCGGGTTTGCCGTAGTCGCCCACCATGTGCCCTATACCCGCCTTGTGGGAATAAAGGCCGGTCAGCAGTGACGCCCGTGTCGGGCAGCAGCGCGCAGTGTTGTAGAACTGTGTGAAACGAAGCCCGTTTGCCGCAAGCTTGTCGAGATGAGGCGTGGCAATTTCGCTGCCGTAACAACCGATATCTGAAAATCCCATGTCGTCGGCCATTATGATGACGATATTTGGTCGCTTCGCAGCGGCCCTTGCCTGCTGTTTCTGAGCCTCTGCGCAAACAGGCAGATTCGGCATGATAGCGCCAAGTCCAGCGATCTTGAGGAAGCTTCGTCTTGTCAGTTTATTCTTCATATCCACCTCGTTCTATATGATTGTGGACTTGAGTTTGGGATCCTACGCGAGGCCGGCTCTTTCCTTTGGGATTTCCGGGACTTCGTTTTTGGGGAGCCATTTTGCATGGTCTTTCTTAAGATCGGAATATTTCGGATCGGATGCGAGATTGGTCCATTCCAACGGGTCTGTATGGTGATCGTATAACTCTTCTGTGCCGTCGGAATATCGGATGTAGCGGTATTGTTCGGAGCGTGCGGAATGGTTCCCTCGGCCGTGCGTGGTTACACTGGGTCGGTTCCATGCGGCATCCGGATTTTCCAGAAGGGGTCGCAGACTGAGGCCCTCCAATTCTCTTCTGGGTGTCAAGCGGCAGATATCGACGAGCGTGGGGTATATGTCGATGAGGTTGACGGGGCGGTTGCAGCGTCCGCCGGGTTTGGTGATGCCAGGCACGACGAACATCAAATTGTTACGCGTCGCCTCCTCCCACAGGGCGAATTTGCGCCAGTGGAGTTTTTCGCCGAGGTGCCAGCCGTGATCGGACCAGAAGACTACAACTGTGTTTTTTGCGTAATCGCTCTTGTCCAGGGCGTCTATCACGCGGCCTATGCACTCATCCACGAAGCTGATCGATGCGAGGTAAGCCTGAACCGCTTTGCGCCACTGATTGTATTTGAGCACGTTGGCGTGATCGCCACCGCCGGACATTCTGCGTCCAATGGGGGGTATGTCGTCGAGGTCGTCTTCCTTAACCACCGGCATTGCAATCTGGTCCAAGGGGTATAGGTCGAAATACTGCTGTGGTACGTACCAGGGCAGGTGCGGTCGGTACATGCCGCAAGCCAGAAAGAACGGCTTATCATGCTTTGCCTTCAACTGTCCGATTACCCAGTCAGCGACCTGCCAGTCGCCCATTTCGGTTTTGTCGGCATCTACGGGACCCCAGTCGAAGTGCGCTGTCTTAGGGATTCCGTTGAGCGGTTTTTGCCTTGGTTCCGGATCCGGCGGCTTGTTCTGCTTTTGCGAGGGCCAGTACTCCTGCCAGGAGGCCGGGTCAGGGAAGCTTCCATGATAAATCTTGCCGCTGCCGACGGCTTTGTAACCGTGCGCTATGAAATGCTGCGGCAGTGTTACGGCATCCTTCAGCACCGGCGACTTACGCCAGGGATGCGGGTTATGGTAGACGCCGCTGGTCCACGGGCGGACGCCGGTCATGAGGGCCGCCCGCGACGGATTGCAGGCCGGGGCTGCGCAATGGGCGCTGGTGAAGAGCACGCCGCGTGCGGCAAGGCTGTCTATGTTTGGCGTCTTGACGTCCGGGTGGCCGCCGAGGCAGCCGACCCAATCATTGAGGTCGTCGACGGCGATGAAAAGGACGTTGGGCTTTTTGGTCGCCGCTTTTGCCGGTGTCGGCCAGGCCGGCATGGTCATCGAAACCGCACCGGCGCCTGCTGCCCGCAGGAAATCTCGACGCGTTGCATGCATGCTGTTCATACATTTGCCCTTAAGAATATGCGTTGTCAGTTGCCGTCCGGCGGCGGAAAGTCGCGGATCGGACTGTATCTTTTGTAAGTCTCGAAGATGTCGCCTGTGCCGAGGATGCGCGGATCGCCGGTTCCCCGCAGGTAATGTTGGCATGCAGCGGCCAGGTTTTTTCTGACTTTCGCGAAAGCCGGATCGTCAGCGAGGTTGTTCAGACAGCCGGGGTCCTTGACAACGTTGTACAGTTCTTCTGCAGGTCGCTTGTCGACGGCCAGGTGGAAGAACCTGCCCACGGTTGCGTCGTCGCGATGCTCGATGAGGTAGTCCATTGTTGGGCAACCGTCGATGTCGTGATAGCCGCCGTGCATTGGGCCCAACTTGCCGGGGGCGTTGTATTTGCGCGGGTCGCCGGCTGGCCAGCGTTCGGGGGTGAAGTTGTGGATATAGAGGTATTCCAGGGTGCGCATGCAGCGCTGAGGATAACCGAGGTTGTCATATCGCGAACTGGAGTGCCGCTCGCGTGAGCTGAAGACGGCTGTTCGCGAGAGGTCGACCTTGCCCTTCTTTTTGCTGGTGAGAATGTTCATGATGCTTCGTCCTGCCACGGGGTAGTCGCCTGTCGGTGGGGCGACGCCGGCGGCATCGAGGAAGGTGGGAGCCAGATCGATGAAGCCGACGAGGTCGTCGACAGTGCGGCCGGGCGGTGCGGCGGCGGGCCAGCTTATCGCAAGAGGTACATGGACGCCGTACTCATAGACGTTGGCCTTGGCGCGCGGGAAGGGCATGCCGTTGTCGCCGGTGACGACGATGAGCGTGTTGTCCAGTTCGCCCGCCTCTTGCAGTGCGTCGAGCATGCGGCCGAGGTGCATGTCGAACCACTCGATCTCCACGTAGTAGTCGAGGATGTCCGAGCGGACCTCGGGCGTGTCGGGCAGGAAGGGCGGCACTTCGGCGTCGGCGAGCTGTTTGCCCTGCGCGAGGCCGATGCCTTTGGAGTAGACGCGGTGCGGTTCGTTGGCGCCATACCAGAAGCAGAAGGGCGTTTCGGCGGGGCGCCGGGTGAGGAAGTCTTTGAAGTTGGCGGCATAGTCGATGTTTGAAATGCCGGGTGGGGATTCGTTTTTTTGCATGCTGAAACTGTGGCCGGCGGGGTTGCGGGTGCGTCCAGAGACCTTCCAGTCGCCGGGTCCCCATCCCTTGCCGGTGAAGCCGACGAAGTAACCGGCGGCTTCGAGGAGGTCGGGGTAGCAGGCGTACTTGGCGGGGAATTCACTGGCGTGGGTGCCGGCATGCTCAATCTGCCAGCAGTTGCGTCCGGTCAAGAGCGCCGCGCGTGAGGGGCTGCAACCTGGCGAGCCTGCATAGGCATTACTAAACAATACGCCCGATTTGGCTATACGGTCGAAGGCGGGCGTGTTCACGCCTTTGCAGCCGTAGGCCGAGGCATGTGGCCAGGAGTGATCGTCGGATATCGCCAGGAGGATGTTTGGGCGTTTCTGCGTACCTCGTGCCGCAGGCATTGGCCGAGCGGCATTGCACGGCGTCAGAACGCACGAACAGGCGGTAATCCCCGCCATCTTCAGGAAGTCTCGTCGAGTATGCTGCTGCATTGTCTGCTCCAATCACGAGTTCTTTGCTCGGCGGCCACCAACCGCGGGCGATCTTCAGTCGCCGTCAACGTCAATCGTGCTGAAGGCGGTTTCTGTTGCATGTGCCATGTACCCGTAGTAGCTAATCGTCTTCCAGGGCTTCTTGAACGGCGCGGAAACTTCCTTGCCGTCTATCGTCATGATCAAAGATCTTGCGGCCAGATCCACCGCTACAGACACGTCGAAAGTCCTGTTCTTGTCAAATGCGGCGGGCGTTCTGATTATTTGATCGCCTTGGGCGCCGAAGCCGCCATATTGTACGATGTATTCGCCGGCACCAATGTACACGCCGCATTTTATATGATCGTCGGGTCTGTCATTGGGTCCGAAGCAGATGAGGCCGTTTCGTGTTCCGTCGGTCCGCAGCGTCTTGAGTTTGGCGCGGAACACCGCTTTCTTTGTAAAAGTTCTGGGGGTCTTCTTGAGAGCAAAGCCGCTGCTTTGCGCAGCGATATCGTAGCCAAATGCGGACTTCTTAACCTGGGCACCATAAACCGCATCGAAATCCGGATGCGTCGTTTTTACGAGCCCGTCTCTCAGTTGTCGGGCAAGTTCGTCCGAATCGCCGTAGAGGGTACGAAGCCGCTTCAGCTCAACATGCATTTCTTTGACGACGCCTGCATAGGCCGGGTCGTCGTACACATTTCGCGTCTCGCCAGGATCCTTCTTGAGATCGTAAAGCTCCCACGCATCGATGTCATGGTAGAAATGAATCAGCTTATAGCGGTGTGTGCGGACTCCGTAGTGCCTCTTGACCATGTGTACCGCGGGATATTCGTAGTAATGATAGTAAATGGACTGTCGCCAGTCCTTGGGGGTTCTGCCTTCCAATATCGCCTTAAAGGAGCGGCCCTGTATGTTCGTCGGTACTGTGACGCCGGCGTAGTCGAGGAACGTGGGTGCGAAGTCGAGATTCTGCACAAGGTCGGCGCTAACCGAACCGCGTTTGATCTGTCCGGGCAGGCGGGCCACCAGCGGCATTTTCAGCGATTCTTCATACATGAACCGCTTGTCGTACCATCCGCGGTCGCCAAGGTAGAACCCCTGATCGGACGTATAGAACACCAGCGTGTTTTCGGCAAGACCTTCCTTGTCGAGGCAGTCGAGCATCCTGCCGACGTTGTCGTCCACGGATGCTACGCACCGGAGGTAATCCTTGATGTAACGCTGGTATTTCCATCGCACGAGGTCCTCGCCCTGAAGGTTGGCCTGGCGGAACGCCTCGTTCTTCGGCTCATATGCGGCGTTCCAGGCGGCGATCTGCTCGTCGGTCAGTCCGCGCGGCGGTGTGAGCTTAAGGTCGGCGTCGTTGAGATGCCGCTCGATCGTCATCTCCTGTTGGCGAGCTGCTGCGCTCTTGGTAGCGTGATCGTCAAAGAGCGTGTCAGGTTCGGCTATCTTCACGTCGTCATACATGGTCAAGTGTTTTGGCCCAGGCTGCCAGTTACGATGCGGCGCTTTATGATGATACATGAGGCAAAACGGCCTTTGGCGGTCGCGTCCCTTGAGCCAGTCTATGCAATGGTCGGTGATGATGTCCGTAACATAGCCGGTATACTTTTTACGTTCGCCCATCTCAATCATGACCGGGTTATAGTAATCGCCCTGTCCCGGCAGGATGTTCCAGTAATCAAAGCCGGTCGGATCGCTCTGGAGGTGCCACTTGCCGATCATGGCGGTCTGGTAGCCCGCCGCCTGAAGCAGTTTGGGGAACGTCTGCTGAGCGCCGTCGAACCGCCTGGCATTGTCGATATGTCCGTTGACGTGGCTGTGCTTGCCAGTCAGGATTACCGCCCGGCACGGCGCACAAATCGAATTCGTGCAAAAGCAGTTGTCGAACCGCATGCCCTCCCCGGCGATTCGGTCGAGGTTGGGCGTCTTGTTGATTCTGCTGCCGTAACAGCTCATGGCATGCGAGGCGTGGTCGTCGGTCATGATGAATAGAATATTGGGGCGTTTTACTGATGTTTTGGCCTGCTCTGCGAACCCGGCACAGCCGGTAAGAGCAACAGTGGCCGCCGACAGGCCCAGGGTCTTCAGGAAGTCACGACGATTGTATGCTTGACGATTCATAGTGCGGGTCCTTTATGTTATGCGTTTGCCTTTCTGAGCGGGATCTCCAATTGCGAATCGACAGGCTCGATGGCAGCTTTGTGTTTGGCGATTTCCAGCTTCAGGTCCTCGATCACATGCGGGTGCGCTGAGGCCACGTTATACTTCTCCGAAGGATCCTGCTCGACGTTGAAAAGAAGCGGCGGATCGTGCATTTGGACCTTGCCTGCGACGTACTCCGTCCTGGTATACATGTGCATCTTCCACGGACCTTTGCGAATTGCGCGAAGCTGCGTGCCGCGATAATAGTACATCACATTGCGTCGACTGCTTCCTTTTCCCATCAGGACATCGGCCATGCTCCACCCGTCGTATACGCGGTCTTTGGGCACGTCCGCTCCGGCCAGTGCGGCCAACGTGGGCAGTACGTCCAGCGTGCTGGTCATATCCGTGATTACCGTTGCGGCCTTGATTTGCCCCGGCCACCATGCAAGCGCAGGTTCGCGCACACCGCCTTCCCACGTGCTTCCTTTGCCATCGCGCAGCAGTCCGGCGGAGCCACCGTGCTCATTGAATACCAGCCACGGTCCATTGTCCGATGTGAAGATAACCAGCGTATTCTGAGCAAGGCCTTCGGTCCGCAGAGTATCAAGTACCTGGCCCACGCTCCAATCGATTTCGGTGATGACGTCGCCGTAGAGCCCGCGCAGAGACGTGTCTTTGAAATCCTGCGATGCGAACAGCGGTACGTGCGGCATCGTGTGTGCAAGATACAGGAAGAACGGCTTGTCCTTGGACTGTCTGATGAACTTGACCGCCTCCTGGGCATAGCGTTTGCTTATGGTATTCTGGTTGGCGGGCCGCTCGATAATCTCTTCGTTTCGCATCAGCGGGACGTTGAAGTATTCCACCCTGGGATCGATGCACGCGTCACGGTGGGCCCCGGCGACTCGGTCCATATCGTTGCTATATGGGATGCCGTAATAATAATCGAAGCCGTGGCTGGTCGGCAAGAACTGCGGGAGATGGCCGAGGTGCCATTTGCCGATGCAGGCGGTGGCGTAGCCTTGTGCCTTGAGCAGCGAGGCGATGGTGATTTCGCTTGGCGGGAGGCCGCCGCCGGATTCGGGAAACAGGACTGCGCGTTTGTCGCTGCACATGCCGTTGCGGATGGGGAGCCTGCCGGTAAGCAGGGCCGCACGGCTCGGGGTGCAGACGCTGGCGGCAGAGTAGAATTGTGTGAGCTTTGCGCCTTCGGCGGCCATGCGGTCGAGGTGGGGAGTGCGAATGGTCGGATGTCCGAAGCATCCGAGATCGCCATAACCAAGGTCATCGGCGAATATTATCACGAAATTGGGCGACCGTTTCTCCGCGCCGGCCAAAGGCCTGGCCGCCGCTGCCAGGACACTTGCGCCCACCCCTTTGAGGAAATCTCGTCTATCCATCGTCTCGCTCCAGTCCGAAAGAAAAGAAAATACTGAGAATTCGTGCCGACTGGCGGCTCTCGGTCACACCAACATGCCGCACGTCTTATTCATAATCCCATTTCAATATCCACGGGTCCCGCGTGCGTTTCTGGAATGCCTTGAGTTTGTCCTTCATTTCACCAAGTATCGAGGCATGGCGAGGATCGTCGGCGAGGTTCTTCACCTCGTCCGGGTCTTCCTGCAAGTCGTACAACTCGAACCGCGGCCGATGCAGATAGGCGTCGACACTTCGCTTGCCGTAGACAGTTTCCCCACGCTTCACCACCCCCTGCCATGTCTCTGACGCCCACAGGTCGGATGCGAACGGGTACGGAAGCCCGTGCGCGATGTTCCAGATCAACTTATATCGCCGCGTTCGCACGACGCGCATTGGGTAATACATTGTTATTTCATGGAAGGTATGCGACGCATAGATTTCATCCCATCCTTTGGCCTTTGGGTCACGCAGCACCGATGCAAACGACCGCCCGTGGAATGCATAATCCTTCGGCGTTGCACTGCACAAATCCAGGATGGTTGGTGTCATATCCGCATAATTAACCATAGCATCGGTAACGACTCCTGTCTTGGACGCAAACGGATTCCGAACCACGCACGGCAAACGCATTCCGGGCTCGTACAGAGTCGTCTTGGCGCCCGGGAACGCAATGCCGTTATCGCTGATGTAGATGACGACAGTATCCTCCCATCGCCCGGTCTGCCGAAGTATCTCGATAAGGCGTTTCAAACCTGCATCGGCTCGCTGGACGGAGCCGTAGTACTTGGCCAGTTCCTCGCGGCACTCGGGTGAATCCGGAAGGTACGGCGGTACGATTACGTCCTGCGGATCGAACTCGTCCGAGCCTTCGCGCCGGAAGGGCCTGTGCGGCTCGGTAGTGCAGAAGTACAGGAAGAACGGCTTGTCTGACTGGGCGGCGATAAACGGTTTACAGTTGTCCGCTCCCTGAACCGGTGAACCGCCTCGAATAACCTGCTCGAACTGATATACTTCGTCGGGCGCAACATGATACTTGCCCCATCGCGCCGTTCGATACCCAGCCTCTGCCAGAAGGCTCGGAAGGGACCGAACGTGGGGAAACGTTTCGAAGTGATGATAATCGTGCTGATGTCCGTACTGGCCGTTGTAGTGGTTGTAGAGACCCGAGAGAATCACAGATCGGCTTGCGCTGCATGAAGCCGTTGTACAGAACGCGTGCGTAAATCGTGTGCCGTTGGCTGCGAGGTCATCCAATCCGGGCGTTTTGATGACAGGATTGCCGTAGCACCCCGCGTCGGTACTGCCCTGGTCGTCCACAACGTACAGAATCACGTTGGGCCGCTTGGCGGCCCCTGCCCCTGCGGCATTGGCCGCATAGGGACCCACCGTCGCAGATACACCCACCGCCTTCAAGAAATCCCGCCTCGTCGATTGTAAACTGTTCACCACTGTTCCTCTCTTTAAGTCAAATTGTACTGGCTCACATCCTGACCGGATATTTCTGCCAGGGTACTGCGCCTGCCGCAATGATATGATCCCGCAGCGCCCCGAAAAGTTCACGATACATGTTGTGATTCCTCGGCAGCGGCCGCTCCTCCGATGGATCATCTCTGAGATTAAAAAGTTCCATTGGTTCGTAGGGTGTGTTTTGCACAAGTTTGAAATCACCTCGCCTAACGGCGTAATAGGCCCGCCCGCCGTAGCCCCCGCCTTCTCGCCGCACCCAGAAGAGCGTTCTTTCATCGAGGCGCTCCTGCCCGCCCAGCAACACTCCGAGAATACTTCGGCCGTCTATCTCGTGATCGAACGCAGCACCAGCCGCCTCGCACATCGTGGGATACAAATCCATCGTCATCCCGATACAGGCGGAATTCCGACTGCCAGGCTTGATTCGGCCTGGCCACACTGCACAAAAAGGCGCTTTGATCCCCCCTTCGTACATATTCTGTTTGCCTCCTCGCAATTTGCCGTTCGTTCCGCCGACGTTAACCTGTCCCCCATTATCCGACGTAAATATTACAAGCGTATTCTCCGCCGCACCCGCTGCCCTGAGAGCCGCCATTACCTTGCCTATCCCCTCGTCCATGTGTTCGATCAGCGCAACCAGTTTGGCTCTTGCCTCGGAGATACCCTTTTGTCGCTGCTTGATTTTTTCGATCCACTCCTGGGGAGGCTGTATGGGCGTGTGCGGCGCATTGTACGCAAGATAAAGGAAGAACGGCTGCTTCGTCCTGGACCGCTCACCGATGTAATCAATCGCCCACTGCGTGAACAGATCCGTTGCATGCCCCTCGGGATCGATCTCCTTTTCATTGAGCCGCATGTAGTTGACGCCGTGCCGCCGATGCTTGTAGTAATCGTCCATCATATCGCCGAGGAAGCCGTGGAAGTGATCGAAGCCGTGCTCGTTCGGTGTGTTCGGCGACTCCAGCCCCAAGTGCCACTTGCCCACAATCGCCGTGTGATACACTGCGCTCTTCAGCACTTTGGGCAGGAGCACCGCCCGTTCCGACAGATACCCCCAGTTGTTCTCAACATGCGTGCGGATCACCCCCGGCACGCCAACCATATCCGGGTATCGCCCGCTCAACAGCGCCGCCCGAGTCGGCGAACAAACGGGGCAGTTCGCGTAAAAGTTGTCGATGCGCATGCCCGCCGCCATCAGGGCGTCGATGTGTGGGCTTTTCAAATCCGTCGCCCCGTAGCTTGACAGGTCGCCATAGCCCAGATCATCGACGAGGATAACAATGATATTCGGCCTTGCATGAGCAGCAGCGGCTACATCTTCAGCAATACCCATTACTCCTGGCACAGCAAGTACCGCCGCGCCCAACCCAAGACCCTTCAGGAAATCGCGTCGCTTCATAGTCTCCTCTTTCTATGCTGTTCCAGCCCTTGACGCTGCGAAAAGCCCGAGTGCAATTCGAAGCCAAAAGCATTATACCAGGCGAGCGGCACCTCTGCAATTCAGGGCAAACTTTTCCAGTACCACAGATAAAGAGGCATGCGCGTGAACTTCAGGCGCCGCTGCCGAGCAGTTTATTCTCCCACCAGCGCAAATGCTCTTCCGGTGTGCAATCGGGCGGAAGTCCCTTTTTGTCCATGTCCCGCCTTCGTATCTGCTCGCGTTCCACATAAAGCGGCTCAAGCACGCTGGCTGGCTCCGGAGTCTGGCCCTGGTCGCCGGTTTCAAAAATCCAGTGGTCCAATATTGCGCGCAGCTCGATCAGCTTCATCCGGTGTTTCGGGTTGTCTGCGAGATTGTGAATTTCGTGCGGATCATTAACCAGATCATAAAGCTCCTCCGCCGGCCGGCGCGGCGCCATCCATCTCGCCTGCGCTTCCGTCAGTTTACCCTGCTTGTGCAGCACCTCCATAAGAGCTACAACCGGATACTGTCGCGTCTTGTACGCGTTGAACTGTGTGTAAGGCCGCTCCGGCATGAAGTTGCGAATGTACTTGTACTGCCTGGTCCGCACACAACGTATGCGGTCCACCGTCTCATCGCAGCGATCCCGAGCCGCTATTATGTACTCGCGTTTCACCGCGTCGGGCCCAAGAAGGACCTGTCCCTCCATGTGCGAAGGCGGCTCAATTCCCGCCAGCTTCAATACCGTTGCCGAAACATCAATCGTGCTCACCATGTCCTCACAGACCCGTCCGCCCTTGATCATCCCGGGCCACCGGATTATCAGCGGCACATGAATGCCCCCTTCATACAGCCACTGTTTGCCTCGCACATGACAGCGCCCGTTGTCGCCGATGAAGAAAACCACTGTGTTGTCGGCAATGCCCTCAGCCTCAATGCGTGCCAGCAGTTCGCCCACCTGCCCATCCATCAACTGGATCGATTCCAGGTAATCCGCCCAGTCCCGACGCGTTAACGGATGATCGGGATAGTACGGCGGGATCTCAACCTTTGCCGGATCGATTGGATTTTTCTTGTCCCGGCTGAAATTCCGATGCGTTACCGGTAACGTGATCTGTGCAAAGAACGGCTGTGCTTCCTTGCGCTGCTTCCAGTCCTTGCCGTCGAAGGGATTGCCGTCCGTCTTGAAATTGAAGTCGGTCTTGCCGTTGTTGGCGTTATAATAGCCCGCCTTGCGCAGATAATCAGTAATCAGTCTCACGCGATTGGGCAAAGTATACCCGTCGTCCCGGTGACTGCGGTGATTGTGCGCCCCAATCGATGTCTGGTACATCCCGGTTATCATCGCCGAACGGCTCGGCGAGCAGACGGGACAGGTGACAAATGCGTTTGTGTAGCGGATGCCCTCGGCCGCCATCCGGTCGAGATTAGGTGTCTGCACCTGGGGCGTACCGTAACAGCCCATGTCCGGACACATGTCCTCGGCCATTATCCAGACGATGTTCGGTCGCCGCCCATATGGCACTCTGACCAGGGACGGCGCCGGTGCTGCCGCCGCCAACGACCAGCCCGCCGCTCCCAGACCCGCAAAACGTAAAAACTCTCGGCGATTTAATGAAAGTGTGTCCATGACTGCACTCCTTCTGACAAAGCGGTCTTGCCGCTCTTGCAGTATTCCCTGAATCGCTCGACGCTTTGGGTGTCCGCCCGCACCTCGTCGGCTGCATCTGCCGGGCAGAGCGAACCTTTACGCCCGTCAATGACTAACCGGAGTACCAAGAAAATCTTCCAGATCAGCCAATTTATCTCGGAGCAGGTCCATGCTTTTGGCCTCGACATTAAGACGCAGGAGCGGCTCTGTATTGCTCGGCCGGCAGTTGAACCACCAGTCGCGGAACTGAACCGTAATGCCGTCGAGATCATCGATCTGACCGCCGCTGTATTTCCTCGCCAGCTGCTGCATCGCGGCAGCCTTGTCTTCAATCTCGAAATTCAGCTCGCCGCTGGTTGCATATCTTCGCAGCGGCCTGATCAACTCGCTCAGCGGCTGGTCGGTCTCGCTTAGAATGTTGAGTATATGTACCAGCGTGATCATGCCCGAATCGGCATAGTAATTGTCCCGGTAATAGAAATGTCCGCTCAACTCGCCGCCGAACACCGCATGGCTGTCTCTCATCGTCTTCTTCATGAATGCATGTCCCACCCGCTCCCGACGTGGAATACCGCCTTGCTTGATTATCTCTTCGTGTACAACGTGGCTGCTACGGAGGTCGTATACGATTGCGGAGTTAGGGTTGTCGCGAAGGAAATAGGGCACCATTAGCGCCGTAATCAGATCGCAGGTGATGTTACGAGCCTTTTCGTCCACCATCATCAGGCGGTCCGCATCGCCGTCGAAACACACCCCGAAGTCGGCGTTTTCTCTAATCACGACTTCCTTCAGGTCCGCAAGGTTTGCCTCGACCAGCGGATTCGGATCATGCTTGAACCAGCCCTCGTGGCGCAGGTTAAGTCCGATCATCTCGATAGGCAGATCGGAAAAGATTGCCGGCGCCATCTTGCCCGCCATCCCGTTGGACGCGTCGATCACCACTTTGAGAGGTTTGAGCCTCGGGTTAAGAAACTGAAGCACGTGCTGTCGATACTCATCCGTCAGATCGCATTTCTCTACCGAGCCGTCCACCCGGCCGCGCGTATGCACAAGCGAAGTCGCGATGTGTTTGATCTCTTTGAGGCCCGTGTCCTCGCCGATGGGCTTGGCGTGAATGCCCGAAATCTTAAAACCGTTGTACTGCGCCGGATTATGGGAAGCGGTCACCTGCACTCCGCCACATGTGCCCAAATGATTAACTGCGAAGTATATCTGCGGCGTATCAATCATGCCCAGTTCGATGACGTTCGCACCCGCTGCGTTCATCCCGTCGATCAGGGCCTGTGCCAGTGAAGGGCTGTGCTTTCGCATGTCGTGCCCCACGCAAACCGATTGCGCATTGGCCTGACCCCGCTCATAGCCTCGCAGCAGCGATCGCAAAAACTGTGCCGCCCCGTTGCCGATCTTCCACGCCGCCGATTCGTCCAACTGGTCCGGATAAACGCCCCGGATATCGTACGCCTTGAAGATAGAAGGATCCATTTCTCACTCCAAAATAAAGTGTCAGTTGCCGATCAGTGTACACAATGATCTTATGCCGCGGCCTCTCAATTGTCAACAAAGCGTATTAAAACGCTTTGTGACGGCCGACCTTTCCTGCCTTAATCCTTGTCTCGTCGCTCTCCTTTTCCACTTGCCTCGTTTTCGTCGCGCGGTATACTCTCTATATCGACACCTTGGCTTTGCTATGGCGGGTATAATGAGAAAAGTAAAAAGTCATTTAATGAGGTCGGCATGAAAGAAGCGGTATCCGCCGCATTCAGAAGGCACCTTAAACAGCAACTGCCCGTCCTTCGGCAGGAAGGGCTCATCACTACCGATCAGGAACTCGCGATCTCAGACCGCTATTCGCTCGATCGACTCGCCTATGAATCCACCCATAAGCTCATAGCCGTCATCTATACCGTTGGGGCGTTCCTCATCGGAATCGGCGTCATCAGCTTCGTTGCCGCACACTGGACTGCAATTCCGCGCACTTTTAAGGTCTCTCTGATCTCCGCCGCGATGCTTGCCGCACATTTAGCCGGCTACTATCTTTGGAAGGTCTCGCGCAAGAGTCCGTCTCTTGGCCATGCGCTTATCATTCTCGGCACCCTCATCTTCGGCGCCAACATCGGCCTCATGGCTCAGATATTCCACGTCGAAGGACGATGGAATGGTGCGTTCTTGCCGTGGTCCGTCGGTGCGATCGTTATGGCCTGGGCCGTACAGAGCACGCCTGTCGCCGTTATCGCCATCGTTACGTCCTTCATCTGGTTCCTCGGCGGTATCGGTTGGAACCACCAGGCTGGCTGGTCCTATTATCCGTTTGCGGCCGCCGCTGCCTTCCTGCCTTACTGCTTCTGGCGCAGGTCGGCGTTCGCCTTCACGCTGTCGCTTTTTGCCATCGCCGTGGCCGCAGTCCTCTCCTCGACCGGAAGGGGTCAGACCGGCTTGCTTTTAGGCGTGTCTTCTGCCGCGGTCGGTCTCCTGTATAGTTGCTGGGGGCTCATCGCCGCGGGTGGAGAGCGATTCAAGTCGTTCGCCGCACCAGCAATCTTCCTCGGATTCCTGGCGATGACAATCGCCGTCTATATGGCGAGTTTTCAAAAGGTCGCAGGAGAATGGCTCTACAGCCGCGTCGAATTCGATAACGTAAGCCTGCCGGCGGCCGTGACCCCATTGGTCGCCCTCGTTGTGGGCATCGTGCTGGTCGTGCCCGCCGCGTTTCGATCGCGAACCAATCCTGCCGCGGCAAAGATCCTCGCAGCCGCCGTTCTCTCGTTCATTCTCTTCCTTGTCGGCAGTCTCACCTTCTCACAATTCGCCTTCGCATTGCTGGCCAATGTTGCCCTGTTCGCACTTGGTGCAGCGTTCATATGGACTGCTCGCGACCTTGAGGACCGTCGCCTGTTCTGGTCTGGCGTGATTCTGATAGCCCTGATGATCGTCAGCCGAACGCTGGAATATGAAACTGGCCTGCTCGTCAAGGCCGTCGTCTTCACAGCGGGAGGTGTGGCCATCATCGCATTGGGTATCATGTACGAGAAGTTCCTCAAGACAAGGAGGATCGCCCATGAATAAGCAGATAGCGTTCATTCTCGCCGTAGTCGTCCAAGCGGCCATTCTTGCCGCCGTGCCTGCCAGGCAGGTCTATACGCGCCTTTCAGGTCGAACCATTCGCCTCAAGACCGCCCCCGTCGATCCCTACAATTTCCTCAGCGGCTATCACGTTATCCTCAGCTACGAAATATCGCGTCCCCTCGACTGGTCACAAACTCAGCATAGATTCAGCCGGGGACAAGTCGTATACGTTGTCCTGAAGCCCGCAGAAGACGGGACATGGTTTGCCAAAAGCATTCATGTCCAGCGGCCGCAAGACCTCAACGTCGATGCACTCGTCATAAAAGGCCGATACAGTGGCTGGCAAGGCATAACATACGGGATTGAATCTTACTACATCCCCGAAGCAGTCCGCGAGCAAATCGAAAAAGACCTGCAAGAAAACGCTCGACAGGCGATTGTCGAGGTCAAGGTCGACAGCTTTGGCACCGCCGCATTGATGCGGATTATCATCGAAGACCGCGTATACGAGTACTGATTTTCACGAAAAGACAGCAAAGAATCCGTTGCAGGTGTGGCTTTTCTGGAACACTGACTCTGCGGTTCACAATATATCATCTTCCACACGCACGCTTACGTTTTCACGATACACCTGCGTGGGTGCGCTGCGGCCCGATCGTGCCATCCGCATCGCAGCTATCAGGAGCCGTATACCCCACGAAATGACCAGTGCCCCCGCAATAAAGAAAAGCCCCGCCACGATGAAGATAAACAAGTCCCGCAGCAGTATCGTAAGCAGCCCGAAACCCACGAGCATCAGCCCCGCGGCGACTACCCACAAAGCAAGACTTCGAGTCGCCTGCGATAACTGACTTGAATAGAACCTGAAGACCATAAATCGTTCCCTTCAGCCGGCAGCCATGACCAAATAGATTTCCCTGCCTCCACCCAAACAAGAAGCGGGCCCCGCCAAAACGGGGCCCGCCGAAATGCAGCTTACATACCCATGCCGCCCATACCTCCCGGAGGCATTGGGGGTGCTTCCTTTTTCTCTGGAATTTCACTGACGATTGCGTCCGTGGTCAACAGCAGCGACGCTATCGATGCACCATTCTGAAGCGCTGTCCGTTCTACCTTGGTCGGAACAATCACGCCGAACTTGATCATATCGCCGTATTCCTTGCGCATGGCATCATAACCGAAGTTCCGCTCACCCGATTCCATGACCTTCTGCGCCACGATCGAACCGTCGAGTCCTGCGTTGGTGGCGATCTGCTTGATCGGCGCCACTACTGCGCGGCGAACGATATCAACGCCGATTTTCTCGTCGCCCGTACACTTGACTTTGTCAAGCACACCGAGGGTCTTCAGCATCGAAACACCGCCGCCCGGCAGAATGCCTTCTTCGACCGCGGCACGGCAGGCGTGCAGGGCATCCTCGACCCGGGCCTTCTTCTCCTTCACTTCCGCCTCGGTCGCCGCGCCGACCTTGACGAGGGCAACGCCGCCGGCAAGCTTGGCGAGACGCTCCTGGAGCTTCTCGATGTCGTAGTCGCTGGTGGAGATTTCGATTTCGTTCTTGATCTGCTCTATTCGGCCCTTAATGGCGTTGGTGTCGCCGGCGCCTTCAATGATGGTGGTGCTGTCCTTGTCGATGGTAATTGTCTTGGCCTGGCCCAACTGGCTCAGCTCGACGTTCTCTAACTGAATGCCGAGGTCTTCGAAAATCGCCTGTGCGCCGGTTAACAGTGCTATGTCCTGGAGCAGCGCCTTCCGCCGATCGCCGAAGCCCGGGGCCTTAACCGCCGCAACCTGAAGAACGCCCCGAAGCTTGTTTACAACCAGCGTAGCCAATGCCTCACCCTCGATATCTTCGGCGATAATCAGCATCGGTCGGCCCTTTTTGGCCACCTTCTCCAGTATCGGCACCATCGTCTTGGCCGAACTGATCTTCTTCTCGTGCACAAGGATATACGGCTTATCCAGAACCACCGTCATGTCCTGCGGATGATTAACGAAATGCGGGCTCAAATACCCCTTGTCGAACTGCATACCCTCAACAAGCTCGACCACCGTCTCTAATGACTGTCCTTCCTCAACCGTGATCACGCCGTCCTTGCCAACCTTTTCCATCGCCTGGGCCAGGGTCTTGCCGATCTCGGCATCCTGGTTGGCCGAACAAGTTGCAACCTGCTCTATCTGCTTGCTGGATTCCACTGCGATCGCCATCTTTGCCAATTCATCAACTATAGCGCTTACCGCTTTGTCGATGCCTCGCTTGACCTGCATTGCGTTTGCGCCGGCCGTGATGTTCTTAAGGCCTTCATCAAAAATCGCTTCGGCCAATATCGTCGCCGTCGTGGTTCCGTCACCTGCTACACTTGATGTTTTCGAGGCCACTTCCTTGACCATCTGGGCGCCCATATTCTCGTAGGCGTCCTCCAATTCGATCTCCTTGGCCACTGTCACGCCATCTTTGGTCACCGTAGGCGAACCGTATGACTTCTCCAATATCACATTCCGGCCTGAGGGGCCCAACGTGATCTTCACCGCCGCCGCCAGCTTCTTGACCCCCTGGCGGATCGCCCCGCGGGCTTCGCTTTCAAAGGCTATCTTTTTCGCTGCCATTTCTATCTCCTGTCTGATTGTTCCTTACAAGGCAAAACGCCCCTTGCATGCGCTTCCGCCTAATCCTCAATAATCGCCATAATGTCCGATTCGCTCATGATCAGGTATTCTTTGCCCTCGATCTTGACCTCCGTGCCCGCATAGCTCGAAAACAGAACCGAGTCGCCCTTTTTAACCTGCATTTTGCTAAGACTCCCGTCATCGAGTATTCTGCCCTCACCGACGCTCACAACTTTGCCCCGCTGCGGTTTCTCCTTAGCCGAGTCCGGAAGCACGATTCCGCCGGCGGTCACGCTTTCAGCTTCCACGCGCTGGACAATCACACGGTCAGCCAATGGTCGAATCTTCATCTTCTCACTGCTCCTTTCAAGACAACAAGTAAAACGCTATTCCTTTATTTCTCAGGTCTAACCTGATTCTATAATCCTGTGACAGAGCCTCTCGGCCCGCCGAAATGACTGATGTACCCTGCTAAGTACTGAACAAGTCGCTGCTGTACTCCTTCATGAACAGTTTGTTCAACTGCCTCTGAAGGACGTGCATGTCCACCGGCTTGGCTATAACGCTGAAGACATTCAGCTCCAGCGCCTCGCCCAGCAACGGCCGTTCCCACCGCGAAGATACCGTAATGCACGGCAAAAACGGCTCGTAACCCCGGATCGCCCGAACCATACTTAGGCCACCCGATGCCTGCGAATCAACATCCAGAAGCGCCACGTGCACCCGCCTGCTCTCGAGAATATCCACAGCCTCGCCTGCGCTGCCTGCAACCATCGCCCGAATCCCCCTCGGTGCGAAAAGCTGCTCCACCGCTGTCGGCCAGCCCCAGTCGGAGCGATCTAACAGTACGTTGATCTCATTGGGCGCCATGATCCACGTTCCTTATTTCGCTTACCTTACTGCAAAAGACGTGCCAACCGCGGGCCGATGATGCTTTCAAAGGCGCAAGCTCTTTCATGGCAAGTACTTAGGGTGAGTGGTGCAAGTTTGTGCGTATTCACGAAAGCAAGCCGGGCTTCATCCACCTGCCACCATGACAGTCGCCGCCGCCAACAAAACGCCCACTATGGCAGGCACCGCGCACATCATCGCCACTGGTATGCGAACCGACATACCCGGCAAGTCGTAAAAAAGAGACATCGCCGCCCCTCGAAAGGAGCAAAAAATGCTCAGAATTATTGTAACTCTGGCCCTTACCGCCGCAGCCGTCCAGAATGGCTGCAATCCCAAATTCGTGCTGCAAAACATCAAGGACAATAGCCCTGACACAAGACGGGAACAAACAGAAATGAGTAATACGGAAAAACAAGACAAGATTATCAAATCCGCCGCGGAATGGCGGGATGAACTGACACCCGAGGAGTACCGCATACTACGCCAAAAAGGCACCGAAGCGCCCTTTACCGGCAAGTACGACGAGTTCTTCGATACAGGCACCTATCTTTGCGCGGCCTGCGGCCAGGATCTCTTCACCTCCGACGCAAAGTACAATTCTGGCTGCGGCTGGCCCGCTTTCTACGAGCCCGCAGAAAAAGATCGCGTACAATACAAAAAAGACACCACACATGGGATGATCCGCACCGAAGTCTTGTGCAGCCGCTGCGGAGGACATCTCGGACACGTTTTCAACGACGGTCCGCGACCAACGGGTCAGCGGTATTGCATCAACTCTGTTGCCTTGGACTTCAAAAAAGACGAAAAAGAGGACTGAGTTGTGTGCATTGGCAGGGCTTTCCCATTTCAACGCGTGAACCCGAGAATACTTGCGAACGTATCAGACATAAACAGTAGATCAGTAATAATCCTTCTCCTTTGATTGGGTCGGGTCGATCCGACCGGAAAGCAGCGCCGCCCCTCCTCGGCGCTGTTTTTTTTGTCTGTTCGGTGTTAATAATAAAACACCATCGGTTTTGTGGGAGTTGACAAGCGTTGCTGGTATGCTTATAAGAGGGGGACGCGGGGAAGTGTCCTTGAGTTGAAAGGCTTTTTGTTTTGGCAGATTTGGCCGGAGAGTGAGGGAAGGCGTGGGACGGACGCGGTTTGGTCTTTTATGTTGTGTGTTGGTGGGACTGGCTTTGGCGGCCTGTGCAGAGGGGCATTTTTTATCCGATCTTGCTAGGCCGATCGAGGGGCGGAGCATGCGTGAGAGTTCTACGCACCGTATCGACGCCGGCGGAAAGTATGATCCGGACGGCGAGCCTGACGCCAACAGCAACTGGGACAACAAGAATGTTGCGCCAGGTGAGACCAAAGTTCTGATGGACCGGGAGGGGCCGGGGGTGATCACGCATATATGGCTGACTTTTCTTGGGCCGGAGCCTCATGCGTGGGCCAAGGACGGATCGGCGAATCATCAGGAGATGCTGCTGCGGATGTACTGGGATAGCAGTGACAGGCCGGCAGTAGAGGCACCGGTTGGGGACTTCTTCGCCAACAGCTTCGGCAAGCGGAGTGAGGTGATTAGTCTGCCGGTGATTGTTGAGGATGCCGATTCATACAACTGCTTCTGGCATATGCCGTTTCGCAGGAACGCGAAGATCGAGATTGTCAACCAGAGCGACAAGCCGATCAGTTTGCTGTACTACAACATCGACTGGATCAAGAAGGATATTGGTTCGGATACGCCATATTTTTATGCACAGTACCGGCAAGAGTACCCGACGGTGAACGGCAGAGACTACGTTGTCCTGGATACCAAGGGCAAGGGTCATTTTGTGGGTATGGTGTTGAGCGTTCGGACTCGGAGTCCGGCGTGGTTTGGTGAGGGCGACGAGAAGATCTACATTGACGGTGAGGAGAAGGCGTCGATCTGGGGAACGGGGACTGAGGATTATTTTCTTTCCGCGTGGGGACTGAGGACAACGAGTACGCCTTACTTCGGTGTACCGTACTTCGACGAGTGGGGGATAGTGGGCGGGCATACGAGTGCGTATCGGTGGCATATTAACGATCCGGTCGTGTTCAATACTGGCATACGCGTGGAGTTCGAGCACTACGGTTGGATTGCGCCAGATGAGAACCCCGAATACAAGAGCACGAGCTGGAACGAGCGAGAGGACGATTATTCGAGTGTGGCGTTCTGGTATCAGGCGGGTACGCCGACATTTGCAGCGAGGGCACCTCATGTGAAGCAGCGTATGCTGCCGAACATTGACAGGATTATCCCGGCCAAAGTCTTTGCCGACGCAAAGCATCACGGCGCAGGGACGGCAGTGGCTCAGAGCCTTTCAATCTATCCGGACGGGCACTTGCTGTATCGGGCGCCCGATGCGTCGGATGCATGGCTTGAGGTACCGTTTGAGATTGAGAAAAAGGAACCTAAACGGCTGCTGCTGGTCATGACGAAGAGCTACGATTTCGGCAGGTATCAGGCGTATCTGAATGGGGTGAAGTTAGGCGGTTTGATGGATCTTTACAGTGAGGAGATCAGTACGCGTGAGTATCACTTGCTGGATTTCTGGCCGGAGCCGGGCAAGCATATGCTGCGGCTGGAGTGCGTAGGGAAGAACCAGCTTTCGGGCGGGTATTATTGCGGGATCGAATCGGTGCGTCTGAGGGAGCGTCGGCCGCGCGTTGCTGCGTACGGGCACGACAAGGATAAGGACTGGCGCGAGAAGCCGATCCTGTATCGATGAGGTGTCGAGCGGAAAATCGGGATGATGAAGTCATTGTATTTGGGGTTATTACTGTCGGGCGGCCTGTGCGCAGCAGGTCATGCACCAATCGACAATCCAGTCAAGAGATACGCGCTGGACTGGACGGATGAGATCAAGTGGGCACAAACGGTCTGTCTCTACGATTTAAAGGGCGGCACTCCAGCGGAGAAACTGGCTGTTGCGCAGGCTTTGCTGGCACCAAATGGCGGGGGGATAGTCTACTTTCCGGCAGGTACGTATAGATTCCATGACTCGATCAGGCTCGCTGACGGTGTCATCCTGCGCGGGGCCGATCCGGACGGTGTTGTTGACGCGCGCCGGGAGGGTTACGCTCCACCGACACGTTTCGAGTTCCCCAAATACGTACCGACCTTCGAAGGTGCGGGTACGCCGAAGGAGACGGCTTTCAAAGGGATTGTGCTGGCCGATCCGGAGTCGGCGTCATCCTGCGGTGTCGTCAACATTTGGATCAACTGCGGGCACATTCATTTCGAGCATGGTGTGCAGGCACGGAATCGCCTGGTTTACGGTTGCGTGCTGCAAAACGCAGCACTAATCGACGAGAAGGTGCCGGATGTCACTGCCGGTCAGCATGCCTGGCAGCGGTTTACTAAGTGGCATCAGGCGGCGATTGACGTTTATGTTCAGGCAAATGCGCTGGTGGCCAATAACCGCCTGCCAGAATCGACTGATCATTTCCTGCAGAAGGGCTATGTCGTGGTCGCCCGCGATGGGGCCAAGACGTCCGTGACCATCGAGGAGGGCGTCTGGTTTGATTATGACAATCGGGCCGGTATTTGCCTTAACGGGTACTGCATCGGGGGCGGCGGCGGTCTCGACCCGAAAGGCACGCCCGAACGTTACCCGCTGGGTTTTTGCAGAGGGCTGGTCATCAGCGACAATTACATCTGGTCGACCGGGCGTACGGCGATTGAGTTCACCGGCGACGGGACCGTGTGTTCGTTCAATGTCATTCGATTCAGACCGAATGTGAGGCGCTGGACCAACACGGGCATCGGCATGGCGTCGGGCTCGAGCACTAATGACAATCGGGCGATCACGGCGCGGGGATGGGGCTATACTGTCGAGGGCAACGATTACCTGTGCTACCGCAACGTTGCCGCCAAGGGGCCCTATTATATTAATGATGGCGAGGGCATCATGCATGAGGGCCACTGCAACTCGGCGATCCGCAACAGCCGCATCATCAATAACAAGGGCAACGCCTACATGAGCATTTTTCACACGGCGGGCATCGACGGCCTTCTGATTGCCGGCAACGATATCCGGCCGGAGGGGCCCGGGACGGATGTGAAGATTGCCTCCATTTACGTTAATGCAAATCGACAAAACGAGAAGTTCTTCTGCCGCGATGTGCAGATCATCAACAACATCACAGCAGGCAGCGGCATTCTAATAGCCGGTGAGCCGAATGAGAAAAACGTGATTCGAGGCAACCGACACGTTGGTTCGGTGGGGACGATCATCAACGAGGCCGGTGCGGTCGTGCAGGATAACGAGGGATATGTGCCGGGCGAACGCAAGAAACGCTAAGGTCGATAGGAAAGGGCAAGCGATGTACAAGGTCAGTGCGTTGAGCGTTTGTTTGTTTGCAGGCATTACGTTCGGTTCGGTCGATATGCCGACAACGAATCCTGCGAAACACTACGGATTGGACTGGACGGATGAGATCAGGTGGGCACAAGTGGTCTGTATCGAAGATTTCAAGGGCGGCACGCCCGCAGAAAAGCTGAACGCGGCACAGGCTGCGCTGGCGGGCAAAGGCGGGGGCGTGGTGTACTTTCCCGCAGGCGAGTACAAGTTTGCCGACTCGATTACTATCCTCAGTGGCGTGGTGCTTCGGGGTGCGGCGCCAGATGGTGTTGCGGATGCTCGTCAAGATGATTATGCACCGCCGGCGCGGTTTGAGTTTCCAAAGTATGAACCGAGATTAGAAGGAGAAGGGACGCCGATTGCGACGGCGTTCAAAGGTATATATCTGGCTGAGCCGGATAAGGCATCGAGTTGCGGTATTGTGAATATTGTGATCAACCGCGGGCATATAGCGATGGAGGAGCGGGCGGATCATGCGGCAGGCCGAAACCGGATCGTGCTCGGTTGCGTGCTGCGCAATGCGGCAGTGGCGGACGGTCGTGTTCCTGATGCAGGGATCGGCCAGCATGAGTGGCAGCGTTTCACGCACAGGCATCGTGCGGCGATAACGGTTAAGGCTTCTGAGAATATACTTGTGGCGAATAACCGTCTGCCAAAGAGCGCGGACGACAACTTTGTGATGGACGGTTATGTCGTTAAGGGCGGCGTATTTGATGGGGTTGTGTTTGACTATGACAATCGGCCGGGGATGTATATCAATGATTATGCGATAGGCGGAGGCAGTGGGGCGGATCCCAAGGGAATACCGCAGAGTCATCCGTGGGGGTTTCGCAAGGGTATTGTGATTCGGGACAATTACCTTTATATGACGGGTCGTTGTGCGATATCGTTTACGGGGGACGGTACGATATGCGCAGGCAACGTGGTTCGTTTCGCGGACGATGTATGGCGGCCGACCACGACGGGGACGAACAAAACAACGGGCTCCGCAACCAATGACAATCGCGCGGTGCAGATGCGAGGCTGGCGATGGATCGTGACCGGCAACGACTACATCGTTCATCGCAACTGGGCTTCGGACCGCAAGTACAGGATCAACGATGGCGAAGGTCTGATGCACGAGGGTCACGTCAACAGCACGATCAAGGACAGCGTACTGGCTGGCAACCGGGGGAACGCATATCTGTCGCTTTATAAGACGGCGGGGATCGACGGGCTGGTGATCGAAGACAACGACATACGCACCGGCGGGGGGATTGCGGCCATTTATGTTAATGCTAATCGCAATACGGACAAACATCTCTGCTGTAACGTGAGAATAGTGAACAATGTTACAGGCGGCGGTGGGATCTTTATTGCGGGGGAGCCGGGTGAGCAGAACGTGATCAAGGGCAACCGGCATGTCGGCGGCGGTGGTACGATAGTGAATGAGGCGGGCGCCGAAGTGATTGACAATGAGGGTTATACGACGAAAGGCGAGAGATGAAGGCGTTTGTGCGGTTATTGTTTGCGGTTGTTCTGGCGGGTGGGGTGCTCGCAGGTTGCGGGTCGGACACGATATGCTTGTATGATCTTCGTTATACGTTGGCGATCGATACGAATGATGCGCGCCAGGTTGCGGGCGCTTGGGACGACTGCCATGTCGTGGCGGCGCTTCAGGGACTGGTTAACCGGGATGCGGCCCGGCTTTATGTACGGTTTGTGGACACAAGGTATCAGCCGCAAAACGTGGACGATTACTGGCTGCAGAAGCTGACGGCAGAGGGGGCGTGGCTGGCTGGTGTAAAGGTGGAGCAGGTGGGCGATCTTGTAGAATTGGTCCGGCGCTATCGCTCATTTGTCAATGGGGCGGTTCTGTACGATCCGGCGGTTTGGGCAACGAGCAACATTGCGTCGACTATAGCCGGAGTGGAGGGTCTGCTGCCGATACGATATGACACGTCGGCGGGAAGTCTTTACAATCAACTGGTTGACGGTGGACCGAGGCTGGAGGTCCGGCGGCGGCTTGTAAACGTTGACGGCAGTTCGATGTTCACGGGTTCGGGAATAATACCGGGGACGGATCTGGCGTCGACGGGTTCGGCCAAGTGCGACGCGTATCTGTGGATGAAGGTCAATTACATGGACACGGGCAAGTGCGATGGGGCGTGGGGGGCGTATTATCTGGATCAGTTCTGGATGAAGCGACCTCGCAACGCGGTGCTGAATCATCACTGTCTGACGAATCACGACTTTTTCATAAGCAAGAAAGCGTTTTTCTTTGACCTGCATGTTTGGGGCCACGAGGCGCCGGTGGACGATCCGGGTCAGAAGCCGGGCACGGACCTTGAGACACTCAAGGCGCTTCTACTGAGCGCTTACGAGCATGGGGGACGCGAACGGATGATTCATATCGGCGGGTTCGTGCCTTGGGCGCATAAGTACACCAGCCACGGCAACGCGGGCGGTCGGCATGATCCGGTGCCTTGCGAATGGGAGTACGGCAGGGTGATAAGCGCTTACAATGGGTTCATGGACGCCGACGCAATCAGCTATGGTGCTATGGCGAACGCATCATTCTATCAGCATTTTCCGCTGAAGAAGCGATACAAGCAGGATTGGGTTACAAGTGAGTCTTTGCGAGAGCGGGGGTACCTGGATGAGCAGGGCCGGGTGAAGTTCGACGGTCGGGAGTTTCTGATATTCTACGTGGGTGATTATGACTGTGCGGCATGGCTCTATCAGCGTATGCCGGATATCTGGGACGATCCCAAACGCGGGAAGCTGCCTTTGATGTGGTGCATCAGTCCTGTGCTGGACCGCAGGGCGCCGATGGCGATGGACTATATGCGTCGGACGGCGACGCCGAACGATTACTTTGCGGCCGCCGACAACGGTGCAGGCTACTGCGAGCCGGGTATGCTTCAGGAGCCTCGCGGTGTTTCGGGGTTGCCATGCGGGTTAGATGCGTGGGCAGATCACTGCAAAGTTTATTACGACCGGTGGGGGCTGTCGATCACCGGGTTTATTATTTATGCCCACGGGCCGATACTGAATGAGGCGGGTCTGGACTGCTATGCGTCTTTCAGTCCGAACGGGATTGTGCCCTCAGGCGGGCCGGCAAACCTGCTGCACAAAAACATGCCGGTGCTGCGGTTCGACCATGACATCAACGAAGGAAACCCGGCCCAGGCTGCGGCCCATGTTGTCCGCCGCGTTGCCGAAAGACGTCGCGAAGGCCATCCTCCATTTCACTGGTTCCGCAATATCCTGAAGACACCGACGTGGTATGTCAACGTCTATGAGCAGGTGAAAAAGGCCAACTCTAATATCGAACTACTTGATGCCCCAACATTCTTCGAGCTCTACCGCATCCACCTTCAGGAGGATCGCTGAAATATGCAGCATTATTCCGGCAAGCCTATTGACAGAACCGGCGCCTTGGTTGCGTGATCACTTTTTCAGCCCATCCAGAGTCTCTACAACCATGCCCAGGTGAGTGTATGCCGGACCGCCGGCCATCATGACTGCGACGCTGACCGCCTCCATGACCTGTTCGGGCGTAGCACCTGCCTCAAGGCATTTCTTGACGTGCAGCCGGATGCATGGCTCGCACTGAATCGCGGTGGCTATGCCGATCGCGATCAATTCCTTCTCCAACACCGTAATTGTGCCTGCTGCCATTACCTTGCCGAACAACCCCGCAAAACCGTTGATAGCATTTGGCGCCAGTTCCCTCACCCTCGGAACAAGAGCGTCATATTCCTCGAACCATTTCTTCACGTCTGTGCTCATTGTCTGATCCTTTCAACCCTTACCTATGGCGTCAGCAACTCTCAGAGCAAAGAATACAGTGCGATGCTCCAGTGTGCAAGCCGCGATTTCCTTCATGCAACTGCTTACCGCAGATTCGCTATTCTTCCGTTTTGTTCTGATAGGGTCCGATGGTTTGGAGCAGGAATTGTTCGTATTTGCGATATCGCGAAAGCGTCTTGACATCGCCGCCGAGCCCGTGGCCGCCGGTGGGATCGAGAAAGAGCTCGACCTGGGTTTCCTTGCCCGCTTTCAGGAGCTCTCGGTAAACGCGGACGGTGTCCTGATAGAGTACGTTGTCGTCCTCCATGCCGTGAACCAGCAGCAGATGGCCCTTGAGGTTCTTGGCCAGCGGAAGCAGCGAGAATTCCTTTAGCGTTGCGGCGCCTGGTTCACTTTTGCCGATGGCGTGGCGCGTATACCACGAATTGTAGTTCTCCCACTCGGTCGGGCCCGCGCCGGCGATACCGACCTTGAAAACGTCGGGTTCGGTGTACATGCACATCTGCGTCTGGAAACCGCCGAAGCTCCAGCCGTGAATCGCCACTTTTTCGGTATCCACCCCATGGCGATCGACGAGGAACTTCACGCCGTCGACAAGGTCCTCGACCTGGGGGCGGCCTACCTGGCCGAAATTGGCTTTCTCGAAAACGCCGGCGTATCCGCTGTTGCCGCGAGTATCAATGGTGCAGGCGATCCAGCCGTGCTTCTTGGCCATATAATACGGGAAAGCATAGTTGTACGGCGCGAAACTGCCCTGCACTACCATCTTGCGAGTGCCTAACGGCCCGCCGTAGAAATAGATCAGCACCGGCCGCTTGTCGTACTTGGTCCAGTCATCCGGCTTGAACATCATTCCATACAGCCGCTGCCCGTGTCGATTGGTGTAGTCGAAGAACTCCGGCTTCGGCTCGGCGAATGTGTGGGCCTTCTCGGGGTGAGAGTCAGTCAAAATCTTGTGCATGCCGGCATCGCTGTTTATGAAGACAAGTTCCTTCAATTGTTCATAACTGACCAGGTTCGTCAGCACCTTCGTGCCGTCTTCACTAACGGCGGTTTCGCTGTGGGTTCCCTTCTGCTGTGTCAGGCGGACCATTCGACCGTTACGCGTAGAGACACGGTAGACGTCTGTTTGAGAGGGATGCTCTCTTGTAGCGTGTACGAAGATCCACCTGCGGTCTCTGGAGATCGAAATAGGATAAACCTCGAAAGAGCCGCGTGTCAGCGGCCTGACGCTTTCATACACGGGATCAATCACGTGCAGATGCCTAAAGCCCGTCTGCTCGCTCAGATATGCGATACGTCGACTGTCGCCGAGATAATACAAGGCCATCATTCGGGGCGTATTTGGCCCGCCGTAATGGAGGAATCGAAAAACCTCCTTTGCTTCTTTGGCCGCTTTGCGGTCGTTGTCTTTGTCAGGTCCTGTGTTTCCCGCATCCGTATCCTTTCTGTCGCCATCGGCCTTCTTGTCGGCACTGTGGTCCCTGTCCTTGTCGTCTGTATCTTCTTCGACGATACGTACTTCGTAAATGGTGACGATCGCCGGGTCCTGCTCGAACATGAAGAACGCTACGCGTTTGGAATCCGGAGACCATACCGGGGTGCCGACGGTATCATTCGGCATGTGTGTCTGACACTTGAAGACTTCTGTCAGGATGTCGCGCTCGTCGCCGGCTTCACTGAGCGTGTATATGTACACTCGCCTTTCGCGCACGGGCAGGGGATCGTCGGAAACGTGTCGCTGGACCTCTCTTGCCTTCATGAGGCGGTCCTTGTAGGTTGCGATCTCGACCTTGCTGGTGGTTGCCGGCTTGATCTCTTTGCTTGTGACAAACGCTATATGTCGTCCATCCTCGCTGAGGCTGTAACGCTCGAAGGTGTCGCCGTTTGGAAACTTCGGATCGATCTGGTGCAGCACATCGCGGCCGAACTTCAACAAGTACAGCCCCCGCTGACGCCTGAATATACACCCGCTTCCATCCGGAAGCCATTGTACAAGATCAACGCTGTCCTGCGTGGCGGTAAGCCGCACGATTGTGCGATCCGCAACAATAAACCTGAACAGGTCACCCTCCGACTCAAATATGATCTCATCCTTGTTCGGTGACCACTTGAAACCGGTGATGCCGTTGTATTTCGGCGCCTTCTCGTCGTCTGCATCTTTGTCGCCGACCCAGTCGCCTCGATCCCGGAGCGTCTGTTCGTCCGACTCGCCATCCTTCGTATTCTCCTGCTCATCGTCCCTGGTGCACTTGTCTTGCTCTTTTGCGTTTTCCCCTTTATGTATTTCGCAGGACTGACCTTCCGCATTATCTTCGCTTTCCTTGCCTTGCTCTGCGTCTTTGTTCTCTTCTGTCTCCGTTTCCTTTCTCTTTTCTTCTGGTTTGGGCTTATCCTTTTTAGCTTTCTCAATGCGGTCCGCCACCACCTTGCGGGTGTTCTTCTGAAACTTTGCCATCACTGACGGCCACGTTATGCGGTCGGCGACGCCTTTCTCGACGTCATAGATGAAGAGGTCGTTGCCATGTCTGCGTTCTTTGTATGGCCGATAGAGGTATGCGGCGTATTTGCCCTCATGGGAGAATGCCATGGCTGAGGCAGAGGGTCCGAAAATACTTTTTTCAGGCAGGAGATCCTCCAGTTTTACTTGATCAGTCTGGGTGACAGTATCTTCTTTCAGGGCGGACCACGCCACACAGCAGTTTACCGCTAACGTCATTGCCGAAAGCAAAAAAAACTTCTTCATCAGCACCCTCCGACTATTAACCAACCTTCCACGAACTTCTTGGGCGGCAGGACCGCGCACCGTTTCTTGCAGAATACCTGAATAGGTCCGGAAACGCAAGTGTCAGCAGGATGGTGGATTAAATATAGAGGGATTTATATCGCGGATACGATGCCGCCAGACTATCCTATTCGGGCCGTTTCCGCTTGCCGAGGAGGACGAGATCCTTAAGTGCTTGTTCGTTCCGCGCGGCCATCCATCTGTCCTCGAACCCGGTTCTCTGCGCGATCTGGGCAATAGCGGACAGGGCCCGCAGATGCATGTTCCTCAAATTCATGGTTCCAATGAGTACGAAGACTGTCGTTACATGGGGAGCCTTGTCCGAAAACCGGATGCCGTTACGACAGCGGGCAATTGCAATTTCAAAAATGCCTTCGCCTTCGATTACAACGTGTGGAATGGCGAGATCTTCGCTCAGAACAGTGCTCCCGGCTCGTTCGCGTGCAATCAGCAGGTCCTTCAATCTCCGGGCGTCTGTGTGGACTTTGGGCGCAAGTTGTTCGGCTATTTTGTCGAAAAACGGTTCCACATCAATTGGTCCAGCCACGTCCAGCGCGACCGCTTTTTCCACGAGGCGGTCGAAGCGATCCTGAACGATCTCGTCTCGTTCGCGGATTATCTCCTTGAGTTCGTGCTCCAAGCTGCCGGTGACCAGCTCACGGGCGGTGACTTTTTCAATAAGGTGCAGTAGGGCGGACTCCTTCTCAACTCTGCGCCTGCCGTACAGCCAATAAACGCCAAACCCGGCCGCAATTAGCACCCCCGTTACGGCGAAAGCCCCTTCGCCCATTTGAACCAGTACAAATGCAAACCCGACAATCGTGGCGACTTGCAGCCAGGGGTAAAGAGGCGCCCGGAAGTTGGGACGATAGTTCTGCACTCCGCTCTCGCGGAGTACAATCACGGAGACGCTGGCCAGAATGTAGCCCAGCACGAACACTGTAGACGCAGCCTTTACGAGCATCTCGAGATCGAAGAACACGGAAATCAAGATGACCGCTCCTGTGACGAGTATCGCAAGATACGGCGTTTCCCGTTTGCTGATCCTGCCCAATGGGGCGGGGAGCAATTCGTCGCTGCTGGCCGCAAGCAGATAACGGCTGGCGGTCATGATGCCGGCGTTGGCGGTGGTCACGAAGGCCAGTGCCGCGGCAATGCTGACGACGACATATCCTGTGCGGCCCCAGAAAGCTTGGGCGGCGTCCGAAATGGGCGTGAGGGAATTGTCCAGATCGGTGGCGCCGAGAACGCCGCTTGCCACCAATACAATAAGCGCATATAGAGCCATCGTGACGGTTGCCGCCAGGATCATGCCCCTTGGAATTGTGCGTCCTGGATGCTTGATTTCTCCTGCAACGCTGGCGACTTGTATCAGGCCGCCATAAGAGACGAATACAAACCCGGCTGTGGAAATTACGGAACGGACACCGTGAGGAGCTGGCGGCGAGAGGTTTGCTGACGAAATATGCCCCATGCCTTTGGCTATGAAAGAAAGCATCAACCCAAAAAGCGCCGCCACCAGGATTACCTGAAGGCCTGCGGCCTCGCGTGTACCCCGAAGATTAACCAGTACAGCGCCCACGCAGGCCGCCGCGGCAAGGATGTGCCAGTTGACCGGTATGAATTCAGCTGCAAGTACCGCCAGTCCGATGAGCGCAAAGGAACTTTTGAGCGCAAGGCTAAACCAGCTCAACAGCCCTGCCAGTGTGCCTGCGGCGGGTCCAAGGCCACGTGAGATATAGAAGTAGTCCCCTCCGATCATAGGCATGGCTGTTGTCAATTCCACGATACTCAACAGACCCAAGGTAGCCAGCAAGCCTGCCAGAAGATACGAAAATACCACGGCCGGCCCAGCCTTGGCGTGCGCCATTCCCGGCAGAACGAATATACCAGAGCTTATCATCGCTGCACATGCGATGCTGAACACGTGGATTAACCCCAGTTGCCGTTTATGCGCCATGCCATCTCCACAATCCGGCCTATTTTTGTGCCTCCGGGCCCCGTCAACAAATCTGTTGATTTATCGTCTTATAAAGGCATTCTCTTCAATTTCACCTGCTCTGCTCCCAGCTCCCAGCTAATTCAAATTGACAGAAGCAACGCAAATCCATACGCTGGCACAGGAATTCAGTTTGTGACAAGGAGAACGTCATGATCATTGTTACCGGTGGAGCGGGTTTCATAGGCTCGGCGATTGTCGCCGCACTCAATGCGCGGGGCATTGAGGAAATCCTGGTTGTGGACATCCTCGGCAAAGGCGACAAATGGAAAAACCTGCGGCGCTTGCGCTACGCCGAGTACATGGAAGCCGAGCACTTCTGGGATGTGCTGGAAGCGGAGCATCTCGATTGGCCTATCGAGGCGGTTTTTCACATGGCGGCATGTTCCGACACGACCGAAACCGACAGCAGCTATCTGGCTACGAACAATTATGACTTTTCCAAGGAGCTTGCTGAGTGGGCGATTGATGTAGACGCTCGTTTCATTTATGCATCTAGCGCAGCGACATATGGGGACGGCTCACATGGCTTCTCCGACGACGACGATTTGATTGATAATCTGGTGCCTCTGAATATGTATGGCTATTCAAAGCAGATGTTTGACCAGTGGGTGCTGCGCAACGGGTTGCTAAGGCGTATTGCAGGCCTCAAGTATTTCAATGTTTTCGGCCCTAACGAGTACCATAAGGGGGATATGCGAAGCTTCGTGCTCAAGGCGTTTGAGCAGATTACTGCCGGTGAGCAGGTTCGACTGTTCAAATCGTACCGGCCGGACTATGGCGATGGCGAGCAACTCCGCGATTTCGTCTACATAAAAGATGCGGTTGACATGACGCTATTCTTTTTCGACAATCCTGAACTTGCTGGTCTGTACAACATCGGTACAGGAAAAGCCAGGTCTTGGAAGGATCTGGCCAATGCTGTCTTTGCAGCTATGGACAGGGAGCCCAAGATAGAATACGTGGATATGCCCGAAGCACTGAAAGACAAATACCAGTACTTTACGCAGGCGGACATGGCTAAGTTGAAAAGTACAGGCTACAGAAAGCCCGCGACTGCGCTGGAGACTGCCGTTGCCGATTACGTCCGTAATTATCTCCAGAAAAACGAATACCTGGCGGGTTAAGCCCGCAATCTCAGCGCGAGTCACTCACCTTCCCGGAACATATCATGCATGTAGCCGATGTACGGGCACGCACAAGCCGTGCCCGTACAGTACGGTCAATATTCTTCATTCCGGTATTTCATCGAGGCAGGATGGATAGCGTCCGCACTCCAGCCATACGCCTGCTATTATGGCGAGATCTTTCAGGTCGACAGTGCAATCGCCGTTAAGGTCGAATTGCGGTTGTGCAATGCAAACGTGTTCGGTACCAGGCGCCAGCAAATAAAGATCTGCGACTTCCTGCGCCGTCAGCGGGTAATCATAAAGCCTAAGATCATCCATCGAACCTGCATAAGGCAGGTCGTGGAACCAGTTTGATCTTCCAATATAGTTGCTTCCTCGCGGGACAACATTGGGCCTCCGTGTTGTGCCTACGCCGACACGTTCGCCATTCTTATAAAGCACTACATTACCGTAACGATCTACAGTGGCCGTGAGCATCTGCCATACGTTCAGTTCCAGCACGGCGGGGCTCCAAACCCCACCGCCAGCGCCACCGTCGTAAATCTCAAGCACGAATGAGTCAGTTGTGTCTCCTCGGGCAAACAAAATGTTGTCAGATGGCGATCCGTTGGCGAAATCCACAAACCGAGCCCATGCGCCGTTCGTCTTCGGTTTCGCCCAGACACTAAGTGTCAGACCCCATGAAAAGTCCGCGAAGCCGGGCGGTAATTCTACGTAATCGTTGATTCCGTCAAAACGCATCGCCCCACCGATTACGCCGGGCTCATACACCGGTTCGCCGTGTGCGGTACCCCCGTAGCCGTTCACGATGTCGTTGGGGTCGTCATCCAGGGGCCAGTGCGCGATGAGGTGTCCTTCGACCAGCCTTGCCATTCGCGTTGGCACGGCGTTGCCGTTATCCACAACGCAGAAGTAGTAACCCTCGTCAGCGGAGCTGACGTCCAACAACATAAGCCTGTCTGTAAGAGCGCCCTTGTGATTGGGACCGTCTGTGATCATCACTTCTCCACCTGGAACCCCATCAGCATCATAAAACCACTGATATGTCATCGGTGCGCCCGATGGTTCCGTTGCGCTGACCGAAAACACCGCCTTGCGCCCGGTGCCCGCGGTTACGTCGGCGGGTTGGACATTGATGATAGGCAGAGAAAGCTCGGTCTTGAAGATCGCCGTGTAACCCGTGATAATTTCTCCGTCATCACGAATTTCATCGACGCGCCAGAAGTAGACCGTGTCCTTTGCAATCGCCGGTAAAAACGAAGTGGTTTCAAAGGGCAAGGGCTCGGTGCCGCTGGCAAGAAGCCCGTTCGGATCCGTTCCTATATAGACCAGGTGGCCGACTGCATTAGGATCCGCCACCGGTATCCATACAAGTTCCAGGCCGCTGACCGTAACCCCCTCCGCATCTTGTGGCGGCCAGACCGGCTTGGCCCGGCCGGTGCCGTCCCCGGTGAAGACGCGTATCTCTTGGGCGCCCACAAATCCAGTTCCGTCGGAGCCTGCTACTCCGCCGCCATCGCCGATAATTCGAATGCCGTAAATCGTGCCAGGATAATCTATTTCGAATACAAATGTCGTACCAAAGGCTGGAACCCCTGGTTCTGTCGGCACTGCGGCTGATACATAAAGTGGATAGTTGTTGTGGGATGGAACGCTGGTCCAGATACCGTCGGCGCCATTATTGGTGCCGGTTATTATTGGGTAATTGGCAAACGCCGGATCGGTAGTGACCTGCACCCGGATCGGTACGTCCAGTGTATTGTACCATCCTCCATCACCAAAAGTCTGCATGTCCCACTCGAATCGGTGTACTCCTTCCATGCCCTCCGGGAACTGCAAACCAATGCCGTCATAAGGCCAAGAGGGGTTCGCATCGCCCGTCCAGGTCGTGTTGAATGTCCCATTATTGCCGTCTGTTATGCCGTTTGCGTTGATAGTGCTGCCCGTACCAGGTCCCTGACGCGGAAAATACCCCGTGTCACTGAGATTGGGCGACACAGTCATGAAAGGGTTACCCATGCTGGTCACATTCTCAGCATAGATATGGGTCGGGCCGAGCAAAAATATCCACATTAACATTAGCAACAAAGAATTGACCACACACCTCATCTTTTCGCCTCCACATTAAGATAAATGATCATTAGACCTGCAACCTCTCCTGCGCAACAAATAATATCGGACGGAAAGGGAGTTGTGAAGAGGCTTCCCGTAAAAATCTCTGATGAGAAAACGATTTTCGGTGGGGACATTTTACCGCAAAGGCACCCCTACCCTTTGCTGCTAAAAGGAAAAAGTAATCTGTTCTTGCTTGCTACCGGTCGTTGAGCGCTTGGGCAATTGTCGCCAAGGCAGGATTATCGGGGATTCTGCCCTTTGCCAGCCGGACGTAATCAGCGGCGCGTGTAGTTTGCCCCTGTAGCTGGTATACCCACGCAAGGAGCATGGCGATCTCGCCGCTGGCGCTTTGCTGCTGCCAGTCGGCGCCTTCGATGAGCCTGTTGTCAATCACATCTCTGCTGGGCAGCATTGTTTCAAGTTCTATTTTTTCATTCAGGCAAGACGGCTCAAGCACAATCGCCCGCTCCAGGAAAAGTGCCGCGCTGACGAACTCACCTGCGCCGAAATGCGCGATGGCGCGGCGCAGATTCAGTTGCGGGTTGTTGCTGTCCCAGATTAGAGCGAGCACATAAGCGTCAATGGCTTTGTAGTACTTGCCTTGCTTGAGCAAGTCATCACCGGCAGTACGGAATTCACTTACCTTTGCTGAGGCCAGTGACTCGAATGTGGCGTGTTCGCCGAGCATGTTGCGGACCATTCTTTGCTGGGCGGCGTCCAGCGGCGGTAACTCAAGTCTGCCCGTATCGCTCGGTTGGGTCGCTTGCGTGCCTTCTGTGGCGGGATTTGTGTCGGTCATCGGTTGCGCTTCGTACTGCGGCTCCGGTCCTTCAGGTTTCTCGCTTGCTGGCCACGAATCGACCCGGTCCGATTCCTTGTTGAGCGTTCTCGTGATTCTCGCCTGATCCAAGGCAGCGAGATCTCTTTCGAGCAGTGCTCTTAACTCCTCAAATTCTGTACTTGGCGGTGAACCCGGCTCCAGCGGCGCCGGCAGCTCCCCCAAACTCGACGAATCCAGCGGCGCATCCAGCAATCCTCTTTCAACTCTCTTCTCCACTTGTTGGCTGGGAACGGGCCGCAACGCAGATTCGGGGGGCGCGGTTCCGGGCGATTGTATGGTAAGAGTATTCTGCAGGAGCGAGTCCGTCGGCAAGTGGGTCGCATCGATAAGTAAGTCGATTCCGCTGAGTCGCTCAAGTTCGGCCGCACTCATCGACAGCATGCTCTTGGGCCGGTAGATGCCTGACTCGACCAGAGGCACCGAAATTGTTCTGGGATGCCCGACTTGCCACGGGGCTGCACCAGGGGCTGTCGGCCCCAAAGCACCGCGGTGCAATGAACCCACCGTCGTGCGGGGCTCATAGAACGGTTGCACTCTTGCAGGATTGCGGTCGGAAAACAATGGATCGGCTGAACGCCGAATAAACGAATCGACCGGCGAAGGTGCAGCAATGTCCGAACCGACGCCCAAGGAAGTTACTGAACCGTAAGGCACAGGACCTCGGAAATGCCTCCCTCCCGGCACATTTCCCGTGATAACAAGATTCTGATCGTAAAGCGAGGCTTCCTGTCTGCTTGGAACGAGGGTGTTCTGGTAGGCGCTTGGGGGTGTCAGAGGCGATAGCCCTGCTCCGCTTACAGGCGTAGTCGCCGAACCGCTTTGTACTTGTGCCCAGCAGATGCCTGAAATAACCATAATCGCGCACCCGAGGTGCATTGCCCAGAATGTGATTCGAACATGTTGCGGCCGAATTCGACCGTGTAACAGGTTGCGGACTTCTGGAAACTCTTTCTTGTTCATAGCGGCGCCTTTGCCAACTTCTGCTCTTATATGTTCTTTTCCACCCACTTATATTCTATTGCTCATTGGCTGTATCGTATTTCGGCCTTCCTGCCCAGTTAAGTTTGCCTGCCAATGTGTCCCATTGCGTTCGCAAGGGGTTATTAACTACGAGAAATGGACAACTGTGGCGCTTCACAACCACTTTGTCTTCGGCGTTAAACTTGCGGGAGACATGGCCGTCCAGCGTGATAGTCGTTCCTTCATTAACCCTTACGCCGTAAACCTCCACTATGTTGTCGGCGTTGATCACGATTGGTCGGAAGCTAAGCGAGTGTGGACAGATCGGCGTAATCACCATTGCACCGAGATTGGCCGACAGAATAGGCCCGCCGGCCGAAAGGCTGTAGGCTGTAGAGCCCGTAGGCGTCGAAATAATCACCCCATCGCCGGGGCAGCCGGCCAGAGGCTGGCCCTGCACACTCATCTTTAGCTCTATCATCCGGAAGGGCTCGCCGGCCGTGATCACTACGTCGTTAATAGCCCTGGCGCTGAAAGTCTCTTTGCCCGGACCTTCCAATGTGCAATACAAGACCAGTCGTTTTTCTATAATAGTGTCGTCACCCGTGATACGGTCGAACAGCTTCTGGAGTTCTTGAGGGGCAAACTCGGCCAGAAAACCCAATTTGCCCACGTTAACGCCGATGACGGGCACCATAGCTTCGCAGAACTCTCTGCCTGCGGACAAAATCGTGCCGTCGCCGCCAAACACAACTGCAAAATCTGCTTGTTTGAGAATGTCGATCGGGCAGTATCCATGAAAACAGTTGGCCAGGATGTCCGCGCGTCCTTGGGCAAATTTGACAAAGCTCTCCATTGCCTCTGTTGCGTATCGCCTCTGAGGGTCGCCGAATATAATGATTCTGGGTTTGGCCATTACTGCGTCCTTGGACAAACGAGCAACTTGAATGCAATTTGCCGATCAAAATTTATCGACTATTTTGCAGCGGCTGATGACTAATTGCGGCTGCAACTTTCTCGACAACAGCGGCGATTCTTCTGGCGCTGATGCCGATTTCGTCCTTTTGGGCGGCACGCGAATCTGCTTCAATGTAATAGTCTGGTCCCCCGAGGGTGATTATTGCGCCTCTCTGCAGAGAACTACCGTTACAGTCCATTTGGAGTATGCTTGCAGCGGCCGATTCCAGCACGGCCGAACCGAATCCGGTGGCAACTCCATGGTCTTCGACTGTGATGAGGTGTTTTCCTTCCCTGACCATGTCGATCAGACGTTGATCAAGCGGTTTTGCGAAACGAGCATTAATGACACTGACGTCAATGCCATTATCGGCCAGTATTTGCGCAGCAGACATCGCCTCGGCCAGAACGCTGCCCAAAGCCGCGATTACTATGTTGTCGCGACCTTGCCTCATGCTGACACCCTTGCCTGACTCGAATGGTTGACCGGACGTTGCGGCCTCGATCTGGCCGTTGGGAACGGTATC
>Ga0334883_1000380_pt1 | contig 81933 bp, 70 predicted proteins | sample GraSluR1_MG_6_FD_207230 | JGI IMG/M metagenome (GOLD analysis project Ga0334883, IMG submission 207230) | Sludge microbial communities from methane-producing bioreactor in Wageningen University, Netherlands - Granular Sludge_09_05-R1 | ecosystem: Engineered > Bioreactor > Anaerobic >... | reverse complement strand
AATTTATGCAGCAAGCGTCCACGCTGGCTGCATATATGATATTCAGTGAAGTATTACACAACGGACATCTCGATACGATTTTCTCCCTTATGGTCGAAAATCACTCGATGTCCGAACGACTCCGGACACCGAGTGATTCGCTCCTCAGAGCGAATAGTACCGAGGTGCCCGTTGAATGATAATTTTTCAGAGAAGCGTTTCACTACGGACATCTCGATACGAATTACTCCTATCGTCGCAATTCACACCTCGATTTCACTCGGTGCACCGCTCGATGTCCGGTGGATTACGACTTCTTAAAAAAACGAAACAAACCACTTTTGTTATGGTCCAAAATAAACTCTGCCATATATGTATCTATACAAATATCGGCGGTGCATTTTCTGTTTTTGTTGTCGGGCTTAAAGCTCCCGTCTAATATGTTACCCATAGCTGTGGGTATCGACCGGCACTTATAAACCGTGCCATCAAGTTCTGTGGTAAAGTATCGGTGTCCCGCTTCGCACCGTACTCCCTTATAACTTGCACTGCATCTCAGAATGTCTTCTTCACGTTTGTACATCGAAAGTGTTGATATCAGTTTTATTTCGTCTTCGGTGTACGATTCAGGATAGGGCTTACCATCATATTCTCCTAGAAATGTGAAAGCAGTCATGTTTATTATTCCTTTGTTTTTCAGGTGTTCAAAGTCTTTTACGATACGCGAAAGCAGAGGGGGATAGATAACATAATTTACAACAACTCTAAACCCCTTTTCCTGCAAGAAAATACACTTTTCAATGAATTTTTCGAATTCAGGATCTACCTTTTCTCTCTCGGGCACATGAAGCGAAGCACTTATTACCATCACTTTTTCGGGCGATACGTATTCGGGGAATTTAAAAACTTCATCGGAACATAAATTCGTTGAGATTTGAATATGATGATTTTTGGTTAACTCCCTCATCAATGGCAGAAATTGTGGCATAATGAATGGCTCTCCACCCGCCAGCATGATAAGCCAGGTTTTTCCTGTTTTATCGAAACAATCGGCGATATATTCGGGACTGTAATTTTCGGTAATATAGTAGGGTTTTTGTGTTTTATCGATATAGCAGTAGGGGCACTTAAAATTACAGAAATTTGAAATTGTCCAGAATATTTTGTTTTCATACTTATGAAAAATCTCCATTTCGAAATGAGTGTTGTGCATAATCACTGATTTTATTTACTTGCCAGATGAACGATTTTTGCGATATTTTTAGTGCTGTTGGCGAAAAATAATGCATTAGCGAAAAAAGATTTCTGCATTATCAGGTTTCTGTAAAAAACCAATCTTTCGTGCTTGTTTAAATTGCTATCTTTTACTATGGTAACAATTTGATTGATTTGCTCGTTGAGTTGTTGTTGGTACCTAATTTGCGACAGCACACTGTTTCTATTTTGCCGGTAACCGGTTTTCATCAAATCGGTGAGTAAGCCGACAAGCTGTTCCGAGCTGATTTCGCCCGAATACATTGCATAAAAATCGAGTGCCGATGTATGCCACCATTTCATTTGATTAATTAAGGCATAATATCCTTTAGTATTAAATTGTTGGATATTGGTTGTGGGTGTAAATTTGAATTTTTCGAGATACGTAATTATTTCTTCAATTTTTTGAGGGCTCAGTGTCCACAATGCTGAATTGGCCGGATTCCACACCCGGTTGTACACCAAGCCTGCATCTAACTTATTTGCAAATTCGAGTATATCAGGTATTTCTTCCCAATTTTGCTGCATCGGGCAAAACGAGATAAAGAATTGGGTGTTTTTAGTGCTGCAGTATTCATAAAAGTAATCGAGATTTTGCATAACCGTATCAAAATCGGCATTGTTGCGAATGCTTTCGAAACGTTCTTTTTGCAAAGAATCGATAGAAATGTTGATGTTAAAATTGGCTTTGCCGAGTATTGATTTTACTTTTTCGTTGACAACAGTGCCATTGGTAGTGATATCGATAATGCAATTGCGATTCAGGTTGATGATTTGTTCCCAGATATCGTAATATATTGAGATTAAAAATGGTTCTCCTCCAAAGAAATACGTGTGTTTAAGATTTGGAATAAAACTCTTGAGTTCATCTAAAAACGATTGGGTGTAGGGTGATTTTTGTTTACTTATTCCATTCTTTTTTGCAATAAGCGATGAATTTTCGGCAGAACACATGGTGCACTCAAGATTACAAGTGTTATCGAGATAAAATTCCATGCTTACCGGAAAATCAGCATCGGGCTTGTGTTGGTCGTAAACGCCTGCATAGCTTACATCAAAATTGCGTTCCAATACCTGAGTATAGCATAAATTGCAGGCCGGCGGTAAATACCGGTCTTCTACCAGACTTCTTGTTCTTTTTGCAGTATTGCTGTTCCACGCATCAGTAATTGAAGTTTCGGGATATTTGCCATAATCCACAATATAGCTTTGGGCATAACACGACGATATAGAACCGTCGATTCCAAAATACAGGTTTTTGAATGGTGCAAAACATAAGCGATCTTTGCTTTTCAACTGCAAATACTCTTTTACTGCAGGGTTCGAAACGTCTATTTTACTCCCATGCTTTTTTAGAAAAATTGTTTTTAAGGTGCTATGTAATGTTTGTAGTTTTTTCACAATTCAGGTAGGAGTTGCAGCTTACGATTTGTAAAATATTTTTGACAGCAGGCCTTGTTTTTTCTTTTTGGCATATATCAGGCACTGATATGGGCAAACACTGGCTTTTTCGTTGCATGTTTTGGGTTTTTTGTCGGGCAAAAAGCTTATGTCGAAAAAGTTCCCGTAGGTTTCGGTACTATTTTCACATCTTCGTGCTATTCCCTGTTCGTTTATGTAGAAAGTTCTCTGCCCGGCAAAACAAACATTCCCTTTAAAAGTGGTTGCAGGGGCATTGTCGCCCAAATCGTATTCGGGTAAATAGTATTTGTTCAGATATCCCCTTTCGGTTTCGCTGTACGCTTTCGGATACATCATATCGTTGTATAATCCGAAAAATGGCTTAAGTGTGAGTTTATCTATTCCATGCGATTTAAAGAATGCAAAATCTTCATCAACACGATGTATTAATGGCGGATAGAAAACATAAGAAACGAAAAAAAGAACACCGGCCGATTTAAGTATTTCTACTTTTTTTAAAAAATCGGTAAACCCTATATCTGTTTTTTCTCTTTCCTCGACATGTACTGCGATATTCATTCCCAGCTTTTGCGTATTTACTCTGTCAACCAGTTCGCGTAGTTTGTTTTCCGATAAACTGAGATTGGTATTTACAAATAAGGTATGTTTTTCTGAGAGTGCTTCAAAAATATCAATAATGTCGTTTTTCAATAGAGGCTCGCCTCCGGTAACTACAATATGCCATTTTTTATTATCGCGGTTAAATGAGTTTTTTATGGTTTCAACATCAAACCGGGCTTCTTGTTGGTTGCTGGCAAAATGGCAATACTTACAATTAAAATTACATTTGCGGTTGATGCACCAAATTATTACATCTTCGTTATCACACAAATATTCTTCGGCAAACGATTTGTCCTCAAGTTGTTTGAAATTTATAAGATTGTCGTGAAGTTTTATTAAGTTTTTCATCAGCTTAATTATCTCTATTCTTTCAAATATAGTTGACAAATTTATTGATAATTATTGAAACAAAGCTTGTTTTTCGATTGGAATAGATAGACATTGGTTCATAATCTGTTCTGCTGAATTTTCAGGATATTAATATGTAATAGTGAGATAATATATATCATACTTGTTGCGTTTATTTAAAAACCAAAAACCACTGACATGAAAACGACTCAAAAACTAGGATTGCTTATTACTTTATCTGTTTTGATGACTGGCTGTATAACAACCCAATCGGTAAATCTCAGAGCCTTACATGACAGCAACGAACTAGATATTTTTATTACTAGTCTTCCCGACAAACCTTATGAGGAAATTGCATTTATCGAAGCAAGCGGTAGTGTTTTTCATGGATCCAAATCTCTGTTTAGAAGTATAAAGCAACAAGCACAGGAAGAAGGCGCCGATGCAATAATTCAAGTGAAATTCACTTATATTCCCTGGGTTCTAATGAGTATTCCTTCGGCAGAATGTGTGGCAATAAAATACAAAGAGGAATAATATTTGTGTTTGCGAAACAGTAGATTCTTGAAGTTTTTCAACTCAAAATTCCTGTTACACATCGCCTCTGATTATTGGTGTTTTGAGTTTCATCAGTACCCGATTGGCTTTGTTTAACCTTTCGTGTACAATATCATTGGGAACCTTAGGTAAAATTTGGGAAGAAGCTCGTTTTGTAAATTCGGAGTATGCCGAAAGGGTAACGCAATCGAAGCGGGCTGTTTTAAATAAGTCGATTACCTGGTTAAAATCTTCTTCGGTTTCGCTGGGGAAGCCGAGTATAAACATGGCATTGATTTTAACACCGAGGTTAAGCTTTCGGAGTGTTTTTAACACTTGTTTCAAATCGGCAATTTTATAATGACGATTCATGAGTTTCAGAATTCTATCGCTGGCATGTTCCACCGAAAGCGTTATCTCCCAAACCTTTTTCGATTTTATAAATGGAAACAATTCATTTTGATGTTTGATTAACCATGCAGGGTGCATTCCTTCGAGCGACCATTTGGTATTGAATTCTGAGTCGGTTCTCTGAAGCGAAACAAGCAGCTCTTGAAGCGAGCTTTTTATATCCAGTCCGTATGAGCAAATATCTTCGGCAAGAAAGTGAAACAACCGATTTCCTTGCTCAAGTAATTCTGAATATTCACGGTTCAGCAATTCTGTGCTTTTGCTTTTTACTTTTCCCACCGCTTCGCGTATATTGCAATAAGAACAGTTGTTGGCGCAACCCGAGCAGATTTTAACGAAACGGGGTTCCGAAATATTCTTTCCGGGGTTTTCATCACGATACTTTTTATAATCGCTGTTTCGGTGCAAATGTCGGCGTAAATTGTGCGATACACCATATTTCAGTATGAGTGAAATAAGCGATTCATTGGGGTTGGCATCGGCAAACACATAGTTTCCGTAATCGTAATTGTAGGTTTCGGGAACATCATTAAATGGAATTCTGAAGTCGGGGAAAAGGGAATCGATATCCTCAATGTTTTTTGTTGCAATTGCCTTTCCGCGAAACACTTGCGAAAGCTCGTCACTATTGGCCCCCGGCAGGCATCCCATTACTATAAGTTCGCACGATGAGTTGGCAATTTCATTAATGGTTTCAAGCTCACTTTCTACAATGGGTTGAGTGGCCGAGCAGGTAACATAGAGGTAATAATCGGCATGTTGATACGAATCGACAATTGTGTAATTGTTCAGCAAAAAATAATTTTTGAGTTTTGCCGAATCGAGAACTCTGAGGGGGCAGGCAAATGCTGCAGAAATAAACACTTTATTTTTTCTTGGATTACTCATTTTTTGTTGCAGCACATCGGTATTTCAGTTTCTTAGTGAACATTGGTCAAACCATATTGTTGGGCGAACTTAAGTACTTCGTTGTATTCTTCAATACTGGTGTTTCGGTTAATTTCAGGGTAGTTTTTAGCTTTATATTGCGGAGCATAATTTGGCATAATAGTTATGTAAGTATCTTTTGGCAGGTTTTCTGATATCCATCGCATAACTTCATTACTGCACGAAACATTGTTTGGCATTACCAAATGTCTTATAATAAGCCCTTTCGACCATAAGCCGGTACTTGAATCAATGCATGCCTTCCCAACCTGTTTTTGCATTTCGATTAAGGAACCATATGCCGAATCAACATAGTTGTAGGCATTGGCAGTAAGTTTTGCGGCCGTTTGGTTGCATCCGAATTTTAAATCGGTAAGATAGATATCAACAACACCATCGAGGTATTGCAGTGACTCGGGGTTTTCGTAAGCACTGGTATTGTATATTATCGGAAGGCGCAGTCCTTTTTCGGAAGCAATGTCGAGAGCCAACAGAATGTGTGGTGTGTAGTGGGTTGGTGTAACCAAACAAATATTTTCGCAACCATCGTTTTGAAGCGATAGCATCATTTCGGCCAGGTCTTCGATGCTGTATTCCTGACCATACGATTCCTGACTAACTTTTGCATTGATGCAATATACGCAGCGTAAAGGGCAATTGGTAAAAAATATTCGTCCGGTGCCGCCTTTCCCAACAAATGCAGGTTCTTCGCCAAAGTGCGGTCCATACGATGCTATCTGCAGTATGCTATTGGCTCCGCATATTCCGCGTTGCCCTTCGATACGGTTTGCTTTACACTGGTGCGGACAAAGATTACACGAAACCATTCTTCCCCAAAGTATTTCCCCACGTGCTTTAAGCTCACCCGATTGATGCAGGGCAACATAAGCAGGTATGTATTGCCCAACTTCTTTCATTTGTTGGTTAGTTGTGTTTATGGTTTTATCATTCTTTGTTTCATGCACAGGGTTTGTGCATCCAAAAAAAACAATAATCAGAACAATGCCGTGATATTTAAAGAAAGATCTCACGTGTAAAAGTTTTTTATTGTTTGCAATGATACAAAAAACTGTGGTGCGTTAAACTATTATGGGCTGTCAATTGCAATCTTTTACATATCGAACCGATGCACCAAACCAACCTGAAACAAAATCCTGACCCGAAGTAGAGGCGTTCATAAAATAAACACATCGGTACACTTCTTCGTTTTGAGGTAATTTCGAAGAACTCCACCACATTCCAGTTACATCGATGTTGTTAAATTGTCCGTCATAAAAACGGAATCCTCCCAATACGGGGTTGAATGCGTTGTTACTGTTCGTCTTCAAATATTCAATTAAGGCAGCCCATTCATCATTATCGGGCAAGTGCCAGCCTTCGGGGCAAACTGCGATGGCTGTTTCCCAAGTGTATAAGCGACCGTAATTCTCGCATAGTTCCCTATTGTTGTTGTAACACCACGAGCCAGTTGATGTCTCGTAATTAAGGTTTTCGGCCATCCAAATTTTGTCACCGATTTTTATTGTTTTGTATTTTCTGCCGGCTTTGTCGGTCATGTATGCATTATCGGAGCTACACGCCCCCAATAGCAAAATTAAAACTGTCGATATAAAGGCTGCTGCCGGTGTTTTCATATGTATTGTTTTGTGCAAAGTGCGTTACTGATACGAGCAATCCACTTGCGTGGATAATAATTTAATAGAACCGGTATCGAAGGCGATTTAATTACAAAAAGAACAATATAAGCCCTCATTGCATGAAATAGAATAAAGTAAATCGGGCTAAGCGGAAGCTTTACAAGTAGTTTAATCAGCCTGATAGTAATCGGAAATTTTACTCCAAGATAAAACAGATAATACAAACGTTCAATTTGCTTTCTGTCATGGAGCTTTATTTCGCATTTATTCGACAGTTTCGAAAACTTTTCCGTCTGTTCATCAAGAAAGTTTTCTTTTATACTGTAATGAGTAAGGTCGATATTTGGAAATGGGTGAAACATGAAGGTCATGGGGTAGGTAATCTTGCATTTTGCATTCAGCTCAAGTGTTTCGAAAGCTGTATGAATATTCTCTTCGGGGAGTCCCAGCATATTGTAACCGAATATCGTTAAATTGTGCTTATGGAGTAGTTTGGTTGTTTCTATTATTTGTTCGTCGGTAATATTTCTTTTCAAAACATCGAATCTTAATGTTTCATTCCCCGATTCAATTCCAACGCGGGCAACTTTAAATCCCATTTTGTGCAATAGGCTAATGGTGGGTTCACCAATATCATCTATTCGGGTAAGTACTTCGAAAGGCAGATTAATATGTTCAATATATTTTGGGGCAAAATCTTCAAGCCATCTTTTATCGAATGTAAAAAGCTCGTCAACAAAGAAGATTATTTTCGGATTCAGCTCAGCTTTTGCAATTTTTAGTTCTTCTATTACATTGTCAACCGATCGGCGTCTCACATATTTACCTTTACCGGCAAATAAATGTCGGTAAAAATGATTAATGCAGTAAGGACAATTATATGGGCAACCTCTCGAAGTAGTAATGTCGTAAGTTGTAAACTTTCGATAGGCTTTGTATTGTTTGAAAATCTTAATATCGGGATGTGGCAAATCATCCAGATTTTCGTTTAGATTTCTGATTTCATTTTTTACAACAAGCCCATTTTGTTTTAGCCAAAAGTTATTGATTGAACCAATGTTTTCTTTATTTTTTAAATGTGTTGCTAATTCTACAAATGCCTGTTCTCCTTCGCCAATACAAATGGCATCAATACTTTCTTCATTAATAATATCGGTGGTGAGTGTTGGATGAGGCCCTCCGAAAAGCGAGAAATAATTAATATTTGATTTCAGTTTTTGGTTAAGTCTTAAAAAGTATGTGTACGAAAAACTGTCTGCCGAAAAACCGATTATGTCAGGAGCTAAATTTTTTATTTTTCTAAAATAGTTTCTTTCCAAGCTTAAGTCCATAATAATTACATCAAATCCTGCGTGTTCCAAAACCGAGCACAACGTTCTTATTCCTATCGGAATTATGAGAAAATCGCTTTTAAAAACAAGAAGAATTTTCATTAATCTTTTTAAGTTTTTATTAAGTCAGCAATGTTCGATAAAGAGCCTTCGCCACCTTTGGCATAGTTTTTATAAAACCAGCTTAGAATCAATCTCAAGGTTTCAAGAATTTTTCTTTTTATCAAGGTAGAAATTCGGTTTGTTGCATACATTTTTCTGAACGATTGCGTGTTTTTCTTGATGCCGTATTTTTCGGGATTCAAATTACAGTCGCTACGCGGTAGTAGCATGGCTGTTGAAATCATAAAATACGATAAATGTTTTCGTGTTTTTAAGATGAACCCAATCGTTTTGAGAAAATCGAAGATGTTTTCTGTTGGAGCTCCTACCATTAAGGTGATATTCACATTGATTTCCACATCGTGAGCATCTTTTATGATGCGGATTGATTCTTTAATATTCGCATTTTTATTCATAAAATCGAGCACTTTTTGGCTCCCGCTTTCGGCCCCAAAACTTAAATCGTAGCATCCGGCCTGCTTCATTTTCAGCAATAATTCTTTCGTAAGCCACTTTTCTAACCTTGCTTGCGAAAACCATTGTAGTTTGAGGTTTTGCTTAATAATAAGTTCGCAAATTTCATCCATTATTTTTCCTGAAGTAGCTAATATAGAGTCTCCTTTATGGAAGAAATTTGTGTTATAAGTTTTGGTTAAGTGCGATAATTCTGCAACTATATTTTGGGGAGATTTTTGACGCGCAGTTTTCCAAAACGGGCTTTCTTCGCAAAAAGCACATTTATTGTTGCAACCCCTTACAAACGAAGTAGAAAGATACACCCGGGAGCTTAATTTACGGTAGTCATCAATTATATCACCAAAATCGGGATATGGAAGCGTATTTACGTCGATTAGTTCACGGTTACCTCCATGCACAAGTTCATCGTTTTCAATCATACAGACCCCTTTGCAGAGCTTAAAATCGTTTACTAAATCGAGTAAAGTTTCTTCTCCTTCTCCAATTACAACAGCATCTACACCGTTTCTCAAAAATATTTCAGCATTATCGCGATGACATAATGCCCCTCCAAAAATTATCTTTACATCAGTTTGTTTTTTTATTGCCGAAACCAAAATCATAGCACTGTGTATCGATGCTGCGTTAACCGAAAAGCCAATTATATCGGCTTCTGATTTTAGTATTTGCTCAACCAGTGAGTTTATGTGTATTGCGGGAAGCACTATAGCATTAAACAAATCTTTATACAACCAATACTTTAAGCTTGAGTCTTCCCACAAGTATTTCTTTTCGGAATCAAAGAAGCTTTTTATGTTTAAGTCGATAACCGAAGCCGATTGCGAGTTTTGCGTAAGATATGCTTTAAGAGAACAAACACCCAATGGCATGGTAAACGATTTACAAATAGTTGACCCCGAAGGCGGATTTATTAGGAGTGTTCGCATTATTCACATTTGGTTGTAGACTCAATACTGCCTTTTTTGTCGGCAAAAACGTTCCATAATTTGTTCAGCCCTTTCGCTAAAAAAATATTCGTGCAAATTGCAAGTAAAAAGAAAATATATGCAAAAAACTGATATTGCTGAATGTCTTTATTGTATGTAAAAGAGCTATAAAATTGATTGATATGATCGTTTGTGAAAATGCCGGCACGCATATTTACAATTATAAAATCGACTATAGGGTAAAACAGGTTTAAAATGGCAATCATTAAAAATGAAATTGCTGTTGAAGCATATTTGTTGAAACTCTTTTTGAAAAGTTTCCTGAATACAAATTTGTTCAAATGTGTAATCGAAAAAAAGTATATGGCCGCCAGACAGATAATGGCAATCGGGTAATGAATAATTGGAATATGAATGGCTGTGGTATAAGTAATTTGACCCTGAGTATTGTCGAGCCATATAAACAGACTGCCTACAACGAAGCCTGAAATTAACAGTGCTGTATTTGTTGTTGTTTTTTTTACTATCGAAATCGATATGAGCAACAGCCAAATTAATATGAGAATAATTTCGATTTCAATCATTTTTCTACTTTTTTCTCCGGTAAAGTGTGTTCAACGGAGCAATATTAGCTCCCGAAAAGTATCCACAATACGAGCAGTTCATGCTTAGGCATGCATTGCGTTCTTCCATAATCGAATTATAGTGTTTTACCTTATCGCGCCAGTAGCATTTTTCGTTGTGATTGCCGCTTGCATACCAATTTATAACAAACTTATTTACTTTTAATAGTTTAGGGAATTGTTCTTTTGCCTGCTGTATTGCTTTTATAATTTGATGCCGTGTGTTGTTGTCAAAATACAAACTGTCCGATTCCGAAAAGGGTGTATACAGCGAAAATACTAACGAATCGATTTTGTTCTTTATGGCAAACTCGGCTACTTCGTTAATCATGGTGTAATTTTTACCGTTCAGGGTCATAAGTATTACCACCCGCTTGTCGTTGTAATAGTGTTGCGATATTTTTTCAAGAATCCGGCTGCTACGATACGTATTATTGTATTCATCGTTGCCGTCGATAGAGATAAATATTCTGTGATTGATATGTTCCGGAATTTTAATTTGTCCGTTCGAACAAATATCAATGTATGGGAATAATGTATTGGCTTTTTCAATAACATCTTGTCGCAATGCCGGTTCGCCGCCTACCAAACACAAACGTCGTATGCCCGATTTATAAAGGGCGATTAGTTTTTCTTCCCATTCTTCGATGCTTAATTCTATTTCGGGGATAAAATCGGGATTTTTAAAGTAGAAACAATGGCTACACCTAAGGTTACATTGGTTGGTTACATCAATTTCGGCAATATAGGCTTTGTTGCAAAATTTGTTTTTTAGCTCCAGGTAGCTTACGTGCAGCAGTCGCCCAAGGCTTATGCCATAGTTTTTGCTCCACAAATACACCGGATTTTTAAATTGTGCAAGCATAACGGTTAATTTAAAAATAATATATCGATGCTTACTATCAATCCGCCAACAAAGTAGGTGATGCGATAGAGCAATCGGTATAAAAGCCTTTTTGCACTATGGGTTTCGATGTTGCGACCAACAAAAAAATACAGTATCAGATGAATCTGGAATGCGAATGCGAATACCAGCATCTGAAACGTATCAACCAGACCCATCAACTTCAATGCAACCACATACATCGATGCACTTGCAAAAATGAGAAACGAAAACATTTTAGTGCTTGCAATGCCCCATTTCACGGTGCTGGTTTTTATTTTATTCGATTTGTCAACTTCGTAGTCAATAATTTCGTGATGCAGGTGCCCGCCCGTAATGAGCAAAGCAAAATATACCGATAGCAGCAGCGACTCAGCCGAAAGCGGCTGAAAAAACATATAGGCAAAGTTGAATTGAGCTATGGCAACCAATACATGAAGAATGCTGCCAACCACAGGCAAATGCTTGCCAAAGCCGGGTAGTGCATATAGAAACCACAATGCAAAAACAGCAAAATGTAAGAATAGCGATTCGGGGTTAAGTAAAAAACAAATTACAAACGATACGATATAGAACAGCAGACTTGTTATGGTGAAAAACGGTTTTTTGAAACCATGCAGGGCTTCGAGACGTTGGTTGTTTTTGTCGTCGTTCCAACCCAGTAACGAATTGGCCGAATATACCGAAAGCATCAGTAAATACGAAGCTGCCGAGACCCACATAAGCCCGGCCCAATCGATGTATGCTGTTTGTTGCAATGCAAAAACAGCCCCGACAATAATAAAACCGGTCATCAACAGGGCTTCGGCAAGTCGAAGGGCTTTAGCTATCTTCAAAATTTTCATTCAGCTGTAGTATTACCATTCTCAAAATTTGCACATTCAAAGATAATGTATTCGTCGGTTTCTTCAACAAGCTTGAGCAGTGCATTGTTGTGTAGCGAAATTTGTGATTCGTCGCGCCGGTCGAGAACCATGTTTCTATATATTATAATATGTGTTGTGCCTTGTTTCATTAACTCTTTCATACATTCCTCGTTCTGAATTTGATCGATACATTGTTGTGCTTCTATTCGGCTTTTCGGGAAGTAACCGTGAACACCATTCAACATGTTGCGATTAAAATAGGTTTGATGATTCATGTAAATCAGTTCACGGTTGTAGCAAAACATCCCGTGTTCTTCACCAAAAATACGATTCGAAGGTAAGCATAATAGCACCGCTTTTTCGTTGGTATTGGTTTTAATCGAATGTGTCAGTTGGGGCGATGGTGCAATATATGCAGCTTCGAATCCTGAGCTTAACTCCAGACCATGGTGCAGTTTTATTTCTGTTTTTATTCTATTATAATCGGAAAGCGGGAAAGGATACGGCATGTTTTCGGCAATATGAATAATTGCAATTAAAACGATGAGTAAGAGTTGTTGTTTTTTTCTTATTGTTTTCAATACTTCGCTCAAGCCTACAATTGCAATTACCGACATAGCCATCACCGAAATAAAGTAAGCCCGATAAGGAAGTCTGATAATTTCAAAAAACGTTATCTGAGAACTCAATATTTTGTATGGATAACTTGAAAATATAAAACCCAATGCAGCCACAACAATCCATGGCATTAGTTTTTTGTAATATTTTATCGAAAAGAATATGCCCATGCTCATAAACAGAGTTCCTACAAAAGCCGATTTTCGCATTTCGAAAAACGAAAACATTACATCAACTTCTTTAAATTCTGATGCGTAAATACTATTGTTAGGCATTACCCTGAAAAAGTCGCTTAACGTTAAATAGGCATTCGAAATTATACTGTTCCAGCTTCCAAATTCGGGTATGTAGGCTTGAGTATGCGTTTTTGCCAGCCAATACAAAATAACAAAGGGTATTAGTGTCACTACATAAATACCAAAGTTTATTGCTGTTTCAATAAGTTTTTTTCTATTTATTTTTTGAAATAAGTTGGTGGCATAAATAAAGAATACTGTAAAAACCAAAGTGCCGTAAACAAACACATATATCGAGAAATATATTTGTAATGCCGATATTACCGAAGCCAGATACAGCAAGTGTATTTTGCCCTGCTCTTTGTATCGCAACAATAAAACTACCGAAATAGCTGTGAAAAAATAGAAGAACACATGGGCATCGTCAATATTTACAAAAGCAAAGTTTGTAAATGCAAATATAATTCCTCCTAATACTGAAATGAAGAATTTTTTAGTGTAATGATGGGTCAAAGCAAATACACCCAAACTGTTTAAGCTAAAAATAGTTACAACATAAAAGTACCAGCTAAAAACATCGTTGCAGCCTAATAGTTTAAAAAAATTGAACACAAACAACAGGCCTATGGCACTTTCGCCCCACTGCAGCATATTTGTTTCGGGGAAAAGCGACGATGTGAGTAACTCGCCCCAAAACACTGAGTGTACATAATTTCCGAAAAAATTTGCCGAAGCTATGGTAAGCAGTGCATCGCAGGTACCTCCAATAGTTTTGTTAATAGCGAAAGGTAGAAATAACAATAAGAAAGCCGAAGCAAAAATCAAGAATGCCAATAATGCAGGTCGCAATATTTTTGTTTTGGCTTTCACGGTTTAGCAACTTGTTATTATTATAAGAATGAACCATAGTAACCCAAACAACGCTATCTGAAAAATGGGTTTTTTCGATTTCGATATTAACTCTCTAAGGCTTACGCTTTGTGTTATTTTTTTTGCCAAATATCTTCGGCTTTCGTTTTTAAGGGCAAGTACAAACAATACTCCTACAAGTATCAAAAAGCATATAATTATCAATATGTAATTATTCATTGCTTTTTCGAATGGCAGGTTCGAACAGAAAACATACGATATTTTTTTAACCCGATTGTTAGCCGTTCTATAGGGAATTTCTATCACGATTTTATTATCGGTTTTGCTTATGTTTTTTGTGTTAATACGAAATTCTTCTCCATTTACAATGTACTCCAGATGATGTATGTTCAACGAATCGGTTTTCAATTCAACACACATTTTACGAGCATAAATATTTCTTGTTTTCCATAGCCCGTTACCATGTTGGTGTATTTTGATTTGTTTATTGAATGGTGTGATAAAAACTAGTTCGCCGGTAGAGTTGTTTTTTACATGAATTTCCATATCTTCATAAACCCCCACTCGTGATAAATATAATGAGGTAAAGGCTATGAACATAGCTAAGACACAGGCATACACCCATAATATTTTACTATTAAATTTCAAAAAATCCATTATTTCTTTTACACCTATATGTGTTGTTATTTTAAAAATAGTTTAACAAAAAACCGAAATATTTTCATGTGCCAATAGCCTCTGACATTGCTGTAATTATTTATTGCCCAAAGGTATAGGTATGTGGTGCTTTTTAAACTCTTTGTGCTTAATAGTGTTCTAATAAAGCGTTTCAGCGTGTTTTTCTGATTATAATAGTAAGTGTTGGTTTTTATAAAAAACTCGTTGAGTTCTTCGGGGCTGAAATTGTTGGGTGTAAATACCGAATTTGTAAAATTGTATTGTTCCCAGTCGGTAGGGTAGTTGTTTTTTATTATTCTGTTTTCGTCTTGCAGCTTAAAAAATATTTGGCTACCCGGAATGGGAGTTAATAAGAATATTACATACCAGTCTATACCCGACTTTTCAATTCTTTCCATTCTTCGGTACATTTCATCAATGCTTTGGTCGGTATCGAATCCGAAAATAAGAAAGCCCATAACACTAATTTTGTAGCTGTGAATTATTTTCAGGCAGTCTTTTAAGCTTAGGTCGCCGAGAACTCGCTTATTTATGGGTTTTTTTATTGAGACTAAGGTGTCGATTTGGTCGGTTTCTATTCCTATGTAAAGAATAACACATCCGCTTTTTTGAAACATTTCGAGCAAATCGGGATGTTTAACGATATCGAGAGTGCAGAATGCCGCCCATTTTTTTTCGAATTTAATCAGTGCTTCAAGAATGATTTTTATTCGTTCTTTATCGCCAAAGTTCCCGATAAAGTTGTCGTCGGTAAAAAAAACAACCTTTTTATCGATGCATTCTAAATCTTTAACAATGTCGTCTATGGGTCTGGTATGCCTTCTGTTACGATACAGAGCATGAATAGAACAATAATCGCATGAGCCTGTGCAGCCGCGGCTTGTTTCAATACTTGCAGCACCATACGCGTATTTCTCGAAAATGCTTCTTTTGGGGGCAACAATATGTCTGTTTCTATAATCAAGATTTTCGTAAATCTTTTTTAGAGAATTGTTTTCGAAATCGTTAAGCAAGGTATTCCATACCCCTTCGGCATCGCCCACCACAACGCTTGTAAAGTAATTTGTGGCTTCATTGGGAATGTACGAAACATGAATTCCACCAATTATTGTGGGTATCCCATTTTTATTGTACTGTTCTGCAATATTATAAGCGCGGTTAATAGCAGATGTTGATGAGGTAAGTGCAACCAAATCGCATTCACGATAGGTGAAGGGTTCAAAATTCTCATCGATAAATTCAATTTCGTAAGTGTTGGGTGTAAGTGCTGCTAAAACGCCCAAAACCAGAGGTTCATTAAATGTAAAGCTTGCAAAACCCGATTTTGGATTAATCAGTAATATCTTTTTCATCACTCTTATTTGTTCTGTTAACTTCCCAGTTCATTTGTACCGGCTTTAGCGGAAGATTATAGTTTTTTGATAATGCCGCAAAACCGCTGTCCGCTTCAATATTCACGGGTTCTATTTTCAGATTCAGGGTGTTGGCATCGAAACAGATTACTGTGCCGTCGTTGCGATATAATCCAAATCCAACTGAGATAATGCTATGGTTGAAAAAGTGCTTCTCGATATGCATCTTCACGTGATACCTTCCGCTTTCGGTGTATTTATCGGGAATCAGGGTCGAATTGCCAAGGTGGTTTCCCAAAAACATGTGATGCATATTCGATACAATAAAACCTATGTCGTAAAAATCGTTGTTCGAGTATTTGTCGTATTCAATATTGATGCTGAAATTGTGTTCGGTGCTTATCGTATTGCTTCCGGGCAGGCTTTCGTTCAAGATGTACATCTTTCGTATTCTCACGAAATCATCGCCGGGAGCCGATTCAGCGTCGGGCCATTCGCGCAGTAATTGATTGATGAACACATAATCGCTTAGCGATTCGGCTTGGCTATTGCCATTAACGGGTAGGCTTGTTTGTGTTGATTCGGCAATCGATTTTTCGAAATATTTCACCACCAGGCTACTATCGGCAAAGTCGGTAAGTTGACCTTTGTCGAGAACCATAACCTTGGAACACAACATCGAAATGTCGTTGATGTTGTGGCTTACTATCAGAATCGTTTTGTTGGAACGGGCCAACTGAATAATTTTCTCGTAGCATTTTATTTGAAACGCATAATCGCCTACCGAAAGGGCTTCGTCGAACAGCATAATGTCGGCGTCGATATTAGCCGCCACCGCAAAGGCCAGACGCACATACATGCCGCTTGAATAATGTTTTACCGGTGTTTCGATAAATTTGTGTATCCCTGCAAAATCTACAATAGCATCAAATTTATGATCGATAGTTTTTCGAGGTATTCCTTGCATTATACCACTTAAATACACATTTTCGCGCCCCGACAGTTCGGGGTGAAAACCGGTGCCAATTTCGAGTACCGATGCCACTGAACCATTTATGCGTACGGTGCCACTACTGGGCTCGGTAACCTGACTCAGTATTTTTAGCAAGGTACTTTTCCCGGCACCGTTTTTTCCTATTATGCCAATCGTTTCTCCTTTTTGTATCGAGAAACTGATGTTCGAAAGGGCATAAAACTCCCTTGTGGGCGATTGTAATTTCCCCTCGGTTTTTCTTATTAATTGTTTCAGGCGTTCACCAATGCTTATTGCTGATTGCTGTTCGCTCAACGAGTATTTTTTATACAGATTTTCAACTTCAATGGCAATATTGGTATCTGACTTTTGCATCAACTTAGCTCGCTGTTATTAATTCTCCAAAATAATCAAATATTACAATATGAAATAAGTTTTAGGCGAGTTTTAGTTTTATTTTCTCGAAACAACGGTTTATAATGCGCAGTAGCCAAACCTTGTTCACCTCAGAACGATGGTTGCACATGTAGAAATTGGCATATAGGGCGGCACTCAGGCTCCTTGTTCCAAATATGGAGTGTATAAATCGGGCAGCAAGAAATGCAGGGCGACTGATTTGCTTGCGGATATCGGCAATGGTTTTATCGATATCTTCAATTGTATTGTTTTTGCAATGAATGGTGTAAAAGTTATATCTGTCCCAGTCGTTTGGAAAATTTGTGTACCGTAAATTACCGGCTTCGCGGTGTCTGTCGAAGAGTGCTGAGCCCGGCAACGGAGTGAGCAGTGTGATGAGAAACGAGTCGATATCCGAATTCAACATATATTTTTTTCGTTTTTCGAGGCTTAGTGTTGTATCGTTTTCGAGGCCGAACATAAAAACCCCACAAAGAGCGATGCGTTGTTTGTGGATATTTTTCACAATTGTTTTGTATTGTGCGCAATGCTTGGCATTTTGCACCTTATTCATGGCCATCAACGATTCTTTCTCTTCCGATTCAAAACCTATGATAAGCAGGCGACAACCGCTTTTTCGGGCATAATATAAAAACTCCTCATCCATTCCCGCATTTACCGATACCATGCCTATCCAATGTTTGTTCGTTTTAGCCTCTATCAACTTTTTGAACAACTCTATGACATGCTCACGGTTCCACGGTGTAAAACCATACATATTTTCGTCGCTAAAAAAAATAGTTTTTTGCTCTATGTTTTTTATTTCTTCAACCAGTAAATCAACAGGCCTGAAATGGTGTCGGCTTTTGTGTAATTTAACAATGCAGCAAAAGTCGCAAGCCAGCGGGCAGCCTCTCGACATTTGCACCGATGCGGTTTTGTATTGGTGACGATAGTATTTTCGCTGTAGTGTGTAGTCTAATGCTGAACTACCGTAGTACAGTTTTTTCAATTGGTGGTTTTCGAAATCATCGAGCAAGTCGGTCCATATACTTTCTGCCTCACCCACCACTACACAGTCGGCATATTTAACCGATTCATCGGGAAACAAACTGGCATGTATGCCTCCCAACACTGTGGTAATACCCCGTTGTTTTAGAATGCCCAAAATGTTGTAGGCAGCGTTAACAGTAAGTATTCGAGCAGTTACTGCAGCCAAATCGGCATCAATATCGTCCAAACTATCAATTCGTAAGTCAACTATGCTTATATCCCACTTTTCAACAGGTGTTAGCGAAGCCATAATCCCCAATTCAATGGGTTCGTAAAAGTTTTTTACATGCAGTTCATAATCGGGATTAATTAACACCAGTTTTTTCTTCATGCCTTGTTGCCGTGCTATTTTTTCTTGTTAAGTTTTTGTTTTGGAGGTTTATAAAAAGCATCTATTTTTTGTTTGCTGAAAAGCTTTTCCATCATATCAATACGCTGTTGGGTAACTTCGGGAGCTACTTTAGGGCTTAGTTTGGCAGCAGGCAGATAGTCAAATTCATAGTAATACGTTATGCGTGCATTGTCGAATTTAATTTTTTTAGCAAACTTGATGGTTTGCATAAAGTCTTCGTCGGTTTCGGTAGGGAAACCTGCAAAAAATAACGCATCCATGCGTAATGCAGGGTTGGCTTTTCGGAACATTTGCAATGTTTCGGCCACTTCGGCTGCTTTATAATGGCGGTTCATTAGCCGAATTATCTTGTCGCTGCCACTTTCCATGGCAATGGTAATATCCCAAATTTTCTTCGATTTGATATAGGGTAATAAAAAATCTCTGTTTTTTACAAGCCAGGCCGGGTTCATACCATGAAGCGACCATTTCACATTGTGTTTTTCATCGATTGCCGACAATTTTTCGATAAGCTCGTTCAACGAAGTCTTCAGGTCGATGCCGTAGGAGCTGATGTCGTCGGCAAGAAAATGAAATATTCTGTAGCCCTTCTCCAATAGTCCGGTATATTCCAACATCAGTTTTTCGGGCGATTTGCTCCTGACTTTACCAACAGCACGCCTGATATTGCAATATGAACAGTTGTTGGCACACCCGGTGCCGGTTATAATGAAACACTTATCGGAATAGTTGTATCCGGCATTTGCAACAATAAGTGCTTTGTAGTCTCTTAGCCGGCGCATGCGGCGGTAGAATGATTCTGTAAGGCCGAAGTGACGCAACAATTCGCCACACGAGTAGTAGTCGTGCTTGGTGTAGAAAATGGTTTCGTCCATTTCGGCAAAGTTGTAACTATGTGCTTCGGGTGTTTCATCGAACTTAATCCTGAAATCGGGAAAGAATTTGTCAATCTCTGCAATGTTTTTTGTGGCAATTGCCGGACCATCGTATATTTCTCGAAGTTCATCGAGATTGGCTCCGGGCATACATCCGGCTACTATCAACCGGGCTTTGTGCTGTTCTAATTCCTGAATTGTTTTTTTTGAATTTACCACATCCTGAGGCGATACAGAGCAAGTAACATATACTATGTAGTCAACATTATCGATGGTGTCGGATACATGCACATTGTTTATTGAGAAGTAGTTTCTGATTTTTGATGCATCGAGGCTTCGCAAGGGGCATTGCGAAGGTGGGTCAATCACAAAAACACGTTTGTTGTTGTTCATTTTTGTTTTTAAAGCAAAGTACTAATTAATTGCAAATTTACTTTTTAAAAATGAAACTACGGAATGGAGTTGAATTGATCTTTGTGTTTGTAACAAATAATTATTCCGAATGCCTGACAAAAACTCCTGATGTGCTTTTAGTAGGGCCCCGTTCATCTCATCTGCAGCATCAGTGTGGGTTTCGTTACATGAATCTATAATTTTCGTTGCATAGTATTCAACTATATTTGCCCTCTCTTTTTTGTAATAGCCATATTTTTTGCTTAAATCATTGTTCACCTGATAATAATAGTTTGAAAAAGAGATTGTTCCTTTACCGCATCCTATGGCATAATCAAATTTGTAACAGGTAAAATCAATCAACATTTGCTTATGACTATTAGAACACAAAGCAATCTTGATGTCTTCAATTGTTTTGTCGTTATATTTTATGAGAGGTGTTACATAGGGTTTGTCGTAACATAGAAGTTTTTCTTTTTCCAACTCCCTAAAAATCTTAGTACCGGGATATGCTGAAACTTCTCTTGATATGTTCCCGTAAATATGTAATTCATCAATGTCTTTTAAGAATTTTATGTTTTCTATTAATTTTTCTTTGTTTGAATATGGATTAAACATGATAAAACCAATATGTAAACCAATATTACACTCGCTCAGTATTCTATAGGCCTCTATTCCGTCATTAACGCTTGATGATTTATTGTAAAACGCCAGATCTTCTTCAGAACCTGACTCAAAACCACAATATACCATTGTTAAGCCTGCCCTCTTCAGTTTTTTCCAAAACTCAATACCGGCTTTAACAATGGCTTTAGCCTGACAAGCCAGTTTAATTTCGACAGTAATATTATTTGTCAAAATATAATCAGCAATCTTATTAGCTCTTTCGAGGGTAATGTTGTTTAAGCCCAGAAAGTCGCTGTCGGGGAAATATATCGATATTTCTTTGTTTTCGCTTTTTTGAATTATTTGAGAAATATCGTTGAATACCTTTTCGGCACTTTGAAATCTATATTTGCTGTTTCCGCTTAGTTTCATAAAATTCGGGGTACAGCAAAAAGAGCAATTTGAAACACATCCTCTCGAAGAGACCAGACAAATCTCATTAGTAAAAGCTAGTTGCGGTATCCCTAAATTGGGTAATGCGTCGAGGTTGGGAAAAAAGCTTGCTTTGTTTTCGATAATTTCTCCTTTTTGTCTGTATGTCAATCCCTCAATCGTTGCAAAATCTGTGTTTTTCAATTGCAAAAGAGTCAATAATAGTGTTGGGAACGAAACCTCTGCTTCCCCTTTAATAATATAGTCAACTTCTGCAATGTCGGTTAAAATATCAACCGCTGTAAGTGAAGCATGCACGCCTCCAAGAATAATTGTAGTTTGTGGTAATTTCGATTTTATTTTTTTTATCAAACCGATTGTTCTTTCCATCGAGAATTGAAATGGCGAAAACCCGACTATCGCGGGTTTGGATTTTAAAATCTTGTCTAGAATTTTATCATCATTCAAATTATCGAAGTCACCATCCAATGCTTCAACGTCAATATCGTAATCTTTTTTTAAAATTTCTGTCAAGCATAAAATGCCTAAGTGCGGCAAAGGCATATAAAGCTTATTATTCTTCGAGAAGTATAAGGTACTCAGACTTATTAAGAAGACCTTACAGTTGTTGTGTCTTTTGGTATTCATTATTGGGCGTTAGATTGTTCAATTTGCGAACAATATGCCAAATATACGTATTTTATTCTACTTCTAACGCAAGAATGCTCCAATTTTATCAAGAATAGAAGTTCTTATCTTGCCCAAATAGCAATCGTACCATTCTTCGGAGCCCGACATGCATTTGGTGTTTTTTGTGTTGGGAACAAATGTGCCTTCGAATAGATTACCAAAACTTTTCTTCATCGAAAAACATTGAATTACATTGCCGAAATTATCCATTGTAAAGTATCGGTGTCCTGCTTCGCAAACAATGCCTTTTCCCGTTGTTTGTGGCCATGGAAAACTAACCTCGCTTTTTTTTAGATTTGCCAATCGGGCAATTATTTCTATTTGTTCGTCGGAATATTCATAAGGGTAATGTTTGCCCTCGAACTCGCCTCGATAGGGTATCGGCATTATTTTATCTACACCGTGTTTGTGTAAATATTCAAAGTCCTTTTCGATGCGGCCGAACAGTAGGGGATAGGTAACGTAATTCCCGATTATGTTATAGCCATGTTTTTTTAGGAAGTGGTATTTTTCAATGTATTTCGAGAAATCAGCATCCACTTTTTCTCTTTCGAGTACATGAAAAGAGGCGCTAAGAAGCATTACCCTGTCGGGAGGCACATAGTCGGGAAATTTGTAAACATTGTCGGAGCACAAATTTGTAGAAATCTGAATATGATGTTTTTTTGTAAGCTCGTGCATTAAGGGTAAGAATTCGGGCATTAAGAATGGTTCTCCACCCAGAAAAAATATCAGCCAACTTTTACCGGTTTTATCAAAGCTTTCGGCAATATGCGCAGGACTGTATGTTTTTGTAATAAAATTGTCGGATATTTCTTTTGCATTGTAACAGTATATACAATTGAAGTTGCAGTGGCTCGAAATAGTCCACAGCATTTTATATTTGTATTTCTTCGAAACATTAATGTAAAAATCTCTGCTTTGCATTCTTCAGGCTCTTTAGCTGTTTCCTCCAATCTTTCTTCAATAATATACAGGCGCAATGACCTGTGCTGTAAAAACTAAACAAACAAAAATAGCAAAAAATATGGCACGTATTCATTATTATATTTTAATGTCTGCTCGCTTAGCATTGGCGCGGGCCTTGTGCTTCTAACAGTAATTTTGTGGAAATTAAACGCAATGAACTGATATTAAAATTACAAAATTTTCAAAAAAAATATTCTTACTTTTACCCAATGAACGCAACCAATAATAGGCAAGCCGCTAAAACATTTCGCCCTGTAAACAATAGTGTGTTACTGCTTGTTCTGCTTGTTATCACTACCCTGGTATATTCTGGGGTAAGGGGTTACGATTTTGTGAACTGGGACGATGACGACAACATTCGGTCGAACCCGCGTTACACCGAAATGACGCAAGAAAACATTGCACATCATTTTTATCACGACAGATACAAGGCATTGGCAATATGGTCGTATATGGCCGAATACCAGTTGTTTGGCCGAAGTGCAAAGGCGCATCATACCACTAATTTGTGTTTGCACCTGCTCAACGTATTGTTGGTTTATGTACTCATGGTAATGATGTTGCCCCAAAAGCGACGTGTGGCATTGATTGTGGCATCTTTTTTTGCCCTGCATCCGGTTTTTGTTGAGGCAGTTGCGTGGATTACAGGGCGAAAAGACCTGCTGTTTGTTTGTTTTGCCCTTATTGCCATGATGTCTTATAAGAAATATCTTCAATCGCCGGCAACTGTTGGCAAATGGCTTTGGTTTGCATTAACTTGCGCTGCGGTGTATATTTCGAGTCTGGCAAAAATTCAGGCTTTTGCAATTCCTGTTGTGTTGTTCCTTTTCGACTGGTTTACACGTCGCAAGGCAGGCTTTATTTCCATTCTCGAAAAACTTGCAATGATATTTCTGATATTTGGCATGTGGCTCATTGTTGCGATATTGATTGCGGCTATTTTACTCTATTCTCAAAAGCAATATCTAAAGCAAATAGTGACATCAAAACCGTTTCCGATACTTATTCTGGTGCTGTTTTGGGCAGCTGTTCACACGGCGGTTGCCCTTCCTGGTGTTTTCAGTGTTTTTGCAAATGTGCAAAGTGTTAAGATACTGGTTGCTGCCACTGCTGTGTTGTGTTCATTAATACTTGTTTTGGTTATTGTAAATAGTAAAACAAGAATGAGATTGCAAACGGTTTCTTTAACAACACGCATGGTTTCTTTTGTTGTAGTTATTGCTTTTAGCTTATGGGTTATTATAGAAAACAACTATGCTAATTTGTCGGGTCATTTGGCATACAACTTAAATCCTGAAAGATTTTGGTTACTGTTCAAGGGGCTTTGGTCGGTTGATTCAGGCCATGAAACATTCTTTTCTATAGGCGAAAGATTTCTGTTGCTGGGTTCGGCTGCAATGTTTTACTTGCAGCGCTATTTTCTTATTAAAGGGGTGGACCCTATGATTCCCTATCCAACACGCGATGCTGCCGGTAATTTGCCTGCCTATATGCTTAGCGATTTAATTGTTGTTCTTGTACTTGTTGCAATAGCTGCTTTTATTTTGTTTCGCTATTATCGCACTAATCGTTTGGTGTGGTTTGGAGTTATGTTTTTCATTATCAATATATCTCTGGTGTTGCACATTATCCCTATCGAAGGGCGCATTCTGGCAGGCGATCGCTATACCTATCTGGCCTATATAGGCTTGTTTCTCTTGGTAGGTCTGGCTGCTGATTATTTTATCGAAAAAAATAGAAAAGCCATTGTGCTTGGCGTTCTTGGGCTTTGTATTCTTGCTATGGGATTTACAAGCTATCGCGATAAAGAAATCTGGAGAAACTCGATAAGTCTTTGGCAACATGCATTATCGGCCAATCCAACAAATCATTATGCCATGTACAGTTTGGGGCTGGCATATTTTGCCGAAAAATCAGACCCGGCTTCAGCCCGGCAATTGCTCGACAGGGCTATTGAACAGAAGAAAGACTTTATGTATTACAATAATCGCGGCAGGGTGCGTTATGCTATGGGCGATTTACGGGGCGCGCTGGGCGATTTTGATAATGCGCTGGCTATCGACACCAATTCATATGCTGCTTATAACAACAGGGGCGCAACACGATTGCAATTTTGCGATTTCAAGGGCGCACTGCTCGACTATCAAAAAGCATTGGCGATATTGCCCAACTATACCGATGCCTTAACCAATAAGGCTAAGGTACTAAACCTGATGTATTTCGACAGCATCGTAATGCAGCAAGCACAAGTTCACGATAGCGATATAGCCAATCTGATAAGTCATGTGTTGGAAGTGTCAGAAAAAATGCTGGCTACTCAGCAGCAAGACCGTGCTATCGATTATTTGAATAGAGGTATTGCCTTGGTGCCCAACAATGCTGAGATGTACGAAAAACTTGCAGTGATATACCATTTGAATATGGACTATGCCACTGCTCTTCAAATTTACAGTACGGGTCTCGATGCCATTCACGATAATGCTGCTTTGTTGCTTGGCAGGGGCATATTGTTTGTACAAACCGGCGACACCATTGCAGCCTGCCGCGATTTAAGCATTTCGGCTGCGCAGGGCGACTCCGATGCCCAACAATTACTGCTACAGTTTTGCAAATAGACTTGCTATACGCTTAGTATCTTATTTTCGATTCTTCTTCGCGAGTGCGTGTCTGAGATATAATATTTTCGAAAGCAGCATAAGTGGCACAAGCCGTAAACGGAATGGTGAATATCAGTCCCAAACCGCAAAACAGCGCTCCTGCAACATTAATCATACCCATTACTAACGCAAATCCGAAAACAGGCCAGAAATTTTTAGTGACGATTCTCCTGCTCCATTCCATTGCGTCCCAAAATCCATAGTTCATGAATATAATGAAAAATCCGGTGAAGGAATACGAAATAGCCAAATAGATTCCCGGTATGATGAGCAACAACACACCGATGAGAATGAGAACTCCCGATACCAGTTGGGCCAGGATTAATTCGCCGGCAAATTTGAATCCGGCAAAAAAACGGTTAAAATCGGGTGTTTGATTCCGTACAATGTCGTTGGCAACAATATAAATACCGGCTACGAACACAGTTTGCAAAAGACTGCCTGCAAGGCTACCTACGTAGGGGATTATACTCAGAACAATAATAATGCCGCCCACCAAAGCTCCAAATCCTATAAAAGAACCCATGTTTTTCTTAAAAATATCCATGCCCGAATTAAAATAATCGCCAAAGCGAAAATCGTAGCCGCTTGCAATAAGGCCGTTCAGCAATTCATCGTTTTTGTTTTTCATGATTCAGAAGATGTTTTATGGTTATATACAGCACTGTAGCCCGACAATAAATGTGTGACCCGAGACGAAGGCGATGGAATAAGGTCGCAACCGATGATATCAGACCATTCTTTATCTATTTTATTAATTATAGATTCGTTCATAGATACTATGTTAGGCCAATCGCGGTTAAAATTATCATTTGTTTTCGATTTTATCTGTGCATTCACATACAGACAATTGTTTTGTATCAGGCAGTCGTAGCCGGGGTCGATACTGTTTAGAACATACCAGGCTTGCAGATAGGGCGATAGCTTTTCAACACCCGAATTCACAACAGCTATCAGCTTGGCATTGGGTTGTAACTGGTGTATTGTAGCAGCAATGTCGCCGAAAGACGGGGCTTCGTGTGGTGTAATGGCAGCAACTACAATATTGCCAAACACACAGCAATCGTATCCGGCTATTTTATTGAAAAGAACTTCGTCGTTGTTATCGGTTGGGTTATTGCTTGTTTGTGTTGCGTCGATGAGTATTTTTCCGCTTTGTGCCATTTTATACGCAGCATGGTCGAGAACGTCGGCAGGCCCCATACTGATGTGTACATCGGTATGCATATCAATTTGCGAAATAATAGCTTGTAGGTAATACGGAAAATTAGAAAAATTGAATGATTCGGGTACACATACAATAACTTTGGCAAACATCATCTGCCCGTTACCCAACAAGGCATGCATTATTTTAAGGGCATGTCCGGGGTAATCGGTTGTCATTTTAATAAACACCAGATTGTGTGCTACGCCATACGAAGGCAGATATATGTCGGATATTTCGGGGTGCATCATTTTAAGTGCATGTACAAAGATTCTTTCGGTGGCCAGAGCCATGTATTCATCTTCCATGGGTGGCACCCCCACAATAGTTGATGGATATACTGCATTTTTACGATGGGTAATGCAAGTAACGTGAAACACCGGATATTCATCGGGTAGCGAATACACTCCGGTATGGTCGCCAAAAGGGCCTTCGGTTCTAAGTGCTTCGTCGGGGTCGATGTACCCTTCAATTACAATGTCGGCATCTTCGGGTACGCTGATTGCCTGGGTGAGGCATTTCACAAATCTCACTTTCTTACGGCGCAGAAAACCGGTCATTATAAACTCGTCGATGCCGTCGGGAAGGGGAGCTGTGGCTGCATAAGTATATAGCGGGTCACCGCCAAGAATAACAGCTACCGGCATTTTTTTTCTTAGCTTTTTGTAGGCTCGGTAATGAGCAGCACCGCCCTTATGCATATGCCAGTGCATTCCGGTGGTTTTCTCATCAAAAACCTGCATGCGATACATGCCTGCATTGCGCACACCCGTCTCGGGATGCTGTGTGAGAACAATGGGTAGAGTAATAAAACGCCCGCCATCGTGAGGCCAGCATTGCATTATAGGTAATTTCGACAAATCGGGATTATCGAACACAACCTGCTGACATGCTGCTTTGCCCTTTGAGGATGTAGGGAAATACCCTGCTTTTCTGATGATTTGAGGAAGAAGTTTCAACTTCTTATTGTTTCGCATCTGCTTGCCCATCAATAACTTTGCCAACGACATCAATTCATTGGGGACGGTGTCGTAGTGTTGGCTGCGCAATACCGATTTCATTCGTTTCTCCGACCCAAATGCATTTATCAGCAAGGCGAAATCGGTTCCGTTGTTTTCGAATAAGAGTGCTTTTCCACCATGGGGCGATTTCATTACCCTATCGGCAACTTCGGTTATTTCGAGTATGGGCGATACAAGTGCATGTATTCTGATCAGCTCTTGCTGTTCTTCGAGTAATGCTATGAATTCCGATAGTGAGTTCAATGCCGCAAGTTAAAGGTCGAACTTAGCAACAAATCCATTCTGATGTTTACCTCTCGATTCAACAAACATATTTCCGAACATGGCATTCCCGCTAATTTCGCCACACACTACCAGCATGTGGTTGAGCGATACGTTGAACACTTTGGTAAGTCCTGTGGGTTTGTCGGCTGTTTTGGCCCAAAGCAGCTCTCCTGTGTCTGATATTTTCATCACCAGCATGCCGGGTGTGAAAGGAGCTTCGAGCGTTTTTACTTCTGTGTTATTTGGCAGGATAATATGATCGTAGAAGAACCCACCCGCATAACAATTGCCCTGTTTGTCGGCAACTATGCTAAGTGCCCGACTCGAATTTTGGCCTTTTGTGCTTATATGCCAATATGGATGTTCGCCTTTAAAACATATTACAAACCAGTTTTCGAGTAAACTGCCTTTGTTGTTTGTAACGGCATCAATTACGGTGGTGTCGCCAAAAATAGAAAAAGCGCCAATGCGTTCGGGGATATAGGCTCCGGTGTAGTATCCACAAAGGTAAACCTGGTCGTTGTGAAAGGCCATGTCGGTTACTTCTGCTTCGGTAATGGCACGGTGTATTCTTAAGAAACGCCCTTCGCTATCGAAATTGGCTACGTACACAAATCGGTGCGATGCAATCATTGGGTTGTCGTTCTTCAAATCAGTAACATCGAAACAATGGCCCGCAAAGTCGGCAATGCCCGAGAGCTCTCCGGTAATGGCAAAGTCGCCGTACTGGTTGGCTGCAATAGCAGAAATGGTAATCCCTGTAACAAAGGTGTCGCCACCCGAAACCTGCTTCATCCAGTGGAGTTTGCCATCCTGACTAATTTTGGCGATGAAGTTGTTCTTTTCGTGGGTTTTATTCAAGGTTTTGCCATCGAGGTTTATTTCGTTTCTAAAGGCACCGGTAATGTAAATATCGTTTTTTACCCCGCCCAGCGTCATATCGGCGGCAAACACATCGGCACTACCTGTTAGTTCTTTAAGCCAAATAACCTCTCCGTTTTCGGTATTTACGCTGGCAAGTACTGCCATGTAATGTTCGCCCGAGTATGCAATTGGATGTCCTGCAAAATTGCTGCTTTTTGAACTTTGAGCAAAAATGCTAAGAACATTACCGGTAATTTCGATATTTTTAATTTTCATATCTGCCCTGTGCATCCATACAATTTCGTTGTTAATGTCGAGTCGGGCAATAAACCCGCCCCAACGATCTTTGTAGCGGTATGACCCCATAATCAGATTTTTATTGAATTCCCCTGCCAGATAAGTGTTACCATCGGTATCGGTGCAAATGCAATTCACGCTGCTTGAATAAGGACTCCCAAAAATTTTGTGATAATCAGATGTATATTGAGCAACTACCGAGGTAGAAACAATTATCAGCAATCCCCAAAAGAATAATTTATACTTCATAACTCAATCAATTTTTTACATTGCAAAAGTGCTAAAAAAAACAATAAACGAAAACATACTTAACAATTATAATACAACAAAATCGGCATTTTATCAAGCTTCGTGCCGATTTTGAGTTTGCAATGGTGTACGTAAGATTAAGAATAATTAAAATTCTAACAAAATGTCAGGGTACACACCAAATCAATATCTGTAGTGAGAGCTTAATATCCTCCGGTAATATCCCAGACAAATGCCCTGATTCCTACTTCGGTGTTGATGTGATCGAGGTTTTTAATTTTTTGAAGTAAAACATCAACCATCTCTTCTTCTACAATGCATAGAATAGCGGAATTTATTTCGGGCCATGTGTGTGTGCCATAGTGAGGATTCCCCGTAGTGCTTCCCCTGCCTTGCATATTCGACCATTGAGAATATCCCCTTATTTCGAGGGCATCTATCATATATTCCACTTTTTCGGTCAATGCCATATTATACACAATGAATACTGCTTTCATAGAGTTGTAGCTTTACTTATTTAACATCGTTTTCGGGCATCATAAAACTGTATTTTAGGCGATGGCGGGTCTTCATGCGTAAACGTTCTCCTTTGCGCGAAAACACAGCATACAATACAGGAACAATAATCATGGTTATCAGTGTAGAGAAAATCAAACCTCCAATAACCGAAATACCCATGGGGCTCCATATTTCGGAACCTTCGCCTGTGCTCAAGGCCATTGGCAATAAACCGAGAATTGTGGTCATGGCTGTCATAAGCACAGGTCGCAATCTCGATTTACCCGAAAGGGCAATGGCTTCATTAAGCTCGTATTCTCTGTCGCGCATCAAATTGATATAATCAACCAGTACAATGGCATTTTTTACTACAATACCTATAAGCAGTACGGCACCTAATGCAGCTATTACGCTAAGGTTGGTTCCGGTTATGAACAGTGCAAAAATAACCCCCGAGAAAGAGAATGGTATGGCAAACATGATAATGAAAGGCATTTTGAACGACTCGAATTGCGATGCCATCACAATAAAAACAAGCAGCAACGAAATTAGCATGAGCAAGCCCAAATCGGCAAAAGCATCTTGTTGTTCTTCGTAAGCACCACCAACGTCGATGAGTACATCGCCGGGTTTCTCAATTTTATCAACTTCGGCCTGTATTTGTTTGGCCAGTTCGCCCATTGGGATATTAAAAGGTTGTGCTGTAACCTTTACGATGCGTTCTTTGCGTCGGCGTTCAATGTTTGGTGGCGACCACTCTTCAACCACATGTCCCAGCTCCGAAAGTCGTACTTTCACACCCTGCTGGTTCATGATTGTGATATTCTCGATATCGCTGATAGAGCCCCTGAATTCTTCTTTTAATCGAACTACAACATCGTACTCGTCGCCGGTTTCACGGTATTTTGTTGCAGTGAAGCCCAATACGCGATTTCTTATGGCAAGCGAAACTGTAGCCGTATTCAAGCCATATTGCGCGAGTTTTTCGCGGTCGAGCACCACTTTTAGTTCCGGTTTCGACTTGTCGCGGCTAATGGTTATGTCGCGTGCTCCATCAAGCTTTTTAATGTTTTCGGCCAATTCCGATGCTATCCGGTTGGTAACCTCAAAGTCGTATCCGTAAATTTCAACTTCGATACCCTGATTGCCAAGTCCCCCCATGCCACCGGAAAAGCCCAGGCTGAAGTCGATAATTTCGGGGATGGTTTCAAGCTGTTTTCTAAAATCATCGCCTATCTCCCAACAGCTGCGATTTCGTTGGTCGATATCAACAAGCCTGAGTTGCAGGTTTAAAATATGCGAACCCGAGCTGCTCCAAATAGCCGATACACCTCCTGCATCGTTGCTACCTGCCGAGCTCGATATAAGCTGTACTTCGGGGTAACGTTCCTTTACCAGGTCTTCAATTTTTCGTGCCACCATTTTTGTTTCATCGACGCGTGCCCCGGTTTGCAACTCAATTTTTGCTGTAACCAGACTCTGATCTGATTCAGGTATAAACTCGGTTCCTATAAAAGGCATTAGGGTAAACGATAAAACAAATATAGCCAATGCACCAACCATAATAATAATTTTATGACGCAAGCTCCAGCGTATCACTTTTTCATACCCATTATCGATATAATCGAGGAAGCGTTTTATGGTATTGGTATATCCAAATTTGGGGAGTTTTTTTGCAGGGCGCAACCGTAGCATCAACGAACTGAGCATAGGTGTTAAGGTAATGGCTGCTATGGTAGAGGTGGTTACTACTATCGAAACAATCCAGCCCAACTGACGGAAGAGAACACCCGTCATACCGCTTACGAAAGTTAGCGGAAAGAATACGGCCAGCACCACCAGTGTTGTAACTATTACTGCCAGCCACACTTCGTTGGTGGCATATAGAGCCGCTTCGCGTGGTGTGGCTCCTCGTTCTATATGTTTTGTGATATTTTCGAGAACCACAATGGCATCGTCAACAACCATCCCAATAGCTATAGATAAGGAAGCCAGCGAAATAATATTGATAGAGCTCCCCGAAAGGCTTAAGTAGATAAATGCCACAATCAGCGAAATGGGAATTGTAAGTATCACAATAAATGTTGCACGCCAACGTCCTAAAAAGAACAACACCACCAACACCACAAAAATCAGGGCATAAAGCAGGGTTTCCGAAAGGTTGCTAACCGATTGTGAAATAAACTCTGAGGAGTCGAAGATGGGTTTAATCTCAACATCGGGGGGCAGTGTTTTTTTTATTTCTTCCAGTTCTTTTTTCACTTCACGGGCCACAGCTATGGTATTGCCTCCCGACTGTTTCATAACAAACATCCTGATACCCAGCTCTCCGTTGATTCGTTCTTCGAGCGACATATCTTTCACGGTGTCTTTCACGGTGGCAATGTCGTTTATGTAAATGGTTTGTCCGTTGAAACTGCCTATTACAATATCTTTGATTTGATCGCTCGATTGAAACTCTCCTTCTACTTTCAGCTGATAATCCATTTGACCCATTTCAACATTTCCGGCAGGGAGGTTAAAGTTTTCGGCCTGCAGTATGCCCCCAATCATTTCGACCGATAAATTATAGGCTTCTATTTTGCGAGGATCCACTTCAATATACACCGTTCGCCCGGGAGTTCCGGCCAAACCTACCGAACCAACACCCTCGATACGGTTCAGTCGGTTCACCAGCTTTTCGTCGAGTAATTTTTCGATGCCTGCATAACTTTCTTTTGCCGATATCGAATAGAAAATAATGGGCATCATGCTCGAGTTGAACTTGTATATAATGGGCGTTTGTGCTCCATCGGGAAGGTTGTCTTTTACAAACTCCAATGCATTCCTGATGTCGTTGGCCGCTTCGTCAAGATTGGTTTCCCACTCAAATTCCAGGGTTACAATCGACATATTGTCGCGCGAAATAGAATTGATTTGTTTCAAATTCTCAACCGAATTGCAGGCATCTTCGATGGGTTTCGAAATGTTGGTTTCAATATCTGATGCATTGGCTCCCGCATAGATGGTTACAACCGAAATGGCCGGAAATTCAACCTCCGGATATAAGTCAACCGGCAGTCGGCTTAGCGAATAAATGCCAAATATAATCACCGCTGCAAAAATCATCAGGGTGGTGATGGGCTTCTTTACGGCACTACTGTATATACTCATGATGCTGTCAATTAAAAAAATGATTATTACTCAACTACGCTCACTTTGTCGCCGTCGAGTAGTTTGTTCTGTCCGGCCACCACTATTTTATCGCCTTCTTTCAGGTTTTCCGAGAAAATTTCTATTCTGTCGTCGTAGCGTTTACCAAGCTCCACATTCACGCGTTGCACACTGCCGTTATTGTACAAGAACACATAACGGGTATTGGTGCCGTCTTGCAACAACACAGCCGAAATAGGAACCACCATGGCTTCTTCTTTGCCTACGTTCATATTAACACGTGCAAACATACCGGGACGAAGTTTCTCTTTGGAGTTAGGGATTTGAACCTCTACATTGAAAGTGCGGCTCATCGCATTTATAGTAGGATGTATCAAACTGATCTTTCCGGAAAATACCTCACCTGGATAGATATCGCAACTTAACTGAGTTTCCATGCCCGTCTTAATTAGAGGATAGTAGCGCTCCGAAACAGCAATTACTGCTTTAAGAGGATTGATTTGTTGAATAATTACAACGGCAGCTTTGCCCATTTGTGTGTTGGGAGCACCGCTGAACAATTCCCCGTTTTCGAAATATTTTGCTGTAACAATACCTCCGAATGGAGCGCGCAATACCACGTTGTCGCGCAAGAATTCAATATTGTTACGGGTTACTTCGAGCTGTGTTTTTATTTGATCGTATTGCTGCACCGCAATGCCCCCAACACGAACTAAAGTGTCGAGTCGCTGATAGTCTTTTTCGAGGCTAATCAACTGCAACTCGGCCTGATTTAAGGTCGTCCTGTCCATTTCTATCAAAACCTGACCGGCAGCTATTCTGTCGCCAATCTTTACATTAATCTTCGAAATACGTCCGGGTTGTGCCGGTGCCAGATATAGTTCTTCGTTCGGAAGTATGTTGGCCGTGTACTCCAAATCGCGCATAACTTCGGTTTTGTGCAACTCTAGTAGTTTCACTGTTTTTTCGGAGGACTTGTTTTCGTTCTCTTTGGGCTTTTCGTTGTCTTGTTTGGCTCCGCACGAATGCATCAATACCATTGCCGGTAGCAATAACCCAATTAAAAATAATCGTTGTGTTTTCATAAAAGGTCGAAATATTAAAATTTTGATAGTGTTACAAATTATTGAGTAATTTATCGAAATTAAGTTTTGCCTGAAGCAGGTTCATGATGGCCGAAACATAGTTGTTCTGTGCCTTCAGCAGGTTGTCGCTTGCTTGTGTTAGTTCAAGGCTTGACGCTACTCCGTGGGTGTACTTCAGTTCCGTTTTATCGTAAACTCTTTGTGCTACTTCGATGCTGCGTTTCTGTAGTTCATATTGTTCGTAGGCATTCAGCAAATCGTAGCGATATTGTTTTTCTTGCATCAGAAGTTGGTCTTCTACCATCAATCGGGTGTTGCGTGCTTTTTCGAATTCTATTTTTTTCTGTTGCACCTTGGCATTTCTCATACCACTCGAAAAAATGGGTATTTTCATACTTACTCCGGCAATGTGACGTGGATTCATGTCGAAATCGGTGGTAAGCAATTTCTCGTTGTAGCTATAAAAGCCAACAATAACGGGAGCATAATTCCATTTTTCGAGTTGCATCATTTTATTGCTGAGCTCTTCTTGAGTTACCAAAATTTTGTAACTGGGATTGTTGTCGAGAACGAATGAATCAACAAGCAATGCTCCAAAATTGATGTTGTTGATAATTGATTCGAGTTTTTCGGTAAGAATTATTTCGGTGTTCGCATCAACACCAAGTTGAAAACGAATCAGGTTGTAACTCATTTCTACGGCACGATTCATTTGGCTTTTTGCATTTGTTAGCATCATCACGGCAAGCTCTATCTGGTCAAGGTCGACCGGTTCGGCCAGGCCGGCAACAAGCATCACACGGGTTTGCTCCATTGTCTTATTCAGGTTTTCGATGCTGATGTCCATTATCTTGGTCGACTCTTCGGTAACCAAGGCCACATAGTATGCCATGGTTATTGCCTCGGTAATGTCTTTTTCGGTAATGTCGTATGCCATTTTCGAAAGACTGTGCGCAATTCTTGCGATTTTAAGCCCAACAAGATATTGCCCCGAAAAAATAAGCTGCGATAACTGAAGCTTGGCTGAGGAAGAATTGTCCATTTTTATCGTACTCGAACTGCTTCCCATCATCTGATAGAGCAAACTTAGTATTTCGCGGTCCCCGGCGTCCAGTATTGTGAAGTCGATGTTTGGAACACTACCGCCGCCACCAAAATTCAATTCAACTTCGTAATTAAAAAAATCGGTGTAGTCAACACTTCCCTCAACCTGGGGCAAGCCCTGGGCAATGTTTGCCCACACCTGCTTTTCGGAAATGGCAACATCGTAGGCTGAGTTTTTCAGTATTTTGTTGTGCTCAATGGCGTATTCACGGGCTTGTGAAAGGCTTAGACTCAGACTACTGCCCGATTGCGACATAACCGGAATGGCAATAATTACTGCCAAAAACATGCTCAATAATTGTTTTATACAGTTCATTGTATCGAATAATTTAAAACGGTTCAAAATAAAGTAATGTATAGTTAATGCGAAGCCTAAAATCGGTCAACATACAAAATTGCAGCCTGGAATACGACTTTTCACCGAACGGCTTATTTATGTATGCCTTACTAAGAATGGTTTTCGATGTTTGCATAATTTAGCTTTTTTAATCCTTCATCGGTGCAAATTCCACGCAGGTAGGGCATAAAAATAGTTCTTCCAATGTCTTCTTTGCTATAGGGCATTCCCTGGCTGTTCTCTTTCCCTACACAAAATTTCAGGGTTTGATGTAAAAAAATATTTGCCAAATTGATATTGATATCGCTGCGAAATGTTCCGTCGTCAACGCCTTTATTCAGTATCAGCTTCGAAATGGTATCGTCGTTCAGCACTCCCGAATCGTTCAATTCCTTGAATACCTTGTGGTGGTATTTCTCTAAATCTTCCATAAACAATGGATGTATCTTTTCGAGCACATTGTGGTGATATTGCGAAAATTTCACAATGGCATCTATTACGTTTTCTGATTTGGTGATAATGTCAATCATCAATTCTTGATGATATTTTACTCCTTCTTCTATGGCTTGTTTCAGTAAATCGTCTTTGTCGGAAAAAAGTTCATATAATGTACGTTTCGACATGCCCAAATGGTTGGCAATATAGTCCATAGTTACTGCTCTAATTCCCAGTCGGGAGAATAAGATGCCGGCTTCTTTCAATATTCTTAAACGGTTGTCGTCCATGTGTTCAAATTGAATTTGCAAAATTAGAAAACTATTTAGGTTTCAAAAGTTTTTACAGAGATTTAACCAATATTTAACACCTGATGTTCAATACAAGAAATATTATTATTTTGTAACATTGTTAAGTAAAAGAAAATCAATACATTACTTAAGTTATTTTCTAAAACTCACACAAACTCAACAATAGCTAAACAAAGTTTCGGATATTAGATATTGAAAGAGTTAAACTGTTTCAAAGTGATTTGCCAAGGCTGCCGGGCAAAATTGTTGTAACTACTTAATCCAGCTTGCAATAGTTTTAATCAGATGGTCGTGTTGCACCTTTGGAAGTGTCTTTATTCGCGACATGTGTGAGCCGCCTGGAGCAATTACTTTAAGTACATTGGGGTTGGGTCCGGGATCGGCGGCGGCCGCAGTCCATGGATCGTATTCGCCATAAATCAGTATCACACGTTTTGCCCTTTCCTGTAGAAACTTAGTTAAATCGCGTGCAATTTCGGGGTCGAATTCAATGTTTACTCCTTCGGGCATAAAAATCCGAAAGAAATATCCTTTTGTCGATTCTAAACTAATTAGTTTTTCGAAGGGTGTAGGGTCGTAGCCGTAATATCCAAGTTCGCGTGCTGCCTGATAAAAAAACGGATATAGCGACTCTATCCCTTCAATGGCAAAGTAATCGGGCGAGCACACATTTATCAGATAGCGAAACAAGGTGGCATCGTTGGCGTTGGTCTTTGGTATGCTTTCTGTATTGCATCCCCATTGCCAGAATGCGAACGAAAACTCCAACACACAGTATTCAAAAACTTCGGCTATGGGAATGCGATAAGTATAGTTGTTTTTCTTCGAAAATTTCTCGAGCATGGGTACCATTATATCTTTTCGCTTGAGCAACTCTTTTTGAAAATTTATTATCAGTTTTCTGTCTTTTGGAGTGGCTATGTTGGCCAAAAAAGATTCGTGTCGTCCGTCTTCAACAGCCATGGCTACCGGTGCCACATAAGCTACTGTAACATCCATATCTTTGGGGTAATACATATTATATAGAAGTGCAGTTTGCCCACCTTTACTTATGCCGGTACCTATCCATTTTCCCCTGTAAATATTCTTAAAAGCTTCGTAAATATAGTGGTGGTCGCGGGCCGCATTTTCGGTAGTAAGATATTGCCAGTCGATATTTTCGGGAACCGACTGATCGAAATAGCGATGCTCAACCACAATTTGATTGGCATTGAAAATTGCCGACAATTCGTTTACATAGTTTGCGTATGCTGCATATTCGGCGCTATATCCTTCGGTAACGAACACCACCGGACTGTTGAAGCTGTAATGAGATATAAAAATACGCTGGTTGAAATAACCTGCCTCTTTGTCTTTAAAGTCGAGTGGCTGACGAAATATTACCAGGTATTTCTCGTTGAAAAAACTGGTTGTTTCTAAGGTGTCAATCTCAACCACTCCGGGTGTCGATAGCAGGTATTTAGGCAACTCACGTGATTGAGCACCTGCAACAAAGGCTATAGAAAGCCATACAACTATCATGAATGACTTTATGATACAATAGAATTTCAATCTCATACCCTGCGATTTTTATGATGTTGCAAGTTAACAAAATGTTCACTTAAATTAAAGAACTGTAGCACAAAAAAACAAGAGATTTAGTGGCTTATTCGGTAGATTATATGTGTGTTTATTTTTTAATTACAATGAACATAATTACAAGTATGTAATTTGTCGGCAAACTGACTTTACCGATGCTGTCATCAAACAGAAGCCGTATTGGGTTCCCTGAAATTCCGGTTTCAGTATCGTATTTAAAAAAAATGAAGCCATTTCCATATTATTTTACAATTGTTTGCGCTTTGTTGCTTTTCTTGCAAAAATGTTTCATTATTGCGAAAATTTGTAAACAGGGGCCGGCTATGACTAAAGTGCTGAATGTATGCTTGATATTGATTGTTGTAACAACGAATGCATTGTATGCCCAGCCTCGCGAAATTGCCGCAATACGCGCCGAATCGACTGTAGTAATCGACGCTGTTTTCAACGACCATGTATGGCAGCATGCATCGGTGGCCGATGGCTTTGTTACCTATCAGCCCGGTTTTGGGCAGCAGCCCGGGCATGCTACAAGAGTGCAAGTAGCCTACAACAACTATGCCTTGTTCGTAGCGGCTTTTATGGCCGATAGTAATGCCGACAGCATTCACCGCGAGCTTACGGTTCGCGATAATATAAATGGGAACACCGATTTATTCGGCATTATGCTGAATCCGAATAACGATGGACAGAATGCCTACGAGTTTTGGGTAACAGCAGCCAATGTTCAAACCGACATACGCATTTCTACTTTTAGTACCGATTATGCCTGGGATGCCGTTTGGAGAAGCGCCGTAAGAATCGATAGCCTTGGCTGGTATGTAGAAATGGAAATACCTTATTCGGCATTTCGTTTTCCGAAATCGCAACAACAAACCTGGGCTATCAATTTCTATCGTTCGGTGCGGCGCATACGCGAAACATCAAGTTTTCAGCCTGTCGACCGAAAGAGGGGCAGTAAAAGCGAGCAAATGGCAATGCTGGTGGGTATCAGCAATGTGCAATCGCCAATGCGAATTTCGTTTATGCCCTATGTGTCGGGATACGTCAATCATTATTCCGAGATAAATAAACCGGCCTATGCCTTTAACGGAGGCCTCGATTTGAAAATGGGGCTAAGCGAAAGCCATACACTCGATATGACATTAATACCCGACTTCGGGCAGGAAAAAACCGACGACATCGTTCTCAACTTGTCGCCCTACGAAACCTACTACGACGAACAAAGGCAGTTTTTTACCGAGGGCACCGAGTTGTTCGATAAATGTGGGCTGTTTTACTCGCGGCGTATCGGAAAGCAGCCGCGTGCCTATCTCAGCACCGATACACTTGCCGATTACGATTATCTTATCGAGAAAAACCCTATGAGGTCAAGACTGATAAATGCATTTAAGATTTCGGGACGAAACAAAAACAATTTGGCAATAGGTGTGTTCAATGCACTCACAGGCAATACCTATGCGCATATTGTTAACCCCTACGGAGAGCCTGGTCGCTTGCTAACCGAGCCTTGGGCCAACTACAATATGCTGGTTGTTGATAAAGCATTTACCCGATATTCGTATGTGAATTTTACCAATGCTTTTGTTTTGGTGCCCAACGACTCTTTTGTGTCGAATGTATCGGGAACCGATTTTAAATTTATGGATAAACAAAATGTATATGGCGTTTCAGGCAGAGCTGTCTATTCTCACATAAGCCCTCTCACCGAAAACGCTATTGCAGGAGGGAGCAAAGCCATGCTGAGTTTTGGCAAACTAACCGGCAACTTGCAGTATAGCTATTCGACCAATTTTGAATCGGCAAACTACAATCCTAATGTTATGGGTTACCTCGATCAGAATAACAAATTTACCCAAACACTGCGTTTTGCTTATAATATTTACGAACCACGAGGCAGGTTTAACCTTATATACAGCGATGTGACCCTAAATTATTCGCGCCTTCACAAACCTTCGGTTTTTACTGCAGCATATCTGCATTTTTGGAACTATGCACAAACTGTTAAACATCTCAGTATATGGCACGACTTACGGATTGGTCTCAGCCCCGAATACGACTATTTTGAACCTCGGGTACCGGGGCGTTTTTACAAAAGAGACCCTGTTTTTTACGACAGAATTTATTTGTCGAGCGATTATCGCAAACGCCTTGCGCTTGATTTTATAGTACAACTCACGGCCAACACCACCGATAGAAGGGCGATTGCCCTGCATATTGAACCCCGTTTGCGTATCAACAGGCATCTTAATGTGATATATGCTTTTGATATTGATGTGAATAACAAAACCTATGGATTTGTTGAGAAACTGAGCGATAACACCATACATTTTGGTAAGCGTAACGTAAATATCATCACCAATACCGTGGCGTTGAATTGTGTGTTCACCAATACAATGTATTTGCAGCTCAACGCCCGACATTACTGGAGCCGTGTTGATTACCGGAGTTTTTATATATTGAACAACGACGGAACATTGGCGCTACTCGAAACACCGCTTTCAAATAAAAACATCAATTTCAATGCATTTAACATTGATGTATTGTTTAGTTGGAATTTTGCTCCGGGCAGTTTTATACATGTTGTGTATAAAAATAACATCAACAATATGGAAATGCTTTCAATGTTACAGGGTTTTCCCGACTTTGCCGATAATTTCTCTACGCTTTTGCATGAACCACGATGGAATAGTATATCGTTGAAACTGATCTACTATATCGACCGAAATACCTTCAGAAGACAGGGTGTAAAATAACCAGCGTGTTTTGCTTTCACATTCAATACATTAATATTCCCCGTAGAGACGCGATTCATCGCGTCTAGTTAACAAGCGATTCATCGCGTCTCTACGGGGTTTTGTTCAAAAAACATCATTCCACCACCACCTTCCCACACTAAGCATCGTTTGCAACGAGGCCTTATTTATCGTTTCATTTCCAATGCAATTACACAATTTCGACAGGTTCTTTTTAACACAATTTCAAGAATGAGATATGTTCATTTGTTTTAGGACAAATCATTGCTTTAAAATGCTTATTTTTTCGTTACCATTCGAAAAACCTGAATTTGGTTGAGTTATAGGTCTGCATTATTATTTGCACGTTATTATACCATTTTACCCGTTTTTTTGTGAACAGTTCGTTTGCTTCAATTATATTTGCGCCCGAAATGAACCGACGACATCAACTGCTGGTAATTTATCCGCTGCTCACACTATCGATGATTTTGTGGGCATATTCGTATATCTGGGCAAAGGTGGCACTCGAATACTATCGCCCGCTTACCGTAATTCTGTTCAGAACCTTGGTGTCATCGGTATTTATGTTTTGTGTGTTGCTTTTACTGCGCAAGCAGTGGAAAATTAAAGCAGCCCATCTTCCTGCGTTTTTATTACTGGCTGTTTTCGAACCGTTTTTGTATTTCATTGGCGAAACTACCGGGCTCGATAAAGTAGATGCTTCGTCGGCAGCTGTTATTATTTCGACCATTCCATTGTTTACCCCATTTGCTGCCTGGTATTTTTTAAAAGAAAGGGTCACTGCATTCAACATTGTAGGTATTGTGATATCGATGTTGGGAATTGGAATTATGGTGTTCAACCGCAAGTTCGAAATACAAGTTTCTCTTGAAGGATTGCTGTATCTGACCTTGGCAGTGGTAGCCGCCATTGGCTACAGTGTAATGATAAAACGCATGCCCGGAAACTATTCGGTGTTTACCATTATTTTTTATCAAAGTCTAATAGGTGCGGTGTTGTTTCTTCCGTTGGTGCTGATTTTTGAGTATTCAAATATGATGAACACAGGATGGGTGCAGCAAGCTGTGTGGCCCATTGTAAAACTGGGGGTTTTTGCCTCAACCATAGCTTTTTTGTTTTATATGTATGCCTTGAAGTTTATGAAAATTACCAAGGTGAATATTTTCACCAACATGATACCGGTGTTTACCATTGTTATTTCGTGGTGGCTGCTCGAAGAATCGATAGATATGCGCAAAATAATCGGAATGTGTATTGTTGTTGGTGGTGTTTTCTTGTCGCAGCTGGGTTTACGAAAGTATAGCAACGGTGATAGCGCCTGAAAATATTAAAGGCATTGCAAGGCAGCGCAACGAAGCCACCCGCAAACTCATCACGAGATTGGCTTCATCTGACAAACGTCGCTTAGACAACATTGTGCATGGTTTTCATCACGAGATATTTTCGAAATACAATTGCATGCAATGTGCCAACTGTTGTCGTAGTTTGGGGCCGCGAATTACGCAGCGCGATATAGAAGTGTTGGCAAAAACACTGAAGCAAAAACAACAGAGTTTTGTGGAAACCTATTTGCGCATCGACAGCGATGGCGATTATGTTTTTAAACAAATGCCTTGCCCTTTTCTCGATGGCGATAACTCCTGCAGGGTATATCAACATCGCCCCAAAGCTTGTCGCGAGTATCCGCATACCGACCGTCCGCGTTTTTACCAGTTGCTGGCACTCAGTGCCAAGAACGCAGAGGTTTGTCCGGTGGTTTACGAAATTTTATTACGTCTCGAAAAAATGAAAATATGACAGACACCGAGCAGCAACAACTGTTGCTTATTGAGCAGTATGTAAAAGAAATGTTTGGCAACGATGCCGGAGGACACGACTATTATCATATTTTACGTGTAAAAAACATGGCCATGCGCATTGCCGAAGGCGAATCGGCCTGCATTTTTACAACTGCAGTGGCAGCTTTGCTGCACGAGTACGATGATGCCAAACTGATGCACATAACTGGTGGCCCCGGTGCAGCACGACGGCTGATGCAACAGGTTCAGGTGAACGATGAGGTGCAGCAGCATGTGTTTTCGATAATATCGAAAGTTTCGTTTCGTGGTGCACAGGTTCATACAGCCCCCGAGAGCCTCGAAGGCCGATGTGTGCAGGACGCCGACCGCCTCGATGCCATAGGAGCCATCGGCATAGCACGCACATTTGCTTTTGGTGGTGCTGCAGGTCGGTTAATGCACCAGCCCGGCAGCAAACCAGCCAGCTACAACACCCCCGCCGATTACCACAAGGCGCGAAACACTGCCATAAACCATTTCTACGAAAAATTGTTGTTGCTTAAAGACCGTATGAATACTAACGAAGCCCGACGTATTGCCGAAGCCCGGCATGCTTACATGATGGGCTTTCTCGATGAGTTCTTTGCCGAATGGGATACATTACGGTAATTGCAGACAATAATTTACGGTTCGGGGCGTTTTGTTTATTTAATTATATTTGTCCTTATCAAAAAGCAAGACTAGTGTTTAAATATCTCACATTTTTCGTTTTGATTTGTCTATTGCCTTGGGGCAATAGCATAGTGTTTGCACAAACCGGTGGTAACAATACCTACGAATTTCTGAACATTCCTCCCACTGCCCGTTTGGCATCGCTTGGCGGCAACAATGTTTCGGTGCTCGACAACGACCCGGGCTTTGTGTATGCCAACCCTGCCCTGATGCGCGAATCGATGCACGAATCTCTGAGCCTGAACTACAACAACTACATTGCCGATATAAACTTTGCTTATGCTTCCTACACACGGAATTTCGAGGGTGTTGGAACTTTTGGTGCCGGAATTTACTACCTGAACTATGGCGATTTTATTCATGCCGACGAAACAGGAGCTATTCTGGGTAATTTTACTGCCTCCGACTATGTGTTTGGTGTGAGCTACAGCCGACCTCTGGGAGAGCGGCTGTACATGGGATCAACACTTAAGTTTATGTATTCCTCAATGTATGCATGGTTTTCGTCGGGTGTGGCAGTTGATGTTGGCATACATTACTTTTCGGCCGACTCGCTGTTTTCGGTAGGAGGTGTTATTAAAAATGCCGGCACCCAACTGAAGCCCTACTATCAGGGTCAATTCGAGAAACTGCCTTTCGATGTTCAAGTGGGCGTGAGCCAGCGGCTGCGCCATGCACCATTTCGGTTTTCGATAACAATGCAAGATTTAATGAACTGGAGCCTGCGCTACAACAGTCCTTTCGATAATACCGGTTTCGATACGGGTAATCAGTCGGCCGACACGGCATCACTTGCATTTTCACAAAAGCTGAACAACTTTTTTAATGCTGCCGGAAGGGCTGGCGACGAGTTGTTGCGCCATGCCGTTGTTGGTGTCGAAATATTGCCTTCGCCCAACTTTTATATTTCGCTGGGTTTCAACTATCGCCGGCGTGCCGAGCTGGCCATGTCGACACGGCCGGGATTGATTGGTTTTTCGGTAGGTGCCGGAATACGCATTTCGAAAATAAATATTGCCTATGGTTTTGCCAATTATCATATGGCAGGAAAATCTCACCTCATAAGCCTATCTACCAACCTGAACGATTTTTACCGAAAAAGCTCACTGTAAACCAAACAATTGCAAAGTGAATGAATCCGAAAAAATAATCATTGCCATCGACGGACATTCATCGTGCGGAAAAAGTACACTGGCTCGCAAAATAGCCTGCAAACTTGGGTATATTTACATCGATAGTGGAGCTATGTATCGTGCAGTTAGCTGGTTTGCAGTGCAGCAGTCGTATATTGGTGATGGATTTTTTGATAGGGACGCATTGATTCGCGCCATGCCAGATATATCGATTTATTTCGAAACCGACAACAGTGGCAGGCCTGTAACATTCTTGAATGGAATCAATGTTGAGAAACACATTCGAAGCCTTGCCGTGTCGCGCTTTGTTAGCACTGTAAGTACAGTGTGTGAGGTGCGAAAGCATTTAGTAGATATGCAGCGGAGTATTGCCCAAAATGGGGGAGTGGTAATGGATGGTCGCGATATTGGAACAGTAGTGTTTCCCGATGCGGCACTTAAAATATTTCTTACGGCCTCTCCCGAAGTTAGGGCACAACGTCGATTTAAAGAACTTAGCGACAAGGGCGAAAACGTAAGTTTCAACGAAGTATTGCAAAATCTGATGCAACGCGATGCTATTGATCAATCGAGAACCGAAAGCCCGTTGCGTATGGCCGCCGATGCAATGCTTCTCGACAACAGCCATCTCGACGCCAATCAAACATTCGAGTTAGCCATGAGCATGGTAAATGATGTTATGGGTAACAATATGCGAACCTGAATCATGAATATCGAAATCGACAGCAATTCGGGATTTTGCCCCGGAGTTACGCATGCCATTGCTATGGCCGAAGAAATTCTCGACAGCGGTAAAAACCTATATTGCCTTGGCGATATTGTGCACAATACCCGTGAAGTGGAACGGCTAACAAAAAAGGGCTTACGAATTATTGGTTACAACGAATTTTCTCTGCTTCACAATTCCAGCGTGTTGATAAGAGCACACGGCGAGCCGCCATCTACCTACAAAATTGCGCAGCGAAACAACATCAATCTTATCGATGCTTCATGCAAGGTGGTGCTTTCGCTGCAAAAACGCATTCGCAACGCGGCACATAGCGGTCCAGCCAATTTACAGGTTGTAATATTTGGTAAAAAAAATCACGCCGAAGTGAACGGACTAGTGGGCCAGGTAGGCAATAAAGCTGTTGTAGTAAGCAATATGGCCGATCTCGATGAAGTTGATTTTAGCAAACCGGTGCATTTCTTTTCGCAAACCACCCAAAGTCCCGTTGTGTACAGGCAAATTCTCGAAGAAGCATCGAAACGTGCGGTATTGGTCGCCGGCACCGATGCTCATATTTGTTCAACCAACAGTATTTGTCCACTCGTATTAAAACGCGAAAAAGTTCTTGCTGAATTTGCCGATTCTAAATCGATAGTAATTTTTGTAAGCGACATTAAAAGTTCGAATGGTAAAATGTTGTTTGAATTGTGTGTGCAACACAACCCACGCAGTTATTTTGTCTCGCGACCCGATGATGTCGATTGCACGTGGTTTTCTCGCAGCGACAACGTAGGCATTTGTGGTGCCACCAGCACACCCCAATGGCTTATGCAAGAAGTATCAGAATATATAGAGCAGCACTGCAGCCCCTGATATGTTTATTTTAGTACGATTATTTCGGGATAAACTTTGTTAATCGTGTAACGGTTTTTGATAAATAGAATCAACAAATTCGGGCAGCATTCTTTATCTAACTTTTTTCCAAGGGATTTAGGTAACGCCATTAGATTACCGAAATGAAATTTGAGTTATTTTCATTAATGATATTTTTAAAGAATCAGACAAGGTGATGTGAACGAACTTTGCGGGCTGAGTCAACGAGCGCGCAGAAATCAGCTGAGCAGCCCATAAGGTGGGTTGTGCGATAGCGAATGCTGATTTTTTGCTCGTTGCTCCCTTTTTGGGTTACTTTTTTGGGTGAGCAAAAAAGTAACAAAAGCAGTGTATTAATGCTAAGCCTACACAATTAGTGCTGAAAAACAAGCTTGCAGAATATAAATTAATTGACAGTCAACTGTTTGCGTTTTGAATTCTATTATCATGAAAAAGTGAGGGCAACATCAGAATTTGTGGTGCCACCAGCACATCCCAATGGCTTATGAAGCAAGTGGCTGATTATATAGAGCTGAACTGTGTATGATTAACCCGCCATAGTTTCTTCAAGCTCGGCAATGCTGATAGGAATTCGCTTATCTCCCAAAATACGGGCTCCGTTTTCGGTGATTAATATGTCGTCTTCGAGGCGAATGCCACCAAAACTGCGATATTCGTTTACTGTATCGTAGTTAATGAATTGGCTGAATTTCTTCTCGGATTTCCACAAATCGATAAGTTCGGGTATAAAATAACAGCCCGGTTCATTGGTCAGCACAAAGCCTTTTTCGAGTTTACGACCCAGACGCAGAAAGGCAGTACCAAAAATATCCGAAGGTCGTGTTTCGGCATCGTAGCCAACGTATATCTGACCCAGATCTTCCATGTCGTGCACATCGAGGCCCATCATGTGACCCAGGCCGTGAGGCAAAAACAATGCGTGGGCACCCAAATTAACAGCTTCTTCTATGTTGCCTTTCATCAGGCCAATTTCTTTAAGAGCTGTGGCCAGCACACGGCAGGCAGCAAGATGCACCTCTTTGTAGGTGATACCCGGTTTCATTATCGATGTAGCGTGATTATTGGCATCGAGCACAGCCTGATAAATTTCTTTTTGTTTTGCGCTGAATTTACCGCCAACTGGCATGGTACGGGTATTGTCGGAACAATACATCATGGGTGTTTGAGCCCCGGCATCGGCCAACAGTAAGTTCCCGTTTTTCAACGTGTTGCCGTGGTAATGATTGTGCAGTGTTTGCCCATTGATGGTAAGAATAATCGGAAACGAAGGTACCGACCCGTGCGATAGCGAAATTCCTTCCATAACACCGGCAATTTCGCGCTCAACTACGCCTTCGCGGGCCATGCGCATGGCAGTAACATGCATAGCGTAGCCAATGTTGCACGCTTTTTCTATTTCGGCAATTTCACAGGCTTCTTTTATGTTCCGCAAGCTAACTACTGCATGTATCAAATCGAGTGAAGCATCTTGTTTCATCTTGTCGAAATCTATCCCCAACAAACGGTGTAGCAATATCATATTGTCGTGACGATAGGGGGGCAGAAAATGGAGCCTGCGGTTTTGCTGTAGTATTTTTTCGGTTTCTTTGGCCAAATCGCCAAAAGGCTGCGACATCGTAACGCCACATTTCATTGCCATATCTTTCACCGATGGTTGAGGCCCCATCCAAATAATATCGTCGATGTCAACATCGTTGGCAAACAGCGTTGTGTGACCATTGTCGATATCGATAATGGCTGCCATTCCCGGCAAGTCGAGTCCGAAAAAATATAAGAAACTTGAATCTTGCCTGAAATGGTATCCGTTGGCCGGATAATTCATGGGTGACTCGTTGTTGCCAAGTAATAGCACTGCGCCTTTCCCCACAAGCTGTGAGAGGCGATTTCTTCTGTTAATATACACTTCTGCATGAAACATAATATGATGTGTTTTAGATGAACTATACTATTGCAACAAATATACAGTTTTTACAGCGTAAGTGCAATTGTTGCTGCCGGTATCATGAGAATTATACAGACGAGTGTTATTTTTCGCGGAAATAAATTTGAATGGGAACACCTTTAAAATCGAAGTGTTGTCTTATTTTATTTTCGAGATAGCGTTTATAGGGTTCCTTAATGTATTTAGGGTGATTGGCAAACATGGCAAATGCCGGAGTGGGATTGCTGAGTTGGGTGCAATACTTTATCTGAATCTGTAAGCCTCTCACCGCGGGTGGGTGAAAAGCTTTTACGGCTTCGAGCACTACCTCATTAAGCCTTGAAGTAGGTATTCTTCGTTTTCGGTTTTCGCAAATATTTATGGCTGTTTCAAGTACCTTGTGCACTCGTTGTAGGTTAATGGCCGAAATAAATAATATGGGGATATCGGTAAAAGGTGCTGTTTTGCCGAGAATTTTCTCTTCGAATTTTTTAGCAGTGTGGGTGTCTTTTTCTATCAAATCCCACTTATTCACCAGTATCATAATGCCTTTTCGCTTGCGTAGGGCCAGACCGAGAATGTTGAGGTCCTGACTTTCGAGACCTTCGGTAGCGTCAATCAGTAACAGGCATACATCGGAATTGTCGATGGCTTTTACGGCACGCATTACCGAGTAAAACTCGAGATTTTCGGTTACTTTTCCTTTTTTGCGAATGCCGGCAGTGTCGGTAATAATAAAATCGAAGCCAAATTTATTATATCGTGTGTCGATAGCATCTCGTGTGGTTCCTGCAATGCTGGTAACAATGTTTCGTTCTTCTCCGATAAGTGCGTTTACCAGCGACGATTTTCCAACGTTTGGGCGTCCAACAATGGCAATGCGTGGAACTTCAGCAGTTTCAACTTCTCCGGTTTCGGGCAGGTTTTTCACTATTTCATCGAGCAATTCACCGGTCCCCGTTCCGCTTATCGACGACAACGAAAATATTTCGCCCAATCCCAATTGATAGAAAACATAACTATCGGCTTGCCTCAAATGATTGTCGACTTTGTTTGCAACAGTAATTACCGGTTTCTTCGATTTACGCAGCAGTTCTGCAACATCCAAATCGAGATCGGTGATGCCCGTTTCTACATCGACCATAAAAAGCACAACATCGGCCTCGTTTACGGCAAGTCTCACTTGCTTTGCAATTTCTTTTTCGAAAACGTCGTCGGGATTTTCTACAAATCCACCGGTGTCGATTACGGTAAAATCAACACCATTCCACAGGCACATACCGTAAATACGATCGCGCGTAACGCCGCTCACATCATCAACAATGGCTTCACGGGTTTCGGTTAAACGATTGAATAAAGTCGATTTTCCTACATTGGGTCTGCCTACTATTGCTACTATTCCTGCCATGAGATTTCTGTTTATTTTATTGATATCCAAATCCTGTAAGAAGGCGATCATCGTTGCGCCAGTCTTTTTTTACCTTCACAAACATTTCTAGGAACACTTTTTTACCGAAGAATGCTTCTGCATCGAGGCGCGATTCGGTACCAACGCGTTTTAGTTTGCTGCCCTTGTGTCCAATTATAATGCCTTTTTGACTCTCCCTTACCACGTATATGATTGCCGAAATATTGATAATGGGTTCGGATTCTTTAAACGATTCTATTTCTACTTCAGCCGAATAGGGTATTTCTTTCTGATAATGCAGCAATATTTTTTCTCTTATAATTTCCGAAACAATAAAACGCTCGCTTTTATCGGTAAGCTGATCTTCGGGAAACCATTTGGGACCCTCGGGCAACAGATTAATAATTTTATCGAACAATGCCTCTGTACCTGTGCCGAGTAATGCCGACACCACAATAATTTCGGCGTTGGGAACCATTTCACTCCAAACCTCAATTTGTTGGTTAATCTCTTCGGGGCTGCCTAAATCCAGTTTATTTATTACAACAATTACCGGTGCTTCCGATGCTTTTATCCGGTTGATATACTCCTGATTTTTATCAATTGTTTCCACCACATCGGTCATATACAATATTACATCAGCATCAGAAAGTGCAGTGCTCACAAATCGCATCATGCGTTCCTGCAGCTTGTAGTTTGGCTTAATGATACCCGGTGTATCGGAATATACCACCTGAAAATCGTCGCTGTTCACAATGCCAAAAATTCGATGCCGGGTGGTTTGCATTTTCGATGTTATAATCGAGATTCTCTCACCCACCATTCGGTTCATCAAGGTTGATTTCCCCACATTGGGGTTCCCGATAATATTTACAAAGCCCGATTTGTGTGCCATAAGTTATGTTGCCGAATATTTTGCTGCAAAGATAATCAAGTTATGCAAACCAAGCTATTTCTAATTGTTGTAGCTTTGTGCTGCTATGAATATAGAGGATTTACGAAACTATTGTCTTGCAAAACCGCAGGTTACCGAGCACACCCCTTTCGATGAGGTTACTCTGGTGTATAAGCTTATGGGTAAGATGTTCGCTTTATTGCCTACCGACCACGAATTGTGTATTACGCTGAAATGTGAACCCGAGCTTTCGGTTGCACTACGCGAGCAATATCATGCCATTAGCGGTGCCTGGCATATGAATAAAACGCATTGGAATACCATTATAATTGATGGTAGTGTTCCCGATAAACTGGTTTACGAACTCATCGACTGTTCATACGAATTGGTGGTGGCTTCGTTACCTCGCAAATTGCGTGAAGTCATGTAAAACTTAAATCTTGCGATCGAAAAAAGGACTTTTAGAGCTGGCCGAAAGCGGAATTCCATACACAATTTGTATTTCAGGGTCGAAGAGATTCATGGCAACAGCGGCCTTACCGGCCGAGAACATAATGCGGTTGTCGGCATGAAAACGTGCAGCAACCGAAACTGCCGAGCCAATGGCAATACCCAGATCGCCGGTGTTGAAGGCACAGGGTACAGTGGGAAACCGATTTTTATTATCGCAGTTATCGAGACCGCATAACCCACATTCTTTTAACCCTATGGGTTTGATGCGCGTTCCTATAAACACTACTACTTCCGAAACCTCAACATTGGCTGCGTCACGAGCAAAAAACGCCCTTCCATCGGTTTTCGACATCTCTTTCATTTTCGATGCCAGTTGCTGTATTTCGATTCCGTTTATAATTTTAATGTCGATGTTGCCAATTCCACGGGCTTTGGGTGCAGTGCGTGCTGCAATTGCCATAGCTTGTGCTGTTTGAAGCAAAGCCTGCGATAACGCTTCATTTTCGTTGATTATGCTCATGGTATTATTTTTTATAATGCTCTATGATTTTGCTGGCAAGCACCTGTACCAGCTTCACTTTCGATTCGTTTGTCCAGCCGGCAATATGTGGCGTAAGTATTACATTGTTTCTGTCGGCGATTTGTCCAAAAGCTTTATGCTGCAACAGATTCGATGTTTTCTCGAACGAGGTTTCCTCATATTCAAGTACGTCGAGGGCCATGCCTTTTATTTTACCTTCGTGTAAGGCATTGGCAGCGTCTTGGGTGTTAACCACCGGCCCGCGTGAGGTGTTAATCAAATAGAAAGGCTTTTGGAAGTTGTCGATGTATTTTTTGTTTACCAAGTAGCTTGTCTCAGTGCTAAGCGGCACGTGCAAGCTCAGAATATCGGTTTCCTGAAATATACAATCCATGTTAGTTTCTGTGGCATATTCATCAGAGAATCCGGTTTTGTATTTATCGTACGCCTGTACTTTGCAGCCAAGCACCGATAGCCTGCGGGCAAATGCCGAGCCGGTGTTTCCGTAGCCTATTATTCCAATGGTTTTTCCCGCTAGCTCTTCTCCGCGGTTTTCTTCTCTCAGCCATTGACCTTGCTTTACTTCGCTGTGGGCTTTTCCTATGTGGCACATCAGATTTAGCAACATGGCCAAAGCATGTTCGGCTACAGCATCACGGTTGCCTTCGGGTGAATTGTAACATGCAATACCCCGACTTGTTGCGTATTCTGTGTCGATGCTTTCCATTCCGGAACCAATACGGCCGATAAATTCTAGTTGAGTCGCCCTGTCGATAATTTCTTTGTCGATAGTGATGCGGCTTCTGAGTATAATGCCGGTGTATTTCTCAATAGTTTTTATTAAATCGCTACGATTGATGTCGGGGAGAAATGTAACGTGCATTCCTGACGACTGCAACATGTTGGTGAGTGTTGGATGTGCATCGTCGAGCAAGGCTATTTCTATTGGTTTTGGCATGCTGAAAAGGCTAAATAATGATAATCAAGGATATTGCGAAATTACATATGTGTGCTCATAGTCTCGTTCAGTCTCCACTCCGTAGGGGTCTATGGCTGTGATTGTTATTATAAGTTGTAGGGTAGTATCGGTATCAGGTCTGATGTCGTTACGCAGCGAGTCGGTCAACATGGCTTCGTATTCGTCGAAACTTTGGAAAATTAATTCGATGTGATTGGATACTGTTCCCTTGTGTGCGTCAAGCGCTGTTGGCACCAAACTGCTCAGGGCATTGTGAAACGATGTTCCCCCACTTGAATATGAATAGCTGAGATGATAGTCGTAGATAGTTTCACATGAGAGAAACAACGCTACAATCGGAAGCATCGAAAAAAAAGTTTTGAAACGCATCAGTACACTATTTTTTTAGAAAAACACTGTTTATTGGTGTGCACGTTAATAATATACAATTGTTGCTTCTTAGCAAGGCTTATGCTTTTTGTGGTATGGGCAGGCATGGTGTAACTCATTATTCTATTTCCCAAAATATCGAATAGTTCCAGATGTGTCTGATTGTGCTTATTCTGGAATAGAATACCATTGTGCTCCATAATAATGGTAATAGGTTCATTATCATATTCGTCAATGTGAGAAAGTTCACATGCATCGATAGTTTCGAGCATCACATCGAAGCCAGTTTCTGTATAAATTTTGTTGGGACAAATTACAAATATCCTTGGAGTGTAGGTAACGTCGAAATATTCGTGAACAGGTTCCTGACCTTGGCTGCAAAATACCGGAAATCCTATTTCGGTAGTATTAACAAAATCTTGCACATCGACGGGGGAGCCAATTCCGGCTTCAAATCCCCAAACCACCACATTGTCCTGCCCGCTACCGGTTTGTTGCCATATTGAATCAACCTTTGGTGCCTCCACATAGCAGTGTATGCAACTTACCCAAAAAAACATGATAGCCACCGTTTTTCCCTGATCGAGAGTTTCATACAAATTCACGGTGTTGCCATTCATATCGGTAATTGTAAAATCGGGAGCCTCATTGGCTATTTGTGCCGGTGACATAAGCCAAATTGTAAGAAAGGCAGTGATTATTAAGAATTTTCTCATTTGAAGCACATTAATTTACCGTTGTGCAAGTTACCGAAAAAAGCATAATCATTGGCAGAAAGCATAAAAAGCGTGTCGTCGATTGATACGCCACGCTTTTTATTACGAATAGAATACTAATTTATTGCCTTAATAGAATTGTAAATGCAGCAAATTTATATTTAACACCACGCTGTGTATATGCAAAAAAACTATCGCCGTAACGTTTTACCATTTCGGGGACAATAATGTTTTTCTTTTGTTTTTTCTCGAACATTGGGTATCCAATTACATCGCCATCGGCAAATACACTTACCACAACGGCATTGCCGGTGCGATCGGGTAGGAAGCAGTTCGCATATTTCGAACCATCGAGGATTTTTTTATTCAGATTCTTGATGTTTTTCGGATTATCGTTGTACATAAGCAATACCCAGTCGAGGTTAGTGGTGGCATAAAACGAAGAGTATTTCCCGAAATCGTTATAGCTTTTCTGACTTTTGGGAATGCGACGCATCCACTCCATGTTGTTTTTAGAGTTGGTACAGGCAACAATAATGTCGTTGAACTTTGTGTATTCGTGATAACTAACAGCTTTTGTTTGCGGATCGGGTGTGGAGTCGACCCAATAATTTTGATGCTCCATAATAACGACCGAACTTTCGTTGGCTAGATACAACACGTTTTTAATGGCATAGTTATATACCTGATCGAAGCGTTCTGAAACACGGGGATTACGGAATTCGGGTAATTCTTCGCGTTTAAAAGTGTAGTAAGCTTTTTTTGCATCGGCAGTGAGAAATTTGCGGTTTTCAATTTCAAATTTCTTATGGTATATACCTTCGAGTTCTACCTTACCCTTGCGGGTTAGCAACCCGTAGATGTCAATATCGCCCCTGAAATCGACCCCCATCATAAGATTGGCAAGTTCGTATTTTTCAGCCTTGATGTCGAAGGTTTCTGCCTTATCGGAATTCACATCATATATTATAAGCTTAAATTGACTGGCAGCAGACACATTGCTTCTTTTGTTCCGTTTTTCGGGGGTAATCTCTGCAATCATGTAAATGTAGCCCAGTTTATGAGTCTCGTACTGGATTATATCAAACACCAGATTGTTCATGGGTAAAGTAATCGATTCTTCGTATCGTACTTCAAGGTCTGAACCAAAAACTTTGATGAAGAATTTTTCTTCGTTATATTTCACAAACGGTTGATTGTAATAAGCAAAAATATACTGGCCATCGCTGCTTAATTTTACATTAAAATCGACGGCAACATTTTGTTCGAGCAGACGACCAACAATTTTTGACTCACCCATAATTTTCCCCTGATCGTTGATGAACTGGGCATAGAGGTCTTTTTGTTTTATTGTATTATTTAATACTTCGGTGAATAAAATTAGTTTTCCGTCGATGAGAAATAAATCAACAAAACGCCCCTGTATACCACCAACCGAAGGAATGGTCAGTTGACCGGTAGAAAGTTGTTGCATGGAGTTGGCATCGAACTGATCGAGATACAACTGATTTTTATCATCCATGCGCAGGGCAAACACGGTGCGGGAGTCACCACCCACCAATCTCACAAAATCGTGACCCTTTGGCATGGTATATTCAGTGCTTCCGAAATTTACGTCGAGGGCTTGCGAATACAAGGAAGCAACTGCAAGTAGACACATAATAACGGGTAAAAATAGCTTTTTCATAACAGCAAATTTTGTTAGGTTGCTAAAATAAGCAAATTCATTGTAAATTCATAACAATTATTTTTTTTCCGACAATTGTTGCATAAGAGGTTTGCAATCATTGTGCCACATAACGATATTCAATGTGCCAACTGTTGTAGACCAACACTATTGATAATAACAATGGTTCTCCCTTTCACGCTGAGATAGGCATCTTCTTCAAGCTGTTTTAGTGCCCTTGCAAGTGCAGGTCGGGTTACTCCAAAAAATTCAGCCAATTCGCCCTGTGTGCGGTCGAGCACTACTGCGGGGGTGTGTGGACGTTGTTTTTGCAACAGATATGCGGCTATCTTGCCTTTTATGGTTCTCAAACTTAAAAAATGAATGCGCCCCGACAGAAACTGTGCCTTCTCCGAAATATGAACCAACAATGACTCGAGTAGTCTGGTTTCGGTTTGAAGCATTTTCAGCAAATCGCTTTTTGTCATGCGAAATATTCTACAGGTATCGTGTGCCACCACATTCACGGGATAAATGGCATTGCGTCCAAACAAAAAAGCAACAGCAATGGTTTGCCCAATACCTACATTCTCTATCTTCAATACCTTGCCCTCAGGGTCAACCATTTCACCGCGCACACTTCCTTCTACAACCAACTGAAAGAATTCGCAGCTTTCGCCTTTAGCCGCAATGAGGCTGTTCTTTTCGTATGATTTTACCTGATAGTGTACCCGCGCCAGCAATTGCATCATCTGGCTGCTTTCGGTGCCTGCAAAAAATGTGCTTCTGCAAAGTACTTCAATTAGTCTTGGATCTGTCATTAATTAAAAAACTTTCGATTTTGTAACAAATGTTACACTTTTTACGCAAAATACCAACGATTTTTGTAATGAAATTAAAAACGCAAACGTAATGAAAAGAAGTATTATAAAAATAAACGAGGATTTATGCAACGGTTGTGGTAATTGTGTACCGAATTGTCACGAAGGAGCTTTGCAAATTATCGATGGCAAAGCCCGACTGATTAGCGACCTGATGTGCGATGGTTTGGGGGCATGCATTGGTCATTGTCCCGAAGGAGCTATAACAATAGAAGAAAGAGAAGCCGAAGCCTACAACGAAGTAGAAGTAATAAAAGGAATGGTGCCAAAGGGAAAAAACACCATTATTGCCCACCTGAAACACTTGCTCGACCATAAGCAGGATGCATTGTTTAAGCAAGGTTTCGATTATTTGGTTACCAATAAGAAGGAATTGCCGTTTCAGATAGAGGATGTGGTTGACGGACTTCGTCATAAATCGCAGTCTTCGTTGTGTGGTTGTGGCGACCACGACAGCAACGAGCATCAAACTCCAGTGCAGCCTGCGCATGGCCATGTAGGAGCTTGTCCGGGTTCGGCCGCGCGTAGCTTCGGAAAAACAGAAGCTCAGGGCAATGTGGGGTCGCTGCAATCGGAACTTACACACTGGCCCATTCAGCTGCATCTCATCAATCCGTCATCGCCTCATTTTGCCGGAGCCGACCTGCTTATTGCTGCCGATTGCACAGCATTTAGCTTGGGAAATTTTCATCAGGATTATTTAAAAGGCCGTAAACTAATTATTGCCTGCCCCAAACTAGACCATGGTCTTGATGTGTATCTCGAAAAAATAAAGGCTCTTATTACGAGTGCCGGTGTAAACACCATTACATTGCTCCGCATGGAGGTTCCCTGTTGCTTTTCGTTGGTTCAAATTGTGAACCGCGCTAAAGAAGAAACGGGTTCAAAGGTCCCTTTAAAAGAAATTGTTGTTGGTATTAATGGCAACATATTAAGCAGTACTTGGATATAGTATGTTAAAAATCGTAATTCAATATTATTCAATAAGAAACACTAAAATTATAAACTTAAACTAGAAAAACTATGAGTATGTTTTGTTATCAATGTCAGGAAACAGCAAAGGGCACAGGTTGCACCATTGCAGGGGTATGCGGTAAAACCGAAGATGTAGCCAATATGCAGGATCTTTTGGTATATGTAACCAAAGGTATTTCGATTTTGGCCAATATTGCCCGCGAAAAAGGAATCGAAAACGAAGAAGTGAATAAATTTGTTTTCGATGCTATGTTTATTACCATCACCAATGCCAACTTCGATAGGGTTGCGATTATTAAAAAGATTAAACAAGGATTCGAAGTACGCGATTTAATGAAAAAAGAAATTGAAAAGGCAGGTATCAGCCTCCCCGAAAAAATGCATTCGAGTACCACTTGGTTTAGCAACGACGTAGCCGAAATGGAGCGCAAAAGTACTCTAATAGGTATCCTTTCCATCGAAAACGAAGACATTCGTTCTTTGAAAGAACTTCTTACTTACGGTATTAAAGGAATGGCTGCTTATGCAGAACATGCTTTTAATCTGGGATATCAGAATGAAAAAGTTTTTGCTTTCATGCAAAAGGGTCTGGCGGCTACTACCGAAGAAAAATCGGTACCCGAATTGATTGACCTGGTGATGGAATGCGGTAAATACGGTGTTGATGTGATGGCCCTGCTCGACAAAGCCAACACCGAATCGTATGGCAATCCGGAAATAACCGAAGTTAACATTGGTGTAGGGACCAATCCCGGTATTCTTATCAGTGGTCACGACCTGAAAGATATGGAGCAACTGCTAAAACAAACCGAAGGAACCGGTGTCGATGTGTATACCCACAGCGAAATGCTTCCGGCCCATTATTACCCGGCTTTTAAAAAGTACTGCCATTTTGTTGGAAACTATGGTAATGCATGGTGGAAACAACGCGAAGAATTTGAAACATTCAACGGTCCCATTCTTTTCACAACCAATTGTATTGTGCCACCGAAAAAAGATGCCGGTTATCTGGGCAAAATTTATACTACCGGAGCCGCAGGATTAGACGGTGCAATCCACATTCCAAATCCTGCAAAAGGGCAAGATAAAGACTTCACTGCCATAATTGAACATGCAAAAATATGCAAACCACCTGTAGCTATCGAAAACGGAACTATCATTGGTGGATTCGCACACAATCAGGTGTTGCAATTGGCCGACAAGGTGGTTGACGCCGTGAAATCGGGTGCTATCCGCAAATTCTTTGTGATGGCTGGTTGCGACGGTCGCATGAAATCGAGAGATTATTACACTGAGTTTGCTAAAAAATTGCCCAACGATACTGTTATCCTTACTGCCGGTTGTGCAAAATATCGCTACAACAAACTGGAACTTGGCGATATAGGTGGTATTCCCCGCGTTCTCGATGCTGGTCAGTGCAACGACAGTTATTCTCTGGCCGTAATTGCCTTAACACTTAAAGAAGTATTCGAACTTAACGATATCAACGAATTGCCAATTGTGTATAATATTGCCTGGTACGAGCAAAAAGCAGTAATTGTTTTGTTGGCCCTTTTGTATCTGGGAGTGAAAAACATTCACCTCGGACCCACATTGCCCGGGTTTTTGTCGCCGGCCGTAGCTAAGGTTTTGGTGGAGAATTTTGGAATTGAAGGTATTGGCGAAGTGGATGCCGACATTGCACAAATGACTGCATAATTTTTATTATATTTGAAACATTAACCTACGGGAACGACCCAAGAAGTCGTTCCCGTTATAAAAAACAATGTTATGGGAAGCAATAAAATTATTTGTACCTGCAATCAGGTAACCGAGCAACAAATTGAAGATGCTATTTTGAAGGACAATTGCGACACAGTTGAAAAAATTCAGGAAAAAACCGAAGCCGGAACTGTGTGCGGCGGTTGCATCGAAGACATCGATGAGATACTTAAAAAATTTGGAAAATAAAACAACTATGCAAAATCAAGATTTCCCGAAATCATCAGTGATGAATTTGGCCGACATGGTCCAATACCAGGACGGAGCTATTGTGAGCCGCACTATCATAAAAAAACCTCAAGGAAACCTAAGTCTCTTTGCTTTCGACCGAGGGGAATCGCTAAGCGAACATACCGCACCATTCGATGCCATGATACAGGTGCTGCATGGTACGGCAGAGGTAATTATCGATGGAAAAAGCTATAAGGTATCTCAGGGACACACCATCATTATGCCTGCTAATATACCGCATGCAGTGGTTGCCAACGAGAATTTCAAAATGCTGCTTACTATGATAAAAGCATAAAACATGTTGATTGTAAAACATTGTGATGCGGAGTTGCGCAACAATCCTTTCGATGCCGATGTGCGTGTATTATTCTCACAGTCAGATCTCGATGTATTGCATCTCACACTCGAACCGCTACAAATACTCAGCAAGGTTCAACTGGCAGGCTATGCTTTCTTTTATATTCTCGAAGGAAATCCTGAAGTAATTATTGATGATGAAGGGCAATTTGTTCAAGCTGAAGCAATGGTCTATTGCCCTCCGGGTAGCTGGCATTGTATTAATAACCCCGATGATTCACAAGCTCGGATACTAATCTTTAAACAAATGCTTTAGTAAGCCAATGTTGAACTAATGAGCTGGCATTCGGCTTCGAAGAAATATTTGCAGCTTCCGAAATCAACCTTCTATTACCACTCCGCAGTGTTACTATCACAGTGTTGGGTTTTATCATTCTTTTGAAGACAGAATACAGAATGTTGCATTATGTTGGGTAAGAAAAACCTGCTGTTTCGAGAAAGAACTAACATCTTAAGCGGATAAGACTGCGGTTGAATTGCCGGTCATAACTTCTTTATTCTTTTCTGATATTAAAACTCTTTAAGAGCAAGTCCTAAACTATTATTTGTTGACTCCAAATGTTGGTACTCGTTTTTCGATATCCCGACAGAATCGTTTGTTGATTGTATGTTTCGGTAAAGCACCGATTCATATTTTTCAACAACTTCAATCACGCTTACATCATCTATATAATAGTAGGCATAATTAAACTCTGCATTTGCATTTTGCAACACATACAGGGTTGATTGATTGTAATTGAAGTTTCCAACAGTGAGAAATCTTTCTCCGCCATTGGCTTTGTAAACCCCCTCTACAGCTACCCAGAATGTTTGATTGGTGAGAAAGTTGCTTCTGGCATTTTTTATTGCAGGTGTGTAATCGAGCACGTTATTGTGATTTACCCTGATTTTATCGTTTGTTAATAGTGCTCCAACTGCATCAACAGCATAGCGCGATTTTGATGAGTTGCACACCCAGAACCTGATACGGTAGGTTTTGCCTTTAACCAAGGGCTGTTTCAACTCGGTAATAATATATTCGCGGTAGTCGAGCGGTTTTGTTCCGGTAATTTTGTTCTCTTTGGTAAAGCTTTCGCGCAGAATAAGACCGGCATACCCGTATCCCGATTTGGCATACACACGACCTGCAAAGTTATTGGGTACGCCTGCATTAGACTTGCTGCAGGCATTAAAGTAGTCGGGAGTTCCTTTGCTTGGCACTTCCCACGATGGAATTAATTTTTTTATAGGTCTTTCGGTAAAGCCCGAAGGACATATATTAAAGTCTTCGAAGTCACCATTAATAACCAGATTTTCTCCAATCTCTACATATGTGGGTTCCGGCATAATAACCTGAGTAAAAGTGGGTGCCGTTTTTCGGGGAGGAGGACTGTCGATAGGCAGCGATATTTCGGTTGGCGACACAACCATTACATTATCCGTAGATTCCTTAGTGGCTAGTGTGGTGTTATATTGTGTAAAACGTTCCATTACAGCAGGCTCTGTTGCATTGGGTTGAACATTGGCATAACGCATCACCGGGTCGGGAGAATTGTTCAACGGGAGAACAGAAATGCCTGATCGATTTTCATCAGAGCTTTGCAATTGCCACACAGCAAGCAAACCAAACAGTACAATTATTACTGTGCCTGTCCATACGATAATACGGTTACTCCCTGTGCGCGGTAATTGTTTTTCGATTTGGTTCCAGATATCGGGCGCTTCTAATTCGGGCAAACCCGATATGGCATTTTTTAAATGATTCGTTTCCATAGCTATCGGTAGTTTTTCAATGTTTCTTTCAGCTTGCGTTTGGCGTAGAACAACTGCGACTTCGAAGTACCTTCGCTGATACCCAGCATGTCGGCAATTTCGCGGTGCGTGTATCCCTCTACTTCATACATCATAAACACAGCGCGGTATCCGTCGCTAAGTTCCATTATGGCCCGGTGCAGTTCTTCTCCGGTGAATTCAGAATCGAAATCGACTGTGGTGTCGGGAATGTTTTCTTCACCCGTAAAATTCATACGTCGAATTCTTTTTAATGCCGAGCGCAGCATAATGGTTTTAATCCAGCTCCCCAAACCGGCCTCAGCCCTGAACTTGGCTATGTCGCGGAATACCGAGATAAACCCATCCTGCAGGGCATCGCGTGCGTCTTCGTAATTGCCGGTAATGCGCATACACAACGAAAACATAGGGCCGCGGTAGGCTTCGTACAGCTCTTTTTGTGCGCTGCGATTGTTGCCTATGCAACCCCTAACCAATATGTTTTGTCGTTGTGTTTCCATGATGTTCTGCTATAAAGAGAATCGAAACATCGAAAAGGTTGTATGGTATATTACGTAAATAACGAAATTTTGTTAGAAATAATGTGTAAGCGGGCATTATCGATGCAAAAGAACTGTTTTGATGGTTGGTATTGGTTTTGTTTAAATGGGTCAAGTGTGGACGCTTGCCCCATACGAAGAAATTTTGTTAGAAATAATGTGCAGGGAGGTGTTACAATGTTAGCAATAGACTAATAAGTTGGTTATTGGGGAGCAAGCGTGGACACATGCTCTAGGTTGTGAGTACATATTATTGCAATTAACAGGTAGGGTTAATTATAGGTTGGCAGCACGCGGTATTCTTTGGCATAAAACATCATTTGCTTTTCGAAACTGTTGGGATAGCTAATGTTTACGTCTATCCATTTCCCGTCTTTGTACACGGCTTCCATTTGCGGCTGAATAAAACCGCTGTAGGGAGCCAGATTCAGTTTTGCGTAGCGGTCGAGCACTTCGCGGTGTAGTTTTCGGTCAATAGGTGAGCCGTAGGTTTCGACCAATGCTTTTCCGGCATCGTAATCGCCTTCCGACTTAATGCGTTGCACCTCGCGGAGTAGTTCTCCAAATAAAACTCTCAACTTTTCATAATTGTTGATTCTAAAAAACGTGTTGCCATCTACCATCACTTTTTCGATTACCTTATCGGCTTTTCCTTTTTCGTAGCACCAGTGGCTGATTAAAGAGCGGCAACGCATGTGTGCCTGCACAATGTTTTGTCCGGGTTCTATTCGCACCAGTTGACGCATTAAACCGCCTACAATATAGCTGTCGTAGGCAGCATATCCTGTGGCTATTGTGTCCATCAACCGAAAATCTATCATGGCGGGATCGGTTAAATAATACAAAGCCACCAAATCGGCACGGGCTTCCTCAAGGGCAGAATTGTAACTTTTCAGGGTTTCTTTAGGAGTGGCTACACCTGGCATTAGTTGGCCGCTACCGTGCCCGATAACTTCGTGCAGGGCTGTGTGAATTTTGCCCGATAATGCGCCAAACTCTTCGATTCGTTTTTTTTGTTCGGGTAAAAAGAAAGCATCAAGTATTCCCGACGACTTTGAGGCTTCGTCGTAGGCGGTCTCAATGTTACCCAGAGACACCGATTTTGAACCGTACTGCGCCCGTATCCAGTTAGCGTTGGGTAAGTTTACACCAATCGGAGTAGATGGGCTGCAATCGCCGGCTTCTGCCACTGCATTAATTACCTTATAGCTTACGCCTACAACCTCGCTACGTTTGTGTTCATCCATAATAGGCGAATGTTGTTCGAACCATGCAGCTTTAGCAGAAATATTAGCAAATCGGGCAGTAAGTTCCTCATCGAGAACATACACCACGCTTTGCCATGCGCCGCGGTATCCCAACGGGTCGGCATATACTTCGATAAATCCATTGGTGAAGTCGATTTTAATGTTATTGTTTTTTACCCACATAATGCTGTAATCGTCGAATGTTTTTAAGTGGCCCGTTGTGTAAAACTCTATCAATTTGTCGATTACAGCCCGTTGTTCTGCATCGGGGCAATGACTTTTTGCCTCAGCAAGCCAATACACAATTTTTTCGATAGCTTCGCCATACATGCCTCCCAACTTCCATGTTTTCTCGGTGATTTTCCCAGACTCTTTAAGTAATTTTGAATTGAGACCATAGGATATGGGTGTGCTGTCTTTTTTGTTTATTTGAGTAGCATAATAACGTTCTACTTCACGTTGCGAGAGTCCTTCGTAGTAGTTTGATGCGGAACCGGCTATTAAGTCTTTTTCGGTGTCTGATTCGGCGCGAATAGCTGCAATATTGGGGTCGAATATTACAGTGATAAGTTTATCGGCAAGTTGTTCAGGGGTTTCTCCCGGTTTTAGTGGCAGTTCTTCGGCCGGTACAGCCAGTAATTGCTTTCGTAAAAACTCGCGGGAACATTCCGGTATAAACTTACGGTTGCTATAGTGATGATGTATGCCATTACTAAACCAAAAACGCTTCATGTAAATCATAAACTGTTGCCAATTAGTATCGGTTTCGTTGCCATTGTAATTGGCAACAATGGCTTCAAGACTACGTTTGATGCAAAGGTTGTGTTTGTAGTTTTGGTCGTAAAATATTTCACGACCCCAATAGGCTGCTTCTTGAAGGCAAAATAGAAACTTCTTTTCTTCAATACTTAAATTATCGAAACTGGGTACCTGATACCTCAAAATACGAATATCGGCAAATTGTTCCGATACATAGTTAAAGTCATCGTTGTTTGGCGAAGTAGCCTTTGTTACGGTTTCGGGGTTCGAATGATGACAAGCTCCTAAAGTAGTTATTGCAAATAACATGATTAATGCGTTTTTGATAAAATTCATAATCAGAAAATTTTGATAAAGGTAAGCAACATGTTTCAAACAATAAAGACAAAGCTTGTATGATAGATGAATTTGTAGTTAAGCGGATGCATCGCGATTGTAATTGCGATTATTCCCGATAATCAATTAGTACCAATTCAGGAGTTTCTATTGTGTTGCTTTTATTTCCTGCGCGATCTTTTATGTAAATTGAGTATTTTATTGTGTCGCCCTCGAAAGGAGGAGAATGGTTCAGATCGTGAATGATAATATCACCTTTAAGCGTAGGATTGTTGCCGGTGCTTTCGAAAAAAGGAACGCGAAAATTGAGTGGAAGAGTAAGTTGTTGCTCAACAAAAGAGCCATTTTGCTTTCGGAATTGCTTCATAAAAACAGTTTTCAAAGTGTCGGCAGCTGCTGTGTCGGTTGTTTCACGATAACCAATATCGCCGTCTCCATCAATAAAAGAAATACACAGCTCTCCTTTAAGTACAGGGTTCCCCAAAATATCGAGTGTGTCGGTAAGCGTAAAATATTTCAATTCAATTTGTGGTTCGGGCGGATATGTTTCGATGCGAAAACACGATGTCACCATCATTAGTACAATCGAAAAAACTACTATGCCGCCAATGATTCTCATAAAAATATCTCTGTTTGATATAACTATAAAACTACACTATTATTTCATCTATAGCAAATTTCGTTGTCGCAGTACTTCGTAAACAACCACAGCTGTTGCCACCGAAACATTAAGCGAATCGACCGAGCCAAAAATCGGAATACCAATGTGTTCGTCGCATATTCTTAAGTTGCTTAATTCAATTCCTTTGTCTTCGGAACCCATAACAATGGCACAAGGTTTATTATAGTCGGCTTTTACATATGGAGTATCGGTTTTAGATGTGCATGCATAGAGAGTCAGGCCGCTTTGCTTTATTGCCCGAAGTGTATCGGTCAGGTTTTTTACACGGCACACAGGAATAGTATGTAACGCTCCGGCCGATGTTTTCACGGCATCGGGTGTTATACCCGGATTGTTCAGGGTGCTTATTACAATGGCATCAACAGCAGCACATTCTGCTGTGCGGGCAATAGCACCAAAATTACGTACATCGGTGATGCCATCGAGAATTAACAATAATGGGTCTTTGCCGGAAGCATAGGTGCGATGCACTATCTCTTCCCAAGGCTGGTATTCAACCGGCGATATTATAGCCAGCACACCCTGATGATTTTTTCGTGTGTATTTATTAAATCTTTCGAGTGGAATAAACTGCACAGGTATGTTCCGTGGACTTGCCAGATTCAATAGAATACCAATTGCATCGCTTTGAAGCCCTTTGCGAATGAATATTTTGTTTATCTCTGTACCTGCCTTTAAGGCCTCGATAACGGGATGTATTCCAAAAATAAAACTTTCCATATATCTTTTTATAATTAATTTACCGAAAAGGCTTTCCCTTTTATCCAGGTTTCGATGGCCTGCGACCATAAGCTTTGGTAGCGCTGTTCCCGTACCAAAACAAAGTCGTTGCGGCTTAGGTTATTGTTGTTTCTGTTGAATGTGAATTGTATCGACGACAAATCGGGATTATCGCCGTAAATCCATAATTCGGTGTCGGCACTTTTATAAATTGTTGCGGGAGCTCCCATGATAACAAAAATCATTCCCCGGTCGGTTTGCCATCCAGGCTGATGACTGGCAAAATATGTGTTGGCCAATTGGGTGCGGTTGTAAAATATTCGAATAAGTTCGCGAGCACGTTTTGTGTCGGGAGCGATGCTCAGCCAAAATTTATCGACACTGATTTTTTTCTCTGTCGAGGTCATCAGTTCGTTCCACCGGCGTTGGTTGGTTAGGTAACGCAGTGGTTCGGTCATACTGTGTGCGCTGGTTATTTCGGGATATTCGCTTCCAAAATTAGTGAGACAAAGGCCTTGTGAAAGTATGGCGCTATCGCTGATGATGTATATCCCCTGGTTTTCGAAACGAAGGGTATCCTGTATCGACACATAAATAATACTGTCGGGCGAAGGGAGTGGTGGTTGGTAATTGCTTGCAAATGGCGATTGCGGTATCGAGAAAATGGGTTTATAGTACGTGACTCTATAGGTCAGGTTACTATTACGGGCATTCATCAATTTGTAGGTGCGGTCTCCTTTAATCCAGGTGTTAAACACCGGTTCTTTTACCGAATCGGTGGTTTCGAGAAAGAAGTTTTGATGCGATGAAACAGTATTTTTGTCAACATCTATCCATACCCTACGGGCAGTTTTTCGCACCTGATCGGAAATGAGAACCGACAGGTTATACGACGCCGTTAGGGGTGTTTTTATGCTTATATATGAAACAAATCGGTTTTCGCCCCGACGTTCAACAGAGTACAAATAGCTGCCACTATCGGCAAGTTGGTTGTTCTCTGAGTGTCGTAACACATATTTCATCCCCACGCTGATAGTAGGAGACATAGATCCTGCCTGACTGTAGGGTACAAATTCACTTTTGTTTATTTTAAAAAACAAGAGCGAAGTAGTATCGCTATTATGGTAAATAAAACACTCGGGGTGTAAGCCTGTCTCTCCCGGATTATAAATTGACGCAAAGTTGAAATTGTATGTGTTATATTGCTTTTGAGGAGGCACATAGCACGAAACAATGCTTGCCATAAGCAATGCCGGCCAAAGCCATAATCTGTTTTTCCGAGATTTATTCATCATCGTCGCGGTTGCTTCCACGATTGAATTTACGATCCATATCGCGCTTAAATTTGCGATAATAGGTTTCGCTTGTAAGTGAATATGAGTAGGTTTTTCCGGTTTTTTTGTCTTCAAAAAACCGTTCCCCCTCTTTGGTGTTAATAATAATACTGTTAAATTCAGAATCTGACGACAATGCACTGAATAGTCCACCTACATAGCGGAAGTAGAACCATGTACGGGCATCCACCTCAAAGAGCATTTCGAACATATCGCTACGGCGCCCCCGCTCTGCTTTAATATAAGCAAACACTGAGCGACTGATGGAATTTTTTCCGGCAGTAACAATGCTTACCGGCCCTGCATGTATAAATGCTCCCATTCCATAGTGAAGTTTCATCTCCAGATCATTCAAAATCAACAAACCTTGTAACTCGGTCGGATATTTATTCATGTTGCCAAGGCTCATATTCGAGAACCACTCATCGGCCTTTTTAGTTCCAAGGTATTCAACCAGGGCTTTTTCGTACATTTCGTTGCGGGCATTTACACCCATTAGGCCCGGGTCGGAGTTGATAACTTCGGCAAAGCGTTTCCAGGCATTCTGATGAAAAGGTGCATCTATAAGCATGCTCAAATAAAGGGTAATTGTATCGTCCTGATAGTCGTATTCGAACTCACCTATCGAATTCAAATTGAATATCTCTTTAGGCTTGCTCAAATCGAAGCGACCTTCGCCAAACACCTTGCATTCCTCGCGCTTAAGCGACATGAGATTTCCCGGCAAGCTGGGTTCTTCTATTTTTTCGCGAGAGCCTATCATGTATGCCTTTTCGTCTTTGTCGTAATATAAAACGCCATGCGAGTGAAACATCTGAATATCGTACTGTGAATAGGTGCGCGACAAAAATGTTGGATATACTCTTCCCGACGAAGGGGCAATAAGTCCGGCAGCAATGCGCTGATTGTTAATGTCGAGAGGCAACGAATCGATGGGAATAAAAATTTCGTTGGGGTCGAGAACAGCAGCAAATTTTACCCATTGGCTTTTTATAGTATCGCAAACAGGAGTAATTTTGGCAGCTCCAATAAACTCTAAGTTTTTCCGGCTGGCCGCTATGCGCACTTCTCCCTGAAAACCAAAAAACGTACTTAACATAAAATTGTCGGGCTCGGTTATATTACCCGAAGCAATGGTTTGTCCGCTGTAATCGATGCCAATTGAATTGAGAAGAATCTTTTGGCGCCGCCCAATCACGTCAACATAGTCGTAGTAACCCGACCCCGCATATTTTAGTCTGCCCGATATGTTTACGTTGGCCTCGTAGATGTTGTGATAACGCGTAGTTACATTGGCTTGTATCCTTACGTTTTCGAGAGGGCGCATTTTAGCATCTTTTTCAACGGTAATTTTACCGTCGGTAGTATATATGGTGGCATCGGCAACCCTGATTAACTGTACTCCCTCGGCAAAAATAATATGGTCCTTATAATTGTACCGTGCCTTGGGCGCAACAAACCATAAGCTGTCTTGTGCCGGATGCACCGATATAAACCTAGGCCCTTCAAGAAATAAGTCTTCCCATTCGGTAGGGCTCAGCTTGTCTTTTTCTTTATCTAGCTTTGCAATTACGTCGGTGGTAGCCGATATTTCAAGCTCTTCCTTATCCATATACCAAACCATTTGATCCATGATGCTGATATATTTATTGTGCTTGAATTCCCATTTGGTTTGCTCTCCGTTTGATCTGAAAGTGCCTTTACGTTCCTTGAAGTTGACATGGGCATTAACATTTCGTCCATCGAAGTCGGATGCAAATTCGCTAATGGTATATATCTCGAAATCGGATGTGTCGGCATCTATTGTCTCGTAACCGTAGTTGAACATTTTCGATTTCAGTTTTGCCTGACCTATGCTCATACTGCCGGCCCCATGTAAACCAGATGGAGTAATGTTTATCAAGCCGTTGTGTGTGGCTTGATCATTAAACATTTTAAAGGGCAGCTTATTTTCGTACACATAAAACTCGTCTTTTTTCACAAACCACTTCAAGTCGTTGTCGCCTCCCGTTACCGATGGAAACTCTACGGGTTTTCGTTGTTCTGTAATGCTAAATGTTTCGGCGTGTCCGTCGAGTGAATCAGGGAAGAATATCAGGTAATCGGCGTTTAGCGATGTAGAGAGGTAGTCGATTTTTCCTTTTCCGCGTAAGCCGGCATTGCTAAGGTCGATAATTTTGTAATATGTGGCACGACCATTATAAAGTGGAAATCCTGCAGGGCCTGTATTCATATTAAAGCCAAGCGAAAAATCGTGGCGCAACACCAGGGTTTCAGCAATATCGGGGAAAATATCGGAAGAGACCAATGTCCCTTTGAATTTAAGATTGTCGGGCGAAAAACCTTTAATAGAATCGATGGTAAACGGGTCGATTTCAAAATAGAACCCATTTCGTTTGTACACGCCACCGTGCACTTTTTTGTCGTCGTAATACACATACGATTTAGTGGAGGTAGTGAAGCTTGGATAGTTTGCATAGTCGAATCGTCCCGATTTGTTTTGTGGATCGTCGATGTGGAATTCTCCGCTGAAGCTCTCCAGTTTGTTTTGTACGATAGCTAGTTTTTTGTTGCCGTTAACGTCGATGGTTTCTGTTTCTGCCACCATTTTCATGCTGTCGCACTGAGGCATGTCGAATAGAAAACGGTTATAATCGAATTTAAAATTGCTGCCATAATAGTAGAATTGTCCTGCCTGAATGGTGCCATTAAATGAGAAACTACGATTTTTTTTCAATATTACTTTATTGTCAATAGGGTAAATCTTCACGCTTTGCGAGTCGCTGATATGAATGTTTGGGATACCATTAATTTTTATATCGTAGTTTAGTAGACTAAGCTCCGCATTGGTTTGCTCCGATGCAGTTTTCGAATAAAATTGCATCACGTCCGAGTCTTTGTCGCCTCTTGCAGCGTCAATAAACGACCATGCTTCGGGTTTTACCTTCACCGTTTCTTTTTCGGGGTTGTAAATAATAAAACCCTGATAGGCTACGCGTAACAGCATTTGCTTTACCTGAGTAGGGCTGAATTTTATGTGAGCTGCCAGTTGATTGGCATTGAATTCGGTGCAATTGCAAACTGCCACATACTCGGTTATTATTTCGAGGGGATTACGGGCATCCTGCATTTTAATTTGCTTAAATCTTTCGTAGCGATAGTAATCGAGCGATTCGAACATGATTTCGTTGGGGTAACCGGGAGTTTGAATCACAGTCATTTCAATGTTGAATTTTTCGATATACCATTTCAACCATGTGAAGTCCATCGAAACCTGATGATAACTGTCGATATAGTTTACCTTCGACATGCCTTCTTTCAGCCTGATAAGCTCGAGCATGCCTTCTTTTATGTTGTATTTAAGGGTGAGGTTTGGATGATAAATTGAATCTTCGCTTAATCGAAGTACAATTTCGGTGTTTTCGCTAAAAATGGTACGCTGATCGAGCCTGAACGCAGTAGAATAGGCTGAAAAATTAACACTGTCGTTTTTCGAAATAAAAATTACAGCAGGCTTCTCGTCAACACCACTACCAATAAACTCGTTGCCCCGCATGCTGAATCCTCCTTCATAATCGACCCCCTTAACAATGTTTTTTATTTTGAAATGTTGCTGATACGACCTGAATCTTGGGAACGACGATTTGGTAAGATCATCGAGGTTTTGCACATCGTCGGTAAGCTGACCAAGCAACGGTTCTTTAAAGTAGATAGTATTCACAAAAGTAACCGAATCGGCTGTATAGCGCGATGTCTTAAGACTGATGTTGTAATTGTGCAAATTGGCATAAATGGTGTCGGCCGATATTTTCACCCGTTCCCAGGTTACTTTGCCGTTTTTGCCCGACCAACTCTCTTTTAATGGATAAAACACACCCGAAGTATTGAGTATTTTTACACTGTCGCGCCCGAAATATGAGCCCAAATCAGTCTTGTCGAATACAATACAAAAATCACCTGACCTTTTATCGAAACGATACGATGAGGCATTGGTTTTCCATAAGGTTTTATTGTTCGAATACAAGGTTTGGCTATTTAATACCAAAAAAACCGAATTCATGAAATCGGCAAAATCTTTATGCTTTATGAATTTAATTTTTAGAAACTCATGCAATTCGTTGTTGTAAATAATATATTGTTCTTCGGCAAAACCATTTCGGGAAAACTCCAGGCGGTTTACGGCATAATTGGTGAATTCGGGATAATCTTTGCATCCTTTTTCGAGCATTTTTGAGGCTGTGGCAATGAAGCGGTCTTTTTGGGCCGCAGTTAAACTGTCTGACTCCCAAAAAGTCTGAAATTCTTTTTGCATGCTTTTACCGTCTTTTCGATAGGTGCCGGTGTATTGCAGATGTGAGGTAAACTGCTTCAAAAATTTATCGTGTTCGCTGTCGAAGGCGGTTTGTGCAATACCATTGCCTGCAATCGAAAGCAGCAAAACTGCCGAAAGAATTGTGATTAGTTTATTCATAGTTGACCCAGTAGATATTTACGCAAAAACACAAGCTACCCATTGCTGCTTAACCAGTTTGTCTTTCAAATCAAGTTTGCCGGCAGTGCATACTTTCAAAATCTGTTCCATATCGTCTTCGTAGAATCCACTTAAAAATAATGCTCCGTTTTTCTTAAGATAACGGGCATAAATGGGAATATCATTTGTCAATATGTTCAAATTGATATTAGCAAAAATGGCATCAAATTTCTTACCCGGAATTGAGGCAGCATCTCCTTGTATTGCAACTATTTGCTGTGCATTATTCAGCTCGATGTTTTCGATAGTGTTGTTATAGGCCCATTCGTCGTTATCGATAGCAGTAATGTCGGCAGCCTTTAGTTTAGCTGCAAGAATTGCCAGTATCCCTGTGCCACAACCCATGTCGAGAATGCTTTTCCCGTTAAATTGTTTTTTAAGTATCAGTTCACACATCATCGATGTGGTTTCGTGATGTCCTGTTCCAAACGACATTTTAGGCTCAATAATAATTTCGATGCTTGCAAGCGGGTTTTTTTCGTGAAACGGAGCCCTTATGCTTAATTTTTCGGAAATAAGAACGGGTTGAAAACTCTCTTCCCATGCCTTATTCCAGTTTTTAGCCTGAATGGGTTTAATTTCATAGCCTACAAAATAGGGCGAAAGTAAATTATCGGTTTCCGATTTGCTGAAATCTTTTTCGGAGATATAGGCTTTTAACTGCCCTGATTCTTCAACAAAACTTTCGAATCCAATTTCGCTTAAATTGGCTATAAGAATTTCGGGAAGAATTTCGGGCAAGCAGGCCGTGTCGATGCTCACTTCTATGTAGTTCATGCGGTAAATGAATTAATGATTTCGAAAAAATCGTGAGGTTTAAGCGATGCACCTCCAATAAGCCCACCATCGATATCGGGAAGGGCAAACAAGCCGCGAGCATTGGATGCGTTACAACTGCCACCATAAAGAATAGGAACGCTGAATGCCGTGATTTTTGAATACGCTTCTACCAATTGCCCACGTATAAAGGCATGCATTTCTTGTGCCTGCTCGGGGCTTGCCGTTAATCCTGTGCCAATAGCCCATACAGGTTCATAGGCAATTAGTGTCGATTGCATGTCCTCTTCGTCAATATGAAACAAGCCATCGCGCAATTGTTTGCGAACAACATCAAAGTGAGTGTTGTTTTCGCGCTGCTCTTTGGTCTCTCCGCAGCAAAAAATGGGGGTAAGATTGTTTTTAAGGCATAGCCTGATTTTTGCTGCAATATCTTTATCGGTTTCAAAAAAGTAAGTTCTGCGTTCGCTATGACCAACAATTACATAAGCAGCGCCGACACTTTTTATCATTGCAGCCGATGTTTCTCCGGTATAGGCCCCCTGTTCAAATGCAGAGCAGTTTTGAGCAGCAAGGGCTAGCTTTTTGTAATCGATTAGGCCCGACAAACTGTAGAGATGGGTGAAAGGTACCCCCAAAATTACTTCTATGTTTTTGGGTATGCGGCCCTGATTAATTCCGGCATTTATACTTAATGCCAAATCTTTACCGGTATTTAAATCGGTATTCATCTTCCAGTTGGCAGCTACAATTTTTCTTCTCATAAACTCAATTTACACTTTTGTTGAAACTTCACCTGCATTATTTTTTCTTTCTTTTAAAACCCGATTGTACCCAAAACAGCACAGTCATAATCCATATTGCCACAAAGGCAATAGTTAGATTCATGTTTCGGGTTTTCTTCCGGTGCAAATCTTCAATACTATAAGCCATTAAGTCGCGATTTAGTTCTTCGGGTTGTGGAATATCGCGCCATGCCCATTTATTTAGTACAGTTCCATTCTTAATTAATACCAAACCAGGGTTCGATCTGACGATGGTTTTTAGTGTTATTGGGTCGGTGTTGTAGAAATTATAAATCGGTTTGTTTTCAGCAGCAAACTTCTCTATATCTCCGGCCGAGGATGCTGTAAGGCACATAAAATCATACCCATTTGCTTGGCAATAGGCAGCCAATTTGTTAATGTCGCTGTGTCGTTTGGTGTTTGCTTCATCGAGCAATACACTTATCATTAAGAATGTGTAGCCCTGATTGTCGAGCACTATATCGGTGATGTCGTCGGTAAATGAAGCGGATTGCGACATTTGATCGGTAGCACCGGTGTAGTAAGCATCTATAAAATGATAATCGTAATCGGGCAGATTATACAGATTGAAAATATGCGTTTCGTTATCGTTGTCTTGATATACAAGCTCGATATTGCCGGGATTCATTTCGAGATGCGATTTAATCTGCACAAAGTACCAATCGTGTCCGGGAAGGGCATCAATAGTGAAGTCGTTAATTTCGCCATCTTTCTCAAATGTATATAGTGCATCATATACATCGGGTATTTCTTCAGTGGCTTGTGAGCTTGTTGACAAGTTAACCGGAGTTATGCTGAAATCGTGAATCGGAGGCACGTAGCCTTGTTTTATCAACTTATGCTGTGCATCAACAAAAGTCCATGATTCGTCGGGCAGGTTTTCGAGTGTGAATTCTTTCTTTTCACCATTCTTCTCGTATATGAAGACACTTTCGTACACATCAACATTGTCGCGTTCGCTTTCGGGAATGCTCATGCCTTCGCGAATATTGGCACCGATTTTATAGGGCCTGAAATCGATGGGTGGCAAGTGTTGCAGCGCATAAAAGCAAATAAATAGTGCCGCAAGTGTGTAGGCACCCATCAAGGCCCATTGTGCAGGCATCGAAAATGCAGATTTGAATTTTTTTCGGTAAATAAAAACAAAAATAGTTAGAGCAAGTAATACTACATTCTTGCCGAAAGTTGCCCAGTTCGACAGAATTAGAGCATCACCAAAACAACCACAGTCGTGAACCGGATTGGCAACAGCCAGCCATAGTGTTAACGGGGTAAACGCTACCATAAATAGCAACAAAGCCCACGACGATAGTTTTGGCAAAATGTTGAACAGCAGGGCGAGACCTATCACAAGTTCTGCAATAACCATTATAATTGCAAATGGCAAGGCTACCGGCGATAAAAAATCGAGATGCATGGCCACAAAGTAATCAACAAACTTGTAGGCTGTTCCCAATGGATCAACTACTTTAACATATCCCGAAAAAATAAAAACGATACCGGTAATAATACGGCTCAGATTAGCAACAATCTTCATCATCTCAATCAGTATTTTGGTTTATAATCATCAAATGTAAAAAAAAACAGGCTTCTATACAACGATAAATCTCACTGTGAATTGTTTTTTAACAAAATATTTTGCTGATGCAGTGTGTCGATTATTTCAGCAAAAATGCTTTCAGCCGGCAACATGGCACCGTTTTTATCTACGCAATCGATTCTGATGAATGCTTCATCGGTTTCCACAGCTTTGAGATAGCTGCTTCGCACTTTTTCCTGAAAGCTGATGTCGGCTTCATGAATATCGGCTTTCCCTTGCAAATAATTCCGTTCGTCGCTGTTGCGGTTTTCCGAAAGCTTTTGTTTTACAAAATCGATTGGAACGTCGAGAAAAATACTTAAATCGGGGCGGGGAATGTCAAAGTATTTGTATTCCAAATCAAGTATCCACTGATATAGCCTTCCGGCCGCTTCGTCGCTGGTCAATTTGGCACACTGAAAGCCAATGTTGGAATACACATAACGATCGGCAAGTATCATTTTACCTTGTTGCAGGCTCTTCTCAATAAAGGCCTTTGAATTGTAGCGGTCGCCGGCATACAACAATGCCACAACATAAGGGTCAACACTTTCGATACTACCCAAATCGCCACGCAGAAATCGCGCTATCAGTTCTCCAAAATAAGGACTCTCTACAATAGGGAAGTGCAGGTAAGCGTAAGCAATGCCTTGTTGCTGCAAGTAATGGCGCAGCATGTTTACCTGTGTCGATTTTCCTGAACCATCAAGACCTTCTATTACAATAAAACTCATAAACAAACAAAATTATACGCGATAAAAATACTCAATAAAAATGAACTTACCGATTAAGATTGTAATTTTGAATTCTTAATTTAGTGTGCCATCAATAATGTTGTACTATGACGCATAAAACTTTGCTGCTGCAAGAGGAATTAGTTTCGCTTAAAAGCCCGTTGATTATGGGCATTGTTAATGTTTCGTCCGATTCTTTCTATACGGGCAGCCGTGTATATGATGAACCCGATTTATTGGCAAAAACCCGCAAAATGATTGATGGAGGTGCAAATATAATCGATGTCGGAGCTGTTTCTACACGTCCGGGGGCTGTAATGCCTTCGCTTGCCCGCGAGTGGGAATTGCTTGCACCTGTTTTGTTTTCCATCAGAAACAATTTTGGTAATATTCCAATTTCGGTTGATACTACAAGGGCACGCATTGCCGAAATGGCGGTAAAGGAATTTGGTGTAGGCATGATAAACGACATCAGTGGTGGGAGTTTCGACCCCGATATGTTCGATACTGTTGCCCGTTTAAAAATTCCCTATGTGTTGATGCACATGCGCGGCACCCCCGAAAATATGCAGCAACATACTGATTACGACAATATAGTACATGATATGATATGGTATTTTGTCGAGAAAATAGAAATGCTGCACGAATTGGGCGTTACTGATATTATTGTTGACCCGGGCTTCGGATTCGCAAAAACACTGGAACAAAATTACGAAGTACTACATAGATTGCAGCATTTTCTGGCTTTAAATAAACCCTTGCTGGTTGGCCTCAGCCGAAAATCGATGATATGGAAACTGCTGAATATCGCTCCCGAAGAAGCCTTGAATGCCACCACTGCATTGCATACTATTGCATTAATGAATGGAGCAAGCATATTGCGTGTGCACGATGTGGCTGAAGCCCGGCAGTGTGTCGATGTTTTTCTGGCTTTGCAAGGCAAACAAAGCCCGCAACATGAAGCCGATAATAAATAAAAAAATGTACTTTTGTTGCGATGAATACACCTTTGTTCATAGTAATTCGTTTTCTCGACATCATCGATATATTGCTGGTGGCTTTTTTGTTGTATCAACTCTATATGCTTATCAGGGGCACAGTTGCCATCAGAATTTTTGTGGGAATTTTTTCGATTTACATTTTTTGGCTTGTTGTAAAGGCCATGAAAATGGATTTGCTTGCATCGCTGCTGGGGCAAGTAATAGGAGTAGGAGTAATAGCTCTTATTATTGTGTTTCAGCAAGAAATCAGAAAGTTTCTGATGATGCTTGGAAACCGGTATTTCAGCAAAAACCGATTCAAATTCTACCGATTGTTTTCTATTAATGCCACTACTTCTCGTTCCGATATTGAGACTATTGCTGAAGCTAGTAAAACCATGAGTCTCGAAAAAACAGGCGCTCTTATAGTTATTGCCAAAGATGCCGACTTAAGGGCTTTTGCCCAAACCGGTACCATTCTTAATGCTGATATTTCGGAACGTTTGCTCAGGAATATTTTTTATAAAAACTCTCCGTTGCACGACGGTGCTGTAATAATTTCGGGCAACAAAATGGTTGCAGCCGCTTGCATACTGCCGGTTTCTGAAAATCAGCAGATTTCTGACGACCTGGGTTTGCGCCACCGGGCAGCCCTTGGTATTTCGGAGGTTTCCGATTCTGTGGCTATTGTGGTGAGCGAACAAACGGGAAATATTTCTCTGGCAAAAAACGGAAAATTATATGCTGTTACAAGTATCGAACGCTTGATAAAAACCATTGAGAAACAAATGGAATAATAGGTGCAGGTTGTTGGAATTCTCTTGATGTTGTTGCTTTTGATTTTTCGTGAAATGTTTTTTTTTATAATACCATATAGTAACTATCGATAACCCTTTTATTATGAAACATCTGATTGGCTTTACGGTTTTGCTACTCGCTGTGCAGATTGGCTTTGCGCAGTACCGGGTAGCCTATTTCGACAACCCCATGTCGCACGAAGTGAAAGAGGCAGATGTTCCATATCTGCAGAGCATGCATAAGTCGGGCGACACCTTGGCTCAGCTCGATGGCTGGCCCCTTTCGTTTGTGGCGAATCCCACATTCCGAAATTTCAGAGGTGTTACCCTGGAGTATATCGACGAAAATGCGGGTCACGAAATTATTGTTGGAGCCAACGATTCGTTGTTTGTGTTGCGTGGCAATGGAACCGTATTATGGTCGTTAAAACTGAATGGCACTGCTATTTATCCGGCCTCCACCGGCGACATCGACAACGATGGTGAGGTCGATATTGTTGTTGTTACCGGTGGTGTTCCTTACAACGGACATGTGTATGCATTCAATAGCAATGGCAGTATAAAAACAGGCTGGCCCAAAACTGTGCCGTCGTGCTGGTTTTTGTGCGCTCCGGTGCTTTGCGATTTAGACGGCGACAACAATATGGAAATAATTGTGTGCGAAATGAATACCTCGCAGCCCACTGCCAATCGTAAGCGCCTGCACATTTTTAATCACGATGGCAGCAATTTTTCGGAAGACTGGCCCAAAAGCCTGCCTGCAACCCCGGCTGTTACACCTGCTGTGGCCGATGTTAACGGCGACGGATCGCCCGATATTTTGGTATGCACTGTCGATTCTATTTATTTATTCGACCTGCAGGCTAACCCTATCGCTCCATTCCCAATGTCGATGCCGGGTATGAAGTTCAGCTATCAGTCGCCATTAATTATTGATTACCGAAGTTCACCTTACGATTTTCCGGTCGAAATTATTGGTGCCAATCATGGCGACAATCCGGGTTTTTATAAAATATGGTTTAACTACGACCCCCCGGTATTTGCTCATTGGCCTACCGATGGAGGCGTTTGGACTTATTCGCCCCCGATGGCTTACGGCGGGCAAACTACCATGCAATACGAAATGATTAGCCAGCCTTTGAGCGACTACGAAAACGGCGATTCATGCATTTACAACATGGTGTGGTCGTTTGCTTCTTCCGACGAACTTTCGGTTGATGTGGTGCGCTACGATGGCCTCGAAGGCTTTATGAGTTTGAGTGCTTCGGGTATGGACCTGTTGTATACCGGCTCGAATATGAACGACCAGTATGGCAATGGGTTCTTGCATATTTACGATATTGCGAATTATCCGGTAACCGAGTTAGAAGGATTTCCGGTTAAGGTAAAAGGCTCTACATTTATGAATGGTGTCAATCTGGGCGATGTAAATGGCGATGGTTTTGTTGATATGGTAGTGTTGGGTTATTCCGATTCGGTGTATATCAATGTAATCGAAACATCGTCGATTGCAGGTCTGCAATACCCACCTTATAATTCGCCCGATTTGCTGGTGCCGTGTTATCGCGGAAGCAATACCCGTGAAGGAAGGACAGAACCTGTAACTTACGAAAATGCCGAAAATATACAGCAGCAAAATCCTGCAGTATATCCCAATCCTGTTACCGATAAATTCTACGTTCGATTACCCCGCGATATGCAGCATTGCACTTTAAAAATGTACGATATCACGGGCAAATGTGTTTTATCGACCCAGCTTGATAGCGAGAGGCCCGTCGATGCAAGTGCATTGGGCAGTGGTGTTTACTTTATTAGCCTGAACCAACCCGAAGCCGGTTTTTACCATGTTCAGAAAATACTGATTAGCCGATAGAAAACTGAGCTGGGTGATGTGTGCTTGTTTTTTACCTCCGTTTCGAAAAGCAGCTTTCACTTTTGACATTTGACTTCTGACATTTGACTTCTGACCTTTGACTTCTGATACATGAGACGCGATGAATCGCGTCTTTACGGAGCTTTCCTCCCCGTCCGAGTTACTCGCAGAGAACTCGGAAGTATGCTTCGATGGATTATTTCGAAAGCAGCTTTCACTTTTGACATTTGACTTCTGACATTTGACTATTACTTCTATTTCAGTCCCATTTTGAAGTTGAACATGCCTGAGCCGGGAATTTTTTCTTTATTAGCAAAAGCATGCATGATAGCATCAATTTGAGAAGATGTGTTGGCTTGACTGAAATCAATCAGAAACCGGAAAAAACCTTTTGCTTCGAGTTTCTCGCGCACATGAAACAACGAAACCGGATTTTCGGGCCGGACAATGGTGATTCCGTCTTCAATGGTTTTTATGTAACGTGCTTTATCGCCCGGCATCGAAAACAATTTTCCGTTTTCGATAGCCACGGGCATTCTTGAGTAGAACAGGTCGGGGAAAAAGTACAGTGGCACAATGCCATCACGGCTTTTGCCCGAAATAAGGTTGGGGTAATCGTTTTCGTAAGAATACACAAATTGGTTTACGCCTTCGCTTTTCAGCATGAGAGCAGCCATATCGTTGAGAACCTGAATGCCGGGGCCCGCAATACATTTTGCATTGCGCGGATGCAATAGCCGTTGCGACAGGTGATTAATGACAAATTGCTGAAAACCCGACTGGGCCATGTAGTTTGCAAATGCTGCATATTCGGAACTGCCGCTTTCCGAAATAAATTTTGGGAAGCTGAACCACAATTTTTGACGGATGGGCTTACAAGCCTCGGCCAGCTCGCGCGGGTTGCGGATATGGGCATGTGTAAGTGAGAAAAACACAGCGCTTAATTGATGCATTGGCAAATGGGGCAGTGCTGTCACATTGTTAATTGTTGCGTACAGCTCATTGCCCCGAATGGGTTTTTCGGGGTTATTCCGATACAGGTTTCGCAGGCTATTTGCGAGTTTTTTGTCAGCCTGGGGTGGGCGCAGATGTATTGATGGCAGCTTTTCGTTGGAACGAAATCCGCCTGTCGAAATCATAAAAATCGTATCACCCGGTTTTAGCGGTTGGTTTTCAACTTTTACCGTGACAGTTTTGCCCGATATTTCAAAGGGCTTACAATAAACCGATTCTCCGCTTGCACTGGTATTCACCCTCAGCCGGCAATCGCGACCCAGGGGTATAGTAGGGGTAAAGCGAAACCCATCTTGAGTAATTTCGCTGATATTGCCAGCAAAAACACCCGTTTGGTTGTTTTCGCTCAGCGACCCGCTGACATCGTTGCCAAAAAACCAGGAAGTTTTTTCGCGACCGCCATCGGTTTCAAGCATTTTTAACGCTTCATCGGGCCGGCAGGCTGCATCGAGGGCCATGCGGTAGGTTTTTGCTGTTTTAAACACATATTCGGCCTGTCGCAAGCGTCCTTCAATTTTCAGCGAGGCTATGTTCATCTTCACCAACTCATGCAAATGGGCTACCAATTGGTTGTCTTTCAGATTGAATGGGAGGGAGGTCTTGCCTGAATCGGTGGTAAATTCACGTCGGCACACCTGCATGCAATTGCCCCGATTGGCACTGTTGCCGCCAATATAGCTGCTATACAGGCACATGCCCGAGAATGAATAGCATAAGGCGCCATGCACAAAAACCTCGAGTGGCATTTGGGTTTTGTTGGCGATGTTTCCGATTTCGGTGCGGGTTAGTTCGCGTGCCAGTATCACCCTCGTTATCCCCTTTTGCAGGGCATAGTTGGCTCCTGCCGAATTGTGAATTCCCATTTGTGTACTGGCGTGCATTGCAATGGAAGCGAAGTATTTCTTAATCAGATAATAAACGCCCAAGTCCTGAATAATAACCGCATCGGGTTTCAAAATTGTGAGCCATTGCAGTTGGTTGATTAATTGCGGAATTTCGCTGTTTTTAACCAGTGTATTTAATGTAACATATACTTTCACACTGTTGCGGTGTGCTACCGAAATTACTCCCGCCAGTTCGATAGGACTGAAGTTTGAGGCGCGGCCTCGGGCATTAAATTGCTTTAACCCGAGATACACCGCATTGGCACCACCGGCTATGGCAGCAAAAAACGCCTCGGTATTTCCGGCCGGCAGCAGCAGTTCGGGTTTGCGGTTTTTCATGGCGTAAAAATACGAAATATGTGCGATTATTTTTTGATGTGCTGATGTGCTAATGTGCTGATGTGTTGATGTGCTGATTTGCTGATTTGCTGATGTGTTGATTTTATTTCTTCTTGCAGGCCCGAAGAAGCTGGGTTTCACGCAAAGCCGCTAAGGCGCAAGGGGAGAATACAAGATTCGACATGTTGGAAGTTTCGTTTCATTCGAGTCCTCTGCGAGTGACTCGGATGGCGATGGTTGGATAAAAAAAGCCCCTCATTTAACCGAAGGGCTTTTTCATAATTTGGCTTACCCAACCAGGGTATGAGTGATTTATCGGCTAATCACAAAACTAGTTTTGCTTTTTAGTTGTGGGCATTCAATAATATAAGTACCCGGGGCAAGTTGGCTTACGGGGATTGTGATGAAGCCCAACTGCTGGCTTGAATTCACCGTTTGCAGCAATTCACCTTTCAAACTATACACATTAAAGGTGCAATTTCCTTCCTGTGGATTTACAAATTCAATTGCCAGTTGATCGTTTGCAGGGTTGGGGTAAATGCGGAATAATGATTTAAGTGATGTTGACGATGGAGCCTGCGTTTTTTGAGGTTGGACAATTTGCATTGATTTATTTGATATTTCGCTTGGCAAAATGGTAATTGGTGAAATTTCCATTAAACCTGCTGATGCAAGAATAGCCCTTGCAGCTCCTCCCTCTTTTGTTTCATAATCTGATGCCAAATCCTCCAGGTAATCAGAATTATCTGTAATAATTCTTTCAAAATTTTCAGGATTCATTAGAATTTCGGTGGATATTTTTTGAATTTTAGAACTGTTAAACAACACTGTATTGTTCTTTGTTTCGGCAATTTGCATAAGACTTTCGTAAATAACCAATGCTCTATCATATTCATTCTTATATACATAGATATTTGCAAGGCACTCTTTTGCATGTGTGTCGTTTGATAATTCAAGCAATTCAATAACCTGATTAAAATATTCTGTAGTATCTAGCCTTATGGCTGCCAAGCTTAGGTTATCATATAATTGCTGTTTTGCCCCCTGAATCGATTCCAGCCTAAGGTATTTTTGTTCTAATAAATTTACACCGTCTTGAAATTGATTGATATATTCTTTCAATTCGTCAGAAAGTTCAGAATCGTCAATCTCAGATTTAACTGAAGCAGGAAGCGGGCTATTTGCAACCATTACTGCAGCACGAGAATATTCACTTACATT
>Ga0334883_1000377_pt1 | contig 82081 bp, 82 predicted proteins | sample GraSluR1_MG_6_FD_207230 | JGI IMG/M metagenome (GOLD analysis project Ga0334883, IMG submission 207230) | Sludge microbial communities from methane-producing bioreactor in Wageningen University, Netherlands - Granular Sludge_09_05-R1 | ecosystem: Engineered > Bioreactor > Anaerobic >... | reverse complement strand
TATGTACAATATTCCGGCCAATTCGCCAAGAATCGATGCTCGTACGAGAAAGACGAAGCCTGGGAAGGTGAATCTGTATATTTATGCAATCACCGTCTCTTCAGAGGCTATTATGAAATTGCCTCTAAATATTGTGGTAATCACCAGAATTTGTACAAGTTTTTTGTTATGTCATAACCTGTGCAAAAATTGTGCTTCTTCCTTAGAACGTATACAGAACCCCAACCGTTGAGGTTAAGAGTCCGGCAAGGGGCAAGAGGGGATTGAACACAACTCCTCCATCGAAATTGTCGTCATCCTCGATGAAGCCGTAGGCAAGGACAGGGATGTTCAGATTGAGGAATAGCCCATACTTTTTTTGGGGAACCCAGTACTCTGCCTTGAGCACCACACCTCCAAGTCCGATGATGACCGGTCCGAAGTTGGAGAAGGCGGTTGTGCCCAACCCAATCTTCAGGTCAAAGTTTTCGCTCAAGGCAAAAGCCTGACTTATGTCAGCATTGAAGGTGACGATATCGACAAAGACGTCTTCGGCCTCCAGAGCAGACCCGATATAGGTAATTCCCAGAGGATAGTTTATCCCTGCCTGCAGATAGAGGGAACCCAGTCCGACATCAACAACAACTCCGCTTGAAGCGAAGCCGACTTGTGCTCCGATTGCGATTTTCTGATCTCGAGCAGGAAGGAGTGAGACAACGAGGGTAAACATAAGGATACTTACAAGCACGATTCGTTTCATGGCAGAACCTCCAAAAGGTGTATAGTCTCTACCTTTGAAACAAAATTGGAAGTAAATTGTGACAATTCAAGAATTGTGTCTAATGGTACCGAATCGTGTTGGCAAGCCGAATGATCTCAAAACGGTCCTTTACCTCGAGCTTGGAATAGATGGTAGAGATATTGTTCCTTACCGTCTGCTCTGCCAACTGCAGATGGTCGGCGATCTGCTGGTTGTCAAATCCGGTGGCGATCAGGCCAAAGATTTCCTTTTCGCGGGAGGTGAGGGTGTCGAACCACTCAAAACGGCTGGATACCTCGGGAATCTTGGGGCTGGTCCCATCGTACATCGTGTTGATCAACTTGGCGGCAATTTTAGGGGAAATCTGTACCAGACCCGAATGGAGTGCCCGTATGGCGGCGATGAGCTCGGTAGGGGAGATGTCCTTCAGCAGATAGCCTGATGCTCCGATTCTCAGCGCTTCCCTCACATACTCATCCTCATCATAGGTGGAGAGCATTACCACCTTCACCAGAGGCTTCTTCTCCAAGATCCGCGAAGTAGCCACCACCCCATTGATGTCAGGCAGATGGACATCCATGAGAATGACATCAATCTCTGACTCCAAGGCCATCTGGATGGCACCATTTCCTGTCTTGGCGATACCCACCACCTGGAAGTCATCGGTGTAATTCTCCAGACTCATCCTGAGACTCTGGACAAAGAGGGGCTGGTCGTCAACCAACAGAATACGTATCATCGCTCAACTCCTTCTGCATGGGGATGGTCACCGTCAGTTGGAAACCGCCTTCCGGGGCGTTCTCCGCTTTCACCTGTCCACCAAGCTTGCTGATCCTCTCCTCCATTCCGGCAAGCCCGATTCCCTTGATTATCTTCTTGGCTCCTGTTCCGTTGTCAAGGATTATCACCTGCACCGAGTCACCGACGATCCAGAAGAGCATTCGAACACGGGTGGCATGGCCGTGTCTGAGGGCATTGGTCAGCCCTTCCTGTACGATGCGATAGAGAATGAGGTCTATCTCATCCCCGAACGAGGAAGGAAGGTTGCCACTCTCGATTTCGACCTGTACCCCGGTCGTCCCCTCAAATATCTTCTTGATCTTGTGGATGGCCTTCATTCCCACCTCTCGTTCCTGGTCGCTCTTGCGCAAGAGATGGAGGGCCCTGCGGGTTTCCACCAAACCTTCCTGGGCCTGGCTTCGGGCACCACTGCACATCTCACTGGTTTTCTCACAGTCGCGGCACCCGGTTGCAACAATGGCATCCATCATGGCAATGATGTTGGTGAACATATAGCCGCTGATGTCATGGATCTCTCGTGAAATCCGATAGCGTTCTTTTTTTGCAGCTTCCAACTCTGCTGTCCTGGCATACGACTGGAGACTTTGGCTGAAGATTGTCAGCTTGGTGATTGTGGTATTGAGAATCTCTATCTGCATCTTCGCTTTCTCATGCAGCTCGTGAAGTCGTGTCAGCGCCACCTGGAGATATGATGAGATCAAGAGGATGGCAATGAAGCTGACCAACTCCGCAGCACTTGCCTCGCGCAGCTGCATGTTCAGGTCATTCTCACCCAAAAAAGGCGGCATGAGCTGCAATGAGAGAGAGAACAGAGCAAGAAGGGGAGGAGCAGCGAATGCAAAAGGGTAAGGGATTTTGACCAATACGACCGCCTGGAAGGCGAGGAAAAGGAAGAGACGTATGGTCAGAAAATCGTTGAGAGAGTAGTCGAGCACCAACAGTGCCATGAGGCTGAGAAAGCAGAGCAGAAGCACTCCCAAGAGATTCTCGGTGTGAGTGAGCAGCGCCTGCATGAGTGCAAAGAGCAGGAAAAAGACGAAGAACGTACGATAGAACTCAAAGGGGCGGCTGCTTGTTCCCCCCTCCACTCCATAGGTCAGGACAAAAAGGCCAAGGGCGGCACACAGCAAGAGATACGCATACGCTTCGAGTATCCGATAAAACCGCTGGCTCTGCTTGGTAGGGGTTTCTCCATCCATTGGTTCGAGTATATCACAGCCTTTTGTTGAGTCGGTACTTTTGTACTGATTGAACGGGAGAAAAATTGACAATTCAGTATTTCTGTCCCTTTCGCTCCTGCAGCAGTGACCGTATGCTGAAGATGTTTAAAACGTAGCAAACTTGTTCGAGAAACACAAGGAGGAAATGGTATGAAAAAGACCATGTGTGTTGTTATGGCGCTGCTGTTGGTTGTCTCGTCTCTCGTATTCGCCGGGGGAAAAGCAGAAACCGCAGCCGTCTCTGATCCAAATGCTCCGGTAACCCTTACTGTCTGGTGCTGGGACCCTGCATTCAACATCTATGCCATGAATGAAGCGGCAAAGATCTATAAGGCAGACCACCCCAATGTGACCGTCAATGTGGTGGAGACCCCGTGGAACGACTTGCAGCAGAAGCTGATCACCAGCCTCAGTGCAAACGCCACATCCAATCTGCCTGACATCATCCTGATGCAGGACAATGCCATCCAGAAGAACGTCATGACCTATCCAGAGGCTTTTGTTGCCCTCAATGGCAAGATGGATCTCTCCCAGTTCGCACAGTTCAAGGTTGACGTCGGCACCATCGATGGCAAGCACTATGGCGTACCCTTTGACAATGGCGCCACCGGAACCTTCATCAGAAGGGACATCATTGAGAAGGCCGGACTGAAGGTCAGTGATTTCAACGACATCACCTGGGAACGCTTCATTGAGCTGGGCAAGATTGTCAAGCAGAAGACTGGTGTTGCCATGATTTCCACCGTTGCCAACGAGCCTGACTTCCCGATGCTGATGCTCCAGAGCGCAGGCACCTGGATGTTCGACGAGCAGGGCAAAGCGTACATCAAGGACAACGCGGTTCTCAAGGAAGCCCTTCGCATCACCAAGGAGATGGTGACCAGTGGTGTCTGTATCCTCGTTCCCGATTGGAACGCCTACATTGCAACCCTGAACAACGGGACAGTTGCATCAACAATCAATGGTTGCTGGATCAGCGGATCCATCCAAGGCGAGAAGAGCCAGAGCGGCAAGTGGGCTGTCACCAACACCCCCAGGTTCGCAAACATCGCCAGTTCGGTGAACTATTCCAGTCAAGGTGGTTCGGGCTGGATGGTAATGGCAAACTCCAAGCGTCCTGATGTTGCCATTGATTTCCTTGCCAAGACCTTCGGCGGAAGCGTTGCTCTCTATGAGACCATCCTTCCCTCCAGCGGCGCCATCGCAACGTGGCTCCCCGCTGCCAAGAGCCCTGTGTACTCCACTCCCATCGAGTTCTTCGGTGGACAGAAGATTTATGAGGATCTGGTCAACTTCGCCGGCAAGGTCCCCAACGTCAAGTACGGTGTCTTCAACTATGAAGCCCGCGATGCCATCGCCCGCGCTCTCAGTGAGGTCATGCAGGGTGCATCCATCGACACAGCTCTCGCCACTGCACAGAAGAACGTCGAGTTCTTGATGAGCGAGTAAGCAAATTCCTGTTCTCCACTCCGATACCGCTGTATACTGGCGGTATCGGACTCTCTGAACGCCACGTACAAGGGAAAGGCATCATGGCAAAAACCACATTGACAAAGAAAATCAACCTGTACGGCTGGTTGTTCGTCATCCCCGCGGCACTCTTCATTTTCATCCTGAACTTCTATCCGATGATCAGTGCCTTCCTGCTCTCGCTGCAGTCGGGGAGAGGGAACAACCTGAAATTCGCAGGGCTCAAGAACTATGCCCGGCTCTTCGAAGACGAGATGTTTCTCACTTCGGTGGGCAATGTAATCACCTATCTGGTTGTCCAGGTTCCCATCATGCTCTTGATGGCCCTTATCCTGGCCAGTCTTCTCAATGATCCCAAGCTCAAGTTCAAGGGCATATTCCGAACGATGATTTTTCTGCCGTGTGCGACCAGTTTGGTCAGTTCGGCCATGATCTTCAAGTCCTTCTTCTCCATAGATGGAATTGTAAACACCACGTTGATTTCGCTGGGTTTCCTTGAAGGACCCATGAGCTGGCTCACCCATCCCATCTGGGCAAAATTCGTCATCATCCTGACCATCACCTGGCGCTGGACCGGATACAACACCGTCTTCTATCTTGCCGGTCTGCAGAATATCGATCGAAGCATCTATGAGGCTGCGCGCATAGACGGTGCTTCAGCCAGTGCCCAGTTCTTCCAAATCACGGTTCCCTTGCTCAAGCCGGTTATCCTCTTGACTTCCATCATGTCCACAAACGGAACCTTGCAGCTCTTTGATGAGGTGCGTAACATCACCAATGGGGGACCGGGTATCGCAACACTCTCCATCAGCCAGTACATCTACAATCTTTCGTTCATGTACAATCCTCAATTCGGGTACGCAGCCGCTGTCTCCTATGCAATTCTGGTCATGGTCGCCGTACTCTCCTTCATTCAGGTCAAAGTGGGGAAAAAACGATGAAAAAACGCCAAGCAACCTCAATTGCAAAATATCTCTTTCTTGTCGTCATCTGCCTTTTTTCTGTGTTTCCCTTCTACTTCATGATAGTCAGCTCAACAAACATGAGTGTGGATATCATCAAAGGAAGGATGTTCTTTGGAACCCACCTCTTTGAAAACATCAAGACGCTTGCTTCTACCGTCCGCCTTGGTAATGCCTTCTGGAACTCAATGCGCAACGCCATTGCCAATACGGTGGCAAGTCTCTTCATCTGCAGTCTTGCCGGCTACGGCTTCCAAGTCTACCGTGAGAAGGGCAAAGACACCCTGATGGGGTTGCTCTTGCTCTCCATGATGGTCCCCTTTGCAGCGCTGATGGTCCCGCTCTTCCGCATGTTCAGCCAGGCCAGGCTCTTGGATACCACGATTGGCTTCATCCTTCCCACCATCTCCACCGCATTCCTGATTTTCTTCTTCCGCCAGAGTGCCGAATCGTTCCCGATCGAGACGGTGCAGGCGGCTAGGGTGGACGGGCTGGGTGAGTTTGGCATCTTCTTCAGGATATTCGTGCCGATCATGGCTCCGACGTTCGCAGCCGCAGCCATCGTCACCTTCATGGCGGCCTGGAACAACTATCTCTGGCCCCTGATCATCATGCAAAGCCAGCAGAGCCAGACCATGCCGCTTTTGATCACCGGACTTACAGCCGGGTACACCACTGACTATGGTATACTCATGCTGTCGGTGACCATCACCACCTTGCCCACCCTGATTCTCTTCTTCACCCAGCAAAAGCGCTTTGTGGAAGGCGTACTGGGATCAGTAAAATAAGGAGATTCTATGTCCAATCTGTTTTTGCAGCACCGCCTTTGGCAGCAACCCACTGTCAGCGAGACCAACCGTCTGGCAATGCATTCCCTTCCGCCTGCGTTTCCTACCTGTGAAGCGGCTCTTGAGGATGCCATCAGAGGCCCGGAGCACCGGGACCTTTCAGGCAATCCGTATTATCTCTGTTTGGATGGGGTGTGGTCCTTCCGTTATTTTGAGAATCCCCTTGCCGTAGGCGAGGATATCCTGGACTCCACCATCCAGGCAGGGTGGGCTCCCATCGTGGTTCCCGGCTCATGGAGTGTGCAGGGGTACGACAAGCCGCACTACACCAATGTGATCATGCCCTTTGCCAATACTCCTCCCTTTCCCCCCGAAGAGAATCCCACCGGAGTGTACCGCACCCGTTTTGTGCTCGATGAAGCATGGAAGACACGAAAAACGGTACTCACCGTTGGCAGCGCAGAGAGCTATCTTGAAGTCTATCTGAATGGAACATTCATCGGCATGGGAAAGGACACACGCCTTCCCTCGATGTTCGACCTGAGCGATCATCTCTTGGACGGTGAGAATACCTTGGTTCTGGTGGTCGTCCGTTATAGCGATGCCTCCTATGTGGAGGATCAGGACCAGTGGTGGTTCGGTGGCATCCATCGTTCGGTCACCCTTTCAAGTACACCTGCTTCATCGTTCAGTGATGCAAAAGTCACTGCAACGCTCTCTGATTGCCTGGACAGCGGATTGGTTGAAGTGCGGGCACCTTTTGTCGGGGATGCGACCACAGCCTTGGTCAGCCTCTACGATACCGGGGGGAAACCTCTGGCCAGTCGCCACATCGAAGCAAAGGAAGGGCTCTTTCTTGCCAGCTTTGAGGTGGATAAGCCCTGCCTGTGGAGCAGTGAGAAGCCGCAGCGGTATTTCATTACCCTCTCACTGGAAGACCAGAAGGTGCATCATGGCATTGCATTCGGGTTCCGCAAAGTGGAGATCAAGCGAAGGGCGCTGCTGATCAATGGCAAGCGTGTTCTGATCAAGGGTGTGAACCGGCATGAACACGACCAGTTCAGGGCAAAAACCCTTACCACCGAAGGCATGGTCCAGGACATCTGCCTGATGAAGCAGTACAACTTCAACGCAGTGCGTACCTGCCATTACCCCAACGATGAACGCTGGTATGAACTGTGCGACATCTACGGGCTGTATGTGATGGATGAAGCGAATATTGAGACGCATGCCAACTACGACAGCATCTGCCGCGATGAGGCTTGGGCTTCCTGCTTCTTGGGGCGGGTACAGCGCATGGTGCGTCGTGATTACAATCATCCTTCGGTCATCATCTGGTCTCTTGGCAATGAGAGTGGCTACGGGCATAACCATGACAGTTGTGCAGGCTGGCTCCGACGCTATGATCCCACTCGTCCCATCCACTATGAAGGGGCGAACCGCCCAGAATGGGGCCAAGGCTCCCATACCCTCGACTCTCTCAAGCGTGGCAAGTTCGCCACCGATATCATCGCTCCCATGTATCCAGCCATCGCTCTCATCGAGGCCTGGGACCACAGTACCGAAGCGGACGAGGATGGTCGGCCCCTCATCATGTGCGAATACAGCCATGCGATGGGCAACTCCAACGGAAGTCTGGGTGATTATTGGAGGACCATCCGCTCCTCCCGTGGCATCCAAGGCGGGTTTATCTGGGATTGGGTTGAGCAGGGTATCGCCGTCGATGAGATGGGAAAACCGGTGGGGCTGAATCATGAGGCCTCTAGCACCAAAGAAGGGGGAAATGCTTGGCGCTACGGAGGCGATTTTGGTGACAAACCCACCGACTTTGACTTCTGTCTCAACGGATTGGTACTTCCCGACAGAAGGCCGAAGCCTGCGATGGCAGAGTGCCTGAAGGCTCAGCAACCAATCCATATCAAAAGCGAGCACCCCGCAAGCGGCCGCTTCCTTCTGACCAATGCAATGGACTTCTCAACCCTCGAGAACATTGTCCTGCGCTATGTCATCTTCAGTGAAGGTGAGGCAGACAGCCTGGAAGGCGAAATTGCTCTTCCTTTGCTTGAAAGCGGTGCCTCGACGGAAATTTATCTTCCGCTGATACTGCAGCCAGAGCTGCAGCTCATGATGTGCCAGGCACAGACTTTCATTCGTTTTTCGAGCGTGCTGAAGGAGTCGACACCTTGGGCTGAGGCCGGGCATCTGGTTGCTTGGGACGAGTTTGCACTCAGCAGTGCCCCAAAGCTTGCCTTCCCGATTCCCCAGGCGTACCTGGAAAAGCAGAAGGATGGAAGTTTCCACCTTGAGACTGAGGCGTATGAGGCAACCATCACAGCTGATGGCCTGCTGGGCAGCCTGAAGTTTGTCGGCCAGCGTGAGTTGCTTGCTTCTCCGTTGACCATAAGCCTGATGCGCTGTCCCACCGAAAATGATGGGCTGAAGACACTGCAGGCGAACAAGGGTCGGCCCGAATATGCCTTCTATCATGAGAACAAGGCGTTCGGGCCCTGGCTGGACAATCAGCTTGATGCAGTTGCATTGAAGCTGGTTGACCTCCATCTGGAAGAGGGCCAGCTGTGCAGTGAGCATCGCATCCTCACCCCTGCCAACGTTGAGCTTGGCACTTTCCGCCAGCACTGGGTGTTCTCATCCGACAAGCTCTATTACAGCGTCAATATCATCCTCAATGACCAAGTAAAGGAGTATCCTCGGGTAGGCTTGAAGTGCGATCTGGACAAAGCATGGTCCTCCTGCCGCTGGTTCGGACTGGGGCCGGGAGAGAACTATCCCGATCGTAAGGATGGCTCTGCAATGGGTGACTACTATGCCCACGTCGATGAGCTCTACGAGCCCTACATTGTTCCACAGGACCATGGTGAGCGCACCCAACTCAGGAGACTCGACCTTTTCGATGGTGACACCGGGGGTGTGAGGTTGCGCTCTTCCGATCTCTTCTCCTTCGCCTTGCACAAATATTCGTTGCAAGAGCTCTGGGAGAAACTGCATGCTGATCAGTTGGTTGCCGATTCGGTGAACCATCTCTACCTCGATGCCGCGGTACGGGGGGTGGGAACGGCTACCTGCGGACCCGATACGCTTGAGCGGTATCGGGTTCGCAGCGGGGTGCACCGGCTCTCCTTCACCATAAGCAGCAGTCACTAGACCAATCGTTCATCCTGCCCGCACGGGCAGGATGCTCTTATGAGGAGGTTTCTATGCATTTGTATGATATCAACGTCAGTGCCATGGATGGTTCACCCGTTTCCCTTTCCTCGTTCAGGGGAAAGGTGTTGCTCATCGTCAATACCGCAACCAAGTGCGGTTTCACCCCTCAGTATGATGAGCTTGAATCCCTCTACAAGACATACCGGGAGAAAGGTTTGGAGATTCTCGATTTTCCTTGCAACCAATTCAAGGAGCAGGCTCCGGGCAGCATCGAGGAGATCAACCAGTTCTGCACCCTCACCTTCGGGACCACCTTTCCACGCTTTGCGAAGCTGGAAGTGAATGGGAAGGGCGAGCATCCTCTCTACACGTTTCTCAAGGCTCAGAAGGGGTTTGCCGGTTTTGATCCCAGGCACGAGAAGAGCGCACGGCTTACCGAACGGATGCGGGAAGCAGACCCGAATTTTGAGAAGGACCCCTCAATCAAGTGGAACTTCACCAAGTTTCTCGCCGACAGAGAGGGAACCATCATAGCGCGCTATGAACCCACCACGTTTCTTGAGGAAATTGAAGGGCAAATCAAAATCTTACTATAATGCTTGACAAACTTTTGGTTCGTAGGTAGTATCTCTATATAAGTTGCAAAAAATTAAATAGTAAACGATATAGTAGGAGGAGCACATGACTGTATATGATTTTACCGTGAAGGGAAGAAAAGGGGAGGACGTAAAACTCTCTGAATACAAGGGCAAAGTGCTCTTGGTAGTGAACACTGCCACCCAGTGTGGGTTTACCCCCGAATACACTGAGCTTGAGAAGATATATGAAACCTATCAGGGGAAAGGATTCGAGATCTTGGACTTCCCCTGCAACCAGTTCGATGGACAGGCTCCTGAGTCGATTGAGGAGATCCACGAAATGTGTACGCTCAAATTTGGGACCAAGTTCCCCCAGTTCGGAAAGGTAGAGGTAAACGGTGAAGGTGCAATCCCGTTGTACAAGTATCTGAAGGACAAGAAGGGTTTCGCTGGTTTCGATATGAGCCACAAGATCGCCCCGATTCTTGATGGTATCCTGCGCAAGGCAGATCCCCAGTATGAGAAGAGTTCCGAGATCAAGTGGAACTTCACCAAATTCCTGGTAAACCGGGAAGGCGAAGTGGTTGCCCGATTCGAACCCTCTTTCGATCTTGCCAAGGTAGCAAAGGCCATCGAGAACGTTCTCTAACACTCCAAACACACACAGTATTACCCTATGCCGGCGTTGTCCCTTCCCAGGACAACGCCATTTTTTGGGCCTACAACTTGCTCGCCAAGATAAGCGAACCTTGCAGTGCACCGGCTTTGGGCAGGGAGATATCAAGCCGTACATCAAGGCGCTTGCAAACCATCGAGCGAAGCAGCGGATCTGCTTCCAATACTCCTCCTGCCAGGCTCAGGCGCTTGGGATAGGGCGGCAGCAATCTGCGTTGCACAGAGCCGACCAGTTCTGCCAGCTCATCAGCTGCTTCGTGATAGATGCTCAAGGCCAATTCGTCCCCATCGTGTGCAGCCTTTCCCACTTCGGCAGCAAAGGCTGCTATCTCAGCTTTGGTACGATTGCGGTCATTGAAAAAGGGGATTCCTTCGGTAAGGGATGAGAAACCGTAGAAAGAGAGCAAAACCGGAACAAGTGATGTCGGTAAGTCCCTGCCTTCGCTGCTGCGATAACAGCGCCGTATGGCTTCATGGGCGATCCACCACCCCGATCCTTCATCTCCAAGGGCAGTGCCCATGCCTCCACTGCGTACCTCAATACCAGCTTGGTTTCGTCCAAGGCAGATAGATCCGGTTCCGCTGATCAGGCATAGGCCGGTAGGCTCCAGATGGCTGCCTGCCAGAAGAAGGCATGCATCACTTACCAACAAGCGAGGAACAAGGTGGGGGAACTCATCAGCAAAGAATGCTTCCCATTTCTCATGTTCCTCTTTCCTCCCCAGCCCAGCGCTGCCAAAGCAGAATCCAAGCATCGTCTTTTGTTCGACGAGTTTGTCTTTCAGGCTCAGTTGGAGCAGTTGTTTCACATGCTTCTGTGCCTCGAGCATGCCCACCGCATAGGGGTTGGAGCTCTCTCCTGTCTGCTCATACATGAGTTTTTTGTCAGCGTCCCATACTGCAAGGCGGCATCGTGTTCCTCCGCCATCCATACCGAGGTATATTCCTTCCATGCCTTCAGTATGGGATACTGCTGGGAAAAAAACCAGAGAAAGCTTTTGGAAGCGAGCCCTCTATGCTATGCTCTGTGCTATGGAAGGTTGCACGATTCTCCTCAACCAAGCGCTCAGGCACCTTGCTCCTTCGGAAGCAAAGGTAGCCACCTATATCCTGGAGCATCCACAGGATGCTGTCTCGATGAGCATCACCGACCTGGCTGAAAAGGCTGGGAGCAGTGCTGCTGCTGTGGTGAGGTTGTGCAAACGCCTCCAGTTCGATGGCTATGCAGAGCTCAAGCTCTCCCTGGCCAAGGAAGTCTATGGAAATACTCCTCCTGTCGGTGGTCCCTATCTTTTTGATGTGAAGCAAGCGCAGAATTCCCAGCAGATCACCTCAATGATGGTGCAGGCAGTGTGTGAGAACATCACCAAGGTGGTGAGTGTGCTCTCGACCAAGTCATTGGACAAGACCCTTGATGCACTCAATGGGGCACACAAGATTCTTTTGGCCGGAATTGGAGCCTCTGCCTTGGCCGCAATGGACCTCTACCAGAAGTTGGGGCGGCTTGGCATGTATGCATCGTTTCCCGCAGAGCAAGATTTGCAGATTGTCAATGCCTGCTCCCTGGATAAGCAGAGTGTCTGTCTTGTCTTCTCATACTCCGGGGAGACCCGCTCCATGCTCACCGTCGCCCAGAAGGCGAAGCAGTCGGGAGCTACCGTCATCGCAATAACTCGCATTGGCGGGAACTCGCTTTCCAAGCTGAGCGACCAGGTTCTTGCGGTCCCTGACAGCGAAGCCCTCTATCGGCAGGGAGCTAGCTTGAGCCGGCTCAGTCAGTTGGTGGTGGTGGATATTCTCTACAGTTGTCTTATCGCCAGACGAAGTGATGCCGATGCCTTCATCAATGCCACCTGGAAAGCGGTGAGCAGGGAAGGAACACAATGAGTTTCAAAGCTCCACTTCATCATCCAAATAAGCGGCGATAGAGATAAGCCGTCCCATATCCCGCTCCCCAATCTTTCCGTTGAACAAGGCATCATCACGATTTGCTTGGGCAACACGTCGAACAAGTACTCCCTTTTCTGCGTTGGCGATGGCACCCACACTGTGATATCCGCCTTGCAGGAGAAGCCGAGCGAACAGGATGCTTACCCACTGCAACCGACAAAGGTCACACAGACATACAAGGGGGACCAAGAAATCTTCATCGATTCCGAGCTTCAGGGCGAGTTCTGCCCTGTCTTTTCTCAGGTGTGCTGCCAACCAGAAATCTTTGCTGGTTTTGAGGCCAAGCGTCTCCAGCTGTGCGGCATATCCGGTGATGAGTGCCAGTTTCTGAGGTTTTTTTGGAGTTTTCAGGATCTTCCAGGGTACTAATGCCACAGCTTGAGAGAGAAGCGATATGCTTATCAAGATCTCTGGTCAGAGGTATCTGACTGGGTATGAGGTCTTCTTCACTCAGTCGCTTTTTCAGGAACTCAAGGGTCAGGGTACCGAAGTCAAGCTCGTATGCTATGCAAAGGGTTCTCCTTTGTTCTGGTATAGAGCCTTAACCGTTCGAATGCAAGTGTCAAAAGCTGGTAATCGTATGAGATTCCATCAGATTCAGCACCCGCGAGATGCTTTGCCCGTTCTTATCCAGCAACTCGGTGGCTTCTTCGACCGAAACGTGCAGGAGGCCCATGGTGATGGCAAGCTTGGTGTTGTTCCCAGCCTCGGCAAAAAGGAGCTTGCTTTCACACTCATCACAGCCGGTCACTTCGCTGATGAGGCGATGTGACCGCTGAATGAGCTTTGCATTGACGGGCCGGAGATCCACCATCAGGTTATTGAAGACTTTTCCGATACGGATCATTGCAGTAGTGGTAATCATGTTCAGCACCAGCTTCTGGGCTGTACCTGCTTTCATCCTGGTCGAGCCGGTGATGATTTCCGGACCTACCGGCACAAAGATGCGATGGTGTTCGTCGAGCAGGTCGAAGACCGCGGTGGTCTTGTTGCAGCTGATGGCCCCTACCTTCGATCCGAGGGAGAGTGCGTAGCGCATGGCCTCCACCACAAAGGGGGCTCCCCCGCTTGCGGTAATGCCAATCAGTACATCTTTGGAGGTGAAGGCTACCTGCTTGAGCCTCTCAACCCCTGCATCTCCATCATCCTCAGCCCATTCAACACTGGTGGTGAGAGCCTTTTGCCCACCGGCAATGATGCCTTGCACCATCTGCGGGTCAACACCGTAGGTGGGAGGGCACTCTGAGGCATCGAGTACCCCAAGCCTCCCGCTTGTTCCAGCCCCTATATAGAAAAGCCGACCTCCCTGCTTGAAGGCCTCAACCACATCATCGACCACGCTGGCAATCGAGGGCATGGCACTCTCCACTGCGAAGGGAACCTTCTTGTCTTCCTCATTGATGATGGCAAGAATCTCCAAGGTAGACTTGGAGTCAATGCGATAGGAGAGAGGATTTCGTTGTTCTGTTTCCAACAGGCTTTGCATGACAGGAGCAGTATACACGGAAAGATTGGTATGGACAACAATAGTTTTCAGAATATTGTGAATAATCTTGAAAAAAATTTCCAATATGCTATCCTTATTTGTATATGCTTGTTCTGCCCGGTGAGTTGGACTAGGATACAGGAAGGGGAGGAATGCTATGGAAATCGGTTTGGACCAGATACTGGTGGAACCTTATGCGTCTTCTCTCCGGGGAAAACGGTTGGGTTTGGTTACCAACTCCAGCAGCTTTGACAGCAGATACAAAACTTCGGTCACTTTTTTCCATGAGCACTATGACCTGCAAGTGCTGTATGCACCCGAACACGGCTTGAACGGTTCAGGCGCTGCCGGCCAAGTGATCGAGGACGAGCGAGACCCTGCTACCGCGCTTCCCATCCGCAGCCTCTACCAAGGAGAGCACACTCATCTCGACCCATCACTCTTTGCAGACATCGACCTGCTGGTCTTCGACATGCAGGATGTGGGGCTACGCTTCTATACCTACATCTCAACCTTGGAGCAATTGATGCATGCGGGTGTTCCACTCTTAGTGCTCGACCGTCCCAACCCCTTGGGAGGCGTAGTAGTGGAAGGACCCATCCTCGATGCACAGCATGCAAGTTTTGTCGGCTTGGAAGGACTTGCTGTACGCTATGGACTGACCATCGGTGAATTGGCTCGCTTTCTGAACGGAGAACGAAAGATCGGGTGCGCCCTACAGATTGTTCCTCTGCAGGGGTGGAAGCGCAGCCAGCGATGGGAAGACTTGAAGCGGCCCTGGATCATGACCAGCCCTGCCATCGCCCATGCTCATACGATTGAGCTCTATGCAGGGTTTTGCCTGCTGGAAGGGACGAATCTGAGCGAAGGGCGGGGGACCAGCGCCCCGTTTGAACTCTTTGGAGCTCCCTTCATCGATGCTCACCAGCTCTCCAAGGAAGCAGGAAAGCTCAACCTCGCCGGGGTTTGCTTCACCCCCATCACGTTCGTTCCCTCAGCAAGCAAATTCCAAGGAGAAGTCTGTCATGGGCTGTACGCCCATGTCATTGACAGCGAGCATTTCAGGCCGTTCAGATCAGCCCTTTCGATACTCTCCCTCCTGTGGGAACTGTATCCTGAACAGCTTTCATTCAACGCCTCGTTCGCGCGTCTTGCAGGGTTTGCCGAGCAAGAAATAGGCAGCCGGTATTTGCACTCCACACTACAGCGCATCGAAGAAGAGGCACACATCTTCGCACACATCAAGAGGAGCTATGAACTATATGCATGAAAACAAGGAAATGGATCTGCGAACACGGATCGGGCAACACTTTGTCTGCGGGTTTGACGGCCCGACGCTGGAGCCATCCTTCATTGAAGCGGTCAAGCGCTGCAAAATCGGAAATATCATCCTGTTCGCCCGCAATATCAAGAGCAAGACCCAGCTCTACGCCCTGTGTCAGGAGATCCAGGATCTGGTACGGTCGGAGTGCGGATACGATGCGCTGATCACCATCGACCAGGAGGGAGGGATGGTTACCCGTCTCTCCTCAGATTGTACCAATGTCCCATCGGCGATGGCTCTGAGTGCCACCGCCGATGAACAGCTTGCCCGTCAAGCGGGAGTGATTACGGCAACCGAACTCAGAGCACTCGGGGTGAACGTCGACTTTGCTCCCTCCCTCGATGTCAACAGCAATCCGGACAACCCGGTCATTGGGGTGCGCAGCTTCTCTGATGACCCGAGACAGGTGAGCCGGTTCGGCCTCGCCATGATCGAGGGTCTGCAGGAGGGCGGGGTGATGGCTGTGGGCAAGCACTTCCCCGGCCATGGGGATACCCATTTGGACAGCCATGTGGCACTTCCGGTGGTGGAAGGGGGAGAGGAGCAACTTGCCATCCATCTTGAGCCTTTCAGAAAAGCTATCAGTGCAGGAGTGCAGGGGATCATGAGCAGCCATATCCTGTTTCCGGCTCTTGAACCCGATCCTATTCCTGCGACGTTGAGCCGGACCATCATGACCGACCTGCTCCGTTCTGAGTATGGGTTCAAAGGACTTGTCTTCACCGATTGCATGGAGATGCAAGCCATTGCAGACCACTATGGAACGGTGGAAGCCAGCCTGCAGGCACTCCAGGCTGGGGTGGATGTGGTCTGCATCAGCCACCATGTTGAGCTTGCATGCCAGGCCGTTGAGCTTGTGGAAGCAGCGCTTGCCGATGGACGATTGGATGCAGACTCCTTCGATGGTTCGACGAAGCGTATCCTCCAGGCTAAAGCCATGCTTTCCGAGCTGCCGATCCCCCCATGTACGGTGGTTGGCTGTAAAGAACACGCAAAGATCAATGCCTTTTTGCATCAACGAAGCCTGACGGTAGTCAACGATGTCCCCTTCAGCTTGGGAAACAAGCCCTTGGTGCTTGGGCCCCGACCATTTAGGGCAACCAATGTTTCCAACGATGAGGAGGCTCTTTCGTTTGCGCCCTCGCTTGCAGCGTTGCTGGATTGTGATGGCATCACCACCGGTGATAACCCGAAGGATGAAGAGATTGAGATGCTCTGTGGCGTGTGCTCTGCATACTCCGCTGTGGTGGTGGGAACGTACAACGGCCATCTGCATACCGGACAACTTGCTTTGGTCAACCGCCTTTCACAGAAGATTCCCACACTCTGTGCAGCGCTTCGCAATCCGTACGACCTTGCGTATGTGGACAGCAAGGTACGAAGCATTGCCGCGTACGCATACACTGAATCGGCAATCCATGCACTCGCCCAGGTTGTATTGGGCAAAGCTGAAGCAACGGGAGTGCTGCCCGTGGTACTTCCCGAACAAGGAGACTGAAAAAATGCCTGATATGTTGGTGAAACTGTATGAATTGGCATCCAGCAAGCCTGTGATTGAGACTCTTGCCGAAAAGGGAATACAGATTCGTCGTGCCATGGCTCCTGACAAGGAGCGGGTCCTCTCCTGGGTTGCAGAGCACTCCTCCCTTTTTGCACGAGGAGAGGCAGATGTCTGTTTCGCAGGCCATCCCATCTCCCTCTTCCTTGCGACCGAAGGGAAAGAGATCATCGGCTATGCCTGTTACAACGCGACTGCCCTGGATTTCTTCGGTCCAACCCGCGTTTTGGACAGCAAGCAGGGACTAGGTATCGGAAAGGCCCTGCTTTTACGCAGTCTTGAAGCCCTTCGTGACGAGGGTTACGCGTATGCTATCATCGGTGGGGTGGGCCCGGTAGCCTTCTACGAGAAGTGTGTCAATGCCACAGTGATCGAGGGCTCGACTCCAGGCATCTATCGTGATTTCTTGGGTTCAAAGTCATGAAGCAAAGTATTCTGGCCATCGGGCTGATGAGCGGTACCAGTTGTGATGGCATTGATGCGTCCTTGGTGCGCATCACCGAGGATGATACTTCTCTGCGTGTTGAGGAGCTGGGGTTTCTTACCGTCGCGTATGATGATGCGGTGCGGGACAGGCTTTTGGCGCTTGCCAAGGGCAGTGAGGGGGGAAGCCGCGAGCTCTGCCTCATGGATGGACTGCTTGGTTCCCTTTTTGCCGACGCAGCCCTTGCGGTCTGTACACAGGCCGGGGTGGAACCTTCACGCATCGGTCTGATCGGTACCCACGGCCATACGTTCCATCATCTTCCCAATCCGGTGGAATATCTTGGTCATCAAGTACGTTCAACGCTGCAACTTGGGCAGAGCTGCTTTCTCAGTGAGCATTTTTCCTGTCCTGTGGTCAGTGATTTTCGTACTCGCGACCTTGCCGCCGGAGGACAGGGAGCTCCCTTGGTTCCCTACACCGAATACCTGCTTTACCGACAGGAGGGCACGTGCATCGGACTGCTGAACGTGGGAGGAATCGCGAACCTGACCATCCTTCCCCCATCTGCAAGCATCGATGAAGTAGTTGCGTTCGATACCGGCATGGGAAACATGGTCCTTGATGCATTGGTCTCTCATCACTCGGGGGGTACACAACGCTTCGATGAGGGAGGAAACCTGGCCATGCAAGGTAAGGTGCATGATGAACTGCTTGCATGGATGGAGGAAAACGATACCTATCTGCCGCTTGGTCTTCCAAAATCCACAGGGAGGGAACTCTATGGAGCCAAGTATGTTGCTGCTCTGAAAGAGGAAGCCCGCCAAAGAGGCGTGGGTTTTCACGATCTTATGCGAACCACCACACACTTTATCGCCCGCTCGGTGCGAAGAGCAGTTGAACGCTTCTCTCCCGTTCCTTTGGATCGCCTGCTTGTCGGTGGGGGAGGCAGCCACAATGCAGCCTTACTTGCAGCATTGGCCGAGGAACTGGAAACTGGGGTTTTTACCCAGGAACAGGTGGGCAGAAACAGTGACAGCAAGGAGGCGGTGGCCTTTGCCCTGCTCGCCTATGAGGCGCTGCAAGGGAGGCCCAACAACCTGCTTGGAGCAACCGGAGCAAAGCACCGGGTGGTCATGGGAAAGATACAGCAGTAGTTGAAAATAATTTTCAAAAAAATTTGGTGCAATGGTAAAAAAGATTGTTGCGAGATGCTCGGTTTGGTGCATATAATACAGAGGTGGTGGTCCCCTGTACCCAAGCTTGCACCCTTCCAGGACGCTCCACAGACTCTTGTTGGTAAAGACCGTGCATCGGTTTTTCAAATACACAAAGGAGGGGCACTATGAAGAAAACCCTATTGGTTGCTCTCTTGGTTATGCTTATCCTTTCCTTCTCGCTCACCGCAGCGGGAGTGAAGGAACAAAGTGGAGGTCCGGTCTCTTTCTCCGCCTACTATTCAGACAATGCAACCCTGCCGTTCAAGCAGGATTGGTTGACGGTCACCGAGGTCCAGAAACGGGTGAACGCAAAGGTTGACTTCGAGGTCATCCCTATTGCTGACTACCAGACCAAGGTTTCCTTGGCGCTGAATACCGGCACCAATGCCCCGGATGTCATTCTCTACCAGTCGACCAAGGGCGAGAATGCAGCCCTTGCACTCAACGGTGCGATTGTCCCGATCAGCGACTACAGCGAATGGACACCCAATTTCAACGCCAGGGTCAAGGAGTTCGGCCTTGAGGACGATGTGAATGCGCTCAAGCTGAAGGATGGCAAACGCTACTATCTGCCCGCTCTCTTTGATGTTCCCTTCTATGATGGCGGCTTGATCTTGCGCGAGGACCTGCTGAAGAAGTACAACCTCAAGACACCGAAGACCTTTGATGACCTCTATCAGGTGCTCAAGGTGTTCAAGCAGAACGATCCTTCCTCTTATCCTCTCACCATCCTTGCCGGGCCTCGTGTGCTCTACCGCATGACCATGCCCTCGTGGGGAATCTCGTTGGGCAAGAACAGTGCAAGCGGCAGCAACACCCTCAGCTGGGACTATGCAAACAAGCGCTACTTCGCCGGAGCCATCAGCAGCCAGTACAGGGATTACATCACCTACTTCCACAAGCTCTACAAGGAAGGCTTGCTCGATCCTGAGATGGCAGAACCCATCGACGGCGACCGCTGGACGCAGAAGCTTGCAACCGGCAAGGCCATGGCCAGCTATGCATACTACGACCAGATCGGCGGGGTAACGGCAAACAGCTCGATTCCTGGCTTCAAGCTACAGATGTACCCTTCCCTCAGCGGTCCTGCCGGTGCCCATCACCAGCCCAAGAGCAAGACCGGTTCGGGAATCCTGTTCCCCTTCAAGACCAGCAAGCGTTCAGATTTTGAACAGATTGTCCGTGCTGTGGATGAGATGTTCTTCTCCGAAGAGAATGCCAAGCTCTGGTGCCTCGGGGTGGAAGGAACCACGTACTCGGTGAAGGACGGAAAAGTTGTTTTCATCGATGAAATCCGCAACTCAAGCGAAGGCATCTACAAGAGCCTGCAGGTACGATATGGATGCGGAAGCGATGTGACGCAGATGGTCTGGGTCAACTCCCGCGAAATGACCAAGTATGACGAGAACTATGCCAGGATCAACGCAGAGGTTGAGGCAATGGGTGATGTCATACAGGCTATTCCCCCGACTCCGAAGTTCGACGATCGGCAGGCTGAGGAAGCAGGGACTCTGCAGACTCCGCTCTCCGATGCCTTCGAGCGCTGGAACTCTGCATTCCTGACCGGAAGCAAGAGCATCGACAAGGATTGGGACGCGTATGTCAAGGAAATGAAGAGCCTTGGCATTGAGAAGTTCAACGATCTGTACAACGCAAATCTCTAGGGTAGTGTGGCCCCGTCCGATAAAGGCGGGGCATCCTTCCTTGCTTTCAGGAGTGTTTGATGAAGAGTGAGAACGGTCTGGATAGGCCGATGCAGAAACGTAAGAGAGCCTATCTTGGCCGATACTGGCAGCTGTATCTGATGATGGTGCTGCCAGTCTTGTATTTCATTGTCTTCAAGTACGCCCCGATGTTCGGCAACGTGCTTGCATTCAGGCGCTACCGGCCGGGCATGGGGCCGTTTGGAACCGAGTGGGTAGGGTTGCAGTACTTCTCCCGCTTCTGGTCCGACCCTGCCTTCTGGAGGGCCTTCCGCAACACCTTGGTATTGAGTTTGCTCAACCTGGTGGTGAACTTTCCCATTCCCATCATCTTCGCCATCCTCCTCAACGAGGTCCATCTCCTTCCATTCAAGAAGGTGGTGCAGACTGTCTCCTATATGCCACGATTCATCTCCACGGTAGTGGTGATCGCCATCCTCGGGGAGTTGCTTTCTCCCTCTTCCGGAATCATCAACATACTCAGGCAGCGGCTTTTCAGCCAAGAAGCCATCTATTTCATGAACGAAGCACGGTTTTTCCGTATCATCTATATCCTGGTCGATACCTGGCAGTATACCGGCTGGACTGCCATCATCTATCTGGCAGCCATCACAGCAATTCCTGCAGACCTCTATGAAGCGGCTACGATCGACGGTGCATCCCGCACCCAGCAGATTTTCTATGTGACCATCCCTTCCATCATGCCGACCATCATGGTGATGCTCATCCTCAATGTGGGCCGGCTGCTCTCTTTGGGCTTTGAGAAGGTTCTCTTGCTCTACACCCCGGACAACAGCATGGTCAGTGATATCATCGATACGCTTGTCTATCGAACAGGGCTTGCAAACCAGAATTACAGTTATGCTACGGCCATCGGTCTGTTCAGTGGTATCATCGGGGTGATACTGGTTTCCTCCTCGAATGCGTTGAGCCGCAAGCTGACCGGTGAGGGGGTATACTGATATGCGTACCTACCGAACCCGTTCTTCATTGGTATTCTCAGCAATTGTGTACCTGGTGATGCTATTCACCCTTGCCGCTTGCTTGATTCCCTTCATCTACATGCTTGCGCTTTCCATTTCCAGTCCCCGCTCGATCATCAACAACGAGGTTTTCCTCATCCCCAAGGATTTGACTATGGAAGCCTACAAGCAGATTTTCTCCTATCCAAACTTCTTCCGTGCCTACGGGAACACCTTCTTCTACACGATTGTAGGAACTGCAATCAGTTTGGTGATGATGATTCTGTTTGCCTATCCGCTGAGCAAGAAGCGTTTGAAGGGCACGCGCATCATCATGCGGTTAGTGATCTTTTCCATGTTCTTCAGCGGTGGCTTGATTCCCAACTACCTCTTGATCTCATCCCTTCGGTTGACCAACACCCGCCTTGCCATGCTCCTTCCCTTTGCCATCAACCAGTTCAACCTGATCCTGTTGATCAACTTCTTCAAGTCCATTCCTCTTGATCTGGAGGAAGCGGCGATCATCGATGGGCTGGACTATGCGGGAATCTTGCGCAGGATCATCCTTCCGCTTTCCACTGCGGCACTGGCTACAGTAGGCCTCTATACAGCGGTCTTCTTCTGGAACGACTGGTTCAACGGTCTGATCTATCTCAAGAGCAGCCAGTTCCCGGTAATGCTTTTTCTGCGCAACATCGTTACAGGAACCAGCATGGTAGGAGATGCGGCAGGGGCGGGGGACAAGAGCACCATTGCCATCTCGATCAAGAGTGCGGTGATCATCACCAGCACGCTCCCCATTATCATCCTCTATCCCTTCCTGCAGCGCTATTTCGTCAAGGGTATTATGATTGGGGCCGTGAAGGGTTGAGACGGAAGTAAAAAACTAAGGTTTATAAGAGGCGAAGAGAAGCTCAAATGCTTCTCTTTTCTCCTATTTATATGCAAAAAACTTGCATATAAATAGACGAAATGTATATGAAGTTGTACAATTGCTCCCAATATATGTCGCTCGAGGGTCGCATCTGGCCGAAGGAATGGGATATGGAAAAGAAGAACATTGATTGGGGCAGTCTTGGTTTCACCTACACCAAGACCGACAAACGGTATGTTTCCTACTGGAAAAACACTAGCTGGGATGCAGGTTCCCTCGTAGAGGATGCCAATGTATCCATCAGCGAGAGCGCCGGAGTTCTCCAGTATGCCCAGACCTGCTTTGAAGGGCTGAAGGCCTATACCACCGTCGATGGAAGAGTAGTAACCTTCCGACCTGACCTGAATGCACAGCGCATGTATGACACTGCAGCTCGCCTTTTGATGCCTCCGTTCCCCATTGAGCAGTTCCTTGATGGACTGGATCAGTTGGTAAAGGCAAACCTTGCCTATGTTCCTCCCTATGGTAGTGGTGCTACGCTCTACATCAGACCCTTTCTGTTCGGTAGTGGCCCTGTCATCGGGGTTGCTCCGGCACCTGAGTATACCTTCCGCATGTTCTGCACACCTGTAGGACCCTATTTCAAGAGTGGGATCAAGCCGTTGAAACTGCAGGTAAGTGAGTATGACCGTGCTGCTCCACGGGGAACCGGACATATCAAGGGCGGTTTGAACTATGCAATGAGCCTCTATGCAGGGTACGACGCCAAGGCGAAAGGCTTTGCCGAGAACGTCTATCTTGATGCCGCAACCCAGACCTATGTAGAAGAGACAGGTGGTGCAAACTTCATCTTCGTCACCAAGGACAATAAGGTGATCACCCCCAAGAGCAATACCATCCTTCCTTCCATCACCAGAAGGTCTCTGATGTATGTTGCCAAGGAGTACCTGCATCTTGAAACCGAGGAACGTCCGGTAAGCCTGGAGGAAGTCTCCGAGTTTGCAGAAGGTGGACTCTGCGGTACTGCCGCAGTCATTTCTCCCATTGGTTCCATCACTACCAAGAGCGGCGTCATCGAGATGCCAAGCGGCATGGAGAAGATGGGTCCTGTCACCCAACAGCTCTACGATACCCTCACCGGCATCCAGATGGGAAGGATCGAGGGACCCGAGGGGTGGATCAGAACCATCGCGTAAGTAGCATTACATCAAACAAATCCTTTTTGCATACCCTGTCCGAAAGACAGGGTATGTTACTTAAAGAGCTATTCATAAATATATTATATAAAGAATTGCTGTAAATGTTCCCCACAAATATTGCCAATGTGCAATTTCTGGATTGGATGGTATGGTTTATACACTGAGGAATCAGGAAAAACAGGCAAGCTCCATCCTTGAACATGGACGGATATCGGTTGCATAGGGTAGAGTAGGGCAGGAGTATTGTATGAAGTATCGACTGCCTGCCCTCCTGTTCCTCTTCCTCTTCACTCTTCTTCCCCTCTCTGCTTCCTGGCAGCAGATGGAGACTGAACACACCAAGATTATCTTTGAGCAGCAGGATCTGATGTATGCCCAGCACCTCTCATCCTTTGCCGATGAGGTATATGAACAGCTGGCGCTCTTTTTCTCCTATACGGAAACGCATAAGGTTCCCGTAATCCTTTCTGGAAGAACAGCTTGGGCAAACGGCCTCTATACCACCTTCCCCTCTGCTGTGTATCTCTATATCACCAGTCCAGAAGACCGCTTCCTTGGTTCCCGCACGTCTGATTGGCTCTACAGCCTCTATGTTCATGAACTTACCCACTATCTGCATCTTGGTGCATATGTGGGCCCTGCAAAATACCTGCGCTTCCTTGGTCCTGGAGTAACTTCGCTGAGTACCGTCTTCATGCCGGGGTGGTGGATCGAAGGTATCACCACCTATACAGAAACAGAATTTGCCGATGGGGGAAGGGGCGATGATGCTTCCTTTGCTCTGACCTACCAGCGAGCATTGGAAGAAGGGGATATGTGGAGTCTCTCACAGGGAGCCTACAGCGGACCTTTCACCCCTTCCTCGCGCATCTACATCACCGGCTATCTGATGGTGGAGCATCTGATCCGTAACTATGGCATCGAAAGCTTTCTTGAGATTAACCGCAGGTTTGCTGCCTTTCCCTTCTTAGGGTTCTCCCCGGCCTTCAAACGTGTTACCGGCCACGCTGCCAAGGAGCTTTTTACCTTTGCCCTTGAGGAGAAGCAAAGGGATGTTTCTCGGTCTCAAGGAACAGCGGTTGTACCGCTCGATGAAGGTTCTTCCTTTCTTGTTACCCCCACGGCTTACGGTCTGATAGGGTATGCAAGCAGCCCAACGTCAGGAGGAGTACTGTATCGCTATCCTGAAGATAGGGAACGTGAACGGATAATGCATCTGAGCCTTGATGGAGGGAAGTCCATCTCATTCTCTTCAGAGTCTGCTCTCTTCTCTTTCCTCTGGGCAGACAGCACCCATCCCTCCTCCTTGTCCATGGCGCCGGTAGGGTACAGTGACCTCTATCTGCTCACTCTCAACACCTTGGAAATGATCAAGGTGACCGACCAGCAACGTCTGGTTCATCCTACGATAAGCAGCGATGGAAAGCGTGCAGTTGCATCACGCATCAACGGTCCCTACCATGATTTGGTGGAGGTTAATCTTCACAATGGCTCTCTATCAACTTTGGCCTCAGCTAAAGGAGTAAGCTATCTGGAGAGTGCTCTCAATGCTGATGGGTCAGCCCTGGTTGTTCTGGCTTTGGAAGGGGGTAACTTCTCGTTGCTCTTGATGCGTAGGGATGAAGAGCCTTCGGTCTTGGTCGGCCCCACCAGCGATGAGTTGCGGTCTCCCCTCTGGGATGGTGAGGATGCCATTCTCTTTTGCAAGGAGCTTTCGCTCCATCGTTATGATTTTGCCACCGGGATGGTTGAAGACCTGTTCTCAGAGCCCGGAGGAGTCCATGCAGCACGAAGGATAGGGGAAACACTCTATTACGAGAGCTATACATACACAGGCTTGAAGCTTTTTGAGATTCCGATTTCTCAACTCGGTTCCGGTGAAGGTGTTTTTTCCGCCCCTCAACCGAGTGCACTCGGTACGGACACTCCCATTTTCTCCTACAAACCCTATGCCGATCACTTGAAATGGAACCTTATACTCCCATTCCCCTTTGTGGAGAACAACCGCTTCCAGCCAGGAGTCTGGGTGCACACCACCAGTCTTTTACAGACACAGAGTTTGATCGGAAGCGTTGGGTGGTCCCTTCGCTCAAAACTTCCCGTTGCAAACCTTACGTACCAACGCCTTGTGGGTGGCAAAGCCCTGCAAATCAACGCTTTGCTCAACCAGTACAATCCAACCAAAGACCTTGAGCAAAGCAGGCTCTCGACTACACTCAGTTTCCCGCTTTTTCTCAAAATTACACCTCGATTCAGTGCAAGGATGAACGTACAACCTGCCCTTTCGCTCGACTGGGATAGCGAGGATGTCTTGGGTGCTGCTACCCTGACCCTTGCTTTTTCGATTCAGGAGCGGACGCAAAGGACCCTTGATTTCTTTGGTCCTTCCTTTCTGGCCACAAGTGCTGGAATTCAAGCCCAGATGCCTCTCTCCTTTGAGCAGGTGCATCTTCTCTCTCTCCTCTCTACCTCGGCTCAGGCTCGGATTGCCCGAAGTTCCGCAATGATACGTCTGGGTGTGGATGTGCTTACCTCCAGTGAGGGAGAACTTTTTGATTTGCTGCCCCTCTTTTCTTTCTCCCCCTCGAGGAATGGGGATGCAAAGCTACGTGCAACACTTTCCCTTCGCCTCCCGTTGGGCTTGCTGGATATCCCTGTTGCGTATGGGGGTCTCACCGGTTCCGGCTTGGAAGTGACCGCAATGAGTGCATGGTATCTAAAAGATGGATCATGTGCATGGGAAGGTTCATGGGCTGTGGGGGCTACCCTGACAGCAAATTACCTGTTTGGGGGGCCACAATTTTCCTTCCGTCCCTTTATCACGTACTCGCATTTGGTGGGCAAGGATATCTATAGCGTAAGCATTGGTCTTGACGGACAGTCCTTACTCAGTTTGTGAGGTCGTGCTCCACATCGATCACGAGGCCAAATCGGAAGAGCAGAGGACCGGTGTGTTCCTCAAAGTCGGGTATTTTGGGAATTGTGTTGTGGAAGAGAACATAATGGACACTGGTAGCAAGACGAAGTCGGTAACTCTGGCTGCCGATTATCCATTGTCCTTGTCTGCCGATACGCAACCCGATTTCAAGGCCTGCCACCGGTCGCAGCTCCTCACTGAGGGTCGTCGTAAAGTTTTGCTGCAGGTTGAATCGTTGCAAACCTGCCAAAAGCTTTGCATACGGTTGCATGAGTGACACCTTGCTCTCCGGCCCCATCTGATATCCAATGGTCCAGGACCCGGTATTTATGCGATCGTCCTGTTCTTCCATGCGGTTGAACATCGGGCCGTTCTTATGTCGAGTCTCAAAGCTCACCTTGCCGAAAGAAAAGGCAAACAGTCTGCTCTGCTGTCCCAATGTATCATAGAGAAACCCAGTGGAGAAGGTGAAGTCTGCTTGGGAGAATGTCTTGGGACGCAGCAATGAGAGTACATCGAAGGCAAAGACTCCGTATGAGTACCCACTGTTCAGGTAGGTGGTATAGAAGGTTTGGAGTAAGCCGCCATCATACGTATAACCGAGCTTGAACCCTTCATAGCGTTCTTCTTGCGTCTTCTGGGTTGGGTAGAGATTCTTTCCCCATTTCTCTTCATAGCCAAGCTGCATGGTGAGGATGTCATGATAGGCAAGGTTCATCGTAACGCTCATCGACTTTTCCCATGAGGGGATGTAGCCCAGGTTAAGCCCAAACCCTATAAAGAAAAAGTCAAAGGAGCGTCCTGTCATTGTGTCAATCGAGAGATAGGGATGCATATCTTGTGTGCAATCGTCATAGGCGAGGAGTAATGCATCTCGCCCGATGAGGTCATGATAGGAGTTCTGGATATCCTGAAAACCCAAGTTTCCGGTCAATGTCACCCCCAATGAAGGAGTAACTATGGTATCCAACGTTTTGGATTGAAAGAAAAAGGGATAGGAGACTGAGGTTGTCATCACATCAAAGCGCCGTTGGCTGACGATTCGGTCGGTAAAGGCTTGTGCTTCAATCTGTACAGATAGTCCCGAATCGAGCACCAATGCAACGTCCGCACCGAAGGAGAGCCCGTCATCCTGATTATATCCCAAGCCCATGGTGTACCAGTCATTTCCTGTACCCAAGGAGAGGGATGCAGCATGCAAGGGGAGTGAGCAAAGGATAAGAAAGAAGGCGAACTTACAGCATCTGCGCAAGTTCAAGCCAACGGTCTTCCAAGGTTTGCAAATTCTCTCGTAGTACATGGTATTTCTCCGTTCGTTGTGCCAATGTTCCTTCAGCTGTCGGTTGGGCATCGGCAAAACTCTCTTCCAAACGAGAAATTTCTTCCTGCATTGATTCCATGTCCGTTTCAATCTGTGTGAACTCTTTCTGCTCCCGATAACTCAGACCCTTCTTCTCTGTCCTCCTGGCCTGGGGTGGAGGGGGTGGGGGAGCTTTGGGTTCTTCCTTTTCTTCAAGGGCCTCTTCGCGCCACTGGCTGTAGCGTTTGGTCTCATAACGAATTGGCTTAGTTTCATCAAGAATGAACAACTCATCACAGGTAAGATCAAGAAACGCACGGTCATGGCTGACGATCAGGACACAACCGGAGAAATCCTGCACATACTGTTCCAGGTTCTCCATGGTGGGTAGGTCAAGGTCATTGGTGGGCTCGTCGAGCAGCAGAAAATTTGGGTTGCTCAGCAATCGTGAGGTAAGGTAGAGCCTTCTTCGTTCCCCTCCACTGAGGGTTGCGATACTCTGGCGGTGCATGGAAACAGGGAAGCCGAAGAGTTCCAGAAACTTGGAAGCGCTGACTATCTGGTTCGGCCCGAGCACCACCTGGGTGGCGATATCCTCGACATAGGCAAGCAGGGTCTGCTCGCTTTCAAGGTTCCTTCCCCCCTGGTCATAATAGGCAAAGACGGTGTTTACGCCAATGTCCAGCGTCCCACTGTCCGGCTGGATCTGGTTGCACAAGAGGTCGAGCAGGGTGGATTTACCGCTGCCGTTGGGTCCTACCACCCCGATTTTCATCCCTTTGGTAAAGGAAAAGGAGAAATCCTGGACGATTTGCTTGCCATCATAGCTCTTGCAAAGATGTTTTGCTTCCAATATTTTCTTTCCCAACCTGCGGCTTGTACTGGAGAAACTTCGTTGTGCTTCATCACCAACCTGGTTTTGGCTTGCCAGCAAGAGCTCAATACGATCTTTTCTTCCACTATCCTTACCGGTACGGGCTTTCGGCCCACGCTTGAGCCACTCAAGCTCCCTTCTGAGAATGGTGTGGATTCTATCCTGTTCTTTCTGAAGACGTTCAAGACGCTCTTCCCTTCGTTCAAGGTAAGCGGAGAACGAACCAGGATGCAAGAAGACCGAAGCGCTGTCCATCTCCAGGATTGCAGAGCAGACAGCATCCAAAAAGTAGCGATCGTGAGTTACCAAAATAATGGTAGCCCTGCTGTTTCTCAAATAGTGTTCCAACCATTCGATGGTCTGGATATCAAGGTGGTTGGTCGGCTCATCAAAAAGGAAGAAGGAGGCCTTGCTGCACAAGACACGGGCAAGCGCTACCTTCTTTTGCATTCCTCCCGAAAGCGTATCCATGCGCTGGTCTTCAAGGCCGTAGAGCCCAAGTTCGCCCAAGAGGGATCGATAGTCATTCTCGAGGTTCCAGCCGTCGGTGGTTTCCATAGAATCTGAAAGGCGGATGAGCTCAGCTTCCTTGTGCGCGCGTTCCAGACACCGATGATACTTCACATATGTCTTGATCCGTTTTCCCTTTCCTGCATACAGGTAGGAGCCCACAGTGGCATCGGCTTCGAAGGTAACCAACTGCTCGAGCATGACCAGGTCGGTATCTCCCTTCATGGCAATGGTACCGCTGTCAGGCATTAGCTCACCCGTGAGAAGTCTGAGGAACGTGGACTTGCCCTGGCCGTTCCGGCCGATCAGGGCAACATGATCCCCTTCCTCCAGACCAAAACTTACCCCACTGAAGAGGGGTTCATCCTTGAGCGTCTTGGAAACTGCTTCCAGCGATAGTACATTCATGCTTTGAGCGTAGCGAAAAGCGGTGTGGTAGGCAAGCCGTTTCAGGCAGCAAGGAAGAGGATGGCAACTCCGAGAATGGAGAGAAATGTGGCTCCCAAACTGGCTGGGGTTATCTTCTTGTGCAGGATGAAGCGGTCGAAGGGAAGCAGGATGATCGGGGTTATCTGGGTGATGGTAGTGACAATTCCCACCGGAGCCAAGGTAAAGGCCTTCATCTGCAGCGACATGCTCACCACCGGTCCGGTAAGGGCAGCCAGGAAAAGCAACGTAAAGAAGCGGGGATTGCGGAAGGTTTGGAAGTGGGCGCGTGCATTTCGCTTGTAGAAGACGTTGAAGATGATGAAAGCAGCCAATCCTCCCACATTGCGTAATAGGTTGGTGGAGACGGCCCCGGTTTCCTCCAAGGCAAACCTTGCCAGGAGGAAGGAGAGCGACTGCAGTACCGACCCAAGGATGGCATAGACCAAGCCTTTCACTTTTGACCGTTCCTCATCACTGAGGCTTCCACCCTGTTTGCGCCTGCCATCAAGGAGAACCATCAGGGTGACGCCGAGGATGGTGACGAAGATGCCGAGGATCTGGATGAAGTTGAGCCGTTCATTGAAGATGAGGAAACCGAACAGAGCCGTGACTACAGGCGAAAGGGTCATGATGACCATCGACTCACGAGCACCAAGCAAGACATACGCTTTGAACAACAAGAGGTCGGTGATGAAATACCCGATGGCTCCACTTGCAAGCAGAAAGAGGTAGGTCCTCGCACTCAGTCCAACAGGAAACCATATTCCCTCAATGATGTAGGTGAGCAGGATGATTGCAGGCAAAGCAATCCACATCCTGATGTGGGCGACAGCATCCGAACCCACTTTCTGGCCGAGATGACGGTAGATGATCGCATTTTGGGCCCAACAGGCTGCAGTGAGCAGGGCAAGCAGCTGCCCTACGATCAGATTATGTTCCATGGTGGGCCAAACAGTAGCACAAAGTGCGTACCTTGGCAATGAAAGTGCATGAGCCGAAGGGCATGGCACTGGCCCGAATATGTATTCTGCCAATCACTCCTCAAATGATAGTTCTCTCGTGTTGGCCGGCAAATTGCTCAATCAAGAAGAGAGCCGAACACTCTGGATTGTTATGGCATGTGTGATGGACTTGTTGCATTTCCCTATAGCAAGTTCCTGAAACGATTGCACACAGATCTATCCGACTTCCTGTTCGATATCCTAAACAAGCCAGCGCCTTGGTGAGAACCTGCAGCGTTCTGCCGGCAGCCTTTGTGGTTTCTGATGCATCACAACCCCTTCACGTTCAATAAGGTCCAAAAAATCGGCCTTCTTGCCGGATAGAAATGCCTTATCAAGCAGAACAAGCTTCATTTTACCCTGAATTTGGTCAAGGAGAAGCTCTGTGAATTGAGTTATAAATTGTTGAAACTCAGTCGACATGTCGACTAAGTTTCGGTTTTTATTGCACTGTGCTAAATATTGGGATACCATTAGGCAGAAAGTAGGTCGACATGTTGATCTACTTTCAAAAGAGGAGTTATGTATATTCAGAGAGATGCGTATCTCGAACAGCTTGAAAACAGTAGATTCAATGGGCAGATCAAGGTAATCACAGGAATCAGAAGATGCGGGAAGAGCTTTCTCCTTTTCAGAATCTACCACGATCATCTGAGAGAAGACGGTGTCAAGGAAGAGAACATAATCAAAATTGTTTTGGATGATGATGCCTATGCACAGTTGTGTGACCCAAACGAGCTTTCCAAGTATATCCGCTCACGTGTAACTGACAAGAATCAAAAATACTATGTGTTCATCGATGAGGTACAGTATGCAATTTCCAGGGAGGAGACAAGAAATACTGACACACCAATACGGCTCTATAGTGTTCTGAACGGGTTGATTCATCTTGGCAATGTCGATGTCTATGTGACAGGAAGCAACTCGAAATTCCTTTCCAAGGATGTGATGACAGAGTTCCGAGGACGTGGTGATGTGATTCATATCCATCCTTTGTCCTTTAAGGAATACTATGACTATGTTGGCGGAGAAAAAGCAGAGGCATACGAACAATATGCGATGTATGGGGGCCTGCCATTTGTCTTAGCGTTACATACGGATGAGAAGAAAGCCCGCTATCTTTCCAACTTGTTCTTTGAAGTCTATTTCAAGGATATAGTTGAGCGATATAGGGTTGATCTCGACTATATTCTTGCCCAGTTGACGAACACCCTTTGTTCATCAATAGGCTCTCTGACTAATGCGTACAGACTATCGAAAACGCTGACAAGTGTTGGAGGCAGAAAAGTTTCTTCTGAGACGATAGCTGCATATATCGGATACCTTTCAGATTCCTTCCTCTTTCGGGAAGCAAAGCGCTTTGATGTGAAAGGGAAACGTTACTTCCAGTATCCATCTAAGTATTACTGTGCAGACATAGGATTGAGAAATGCACGGCTCAATTTCAGACAGCAAGAAGAAAGCCACATCATGGAGAACATCATATTCAATGAATTGGTCTCAAGAAATTATTGTGTTGATGTTGGTGTGGTGGAGCTCACCGAGACAGCCGAAGACGGTAAACGGCACCAGAAACACTATGAAATCGATTTTGTGGTGAACAAGGGATCGACGAGATACTATATCCAGTCAGCACTGATCATGGATACTGAATCAAAGACAAAACAGGAGTTGAGGTCTCTCCTTGGAGTCAATGATTCATTCAAGAAAATTGTCATTACCAAAACTCACGCAAAACCATGGACTGATGAAACAGGCATTCTCCATATAGGTCTCTATCAGTTCTTATTGGATAAAGATGTCATCATGTCTTGAGTGTATGGGCCAATAGTGGATCCATTACCGAATGCTTCTTCAACTGGCCAAGATGGGAGAATTGATCAGACCTACAGACGATTGAAACCCTTTTTCACTTCAGAATCTGATATGCACTTGCTGCCTTTAGCCTTAGCTGCAAATCGACGTTCACTCTGAATCGAATCTCTCTTCAAGGAGAGCTTCAACAACGTGACGGCAGTTCTCCTGCTTATGATACTGTCGCGAGAAAATGATTTTGTTGCCACAGCTGTCACTCCCTAAAGATTCCTATCCAAGATATCTACTGGTGAATCCATACAGTACAGAGAGTCTGGTTGAGCAACCAATGAAAGGGCATGAGCCGAAGCCCATGCCCAGACACGTTTGGAGAGAACGTCTGTGAAGAAAATCTATCTGCCTTCCCGGTCAAACAGCGCGAGCTGGTTGGCGAGGCTGTCAGCAGCAAAATAACGCTTCTCACGACGCTTGTTCAGCAAGGTGTACAACGTCGGAGAGAGAAAGAGGGTGAGCAGCGAGCCGGTGGCAAGCCCCCCGATGAACGTAAGGGCAATCGGTTGCATCATCTCCGAACCTTCCCCAGGGAAGAATGCGAGGGGAATCAGGCCCAGGATCGTGGTCAGGGTAGTCATGAGAATCGGTCTGAGGCGGGTCCTCGCAGCGGTGAGGCATGCCTCATGCACGCTCACTTTCCGGGCTACTAGCTGATTGATCGAGTCAATGAGCACGATGCCATTGTTCACCACCACCCCGATCAGGGCAACGATGCCGACGATGGAGAAGAGGGTGAAACTCTGGTTCATGACCAGATGGATACCCACCACCCCGATCAGAAGCATCGGGATGGTTGCAAAGATGATGAAAGGATCGACCAGCGATTCAAACTGAGCGGCCATCACGGCATACACAAGCAACAGGGCGAGGGCGATGATGAGAATCAAGACCGGTCCGTAGGAGGTCATCTGCTGCATGTCCCCTCCAAGGGATACCTCTACACCCTCTGGAATCAACAGCTGGGCATCGAGGGCTTGCTGCACCTGTTCCTGCACCTGGTTGGCTGAGTACCCATCTGCAAGGCTTGCTGTCACATGATTCACCCGCACCTTGTTCTCCCTGGTGATGGACGCCGGAGCAGTGCTGGTGGAGAAGTCGGCGATACTTTCCAGCCTGATCGAAGATGCTTTTGTCTTAATCAAAAGACTTCCCAGATCATTGATGCTTGTATAGTTATCATTATCCATCGATACCACAAGATCATAGGTCTGTTCACTGCTGAAAGTTGAGATTGTGGTGGCAGTACTCCCCGATAGGGCAAGACTGACGGTGGAGTAGAGGTCACTCATCGTTAAGCCGAGATCTTGTGCCTTCTGTTCGTCGATATCGATGAGGATCTTGGGTGAACCGTTCTCCAAATCGGTTGCGACATTGGTTGCCGAAGGTACGGATGAGGCGATGATGGTTGCAATCTGGTTTGCCGTTTCCCTGATCAGAGCCGTATCGGTTGCTCTGACACTGATGTTGATCGGGGAGCTGTTCATCGGCCCCCTTCCCCCACCATAGGTCCACGTTGCCCGTGGATTTTGTTCAAGGAGTGGAGAGATGGTCGCTTTCAGTTCGGTGGTTGAGTACACCTGCGTGGTGATATCAGGCAAGCTGATCTCAATCGAACCGGTATTGCCACTGCCCACCTCAACCATGATCTGTGTGTAGGCCTCAGCGCTGAGTTCTTCCAGCAACCCTCTCTGAACCCTGAACAGCTCTTCCTTGGTTGCCTCCTTTGTGTAGCCGCTGGGCATGGTCAGGGAGATGCTGATGCTGTCATCGGTGGACATCTGCGGGGTGAGGTTCATCCCGATTCCCCCAAAGTACTGGGTGCTGAACACCAGAAGGAGAACGAGCAGGACGATCACCAGCAAGCGATGCTTGAGCACATACTGCAAGCAGGAGGCATAGCCTGACTCCAAAGCCGATTCGGCTTTGCAGTACAAACTGTCCAGCCGTCTCAGCACACCCCATCTCAGCGGTTTTTGGACCCGGGTGTCGAGTCTGAGAATGCTTCCGCTGAGTGCGGGTACTAGGGTGACTGCGACAAAGAGAGAGGAGATGAGTGCGATGCAGACGGTGATGATGAGATCCTGGAACATGATGCCGACCATCTCCAGCTGGTTCTTGTAGATGAGCAGGGGGATGAAGACGCAGATGGTGGTCAGTGTGGAAGCCACAATGGCTGTGCTCATGTTCTTGCTTCCCAGGATGGCTGAAGCAGCGCTGCTGTAGTTTTTCTCCCGATAGTTGTACGTGTTCTCAAGGATGATGATGGAAGCGTCCACGATCATGCCGATGCCAAGGATGAGTCCGCTCATGCTCATGCTGTTGATGGAGATGTCAAAGAAGGACATCGCCATCAGGGTGAAGAGAATGGAGATCGGCATTGAAAGGGAGATGACCAAGGTCGCCTTGAGGTTGCGCAAAAATAAGAAGATGACCAGTGCGGCCAGCAGCACTCCCTGCAATGCACTTTTGTACACTTCCTGCATTGTTGAACTGATCATTGTTGTGGAGTCTTGTTGCAGGGAGAGCGTAACTCCGTCCGGAAGTTCAGCTTGGATTGACCCAAGCGCTTGCTTAACCGCTTTTGCAACAGTTGAGGCATTGCTGTCCGATTCGTTTGTAAGGGTGAGCGAAACCACAGGAGAGCCATCCAGATACTGCTCACGGAAGCTGGCTGTACTCTCCATCACAACCGTCGCCACATCATCGATGGTGATGGTTGCCCCATCGATGGTGGAAATGGCCGTATTTCTGATTGCATCCAATGATTCGTAGCGCTCATCAAGGGTAACCGAGTAACTGATGAGATTCTGGGTGACCGATCCCACTTTGCCTTGTGTGTTGCTTGCAGCAAGGGCTGCCTTCACTTCACCCAGCGTCAAATTGTATCCTTCCAAGCGAATGGGGTCCACTTTGACTGCAACCTGGGTATCTGCGCTGCCTCGCACCTCAACCTGACTCACCCCGTCGATACGAAGCAGCAGCGGGGAGATGGTATCCTCTGCAACCTGCTTGAGGACACTCTCGTCATTCAGCCCGTTGACGATCAGGCGCATGAATGAGGAAGAGCCGGATGCATCAAAGCGCATGACCGAAGGCGTTCCTGCCCAACTGGGCAGTTCCCGGGAGATACGACTCAGCAACGTGGTGATGGAGTTACTTGCCTCGTCAAGATCGGTTCCATAGGCAAACTCCAGCATGACCATGGTATTGGTTTGGGAGGATTGGCTGGTGATGGATGAGAGGTTTTCCAGAGAGCTGAGAGAGTTCTCCAGAACCTTGGTGACCTGCATTTCCACCTCCTCCGGGCCGGCATCCTCAACCGATACCATGACCGATATCACCGGCATTCCGACTGAGGGATAGAGTGCAATATCGAGATTTTGTACAAACAGGGAGGCTATTACCAAGAGCAGTACATAGATCATGGTGATCAGAACCGGCCTGCGAACGGAGAGTTCACTCAGTTTCATACAGACTCCTTGATGACGTTGATGAGGCTTCCTTCAGTCACCGAGCCGGCAGTAATCAGGAGTTCTCCACCTTCCAAGCCTTCAAGGATGACGCTTCTGCTGTCATCAGAAGAGCCGGTGACAATCGCTTTTCTCCTGGCCACCCCGTCCTCAACGACATAGACGACACTCTCACCAAGGTAGGTGGTGATGGCCTCGGTAGGTATGGCTACCACCTGTTCTTGCAGCTCTGTGACCAGCCTGAGGCTGACAAACATTCCTTCTTTCAGTCTGGGGTCGACCTGATTGGGCTTGAGGGTCACCTCCACTGTGCGATTGATGGGATTCACCGATGCGCTGATGGCAGTCAGGGTGGCCTCAAAAGGCTCATCCGGCCATGCACTGGTGGTGAAGGTCGCGGTCAGCCCGACTTTGAGGCTGGAGAGGAAACGTTCGCTGATCTGGGCCTTGATGAGCAACTCCCCACCACCTTCGATGCTGATGAGTGCCTGGCCTTGGGATACCCTTTCCCCAACATAGGTCTGAACCTGCGAGACAGTACCTGCGAGTGCGCTGGTGATGGTAGTGCTCTTGTAGGTGCTGCCGGCTGTCGAGGGATCGATCACGGCAATCACATCACCAACCTGTATCGGATCCCCTGCCGAGAGAGGCAAGGTTACGACCTTGCCGGCCACCGTGGTGCTTATCTGCACCTCATTCATGCTGCCGGTCAATTCAGCTCCAAGCGTGGTGGTTCTGGCAAAGGTCCCCCGTTCTACCGGAACCGTCGAAACATTGATCTGATTCTGCTTCTTTGTCTGGGCTGAAGCAGGGGGCATGTTGCCTGCCACAGAGGAGTCTGGCATGGTGAAACGGACGACAATGACAACTGCCAGTACCATGCAGAGCGCAAGCAGGACGAGGGTGATGATGCGATCGAAAAGGGATTTGGTTTCCATGTCAGGACTCCTTGGAGAGGGTGGTGGTGGGGACTTGCAGAAGATTGGCGAGTTTGTGGATGAGCAGTGTGTGGTTCACCTGCTGGACAAGCAGTGAGAGGTGGGCCTGGGAAAGGCTTTTCTGGCTTTCGGCCAGTTCCCGATAGGTGATTTCTCCAGCATCGTAGGCAATTTGGGAAAGGTCTGCCGATTGCTGTGCCAAAAGCTCATAGGCGGAGAGATAGTCGATGGTCTTTTTTGCCTCCTCGATGCTGTGATAGGCACTGCTTATGGATGATGCCAAGGCTTTCTTGCTGGCCATGAGGCGGTTCTCGGCAACTTCAATGTCTGACGCAAGATTTTTCAAGGTGATATTGGTCTTTGAATTTTTCAGGTATGCGTCGACGGGAATCGAAACGGTAACCCCAACGGTGGTGGAATCGCGCAGAGAGGAGCCTGAGGTGGAAAGTTGTGCGGAAAATGTAGTGGATGCATCCAAAGCAAGGACGGGCGACGCTGAGCTTGCCTGGGTTTGCAGATAGGCAAGCTTTGCCTGTTCCACCGAAAGCTCCGCTGTCTTGATGGTGGTCGTTGAAGAGGCGAGGGCAAGCAGTGCATCAAGACTTTTCAGTTCTCCTATTGGAAGCAAATCGTCGAGCTTGCCTACCACAGCCGATCCGGTCAAAAGCGACAGCTGGTCTTTTGCTTCCTCCAGGACCCGTTCACGGCTGCTTTCACCCAGCAATGCATCTGCAAGCGAAAGCTCGGCTTGGCTGACGGTCAGGGTGGTAATCTCTCCACCCTCATACTGGGAACGCATCAGCTTCAGGTTCTCTTGCTTGTGAGCAACCTCCAGTTGCTGCATTTGCAGGGAAAGCTCGGCAGCAACAACATTCCAGTAGGCTGTGGTAACCGCTTGCTCGATCTGTTGCATGGTTGAGGCATAGTTTGATCGCGCCGATTGGGCGGAAAGGCTTTGCTGCTCATTTGTATAGCGGTTGGCACTGGATAGTGAGAAGGAGAGCGTAGCGTTGGGAGATATGCTGGCGCTGTAGCTCGCATCGAGCAAACTTGCTTGCGCAGAAGCCCCTGCTGAAAGCTTGATGGAAGGCAGATACTCATTGACCTGTGCCTCGTTGAGGTTTTGGGAGAGGGTGATGGCAGCATTCTGCGCATCAGTGTTGTAGGCTTTGGCCTGTTTGATGGCCTCTGCAAGGCTCATGCTTTGCGCTCCCAGCGGGGAGAGAATGCAGAGTAGTACCAATAGGCTTGCTAAGCGATGGTGCATGGTTGACTCCTGGTTCGATTGGTTTCGGTTGCTTCACCAACCTACCACGGTACGAATGTGTTCTTGCTCAAGGGTTGATGTACAGTGAAGGGAGCAATATGAAGTTGGTATGAAGCCTGCTTCATTGACCGCCTGCCACCTGGGCCGGTAGAATGAAACAATGCAAAAAGACATCAACCTCCGGCTCTCCGCAAAAGAAGCAGCCGATACTTCCCTCATCCGTACGAAAGCAGCCGCTAAGGCTGGCCTTTCCCCTTCCGACATTGCCTCAAGCAGAGTAATCCGGCGCAGCATTGATGCCCGGCGATCGCCTGTGGTTGTCGATCTGGTTGTTCGTCTCTCCAGTGAGGATAAGCAAGCTTTCCAAGCAACAACCTACCAAATGGTACACAACGCCAAGGCGGTGATTGTTGTAGGAGCAGGTCCTGCGGGATTGTTTGCTGCCCTGAGGTTGCTGGAACTAGGACTCAAGCCCATCGTGCTTGAACGAGGGGTGGATGTTCATCAGAGAAAAAAGGACATTGCCACGCTGATGAAGTCCGGCAAGGTGAATGCAGAAAGCAATTACAGCTTTGGTGAGGGTGGTGCCGGTGCTTTCAGTGATGGAAAGCTCTACACCAGAGCTACCAAGCGAGGTGATGTAAGCAAGGTGCTCGACCAGCTGTGTCAGCATGGGGCTTCGCTCGACATCCTCAGTGATGCTCATCCGCATCTTGGCAGCGACAGGTTGCCGGTAGTCGTGGAAGCAATCCGGAACACCATCACCGCTCATGGAGGCGAAGTCCACTTCAAGAGCAAGGTGACTTCGTTCTTGAGAAAATCCTCGAGCCTGGTTGGGGTCGTGACACAGACGGGACAAACCTTTCATGGCCCTGTCATTTTAGCCACAGGACATAGCGCTCGCGATATGTACAGCTATCTTGACGAAGAGGGTATTGCCCTTGAACCGAAAGCCCTGGCCATCGGTGTTCGCCTCGAGCATCCCCAACACCTCATCGACCAGATGCAGTACAAGCAAAAAGAGGGGAGAGGGCTCTACCTTCCTGCTGCTGAATACTCATTTGCAGAACAGGTAAAGGGTCGTGGCGTCTACTCCTTCTGTATGTGCCCGGGAGGCTTTGTCATCGCAGCTGCCACCGAGGATGGCCAACAGGTGGTCAACGGTATGAGCAGTGCTTCCCGTTCAGGCCCATTTGCAAATAGCGGTATGGTGGTTGAACTCAAGCCTGAAGATCTTGAGCAAGATAGGTTTGGAGGAGCGTTGGGGGTGATGCACTTTCAGGAAGCTCTGGAGAGACGCAGCTTCCGTGCTGGTGGAGAGACCATCAAGGCTCCCGCCCAGCGAATGGTGGACTTTGTCAATCATCGTGTTTCCAAGGACCTTCCAGAGACCTCGTACATTCCAGGGCTTGTAAACAGCGACTTGCATCGTGTACTTCCCCAGTTCATCGCCCAAAGGTTGGCCCTTGGCTTTGAAGCTTTCGGAAAGAAAGCTTCCCGCTTTTTGACCAATGAGGCGATTTTGCTTGCAGCTGAGACACGAACCAGCAGTCCTGTGAGGATCCTTCGTGATCCAGAGACACGCATGCATACCACCCTGCTTGGATTGTTCCCCTGTGGTGAGGGGTCTGGATATGCAGGCGGCATTGTCAGTTCTGCTATGGACGGGATGGCCAGTGCAGATGCTGTCAAGGCGTATATGGAATGCTGAGAGGTTTTCCCCCAATAGAAGATCACACGAGCAGGATCCTTATCTTGGGAACCGGACCGAGTGTGCGTTCACTGCAAAAGCAACAGTACTACGGCCATGAACGGAACTCGTTCTGGCCGATCATGGCTGATGTGCTTGGAGGCAGCATCGAAACCTATGAGCAAAAATGGTATCTCTTGCTGAGCCACGACATCGCCTTATGGGATGTCCTCTCTGGTTTTGAGCGGCAAGGTTCCAGCGATGCTGCCTATACTGAGGCAATTCCTAATGATCTGAAGTCATTCCTCCAAGCACACCCTCTGATTGACCGTGTAGTGTTCAATGGGCAGAAGGCTCGTTTGCTCTACCATACACTGGTGGCCTATGAGCCTTCCTCCCTGCATTTTCTCACACTCCCTTCAACGTCGCCTGCCTACACGCTCGGCTATGCAGAGAAGCTGAAGGCCTGGCAGCAAGCGCTTTGCCTTCAATAGGAAAAGAGGCGTGAAAACGCCAACCTGTCGCAGAGCAGATGACACTGTGGATGATGCCTGAGATAGGTTGAGGGTACATCAGGGCTGATTGGCCTCCTAAGTGTCTTTTCAACAGCTTCCGCTTTTCGCTCATCACTGACAGTGCAGACTAAAAGGCGAGTCGCAAGTATCTGGTGCATGCTCATGGTCATCGCCTTTGCAGGCACTGCCTCCAAGGAGGGAAACCACCCTTCGCCTACCTGCTGAAGTCTGCAACGCTCATCGAGACTCACTGCAATGTAAGGTTCTGTGGTAGAAATATCACAGGGGGGATCATTGAATGCAAGATGCCCGTTTTCCCCGATACCGATGAAGGCAACATCGATGGGTTTCTCCGTGACGAGGCGTTTGAGGTGTGCAAACGCTGATGGTGCAGGATCTACATAGGTGAAAGAGCCAAGGGTAGGGAGTTTGTCTACGAACCGCTCTTTGAGAAAGCGTCTGAAACTCGCAGGATGAGAAGCTTCCAGTCCTACATACTCATCAAGGTGAAAGGCATCCACATGTTCCCAGGCAACATCTTCACCAACCAAATGTTCGAGCAGGCTGAATTGGCTTGCACCGGTGGCTACGATGATTCTGGCTCGCTTGTGCAGCCTGATCGCATCTCGTATGGCAGCTGCTCCTATCTGGGCAGCATGCTTACCCAAGCTCTCCTTGTCTTCCATGATCGCTATATGCATCGATGTGACTCCTTACCTGGTGAAAGAGTACCACGTTTTTGCATGGCAAGGAGTGGAAACAGCTTTTGTTGCATGCAGGGCTGTGGTATGCTGGACACGGAAGAAGATTAGGTTCTTGGATTGGATAAGGGGAGTTTTCATGGCCTTACAAGGCAAACTGTACTCACGAATCCTTCGCAATGTGCTTTTTCTGGTGGTTCCCTTTGTGGTCATCAGCTTCTTCTTGTTCACCACCTATGAACGTTCTGTGTACACCCAAGCGGCTCTTCGTCTCCAAGCAGACCAGCAACGGGGTGTCCTGATCATCAGCAATCAGGTAGAGTCGGCATTCTCCCAGTATGTTTCAGACCTCTTGGTAGTATACAACTCAAATGAATTCAGCACCTACATGCAGGATGTTGATGATGCATCCCTATTGGCCCTGACAAGGTTGTTCATCCGCATCACCACCCAGAAAGAGTACATCCTCAGTCAACGTTTCCTCAGTGTTGACGGTCGTGAATTGGTGCAGGTTGATCGGAAGCCCGGCAACTATATAACCCTCGCTGATACGAACGAGTTGGAAGACCTCGGACACAGCGATCTGTTTCGTCATACCCGTTATTTGGCCCCTCGAGTACTGTATATCTCCAAGGTAACCTTGGAGACAACTGCTGAGGGCGTTGAGAAAACGGTTATCACCCTCGCCCTGCCAGCGTATCAGGGTTCGAAATTTCTTGGTGTGATCGCCATCGATTTTGATGCCTGTTATCTGCTCTCGTTCCTCTCTGCATATCAATCATCACTGCCAAAGAGACTCAATTTCCTCCTCATCGATACCAATGGGGCTGTTCTGCTTGATGGTGACACGAAGTGTTCAGAGGTGTACAAGAGCGGGAAGAATCTCTTTGTTGATGTCCCTGCATTGAGGAAGTTGTTCAACCAAACCACACAAGGCAGTCGATCTGTGGATGAGGTCACCTATACCTATCAGGCTGTCTATCCAAAGACGAATGAGCGACTGTCCTGGACCCCGGGGCCGATGAGGCTCTGGACTCTGGTCAGTTACTTCGAAGAAGCCCAGCTTCCCATGCTTGCCGGAGACTTCTTGTTGGAGAATCCATGGATCAAGTATGGCATTGCCTTTTTTGTTCTGCTCGTCGGCACCCTTTTGGTGGTGTTCCAGCAACTGAGAGCAGGAGACAAGCAACAGATGCGCATCAGCTCGCTTATTGCAGGATATGCAAGCAATGGGATTGTGGTCTGCGATGCTGAGGGCCGGATAACCTTCTGCAATCAGGCATTTGAGCAACTCTCGGGGATGCAGCAGTCTGATCTTATCGGAAAATTCTCTCCCAGAACCCGCCAAGATGTGAATCTGATGCCCACTGCCTCTCGCGAGTCGGTTTCCAATCCGGCGTGGATTTTACATCGGTCCGATAACCGGATTCTTACCAGTCTCTCGATAACGACGATTTTTGATAGAAGACATCGTGTTGAGCATACCATCGAGATTTTTGGACCTTCCAACTGGAGTCCCTCCATTTTTGCTCACCTCTGTACCCAAGCTGGAGAGCACCCGGAGCAGTGTTTTGCCGCCCTGATGCCCTCGCTCGCTGCAGGGAAATCCGTTGCATGTCTCTGCTTCCATGTGGAGAACAGTAGGGAAGTGGGAACCCGTATGAGTCAGACGGAACGAGTGCACTTTTCTTCCAGCATTGCAACAACCTTGGCCAACTTGGTCGGGAGCCGATTGCCGGTCTACTGCTTCTCCTTTGACTACTACGTGCTCTTTGTAGAGGATGTGGAGCCATCCGAGGAGTTTGCAAATCGGGTGAAGTCAATCCTTGAAAACTTGTCGGTCCCCTATGAATTCCATAGGGAGAGCATCTCCTTACACATGGTTTGTGGTGTTGCTTTCACTCCCTCCACCTCTTCCACGCTCTTTGCCCTGCTCTCCGATGCAACCCTTGCCAGTACCATGGTGGGGAGCAAGAAAAATGGTCGCCTGCTCTTCTACAGTGAAGAAGTACGATCGAAATTCCAACGGCAGAAAGCCATCCAGGATGCTCTGGAAGGAGTCTTCAAGACAGGTCAGATGACCCTGCATTATCAGGCACAAGTCTCGGTCCCTACAGCAAAGATCATAGGCGCAGAGGCTTTGATCAGATGGAACCACCCTCAGCTTGGTTCGATCAGGCCGGATGAGTTCCTTCCCTTGCTCAGGCAGCAGGGACAGATGGAGCAGCTGGGGCGATTTGTGATTACCGAATCAATTGGGTTCCTGCACCGTAACCTGGATTTCCTTTCCTCCTGTTGTCCTTCGTTCTCACTTGCATTGAATCTCAGCGCTGAGGAGCTTTCCAGTGCTTCGCTCATCGATCAATTGGGGGCTTTGCTCAGACAATACCGAATCCCGGACAACATGCTCTCAGTAGAACTGACCGAGCATACTGCCGTGGAAAGCTTCAGCACAGCAAATTCAACCTTGGAAAAATTGCACGCCCAAGGCATTGCCATCGCCATCGATGATTTCGGCACAGGTTTTTCATCGCTTTCCTACCTGTTGGAGCTATCTGCTGACAAGATCAAGATTGATCGTTCTTTCATCAGCCGGTACCCCGATTCCGAATCGATCACCATCTACAAGACAGTATTGCTTCTGGCCAAAGAAGTCGGGGCAGTAGTCTTGGCTGAAGGGGTGGAAGATGAGAATCAGCTTGCTTTCCTCACCGAGATTGGCTGTGATGAGTATCAGGGGTATCTTTTCTCGCCAGCTGTTGACGAGCAGGTATTCCTCGCACAGATGAAAGAGGTTAATCAGAAGGCATGAAAAAGGGAACCCCGAAAGGTTCCCTCATTGCTCGATCAAACGCTTTTAGTAGCGGTTGTAGGTCGGGCGGGGCTTGGCAATGGCTTCGTTGACACGAAGATTGCGACCACCAAAATCCTGGCCGTCAAGCTGGCTGATGGCGGCGATGGCAGCGGAATCGTCTTCCATCTCTACGAAACCAAAGCCCTTGGGGCGGCGGGTCTCGCGGTCAATGATGATGTTTGCACTCAGCACGGTACCGTACTGTGCGAACAGGTCACGAAGTTCTTCTTCGCTGGTGTTGTAACTCATGTTACCAACATAGATTTTCTTTGCCATTCAAAGCATCCTTCACAGGCCTGTGCCTGTACTATAGAGTATTTGCTCTTTTTGGCGCAGTCTTGAACGTTTAACCTGTCTGGAAGTGGGATTCAGTGAAGAACGCTTACATACTAAGATAGGATAAGGGACTAGCTGCAACGCAAAAACCAAAGCACCTGTACGGTATCATGCCAAACAATGCTTGTCAATTCTGCTCTTCCCAGCTATAAACATTTTTAGCATATTTGTAAGAAAAGACGCAGTATCGTGCAGAAAGAATCCTTCTGGAATGGATAGGTATTTCAATTCTCTTGCCTTAAGGGTGATGCTCCCCGATACTGTTTCTCAAGGAGGCATGCATGGAACCGGTGCTCGTCCCTTCGATGGATGGCTTTTTTCTCTCCTGTACACTCTACCGGGTTGAGAGACCGAAGGGGTTGGTACAGATTATCCATGGTGCTGCGGAACACAAGGGACGTTATGTGGAGGTGGCCCGCACCTTGCAGCAGAACGGGTACTGCACCTTGGTGAGTGACCAACGTGGACACGGCGACTCGGTGGACAGCCGCTTTGTGCGGGGTTTCATGCCGTCTGTTGCCGTGCTGGTTGAGGACCAGTATAGGATAAGCTGTTTCCTCAAGGACCTCTATCCCGGTATACCCCTGCACTTGCTTGCTCACTCCTTGGGTTCAAACATAGCACGGCTCTATCTTGGCTCTCATGACGGGGAGATCTCCTCTTTGGTTATGACCGGCTGTCCCTTCCATGTCCCGGGACTCGTGTTTGCCAAATTGATTGTACGCATGCTGATGCTGCTGCTTTCCAAGCATGGCTACGGGTTCATCTCCAGCAAACTCACCACCAGTGCCTCTTTGAAGTGGGTATGCTCTGATCCCAAAGTCATCGAAGAACGCAGATATGATCCCTATCGAAAGAACTATCGCTACCAGCTTGCCTCCATACTTACCATCTTTGATTCAGTGCAAAAGCTTCATGCCTGGAAACTGTATACCTGCACCAATCCCGATCTCCCAATTCTCATGATCACCGGATCGGAGGATCCCATCTCTGGAGGTCCTGCCGGCTTATCTGATACCAAGCGCTCGCTTCGTCGCATCGGGTATATGCATGTTCAGAGCAAGGTGTTTGAGGGTATGCGCCATGAGGTGTTGATGGAGCTGGACAAGCACAAGGTGTTCACACTCATTCTCACCTTTCTCGAGTCTTCAGATAAAGGCCGGGGCTCTTGACGTTTTGTCTCTATGCTATGATTGTTATGGATAGGGGGATGCTTCCCCGAATTTTTGTTTTCTTTAGCATTTCATCGAACAAGGAGTGATGGATTATGAAAAAGAACACACGGGACACAATCAGAAGACCGAAGGACTATGAGCGAGATCCTGCATGGGATTCTGATGATCGAGAATTGATGGGAGATGCTCCGAAAAAGGCGAAGCCCAAGACAATAGACAAGGAAGCTCGCAGCGAGCGGGATGATGAGGAAGGAGTGTGAGTCTCCTTCCCTACAAGAGAAGACCTCCCTTTTGGGAGGTTTTCTGTTCAGTAGGGGCAGAAGGTCTCGGTGAGATTCACCCCATCTGTTCGAACCACTTGATTGGGGAGGACCTCACGGTGGAGTATTCTGTTCGAAGCATTCAGGAACGAGATTTCTACGGTATAGGTACCGGGTGAGAGATCGATATAGCCAATCCAAGCCTCAGAGGGGAGGAAGTGCGTACTGCGGATATCCGCAGATTCAGATACATCACGGGCAATGCGGAATATCCATCCCAACAACTCCTCTGCAGCAGTCACCTGGTTGTCCTCCATGGCTGCGGCATCATAAGCAGCAATGCCGATGGCTTTGGCCATCGCTCGGGTGACGGCCTTCAGTTTTGCCAATTCGCTTTTTGCGCGGAATGTATCGACAGCGATATCCTTGATCGATTCGATGCGCTCAAGCCGCTGTACGCGACTCCCATTCACACTGACCTCGATGGCTTGGACCTGTGATGGTCTTCCCACCAACACCGGATAGGCAATCTTTGCCCTGTTTGCATAGGAGACATAGATGGATTCAATGCGCTCTTCCTTGACTGGAGCTTGGCCGGTAAAGCCCACTACATGCAACCTGCCCAATCCGTTTTCCACGTTCTGTGGATCCTCTGCAGCAGAGGAGGGAAGAGGGAAGGGGTAGAGCGCAGGTTGGCTGGCAAAAGCATGGCGTACCTGGTTCATTGCATAGTAGCGAATGTTCTCCTCTCCCATACCTTCTGCAACGATTGCACTGAGGTAGTTGGCCAAGGCACTGGTGGAAAAGGAACTTGCATAGCTTTGGCCTTCAACAGAGCCAAGGCCTTGTTTCTCTCGGTAGGAAGCGACTTGCTCAACTTGTTTTTCGTATTTTTGCCTCAGAAAAGCCTGTTTCTCGATGCTGCGGTTGAGTTCAACCAAAGCCGACTCCTCTTCACCTTGGTGCAGATAATTCAGAGCCTTGAAGACATTGATGTAAATATCCTCGAAATCCTCTCCACTGTAGGCTTTGGTGTTGTCATTGACGATGAAGGAAGCGACATTCGCCGTGATGCTTTGCGTATACGCTTCCCTGATCAGGCGTTCAGACTCTGACAGATAGTTGTTTGAATCCTTATAGGATTTGTTCAGGCGTGCGAGCATGCCAAGATCGTAGTTCAGGATGATGGGGCCTTGGGCTTTCAGCACAGAAGGTGCTTGCTGCTCAAGATCCAGGAACGCTTGGCTGTAGTTGCTGTTCTGGAAATGTGATAGCGAGTTTGATATATCAACATAGGACGAGCAACTGCCGAGCAACAGCGTTGCAAGAAGCAGGAAGCAGAGGGGAGTGTGCCTTTTCACAATCAAGTGTCTCCTAAATGTAGAGAGAGAATCCTGTATGGGCACAATGTAGCATTGACAGAACTTGGGCGCAACAATTCGATACATTTTTACCGGGATTTTGTTTGTAACAGCCGATTAATTCCTACACATCGCTCATGTCATCTGTTACACTAATGCCACAAACCTGTTTTCTGAGTGTATTAACCAGGTAAGAGTACATCCTGTATGAGGAGATCACCGATGAAAAGAACCTATACGTTGTTGCTTGTAGTTGTCCTGCTGGCCGGCTTGCTCGTCTCCTGCCAATCTGCAGTTTCCGTGAACCGACTGAGTGCCGATGCCGACATTGATTTGAGTGGGAATTGGAATGATACAGACATCCGTTTGGTTTCGCAGGCATTGGTGGAGTCGAGCCTTGCCTCCCCCTGGGTCAATCAGTACAAGATGAAAAATCCCGGAAAGAATCCGGTGGTCATCGTAGGAACATTCATGAATCGCAGCAGCGAACATATCGATACTTCCATCATTGCCAAGCGTTATGAGATGGAACTGGTGAATTCGGGCAAGATTGATATGGTTGCAGACCAGAACTTCCGAGCTTCAGTCCGTGATGAACGTGAAGAGCAGCAGTATTTTGCCAGTGAGGCCACGGCAAAGGCTCTTGGCAAGGAGATTGGTGCTGATTACCTGCTCCAAGGAGCCGTGAGAACCAACCTCGACCAGAGCGGCGGTTCAATGGTGAGAACCTACTATGTTTCGGCAGAACTGATCGATATTGAGACGAACCGCAAGGTATGGGTAGGCGAAGAGACCATCAAGAAGCTGATCAAGCAGAGTAAGTTCAAATTCTAAGGATCACCGATGAATATGTTGAAAAAACTGACTTTTTTGATTCTGATTGTGGCTATGCTTGTCTCATGTGCTTCTGTCCCCCAGGGCAAAGGCCAGCCATCCTGGCTTGATAACCCATACGACAAGGCCTTTGATGAATCCACATACTTATGTGCGGTGGGGTCTGGTTCCACGCGTCAGCGTGCCGTCGATGCTGCACTCTCTTCGCTGTCGCAGGTCTTCAACTCCCAAGTGAAGTCAATCACTGAAGTCACCAGTCTCAGCACTTCCGCTACTGATATGCAGGGCAATGTCACATTCACTGATGCCTCTGAAATGGTGGAAATGGGCACGGTAACCAGTAAGACAGACCAAATCATCGGCGCAGAGGTGGTCAGCGTGCATACTGATGCTCTTGGCAGGGTGTATGCCCGTGTTGCGTTGCATCGCAAACGCACCGCTGACCTGTACCAGAGCCAGATCAGGGAACTGGCGACTTCGATAGCCCAGCAACGTATGGCTCTTGCCAAGTCAACTGATCCACTTCGTCAGTACGTGGCTCTCTTGGGAGTGAGAGACCTTGCTCGCCAACAACAATCCCTGCTTGACCAGATCCAGGTGTTGCTTAAGCAACCCCAACAGCAGGTATTTGCCCCGATTCAGCGCGAACTGACTGCTCTTGCTCAGGCCATTACCATTCAAGTGTTGGTTGATGCCGATGAGAAGAGCTCCACTGCCTTGCAATCGGCTTTCGAGAAGGGGTTGCAAAACCTTGGCTTCCAGGTAGGGAGTGATCAGGCTGTCTCACTCCTAAAGGTCACCTATCGGGTTGAACCCATCGTGCTTGCAGACAGCCCGTACCGGTATGCACGGTATGTGCTTACAGCCCAATTGAAGGGTGTAGGCGCCACTTACGTCTCGTATGAGAAATCCGAGCGGGAAGCCGCTATGGCTGAGTCAGATGCTGTGGCACGGGCGTTGCGTGCTGCTGCCGGCAACGGTGTTGATGAGTTCTTTACCCTCATGCTGAGTACGCTTGGGGATGAAACATAATTATGGAGGTCCGTATGAAAAAATGGTTTGTAATTCTCGCGCTTGTTATGATTTCGCTTGTATTGTCCGGTTGTGCTTCCACTGCAAAGGTAGCTGAGGCACCCGCTCCTGTTCGTCCAGTGGTAATTGGCGCCGAGGGAATCCCTCAGCCTGAGTGGGTGTATAAGACTGTGTCGACACAGGATGTGCACTATGAAACCGGCTATGGCAAGATGAGTGACAAGCAGAATTCCATCAAGCGTGCGACGGTAGAGGCAAAGAACAAGATTGCTGCATGGGTCAGCACACAGGTCAAGGAAGTTGTGGTCACCTACGTCAACGATGCAGGCAGCGGTGCCAATCGCCAGGCTCTCGATGCGATGGAAGTGATCAGCCAGCAGGTTGCTGAGGCAACGCTTTCTGGGGTGACTACCGAAGAAATTTGGGTAGATGCCGACAACGGAGTCTGGGTATTGTGCACTATTCCCATTGCAAACATCCAGAAGAGTTTTGAGCCAGCTGCAGAGGCTGTAGCAGAAGCTTTCATCGAAAATGAGGCTGCTGAAGCTGCCAATGCCAAGATGAAAGACGCTTTTGCCAATTTGCTCAAGGGAGCGAAGTAAGCTTTGGGTAAGCGGACTTCAGTAGTGCTGATACTCCTTGGTGCTGTCCTGCTCCTGTTTGGGTGCAGGACGGTATCGGGTGAGCAGGACCAAAAGGATGCCTTAGCCTATTTGGATGTCTCTTCCCATCCTTCCAACGTCTATGTGGGGCTTTCGGGTCCCTATTCGACACAGGAGAGAATGGTAGAAGAGGCAATTCTCTCTGTAGCCAAGTCCATCCAGCTGAAGAAGGCGCTAGCCTTGGACAGCAGGCTTGTCACCTCCTATCAGTCAGACAAGGGATTGCTCTCATTCGCAAGTGATGAGGCAGCCTTCTATGATGACACCACCATGGCTGAAACCATCCGTTCGTTGGATGTGCTTTCTGTCCATTTTGATCCCGAGGCTGGAGCAATCGTCATTGTTCAGGATCCCCGGGAGAGTGGGAAGAAACGTGTCTACCAGAGCTCCTATACCGAAGAGGGGAAACCCACGTGGATCACCACCTATCCAAAGGTTGAAGGTTACCAGTTCGGAGTAGGTTCTGCAAAACGCCACTATTTCCTCAACGATTCTCTGGAAGCTGCCGACTTTGCTGCTGCACAGAACTTGTTGGACCTGAAGACTGAGCATGCATTTTCGGTGGAAAAAGTAACGACTGCCAACCAGCAGATGGAAAGTCATCTCTACCAAGCCCAGCGGGGTTTGCTCAAGGGCTTCACCATCATAGCAAGGTATTATGACCGAGCATCACAAACCTATTGGAGCTTGGCCTGTGCCGATGAATAAAGGAACGATAGTATGAAACGAATCTTGGTTGTTCTATCTCTCTGTGCTGTTCTGCTTGCCAGCTGTGCAACCACTCCCAAGGCAAATCCTGATGGGTCACCCTACTGGACCACCCATACGCCGAAGAGCACGCGCACTCTCCACTATGAGGTGGGAAGTGCAAAGCAATCAACAGTGCAATTGAGCACCCTGAGAGCTGAATCGGCAGCAAAAGATGCCATCGGCCGCTGGGCTTCCACCAATGTGGATAACGCCTTGGTAACCTTTGTCGAGGAAGCTGGCGAAGCTCTTCGGAACAAGCAGATGCTGGAGGTCTTGCAGAACCTAAGTGTACAGACGGTAAGCATCGGTCTGCGTGGGGTCACGATTGAGGAACGGTATACTGCTCCTGATGGGACTGTATGGGTGCTGGCCTCCTATCCGGTGAAGAATCTCAAGGATGCTTACAAGCTGCAGGCCGAGGCATTGCAGCGTGATCTGGAGATGGCAAAAGCCGAAGCACAGTTTGCCCAGGCAGAAGCCGCCTTGATCAAGTCAGATGTCCTTATGGCCTATCTCGAACAACAATTGGCTCGCGAAGGTCTCGAGTAGGGACCAACATGATTGGGTTCTCAGCCAAGGGACAGTCTCCCTTGGCTTTTTTGTGTCTGAGCGTTGACTTCCTTTTCGTTTGTTGGCATCTTGGAACCAGGAGAACCTACCAAATGAGTAAGATATTAAGTATTGCATTGATTGTGCTTTCTCTTTTGCTGTTTGTAACCTGTAAAAATCAGAATGCCGCTTCAGCTGGACAGACTGAAAGCAAGAGTGGCCCAGTCTATACAAAAATCTCGGCCCAAGAGGCAAAACAAATGATGGATGAAATGCCATCGATCACGGTTGTTGATGTAAGGACCCGTCAGGAGTTTGAGGCCGGTCATATCGAAGGAGCACTCAATATCCCCAACGAAATCATCGGTACGAGCAAGGTGGAAGGCCTGCCTGACCTCGACGCCACCATTTTGCTCTACTGCAGAAGTGGTGCCCGTAGTTCCCAAGCAGCTCGCAAACTGATTGCGCTTGGATATACCAACATCATCGACTTCGGAGGGATCATCAACTGGCCCTATGAAGTTGTGCAGTGAGAGGATAGCCGTGCATACCACCCTTCAACTCTCACATCCTGAGCATCTTCATCTTCCCAACAGCACCTTCAGCCCCTATCTGGGGGCAGACCAAGAGTGGTATCCTCAGCTGTGGCAGAGGAAGGCTGGGTGTGGGCCTACCACAGCCAGCCATCTCGTCTTGTACAACGCAAAGAATCATCCTTCACTCGGCCTCCAATCTGCCAATACGAAGGATGAGATGGTTGCGTTGATGGAAACGCTGTGGACCTATATCACCCCTGGCATAATGGGTGTGCATCTGGTAAGCCAATTCAAGCGGGGCCTGGAACGGTATATTTCCGATCGAGCCTTGCCGGTATCTGTCGCTTCCCTTGCTTTGGCAAAGGATAAGAGCAGACGCGCTGATCTGGATGATGTCAAAGCATTCCTGATTGCCAGCCTTGCAGATGACCAACCGGTAGCCTTCCTGAATCTCAGCAGTGGCGAGGTGGATAACCTCGATCCTTGGCACTGGGTGACCATTGTGGGCCTGCAGCAAGAGTATGAGGAGGGGAGGTTGCTGGTGGAGGTATACGACGGAGGCAGGAGGTGGATCATCGATCTTACCACGTGGTATCACACAACGACTCGGTCAGCTGGGTTTGCTCGTCTTGTTCTTTGATCAAAGTCCCATCAGAATCTGCTCGATGAGGTAGGGATCTGCCTCAGTTCCAGCCAAGGAAAGGAGAATCTCCTTTTTTCTCTCAAATGATGCATGCTCAAGCTGTTCCCGTTCCCAGATCTCTGCAAGACGGAGAATTCGGGAAATAACAGGAATTTCTTCACCCTTCAGGCCCCTGAGATACCCTGTGCCATCCCATCTTTCATGGTGATTGAGAACCAGTGGAGCCAAATCAACCGTCTCTTCGAAGGTATTGAGAATGCGATAGCCTGCACTTGCATGATCGTGGTATGACTTCTGCATCCTTGGATTACGTCCTTTGGTCTCGATCAACGTGCGGTCCAAGACCACTTTGCCGATGTCATGGTAATACCCAGCTCTGGAGAGGAGCCTGATATCCTCACTGCTGAGGTGCAGGAGTTCTCCGATGTAGGTGGCATGCTTTTGCACCTGTTGGGCATGGTGCTCTTCGGAAGGAGCTTTCTCAAAGAGCATCCTGAGCAAGACTTCGAGTTGTTGGCGCTGGGTTTCACTTCTTCTGAGCGTTTTTTCTCTGTACATGAGGTCTTCTGCCAAATCAAAGACGTCGTGGATTCTCTCTTCCATCTTTGTTTTGGTAGCAGTTCCCAGGGCAAGGGCCCGACGACCTGCAAGTATCTCTTTTCCATCGAGTCGGGTACGGATACGCTCCAGGATCTCAGCAGCTGTCTGTTCAGTGGTGTTCGGCAGGAGGACCACATACTCATCACCACCGATGCGGCTGATGATATCGTGTGCCCTGCATGAATCGGTAAGTACATCTGCAATATCGGTCAGCAATCTGTCTCCAGCTGTGTGACCGAATATGTCGTTGGAGAGCTTCAGGCCGTTTACGTCTCCCACAATGATGGAAACAGGCAAGAGTTCCTTGCGATTGATCTTCTCCAGTGCATCATCGAAGAAAGCGCGGTTGTAGAGGCCGGTAAGCTGGTCATGCAAGCTCAGATACTCAATTTTCGCCAAGTTTGCCTTTCGCTCGGTGTTGTCGGTGAAAGTAACCACGGATCCGACCACTTTTCCCTCTCGCTTCTGGGGATAGGCATAACACAACACATCAAAATAGGAGCCGTCCTTACGGTAGAACCCTTGATTCTCCATGACAGTTCCCACCCCATCTTTCAGTGATTGCCTGATGGGGCAAGACGCTTCTGGAATCACGTCGCCATGCTTTGTGCTGTGATGGATCAATTGATGCATGTTCTTGCCAAGCAACGCTTCCTCTGTCTCATAGCCAAGCAAGGAGAGGCAACTGGCATTGCAGAAGGTGCAATTGCCCTCCTTGTCCATGCCATAGATTCCCTCCGCCGTAGAGTCAAGGATGAGCCTGAGACTCTGCTGGCTCGTTTCCAGCTCCTGCTCTTTCAAGGCTTTTTGGATTGAAGTATGAATGCCTGCAAAGAGCAACTGCACTTGGTAACAGTCGCTTGCACTGTAGCCTGAGGGATTGTTTGCAAGCAGCACAATACCTGCCGGCTGCGCATCAACGAAAAAGGGTACGGTAATCATGGTTTTCAGCGTATCTTCAAGCCCCTTGATATAGGCTTGCAATCCCGTGGTGATGATGCCCTGGTTCTCAATCAGGGGCTTTCCATCCTTGAATATGTTTTGATACGTGTCGCTAAGCGTTGGGTCTAGCAGCTGAGGATGTTCCTCGAGCCGGAAGAAGGAGATAAGGTCCCCGCTGGTTGCGGCCAGTTGCAAGGCAGTAGTTTTCTCCTCAGTGAGCAAGAGGATGCCAAGATGGCTCTGGGTGAGTTCGCATGCTTTGTCCAGGGCTCTGTGCATCTGGGTTTGAGGATGTGCAACGGAGGAGGAGAGCAGTTCTGCCAGCATTGCAGCTCGTTTCAGATTGAGCTTGAGTGCTTCATCCTGCCGTTTCGCTTCGGTGATATCCTGCGCAAAGGTCCCTATGCCAGGTTTTCCATCCGGAAGAATCAAGGGGAACTTGGTCACTTGGAAGACTTGCTGCTCCCATATTGATTCAAAGACTGTGGCGGCCATGGTTTCCATCACTTGCTGATCGCTCTTGTTGGTCATCAGGGCAAAGGCTGAAGAGGCTACCTCTCCGATATCCTTGCCCAGCAGCTCCCCGCTTGGCTTGGATAAAAAGGTTTCCAACGCTGCGTTCACAAAGATGAACCGCCCTTCATCGTCCTTAACATAACTGATTCGGTTATCCGCATCCAGGAAGCGTTGCAATAATTGGACGGTGTACTGCTGCTTTTGTTGTTGCTGTTGTATGCGCTTGGTGAGCCTTACCTGCAAAAAGAGGAAGAAGAGCAGGAAGAGCAGGGTGATCACAAGCAAGGTGGTAAGCGCAATCGAGAGGATTCTGTTCCGTATGACCAGATTCATTTGTTGACTCTGGTCTTGGAGCAGAGCCAGGTAGTAGAGAGCATATTCCGTCTGGACAGGTTGCAAGCCGATGTACAGGTGCTTCAGAGTTCCATCGGGCTGGGTGTATGGCACTGTCTTGGCTTGCAATTCAATGAGTGGCTGATTACCCGCTCCGATCAGAGACGAGAACAACCTTCCCTCCAACCGATCTTGGGGCACGGAAAAGAGTTTTGCTGTTGCTGCATTCGCATAGAGAATTGTTTCATTTTCGGCATCAATCACCAATAGGGGATGTACAGAGGCATTTGCTGCAACTTCCAGTGACGGCAGATTCGCACTTGAAAGGGGAAAAGCGAGAAATCCGAGAAAAAGCAGCAGTGCAACTACCTTTCTATGAGGGGTATGCATCAAGTTCTCCCTTGGATTCAAGCAATTCGAGAGCCTTCTGTGCTGGGATTGGCTTACTGAACAAATATCCCTGCAGCAGATCACACTCCATGTTGGTGAGCATGGTTCTCTGCTCCTGTTCTTCCACTCCTTCAGCGACCACCACTTTGCCGATATGGTGTGCCATCGAGATGATGTCGCTTGCCAGGCCCTTTGCCTGCTCTTCATTGCTTTGCAGTTTGTCCACAAACTGCTTGTCCAGTTTCAAGGTGTCGATCGGCAAAGTTCCCAACCGGCTGAGAGAAGAGTAGCCGGTGCCAAAGTCATCAATGGAAATCCTGATGCCCAACGAGCGAATGGTTCTGAGCTGGTTGGACAACAGTTCCATATCTTGGGTGAAGACTGACTCAGTGAGCTCCAACTCCAAACTCTGATTCTGAACCCCCTTCTCCTGAAGCAGGGAAACAAGGTCTGGTACGAATGATTCATGCATCAGTTGAATGGCCGAGATATTGACTGCAACAGAAATGGAGTCATACCCGCTGTTTTGCAACACCGCGATAAAGTCGCAGGCAAGGCTGAGGATCTTCTTTCCCAGTGGGATGATAAGTTGGCGTTGCTCAGCGATTTGGATGAAGGTAAGGGGACTTATCATCCCCAACTTTTGGCTTGTGAGCCGTGCTAGGGCTTCAAAACTTCGAATTTTTCCACTTTTACTTTCAATGATGGGTTGGAATACCAGACTCAAGCCATTGGTGGGTGAGGAGATTGCCTGATTCAGTTCGCTCTCAATTGCATCACGCTCGACCAGTATCTCTTCCAGATGTTCATTGTAAAACTGGATTTTATTGGTGACTGAAGTGGCATTCAGAGCGATGAGGGCTTCTCTGAGCATGCGGGTGGAGTCGTAAGGGCTTTCACTTTCCACCAGGCCCAAGCAAATCTCGATTGATCCGAACAACCCTGCCTCTTCTTTGATGCCAAGCATTGAAGCACACAACGAGGTGAGCATTTGCTCGTCCTGATAGTCAGAAAGCACCATGAGGAACCGGTCATCGGAGAGGCGAAACGGTTGGCTTGGCTTATAATGTTCGCTCAGCTTGGTGAGCATTTCCCCAATACCGATCAGGACCATGTCCCCATGCTCATAGCCAAAAAGCATGTTAAGCATCCTGAAATTAGTTGGGTTGAGCACTATGCAAGCAACTTTCTTGCTTTTCAATTCTGAGAGATATTGATGGTAGTACCTCAGATTGTGCAAACCGGTCAATTCATCGTGATAGGCAAGGTTGAGTATTCTCTGGTTCTTTCGGTAGATGTTGAGGAAGGAGAAGAGGAAGTACAAGAAAAATAGGAGCAAGCTGATTGAGACAATGAGCGAAATACGCAGCATCAGAATGTTGACGTTGCTCAAATCATAGAAGAGTACAAGCGACCCGGCATGCTTCTCCTTGATGACGATGGGAAGATGGAAAGCCAAAAACTCCTGATTCTCCCAATCTATCAGTTTGTACTGGGTTTCGGAGATAGGCAGGCCGATATTTTCTGGTTGAATGGCGTTACCCACCAATGACGGGTCTGAGGCTGCAATCACCGAGCCCTTGTCGTCGAGCAGGGCGAGAAGGGTGTGTTTAGAATCATGACTCAGCTTGTCAACAATGTATTGTGGTTCAAACTGGGAGTAGAGCTTTTTGATATTGCTGGCAAAGATGCCGACTTGCACCATCCTTCCATCTGCAAACCGATGATAGCCGTATTTGTGTGGGATGCCGGAAACCGTATCCTCGCGAATCTCTTCCACCAGAGAGTCTGCTCCACTATGGTAGAAAGCTTCGATGGGGTGTCCCTCAGGAGCTGTCCAGTCGAGGTACTCCCCATTGCTGGAGTGGGTGACAATCAAGTTCTCGTCGTAAAGGTAGATGACATCAACATCCAAATTGCTCGCCATGGTAGCAAGCAACTCTTGGGAAAAGGGTTGCACATATTTGCTTACCGTGACTCCTGCTACCCGCAATGTGCTGTTCAGTTGATCTTCTATCTGCTGTTCGGCATCAATGACGGTAGAGAGTACGCTTGTGTAACTCTTAGCCAAAACAGAGGCTTCTTCAGCACGCTCATGATTGTAGAAGTTTCGAATGGTAGTGATGACATAGTATCCGACGCTGAGGAAGAGGATCAAAATGAGCAGGGAGGGCACCACAAAGGATCTCCAGGAACTGGCTCGTGCGTTAATCTTTGGTGCTGCCATGGTGAAAAGCCCCCTGATATGGATAGATGCATGCTATCATCGCACTATGTGGGCGTCAAGGAAACCGCTTGGATATACAAGAGAGAAAGGATGTCTCATAGCCCAGCGTTTTCTGAGGACAAGCATCGATGCAGTGGCCGCAGCCTACGCATCGGTTGGAGATGACGGGATTGCCCTGCAAAGCCGATGCCATGATGGGAATTGCTGCCGGGCAGACCTTATCGCACGCCTTGCAGCCGATGCAAGTTGACTTGGTGGTACTGATTCTCATGTTCCCTGCTCTTGCCAACAATGCCAGTACAGTACCCAAAGGACAGAGATGACAGTACCGCCTTGGCTGGGAAGCGACCCAGAACCCCATTGCGAGAATAAGGTTTGCTCCCAAATACCAGATGAGTTCCAGATTCCGCATCACAGAGGCGTTCTGCGGTGAAAGATAGTTGGCCGGTCCGAGCCAGAAGACGGTAAAGAACAAGGCAATGGCCAGAAAGACGTAGCGTACCCATTCCAACTGCCTGAGCGTCTTTGCCGATGGCTGTTTGCGCTTTCCGACCAGGGGAATGACAGGGTCAAACACCTCAGCTGCAAACCCATTGAAGAGACAGAGGTGTGAGCAGTTCAATCTCCTTCCGAATAGGAGCGTCCCAACGGCAATACACGCGCTGTAAACCCAAAAGAATGTAATGGCCCAGGCAATGCCATCCAAGCCAAGCGTGTATTGGTGGCTTTGGAAGAATGATGAGTGTTCGATTCCTGCTTGCAACGGAAGGGTTGTCCAAGGTAGGGGCATGGCAAAAAAGTATATCTCAGGATTGCCGGTAACCAGCGGTATAAGGATATGAATACCCAAAGCCGCAAAAAACAAGAAAATCAGATTTGCCCTGCGCATGCTGCTGCGTCCATTCTTCTTTCTGATGCCCAGTGTCAGATATCCACATACAAGGATCAGGGCTGTCTTCAACTCGTTCTCAGAGAAGTGCCACCAAGGTGCAACTTTTTTTGCAATCTCCTCGTTGGTCCCTTGGTTGAGAGCAGCAAGCACAAAACTCAAGAGGATATACAATCCCAACAACAGGCGCAGCGCGACAAGCCTGCGATCGGTCTTCATGTGGTTTTTCCCGCTCGGAATGTCAGCACTACAGCCAATGCAAAAACCACCAAGCAAAGTGATACGGTGACGATGACCGAAAGATATGCTGAAGCAAAGACGGAAGTATGCTTGATCAGGATACCCAGGAAAGCCCAGATCAGGGTAAAAAGATAGCCTCTATCCTTGTTCGGAAGCCCCCATGCAAGGCCGATGATCAAGCCGACCACCAACACCAAGGCTGTCCAGAATGCTTGCGAGAAAGGGGCTCCCGACCAGCCAAGACCAACCAGGAAGGTGGTGACATTGGCAATGGTGGCAACGGTAATCCAACCAAAGTAGACAGAGAAGGGAAGGCCGACCGTCCAGTAAAAGGTGGTATCTTGCTTCTGCTCAACAATGAGTCTGTTGATAGAGATCAGCGAGATAAGGAGTACGAGCATCAACACCACCGAGAGCCCGATGTACTGATAATGCCACGTAAAAATCCAAAGGGAGTTTGCCACAGAGGAAAGCGAGAAGATGAGCCCGATTCTTCTGCGAAGCGGCCCCAGATCTTTTGCAAAGAATTGGGAGATGGTGTAGATGGCAAGCAGGAGGTAGATGAGGCCCCAGATGGAGAAGGTGAGCCCTGCTGGAGCAAAGAGATTGGGATAGGAGTCGGAGACTGCACCCGTGTTCATTCCTGCAATGGGCAGAATGTTTGCAAGGGCGTTGATAGTTACCATGAGCACATACGTCAATGCTGCTACGATTGGGACCAAAGGGGATTGTTTTTCCATGATTTCACCACTCCTTACGTTATGACAAGTGTACAAGAGGGGCTCGGTGAAGTCAAAACAAATGCAGGGAGCACCAAAATTGTGTATACTAGTCTCATGAATCAAGGAGGCCCTCATGTATAAACCAAATCCGGAACGCTACGACTCGATGCTCTACAACCGATGCGGGAAAAGCGGTCTGAAGCTCCCTGCCATCTCCCTTGGGCTCTGGCATAATTTTGGGGACACAACTTCCTTGGCCAACTCCCGCAAGATGCTGCATACCGCATTCGATCTGGGAATCACCCACTTTGATTTGGCTAACAACTATGGACCGCCAGCAGGATCTGCTGAACTGAATTTCGGCAAACTGCTTGCCCAGGACTTCTCTGCCTATCGTGATGAGCTGATCATCTCCACCAAGGCAGGGTATCGCATGTGGCCAGGTGTATATGGGGAGTGGGGGAGCCGAAAGTATGTGCTCGCCAGCCTCGACCAAAGCCTGAGACGGATGGGCTTGGAGTATGTAGACATCTTCTACTCGCATCGTTTTGACCCTGACACCCCACTTGAGGAGACCATGGGCGCTCTTGCTTCTGCTTATCAGGCCGGCAAGTGCCTGTATGTCGGCATTTCCTCATACTCTGCTGCAAAGACAAAGGAAGCTCACCAAATCCTTGCATCCATGGGTGTTCCCCTGCTGATCCACCAGCCATCCTATTCCATGCTCAATCGGTGGGTGGAGGAGTCCCTGCTGGATACCCTCGATACGCTTGGTGTTGGAACAATTTGTTTCTCGCCTCTTGCCCAAGGTATGCTCAGCGACCGGTATCTGAAGGAAATTCCTGAAGGAAGCCGTGCAGCGAAGTCTGGGAGTTCTCTCTCCCCATCCTTGTTGACGGAGGAGAACCTGAGAAACATCCGCTCACTCAATGACATCGCACTTTCCCGTGGACAGAGCTTGCCGCAAATGGCTTTGGCTTGGTGCCTGAGAAGAAAAGAGATCACCAGTGTGCTCATTGGAGCCAGTTCTTCCGAACAGATTGTGGAGAATGTGGCGGCCCTGAAGAACCTTGCCTTTACCATGGAAGATCTTGAGGCAATCGATAGGTATGCACAGGAAGGTAATATCAATCTATGGGCACGATCCAGTAAGGATTGACAAGAATATTGGCTTCTGTTATATTGTTCACAATCTAATAGCGAACAGGAGCTGATATGCCAAACCTCTATGAATTCTCTGCACACAAGCCAAATGGTGAGCTTGTTGACTTTTCCTCACTGCAGGGAAAGACGGTGCTTATCGTGAATACTGCCACCAAATGTGGGTTTGCACCCCAATTTGAGGGGCTCGAGGTGTTGCATCAACAGTACAAGGAGAAGGGCTTGGTGGTCTTGGGGTTTCCCTGTGATCAGTTTGCTCATCAGGAACCTGTCTCTGATTCCGATATTACTGAGTTTTGCAAGGTGAACCATGGCGTTACTTTTCCCCTGATGGGGAAGATCAAAGTCAACGGCAGGGATGCTCATCCTCTGTATGTCTGGCTCAAGGAACAGGCCCCAGGCAAGCTTGGTGGTACCATAAAGTGGAATTTCACCAAGTTCCTGGTTGAAAAAGATGGAGAAACGGTGCATCGCTATGCACCCACCGATGTTCCCTCTTCCCTAGCTCCAAAAATCGAGGAGGTCCTCTGATGGCACACCCACAACTGATGCTTTCCAACCAACTGTGTTTTCGGTTTTATGCACTTGAACGTGAACTGATGGCAGCATATCGTCCCCTGCTGGATGAACTTGGACTCACGTACGCCCAATACATCACCCTTATGTATCTGTGGGAACACGAAAAAGGAACGGTAGGTGAGCTTTGCAGCGCGCTCAGCTTGGATACCGGTACTATGTCCCCCCTGCTCAAGCGCCTTGAGGCGGCGAATCTGATCGAACGCCATCGGCTCGCAACTGATGAACGGACGGTGGAAGTAAGTCTTACACACAAGGGACGCGAACTGGAACAGAAGGCTCTTACCATCCCTTCTCACATCGCATCGTGTTTGCTCAGCAGTGAACAGGATGAGCAGTCACGCAAATATGCAGAGCTTCGCAGGATGTTGGATGAGACACTCAGCCAGCTCAAGCAAACACGCAAAGAACGCGATGAAGCTGGCAGGAAATGAGGAAAAGCGAAGAGTCTGTGACGCATGGTTCAGGTTCTCTTGCATCTCCAACCGAAGCACTGAGAACCATGCAAACAGTGAAATGCCTTGACTTGGATCGGTATCTGGGCTCTTGGTATGAACTGGCCCGGTATCCCCATGGATTCGAAAAAAATCTGGTTGGAGTAAAAGCTGACTACTCGCTGCGCCAAGACGGGCGGATCAGCGTGGTGAACAGTGGGCTGAAAAAGGGTCTGGATGGAAAGCTCACTGAAGTGAAAGCGGTTGCCTGGAGACCCGATGAAGCGAAACCGGGCAGGCTGAAGGTGAAGTTTTTCTCACTCTTCACCTCCGATTATCTGGTGATCGGGCTGGATGAGGAGAACTACCAGTGGGCGGTTGTCGGAGATGATGACCGTCAGTCTCTCTGGTTCCTTTGCCGGACTCCCACCGTCGATACCGCTGTTCTTGATCGGATGAAAGCCATTGCCCATGAGAGGGGATACGATCTTGGCCCTTTGTTTTTGGTACCACAGAAGGAGCGATGATCTCACTTCTGAATCGTTTTCGTGAGAGCTCTTGCCGAGAGGCAGGAGCTCGCTTTTTCATCCGACCTTTGTTGACTGCTCATCTTCCTGGTAGTTGGTCATGAGGACCTTCAGACCCTGCTCCTCAAAGATGGAGCGAGCCATGGACAGCTCTGCTTTGGTGGGCTCTTCCACCTGCTTGAGTGAGTAGTTGAGCTTGAGCTGTTCCCATTTGTACTGACCCATGCGATGGTAGGGAAGCAATTCCACCTGTTCGATGCAATCGAAGGAGGAGAGGAAGGCTGCCAGCTCTTCCAACTTCTTCTTTTCAAGGGTCCAGCCTGGTACCAATACATGTCTCAGCCATACGTTCTTCTTTGTTGCTTGGCAATAGGCAAGGGTTGCGAGGGTATGAGCATTGCCCATGCCTGTCAGACTGAAGCAGAGCTTGTCGTCCAGGCTCTTGATATCAAGCAGGATAAGATCTGCAGCATCGAGCACTGGTTTGGAAAGCTCAAGGGGAACGCTTCCTGCGGTATCGAGGGCGGTATGCAGTCCCTCTTTCTTCAGGCGGGTGATCACATCGAGGGCAAACTCCGGCTGCTTGAGCGGTTCTCCCCCACTGATGGTGACTCCTCCCTTGGCTATGAAGTTGCGGTAGCCGAGAATATCGCGCACCAACGCATCACTGGTGGTATCCTTGCCCCCATGCATATTCCAGGTATCAGGATTGTGGCAGTAACGGCATCTGAGCGAACACCCCTGAAGAAAGACTACGTAGCGGACTCCGGGACCATCAAGGGTCCCGAAGCTCTCGACTGAATGGACATTGCCGTGTACAGACATGGCTCCTCCTTACAGTTTGTCGTGGAAGGTGCGGTGGATGACATCGAGCTGCTGTTCTCTGGTGAGCTTGATGAAATTCACTGCATACCCGCTGACCCTGATGGTCAGTTGGGGATACTTCTCAGGATGATCCATGGCATCGAGCAAGGTGCTCTTTTCCATGACGTTCACGTTTATGTGATGTCCAGTTTCCTCAAAATAGCCATCCATGAGGGTCACGAGGTTGGAAACCTGCATCTCCTTGTCCTTTCCCAAGGTGGAAGGGATGATGGAGAATGTATAGGAGATACCATCCTGGGCTGCATGGTAGGAGAGCTTTGCAACGCTCTTCATGCTTGCAACACAACCCTTCGTATCACGGCCGTGCATGGGATTTGCTCCCGGAGCAAACGGCTCGCCCGCCTTCCTGCCATCCGGGGTCGATCCGGTCTTCTTCCCATACACCACATTGCTGGTGATGGTGAGCACCGAGAGGGTGGGGATGCTCTTGCGATAGGTGGTGTGCTTCCTCATTTTTGCAATGAAGCCCTTCACCAGGTCCTGGGCGATGGCATCGGCTTTCTCATCGTTGTTGCCATAGCTGGGGTAGTCACCTTCCACGAGGAAATCAACGGCAAGGCCGCTCTCGTCGCGGATTGGCTTCACCTTTGCGTACTTGATGGCCGAGAGGCTATCTGCTACCACGCTCAAGCCCGCAATGCCTCCCGCCATGGTCCTGACAATCTGCTCGTCATGCAGGGCCATCTCGATGCGCTCATAACTGTACTTGTCATGCATGAAGTGGATGACATTCAAGGTGTCGATATAGAGCTTGGCCAACCAGCTGCTCATTGCCTCAAACCTCTCCTTCACCTCATCATAGTCAAGATACTCACCTGTGATTGGAGCAAGCCTCGGGCCAACCTGCTCTCCACTCTTTTCATCCCTTCCCCCATTGATTGCGTACAGCAGGGTCTTTGCAAGATTCACGCGGGCACCGAAGAACTGCATCTGCTTGCCGATGCGCATTGCAGAGACACAGCAGGCGATACCGTAGTCATCACCGTAGTCACAGCGCATCAGATCGTCGTTCTCATACTGAATGGAGGAAGTTTCGATGGAGAGACGGGAGCAATAGCGCTTGAAGGATTCGGGAAGGCTCCGGCTCCACAGAACCGTAAGGTTCGGCTCCGGTGCCGGACCGAGGTTGGTCAGGCTATGCAGGAAGCGGTAACTCATCTTGGTCACCATGTGTCTTCCGTCGTGTCCTACTCCTCCGATTGACTCGGTTACCCAGGTGGGGTCTCCGCTGAACAGCTCGTCGTAGCTTGGGGTGCGCAGGAAGCGGATGATCCTGAGCTTCATGATGAAATGGTCGACCAACTCCTGGATTTCCGACTCAGTATAGGTCCCATTGGCTAGATCATGCTCGCTGTAGATGTCCAGGAAGGTGGAGACCCTACCAAGGCTCATTGCGGCTCCATTCTGCTCCTTGGTAGCAGCAAGGAAGGCGAAGTAGAGCCACTGGATCGCCTGCTTGGTATCCGTGGCAGGCTTGGAGATATCAAAGCCATAGGAAGCTGCCATCTCCTTGAGCTCGGCCAGGCTTCTGATCTGCTCGCTCAACTCCTCGCGGTCACGGATGACCTCTTCGGTCATGGAGTCAAAAGCGTATGCGTTTTTCGCTTCTTTCTTTTGCTCAATGAGATAATCGACACCGTACAGCGGGACCCTGCGGTAGTCTCCAATGATTCTACCTCGTCCATACGCATCTGGAAGGCCGGTGATGATACCGCTGTGACGAACTTTCTTCATCTCCTCGGTGTATACATCGAAGACCCCATCATTGTGGGTCTTGCGATACTTGAAGACCTCATCGACATTCTCTGGGAGGGTCCGTCCATACGCCTTCAGTTCAGTATGTACCAGGCGGATGCCGCCGAAGGGCATGATGGCACGCTTGAGAGGCTCATCGGTCTGCAAGCCGACGATCTGCTCTTCATTCTGGTCGATGTAGCCGCTTTTGTGGCTGGTTATGGTTGAGATGGTTTTCTCGTCGATGTCGTACATCCCGTTGCGTTCTCGTTCGATTGCAAGCAGACCCTTCAGCCTATCCCAAAGTCTGAGGGTCCTGTCGGTAGGTCCCTGCAAAAAGCTCTCATCGCCGTCATATGGGGTATAGTTGCCTACGATGAATGAGCGGGTGTCGATCTCATGGGTTTTCTTTGTGTTTGCTGATTGCGTATCGTGCATGGTGTTTCCTCTTGCTTGAATTATCCGTATACTTTCCATGTCCTTGTTCTACCATGTTTGCAAAGCTTGTACTGTGATTGAAATCACAAAGATAGTATTTTACTAGGAGTTAGGATGGAAGTATTGCACGCGTGCAGTGGATGCACCAATGACCAGTGTCTGAGAAATGTCCCGCTTTTCTCCTCCTTGGATAAGGAGGCGATGCATGCGCTGACCTCCCAGATGGAAAGCCGTCACTACAAGAAGGGTGAACTCTTGGTCAGGGAAGGGGATAAAGCCACTACCTTCACCGTCATTCGCAGTGGAAGCGCCAAAGCCTATCGCAGTACGGCTGATGGGAGAGAACAGATACTCTACATCTTTCCGGCAAATGACTATTTCGGTGCACGATTCCTCTTCACTGCAGAGCGCGTTCCTTATACCGTTGAGGCGCTGGAGGAGAGTGATGTCTGCATCTTGAGCAAGACGCAATTTGCCTCACTTCTGGAAACACACAGCAAGGTGGCCCTCGAGATCATCGAGGCGATGGCTAATCGGATGAGTCGACTTGAAGCTGCGATGCAGAGTATGGGAGGAAGGAACGCCGATGTGCGTCTCGCCTCGTTCCTTTTGGAGTTCAAGGACTCCTACGGAAGTTGGGACGGGCCCTATCTGGACATAACCCTTCCCCTCAGTAGGGAAGGGTTGGCAAACTATCTGGGATTGGCTCGTGAGACACTCAGCCGCAAGCTTGCACAATTCGAGGAAGAGGGCTTGATCGAGAATCTTGGCACCAAGGTGGTTCGTATTCTCGATCTTGACAGCCTTACCGAGCGAGCTGGCATTTCTGAGTGATGCTACAGTGTTTTGGCCCGCTCGTAGATGGAAGCGATCTCCTCTTTTGGCATGATCTTCTCCAAGAGCAATGCAATGATGATGATCCCCGGAAGGTTCACCAACAATCGGGTAAGTGAAAAGGGTACTCCCAACGCTGAGAACTCAAAGAGCAGCATCGGGATCTTGGTGGTTGACCAAGCACCAAGAAACATGAGGATATTGGAAAACTTGACTCCTTTCTTCATGAAGACGGCAGCTACAGGGAAGGCCCCGTAGAGCGGTCCTGCAGCGGCACTTCCGATGAAGAGCGCCAGCAAGATACCCTTCAGACCACTGCCTTCTCCCATGAATTTCACCATCGTTTGTTTGGGCACCCAGATGTCGAGCAGCCCGAGCAGGATGAAGATCGGGGGGATGATCAGAATCATTTCACGAAGCTGGTAGGTGGTGGTCTCAAATACACTCTTTCCCAACTCCTGGTTGATGAAGCTGAATCCGATGAGAAGAAGTCCGACGACAATGAAACCACGATAGCGTTTGAGAAGTTTGCTCACAGAACTACCTCCATGACCTGTCCGATGACAAAGGCAACCAGAAACGAGAAGAGGAAGGCGAGTACATTGCGGTAGATGGCAAGCCGCTTTCCGAAATACTTGAATTCAACAGGGAGCGTGACAATGCCCACCATCATGAGTGTGGATATAAAGGCTCCAATCTGCATATAGCCAGCTCCGCCGTTGAGCAGAAGTGCTGCAGTGGGGAAAGCGACAAAGCCTGGAATGAGTGTGACGGCACCGACGATGGCTGCAAGCACCACGCCCAGCCACCCTGACTCAGCTCCAATGATCTTCAGGATGGTATCGTGGTCGAGAAGGCTCAAGAGCAGGCTGACCAGCAAGATGACCACCAGAAATTGGGGCAGGATGTTCTCAAAGGCTTTCCATGCCTTCATCAGGGCTTTCTTTGTTTTATCCCTGTCGCGCAGAAACGAGAGCAACAGCAAAAGTGCCGTTACTCCATACAGTAGTATGGTCATGATGCTACCTCACTTGTGATACGCTAAGTATATACCAAAAATACTTGCTAATGGCAATAATATCAGTATATAGTAATGATACGTTCTTTGATGTACCCCGAAACCTATGGTATCAGTAGGGATTTTACGGGGGGAGTGTACAATTCTCTTGCGGATTCGCATTCGCTGGAGTACGCTTGAAATAGAAAGAGAGCGAATATTTGACATAGTGGAGGTAATGTATGGCAAATGTACAATCGATCTTGGATCAAAAGGGGAGTGCCGTGTTCAGTATCAGTCCTGAGGATGCTCTTTCCCATGCCCTCTTGCAGCTCACGGAGCATAAGATAGGCGCACTGTTGGTGCTGAATGAGCAAGGTGATATCAAGGGAATTCTCTCAGAACGCGACATCATCAGGCACTTCTCCAAAAAGCTGGAGCACCTGAATACAGCCCAAATCAAGGTACGTGAAGTGATGACCACCGGAGTAACGTACGTTAAGCCCCATCAGAGCTTGGAGGACTGCCTCCAGTTGATGACTGCAGGTCGGTTCCGCCACCTTCCGGTTGTTGACGGTGAGAAAGTTGTGGGCATGATTTCCATCGGCGACGTAGTCAAGTCCGCCTTGGAAGAACGTGACTTTCAGATCGGTGAGCTCGAGCACTACATCACCAATGCTTATTAAGTATCTGAAAAAAGTATAGATTCTCTGGAAAAGCGCTTCACGAGTGGGGCGCTTTTTATCATACTATTATAGTAGGAATTAATACGAATAGGAGTAATCATGGACGAAAACAAGATACTGAAGCTGAAAACAATCATCGAAAAGCTGCATGCAGGAGTCAGCAGTGATGACGTGAAAAAGGAATTTGAAGCTGAATTTGGAAGTGTGAGCGCTGAAGAGCTTGCTGCTGCAGAACGTAAGTTGATGGAAGATGGAGCAATCCAGGTAGAACAGGTCCAGAAACTGTGTGATGTGCATGCCTCTGTTTTCGGCGGCAGCGTTGAAGAGATACATCAGGGAAAGCAGGTCGACAAGACCCCCGGCCATCCCGCGTTTGTCTTCATCAAGGAGAATGAGGGGCTCAAGGCCTTCCTCGATGGTGATTTTTCCAAAGCTGTCCAAGCTTACAAAACGCGGAAGGATGAGGAAAGCAAGAAGAATCTGCTTGCAGTTCTGAAGACGCTTTCCAAACTGGACAAGCACTATCTGCGCAAGGAAAACCTGTTCTTCCCCTATCTGGAGAAAGCAGGGATCACCGCTCCTCCCAAGGTCATGTGGGGCGTGGATGATGAAATCCGCGGACTGTGGAAGCTGGTGATCAAAACGCTTGAAACTTCTTCTGAGGTGCTTGAGGCAGAGCTCGCAAAGCTTGAGGAGCAGGTACGCAGCATGATTGACAAGGAGAACAACATTCTCCTGCCCATGTTGCAGGGCTGTATGGATGGCGATGCCTGGCTTACGGTAGGTCGTGACAGCGGCGATATCGGATACTGTTTCAATGGTGGCATCGAGGGAGCCAGTCCCTCAGATGCAACTACCTGGTATCGCTGGAATGCAAGTATGAGCGGCAAGGAAGACTATGCTCCCAAGCAGGAGAATGCCAATGAGATTGTGCTTCCCAGCGGTCACATGAACCTTGAGGAACTTACCTGGATGCTCAACACCCTTCCCGGAGATGTTACCTTTGTGGGTGCTGACGATACGGTCCGCTATTTCAGCGAGGGAAAGGATCGTGTGTTTCCCAGGACTCGAAGTATCGTCGGTAGGGAAGTGGCACACTGTCACCCGCCCAAGAGCCTCAAGGTGGTGGAGAAACTGGTTGAAGATTTCAAGGCAGGGAGGAAAGACAGTGAGTCCTTCTGGTTGCAGAAGGGAACCAAGTTCATCCTCATCAGATACTATGCGGTACGCAACGAGAAGGCTGAGTACCTGGGTGTTCTGGAAGTGACTGAGGAGATTTCCTCGCTTCGGAGTCTTGAGGGTCAGAAGACACTGCTCAGCGAGTAGCGTATGAGGGGGCTGGGGAGCAAAACTCCTACAGCCCCTGTTCTTTCTTCATCTCGTTGATGAAGGCCAGGTATGCGTAGATTTGCCCCTGGATTTCTGCATTCTTCAACACCCCGCGGCCACCCCAGTCCTGTCCTTCGTAGACGGTGAGGTGGTAGAGTTCTCCTTCGACATCGATGAGCTTCTGCTTGGAGATATGCTGACGTGTCCGCAAATACTGCAGTGTGGTATCGTAGGCATCGTGGAAAGCCTGCTGCTCTCCCGTAATATCAGTGGTATGGTCTTCTTTCATTGCTCTTCCTATATGGAGCGTCCCGAGAGTTTTGCAAACAGATTCAATACCTGTCGCCTCACCTCTTCACTCTCAAGATTATGAATGTCCTTGAGTGCACGCTGTTGATAGGATTCTGCAAGAATTTGGGCTTTTTGTACACCACCTAGGCTTTCCACCAGATCAAGAGCCTTTCTGACGGTCCTCATCTTCAGTGGAACACTGGCTTTGCCAAGAAGCGAAGCAAGTTCTGATCCTCCTCTTTTTCGCTCCTCTTGGAGCGCATAGAGGAGGGGCAGGGTGGGAATGCCGCATTTCAGATCGTTGCCAGTGGTCTTCCCAAGCTTTTCTGCACTTCCGGTGAAATCAAGGATGTCATCCTGAATTTGAAATGCCATGCCCATGCAGTAACCGATTCGATGGCAGCGCATGGTTTGCACCATAGGCCCTTCCTGAAGAGCAACACCACTATAACAACTGAGAGCGAACAAGCTTGCGGTTTTCCCGGCAATCCTTTTCAGATAGGTGGGAATAGAGACGATGAAGTTGCCAACACCGGCATCCTGGTCCAACTCGCTTTCGCAGAGCCTGCTCAGGGCAGCACTGACTACCTTGCTGTCCATGCCACGCTCCTTGCCGCTTGTCAGCAACAATGCCTTCGCCAGAAGAAAATCTCCTGCCAGGACTGCTTGCTTGGCACCAAGCTTCGCATAGATGGTGGATTTTCCGCGTCTGTGCGAAGCGGAATCAAGGATATCGTCGTGGACCAAGGATGCCAGATGGATGAGTTCGATGGCCGAACCCACCCTGATCGCATCTTCGGTCACATCATGAGATCCCAGCTTACTGGTGATCAGTACCAATGCAGGGCGCAACATCTTGCCCGCACCCTGCACATGTTCGAGCAGGATGGGGCGGATGAAACCATGTGCAGATGAGACTGTATCCTCAATGGTCAGGCTCACCTGCTTCAGCAGATCTTGGATGAGTGGTTCATCGTTCCAGAATGAAGGCATGCAGTCCCTACTTTTTCCCAAGCTTCTTTTCCATCTGCCTGCGGGTGAACTCTGGTTCTCCGAGGTAGAAGTAGGTCTTCTTGGCAAGCGGTGTCTTGTTCCAGAGCTTCTTGATATACGGCATGACCCAATAGTCGAGCCCGAATGCCTTGCCTGCTCCTCCGAGCATCACAATGGACACTGCCATGTACCAAAGAATCTCCTTGCCTGCCAGTGCTCCGATGAGGAACATGACCGAAAGACCGAGCGATACGATTGCTGCGGGGAAGGTGAAGAGACCCGCAAAGAGAGCGAGTCCGATTCCGATCTCGGCAAGCACAATCATCAGCTGGAAGAGATAGGGGGCCTGGGCGACAAAGGTATCGTTGATCCAGGTGAAGATGGCAAGCGGCTCAGATAGGAGGGGAGGGGCAAACTGCTTCACCGCCCCTGTTTCTGCAATCGCCTGGCTCACTGAGGCGACGGTGTCCACCACAGTCTGGCTGGCAGAAGCTGCAGTATCTATCACAGCTTGGGTTGCAGAGCTGGTTGCTTCCACATAAACCTGCGTAGCTGAGCTTGTGCTCTGTACCGCAGTCTGGGTTACTGAGGCAACACTGTCAGCGACTGCCTGGCTTGCCGATGCAACCGTTTCTGCCACGGTCTGGCTTGCCGATGCCCATGCATCTGCAACACCTGCTGAGGGAGCTCCCCAGTAGACTTTTCCGCCGGTGGTATCGGTCAACCAACCATCCTTTATCTTCCCTATGCCTTCGATGAACCACATCACCCCAAGATACATCCTGAGGAAGGTGGTCCAATAGGAAGGAACTTTGTACGAGGCAAGGCCACCGATAAGCGATCTCTTGTGCTTGATTTCCAGAATCTCATGCTTGAGGTAGCTCCATGCACCGTTGATACCGCACACTCCAGCTTGGTAGTACATGTTCACCATGTGTTTCAGCGCTTGGGCGAAGAAACCCGAGAGGGACATTCCTGCTGTGTGACTCACGGCATAACGGCCCCCGATGGAGACCATGAAACCGTGGAAGTTCGACTTGAACGGCTTGGGATGTTCGGCCTTGAGACCCAAATCGCTTTTTATGGTGTAGATGACACCATCGGCTGCCGTTTTTGCCGTCTGCTCTGCCGCTTCAACAATCTGAGGTACTGCACGGTTGTTTTCCAGGAACCACATGCCATCCCCAACCAGGTACACGTTCTGGTAGTCTGGGCTCTGCATATACTCATTGACTGCCTTTCTCCCGATTTTCCCATCGGTGAGCGGAAGCCTTTCACAAAATTCGGTGCCACGAACACCACAGGTCCAAACGAGGGTCTTTGTCTTGATGACATCACCGTGTCTGGTGGTGAAGCCGTCGGCATCCACACTGGTGATCAGGGAGTTGAGCATGATCTCTACGCCCTTCTTCTCCATATACTTGACTGCCTTGTCCCTTGGCTTCTCCGGCAACATGTTCAGGATGTTTCCCAATGCCTCGCAGTTGATGAGGCGGACTTCTTTCTTGAAATCTATACCATTTTGCTTGCAAAGGATGGGCAGCCATTCGATCAGTTCACCTACCAGCTCAACACCGGTGAATCCACCACCAGCGACCACGAAGGTAAGCATCTGTGCGCGCTTTTCTGCATCTGCTTCCCTACTGGCATCCTTGACGATCTGTTCAATATGGCAACGGATCCTCAGTGCATCATCCAAACTCCAAAGGTAGAATGCATGTTCCTTGACACCGGGAATGTTGAAATCTGCAGTCTGGGCACCGGTGCCGATGATCAGCTGATCATAATGATACGTGGAGCGCTCACCTTTGAGGACTTGCTCCTTGAAATCAATATCATTGATGGTGTCCTGCACAACGTTGACCATCTTGCCGCTGAAGATGCGGTCAAAAGAAATCATTACAGATTCCTCTCCTACACGATTACCGGCAACTTCATGCAGCTCAGTCATGAGTATGTGGTGACGGTTCTTGTCGATCAAGGTAATTTCCACCTTGTCCTGGTGCTTTTTGAATGCCTTGTGCAACGTCTTGGCGGCGTGTACCCCGGCATACCCTCCGCCCAATACCACAATGTGCTTCTTGTCCATGTTTCCTTCCTTGGATCCTTGAATAAGGTTGAATCGTCCAGTGCGGCGCTCATTTGCAGTGTCCGACCTGCAAATAGTCCTCATGCAGACAGAATGACACTCTAGCACAAAAGTAGGATTTCATGCAATTGTGTCTTTTTTTATCGAAAGCATTTTCGCATAAATTTTGTGTTTGTGCTAGGTAAAGAGGTTTGGTTGTTGGAAATAAATCCAACGCCAGAGAAATTTATCGGCAGTTTTCAAAGAATTCTTTTATCGATATTTTTATATCTAAGTGAAACAGTGGGATTTCAAATCCAGAAACTTCTTTCATTGTAACTATTTAATAAGAAATTCTTGTAACTAATAATTGATATTGATAATTTTATGACGATATTGAATCGGTGTCGTGTTTCGTATATGATTATAAGCACGAACAATGAAATGAATTTCTGCATGAGAGGAGTTACGTAACGATGAGAAAGAATATGTTGGTTGCCTTGGCAGCCCTGGCTTTGCTCACTTTGGTTGTCTTCGCCGGCTGTTCCAAGTCTGAGGCGAAAACCGCTGCCCCGTCTGCCGCTGCAGCCCCTGCACCCGCTGCACCCGCACCCGCTGCACCCGCTGCACCCGCTGCCACCACCTATCAGGACGGCATCTATTTTGCCATGGGTGAGAGCTTCGCTTCTTCCGGTTGGAAGGAGACTGTCACGTTGACTGTTTCTGGCGGCAAGATTGTTGAGGCTGATTGGAATGCTGTCAACATTGCCGGCGGAGCCGACAAGAAATCCTACGACAAGGCCGGAAAGTACAACATGGTCAGGTTTGGCAAAGCACAGGCAGAGTGGTATCAGCAGGCTGAAAAGGCTGAGGCACATCTGTTGGCTACCCAGGACCCCACTGCCATCACCTACAAGGATGCAGAAGGGCATACTGATGATATCGCAGGCGTCTCCGTACATGTGGATGCCTTCTTTGAGCTTGCTCAGCAGGCTCTCGCAGCCGGCCCTGTCGGTCGTGGTCCCTATGCTGATGGCGCTTACTTTGCCATCGATGAGACCTACCCGAACTCCGGTTGGAAGGAATATGTCGCCCTTACCGTTCTCAATGGCCGCATCGCCAGCGTGAACTGGAGTGCAGTGAACCGTAACGGCGATGACAAGAAAGCCTACGACAAGGCTGGAAAGTACAACATGGTCAGGTTTGGCAAAGCTCAGGATGAGTGGTATGTGCAGGCTGAGAAGACTGAGAACCACCTGATTGCAACCCAGGACCTGAAGGCTATCACGTACAAGGATGCCGAAGGTCACACCGATGATATCGCTGGTGTCTCTGTGCATGTGAACTCGCTCTATGAATTGGCAGAAAAGGCTTTGGCAAACGGTCCTGTTGCACTCGGCCCGTATGCAAACGGTGGCTACTATGCAACCGAGGCTGAGTTTGGTTCTTCCGGTTGGAAGGGCTTTGTCTCCCTCTTTGTCAGCAATGGCAACCTGGTGAATGTCTACTGGAGTGCGGTCGACAAGGACAACCGTGACAAGCAGACCGTCGCAAAAGAGGGTGGCTATGGCATGATCAAGGCCAGTCCAATTGGTAAGGAGTGGCACGAGCAGGCAGCTGCTGTCCAGTCCTATCTCTTGAGCACCCAGGATCCCAAAAAGATCAGCTACAAGGATGATAAGGGTCACACCGATGATATCGCCGGTGCTACTGTCCATGTGAATGATTTCTACGCCCTGGTTGATCAGGCCATGAAGAGTGGTGTGAAGAAGTACTAAGCTTCCCATTTTCAAAAGACCCCGGAGGTTTCCTTCCGGGGTCTTTTTGTATGGCAATACGACAACACTTCTGCTAGAGTATCTGCATGGAAATCGACCTGCTGGCAACCTTCCTCTTTGCCTTCATCACCACCTTCACCCCTGGCCCGAATACGATCAGCAGTCATGCCATGGGTCTGAACTACGGTTATCGCAGATCCTTGCCGTATTTTGGGGGAATTGCCACAGGGTTCTTCTCCATCATGCTCTTGAGTTCCCTTTTCGCAACCTTGCTGCAGCACCATGTGCCGGTTATTGTCCCGATGCTGACCATATTCGGGTCACTGTACATCCTGTATCTTGCCTATCATGTCTTTTTTGCTTCTTACTTGCTCTCCCAACGTGCTCCCAAAGCCTTGGGGTATGGCAATGGCCTTTTGCTGCAGGTGCTGAATCCGAAAGTGATCATCCTTGGGTTGACCGTGTATTCTACTTTTCTCAGGGATATGGAGCGTCGAGCGGTCTATCTTGTGGGAAGTGCTCTTGCTTTCACGCTGATGAGCTTCTCCGCTCTCACTACCTGGGCGTTCTTTGGTTTGGGAATATCACGGTTGCTCAAAACAGAGCGAACGCGACGAATTGTCAATGCAGTTCTGTCGCTGTTGTTGGTATTCACTGCAGTGAGAATGCTCATCGGTTTGTGGTAGAGCCGTAATATGAGGAACTTCCATGGTATTGGTGTCACAACTGGTGTCACTCCAAATTTCCGAGTTTTCCATCGGGAACCAAAATAAAAAGAAACCCTCGCTAAGTTATTTCTTAGCAAGGGCTTCTTTGAGTGCGGTAGACTGGACTTGAACCAGCACAAGATTTCTCCCACTAGCACCTCAAGCTGAATATCGCTGGAATACAGAGGTATACAGAAGGATACAGAGGGATACATAAACCTCTATGTAGAAACCAATAACTATGAATCAACCCTCCTTTTCGAATTGTATACAATGCAACGGCTGATGCCGTTTTTGATGCCGCGTGTAAATTTCAAAAAGATTACTCTGGTAGGTTGTTCTTCGTACCCAACCAGAACCAAACGTCACTAATGATCAAGTAAGCTTCACTGCCTATCGGTATTACATATGGAGCCACCCCTGCAGTATATGATCCTTCGTATAATTTCGAATCGAGTATGTACGGCTCACCAATAACAACGGGGTTGAACTGTTTCTTATAAGAGTATCCAGAGTCTGCAACCTCGAACATGTATTCATTGACAGTGTACGGTATCCCTTTTTCAGTCAGGTCCTTCTGATTTGCAACCATTATCATTGGCAGTATGTATTCCATCCCAGGCTCTGGTTCTGGATTGAAAGGATTCCTTTCCTTGATGAAGCTCAAAGCCACAGGCCCCCTGGTTACTCCCACAACACTTACGGTAAGCAGAGCTGATTCAGCAGAATTGTTTACTTCAAGGTTATATGCTGCCCCAATGGGTACGGGATTGTGTCTGGATCCTATTGGCATCTGTGCATCCAATACCTTTGGGGCCTCTATGCTCTCATTGGATTCGTTGGCAGAAATTTTCGTAGGCTCTTTTGTTGTCGCACAACTCAGTAATGATGTAGTAATCAATATTATTAAGATAATCTTTTTCAAAATACTTCCTCCAAATTTTGTAGCTATTAGCATATTTTACTTTAAATATACCGAGTGTGGTGTTAGAATCATCTAGCCTGCGTGCCAAAATTTAAGATGATGCAACGGCTTTGGTATTACCCAATGCGTCGTATTCTCCGATGCCCCAAGATGCAAGCATCGTTTTGATTGCTCTTAGCTGTATCGCTGAGCACTGAGCAATCCTCCATACCAAAGCCTTGAGATCATTCTCTTCATCCAGGAGTTTATACAAGGGATCCTTGAATCCATAATCAATCGGATTCTCAGCTACGATCTGATCAGTACCATCGGACAAGAAAAATTCAACGGGAACACTGAACGCTTTTGCCAACTTGTATGTAGTTACCAAGCTTGGAAACGCGACTCTTATCTTTGAGGAGATGAGAGTATCATAGTTGATTCCCTGTTCCTTACAGATCTTTGTCAGAGGGATTTCTGATTTTGCTAATAGCTGATCGGCCCTTTGCCAGAAAGCTTTCGCACAATTTGGTTTTGTTTTCATAATTCAATTCTATAACGAACCTAAAAATTGTAAACATAACCGACCTAAAAAAAGCCAAAATATTGGAATATTTTTGTTGACAACCTTAAAATATCAAGGTAGTCTGTTGCCATGAAGCAAAAAGAACTTGAAAAATTTAAGGTCAACCATATAGTAGTCAGCCCATTCTCGGCGGATGAAAAACGAACAATACATGCAGCAGTCAAAACAAAGGGTGTCCGAAGGACTAGATTTTACCATGATGCGATAGTCAAAGTTGCCAAGGAAATCTGTGATGACATTGCTGACAACAGCTGAAGTTGCAATACAGCTGAAGCTTTCCCATTCCCAAATAAAGAAGCTGGTACAAAAAGGAGTTATCCCACACATCAAGATTAATCGGTCAGTGAGGATTGACCAAGCGGATCTTGACCGCTACCTGAAAGCGAATCGAGTCCGGGTTAACCGGTAGCTTTTTTTCAATATTACAAAGAGGTTCGTTTATCCCACAGGAGATTCATCCTGAGCGGCGGGGAGTTCTAATTTGGATCTCCCTCATTGATGGCCAGCTGAGCCAGAGATACCGCGCATCAGCTAACGTTGTCGGCAAAGGACTTTCGTGGGGCAGGGGGGAGAACTCACCCCCTCATGGATCTGGTCAATCGCCCAAGCGACCGCACCCTGTTTGCTGTTGGCTACGGGGTGTCTACGGCGGGATAGCTCAGCGGGAGAGCGACCGGGGAGCAGCACACCTGGTGATGGGGGTCCAAATCCTCCTCCTGCCAAACCACAAGGGGCAATGTGGGGTAATCGAAATTGGATGTTCGTCAGCGGTCTGGTTCGGGGCCCATAACCCCGGATGGCGGGTTCAACTCCCGCTAACGATCTCGCCCAAACAAAAGGATGGCCAATGAATCATCTGCTTTATTTTGCCTTTCTGTTCTGCACCTTCTACTACTACGATCTGAGCTTCCTCGCAGGTGGTGAGCAGAGAGACCGGACTCCTAAGAGAGGGTCCAATCCCAGGAGCGGGAAGGGCTTCACTAAAAAGATCTACGCAGTCTGGCTCCACCCCGCTTAGCGGTTCATCTGCCCAGGAAGGGCTCATGAAAAACTTCAAACAAAATACCTATTAACTGGCACGGGGGAGCGGACACAATATCCCCCCTGCCACCAAGGAGACAAGGATGCCAGACGAAAAAAAACCAATCGGATCAATCGATGAGATCAGCCAGCAGGCGGTCAACCTCATGACGCAAGTCAACAATCTTTTGGTCAGAGCCAACGACAAGAGCGTTAAGTATCTCGGGTGCGATATTCCCGAAGTGGAGCCAGGGCTGCCGACTGCCTTCGCTGATGCTGGGTTGATCGGAGAGTTGGGGACGTCCTTGATCCTCATCCAGGCAAGGCTTGAGATGGTGGAGAACTTCATCGATAAGGTCTAGGGGCTTCTGGTGCGGCGGTTTCCTCCTTTTCCGCCGATCCTGGGTTCGATTCCTAGGAGCCCCATCGTCCGTTGGACGTTCTACGTGTGGTGCGTACGGCCTACCGCTGGGCCTGATTAGCGGACCTTGGGACTGTGGCGGAATGGTAGACGCTAACAAGGTAAGGATACGGCCAAGCCTAAAGGTCTAAGCGCTTCATCCAAAGCGGCCGCTGAGAAATGAAGAGCCGGTCCATGCAGGTTCGAATCCTGCCAGTCCCTTAGGGTGAACGGTCAATCCGAACCCTTTTGATCATATGTGGCAGCACGTGCTGCCACCCTTTAAGGAGAGCGGGATGTATTACACAGAGAAAGACATCGACAGCACCTGCAGGGCCTTCTCCAAGGACTGGGACAAGCTGAGCGCAAAAGAGAAGGCATTGGTTCGCCAGGAAGCCGTCAAGTGGCTGAACGCTTACCAGGAGGCATGTCCTGGCATGTTCGCAGAAAAGGTGTACGAGGTCAAATGAAGCGGAAGAAACTCGGTGCTTGCAGGATCTGCGGGAAGGTGACTTCCACCCAGTGGCACCATGTGTTCGGCGGTCCTTTGAGAAAGGCTGCCGATCGGGAGGGCTTGGTCATTGAGCTCTGCCAGGAGTGCCACCAGAGGATGCACAGGGATGCCGAGTTCTGGCTCAAGTACAAGAAGAGGTTCCAGAGGGCTTGGGAATCCAGGAAGGGGAACTCACGAGAGAAGTGGATGAAGATTTTTCACCGCAACTATCTTACCGATCTGGAGGACTACGAATGATCCTGGTTGATATCGACAAGCTGCCGCCGAAGATGAAGGCCAAGATGCTCACAGCCCTGGACAATCTTAACCGTATCGGGAGGCAGGCAAACCGCCTCTCTCCCAACGCCTTTCTGAACCTGACCGATATCGGCATCAAGCGGATCTACGACTGGGCAAAGCCGATGATGAAGCCAGTCCACATAGATGAGTTCCACAAGTACCTGGGCGAGACAATCTGCAAGACCTTACTCTACTGCAACTGTGCGAACTGTCCTGCCAAGAACTACAACCGCAAAAACTATACCTGTCGCCGAAAGCTCGGTGAATGGGCTATGAAGCACCAGAAGGAGGAGCGATGAACAAGGCACAAATCATGACGGCAGAGCAGGCGGTGGCCATCCTCTGCGAAAGGTGGAAGATCGGAGAGCTCAAGACCGGTCGTTCAATCCAGCGGGAAGTCGAGGACATCATGCTCGAGGCCGGGGTGCCTGAGATGGCCCTGCCCATGCAGGTGACCATCATGAGAAGGATGAGGGACGTTGATGATTCCTACGGGATCCATGTTGCCAGGAACCACCGGTGCGCCTCCACTTATATCAAGGAAGAGCCTAAGGAATGGATCGCAAAGGTCATCCAGGCAAAGGGGAAAGTATGACCGTAGAACAATTGGACACAAGCATTTTGATTGAGTATCCCTCCAACCGCAAGGTGGGTGGGGTGGACATAATCCAGTCCGTTGGAACGCTAGGAGTCCTCCAGCCGATTCTCGTAGCCAAGGACGGTGACAAGTACAAGATCATAGCAGGAGCCCGCAGGGTGGCCTCAGCGAAGCATTTCGGGATCCCAGTCGTCCCGGCAATCGTCCTTCAGAGTGAGGACGTTCAGATCCAGGCAGCGGAGAACTTCGACCGGAAGAACCTCAACCCCATCGATGAGTCAGACATGATTCTCGCCCTCAAGAAGAAGGGTATGAATCGTGAGGTGATCGCCTCCTGGATGAACATCTCCGTCCAGCAAGTCGCAAGAAGAGAGAAGCTTGGCCAGCTCTCTGCAAAGATGAAGAACCTGGTCAAATCAGGGCAGGTATCTGCTGCTGTTGCCTCTGAGTTCGTGCTTGTCAGCAAAGAGAAGCAGGACGAGTTTCTCTCCGGATACGATGGCCGGGACATTTCTACCATTTCTCAGTCACAAGCAAGAAATAAAGCACGGTGGATTGGAGGTCGTCAGCTTCGCGATTGTGTTCCCGACCTACTTCTGATGATCGACATCAAGGGTGAATCCTGCAAGACCTGCCCGAAGTGCGAAGGATCTGATGACAAGACCCTCTTCGAGGAGAGTGAGGAGAAAGTTTGCTATGATGCAGAGTGCTTCAGGAGAAGGCTGTGCGAGTACGTGAAGCGATATAAGGTCCCTTTCCTTTCCGATGACGCTCAGCTGAACGAAATCTCAGAGACCACCCTTGATGAGTCATGGGAAAAGATCTGGGCCTACCAGCGTGCAGCTTTTGCAGAGGTAGTTGAGGGGATAGATGATTCAGGTAAGCCCGCTCTCTACGGGAGAGGTAAGGCCGCCAATACGGCCATTTCGGAAGACTCGACAAAACCGGCACGCAAACTTTTTGGCTCCCATATCAAGGAGATGAACGAGCTTCTCACTTCAATCGAGAAGCTTACCGGTGAGGCTCTGGAAGCTTTTTACACCGGAACCTATGAGATCGACTGCCTTGCTCTCCAGGTGCTCCGGAGGAATTATCTGAGCGAAGCCTACCAGTATGATGGTGTAGCTCCATGGACCCTTTCCCAGGAAGCCTCTCCGGACAAGGCAAAGGTCTTCGCAAAGGCCATGCTGATCGCACTGGCGGGAGAGCCGGTAAGGTGGAAAAAAGCCGTACCCTTTCAGTGGCCAGTCCCTCCCCACAGAGACAACCCCCTCATCCAGCTTGCATCCAGGTATGTCAAGAAGTGGTCCAACCATGAGTTGAGGCTCAAATACCTCAAGCTTTGGGAGCAGTACGTCCTCGAGCAGTGGAGAGCCGGGAACGAGAACATGGAACCCCTCCTCATCCAGGCAGGGAATGTGAACAAGGAGACATGGAAGTGAGGAATTGGGAACAGATCCAGCTGGACATAGCTCTCATGGAGAATGCGATGAAGCAGAAGCTCTGGGAGAACGATCACAAGGGGTACTGGGACAAGATAAGCCTCCTCCAGCTGGCCAAGCGCCTTGAGGAAGAGGTCGAGGAGCTCAACGATGCCATCCTCACCAAAGGGGCCGTGGAGATTGTCAGGGAAGCAGCCGACGTTGCCAACTTCGCCATGATGATCTGCTCGAATGCTGTAAGGGATCTGCGGCAGGGAAGGGGCCAGCTGAGCGGATTCATGACTGACCATTTTGTTGATCCCAACAAAAAGGAGAATACCAATGATAATTGACGGTTATGTAGTACCAGATGATCTGGAAATTGAAGAATTCACTACTAAGAAGGGCTATACCCTCTATGCTTGTGGCAGCAATGTTTCCCCTTCCAAGGAATTGGTGATTGCACTTTTTGCCACAGGTAGGGTCTGTAAGGAATGTGGAGCAATCACAAAACGATCTCCCTACCACTCTCTATGTTTTGCTTGTGAGGATAAGGCCAAGCGCGAAAGATACCTCAAGATTCCGGTGGTTTCTTTCACCGGACAGCCGGTATTCGTTGGTGATGATTTCACCACCGACCTGGAGCAATATCTCATAGACCAGCTGGACGATTGCTCCTTGGATGAGATTCTCGCCTTTGAGATCATGGAATCCGAGTTGATGAAGGTTCCGGATTTCAACATGAGTGAGTTCTTCGAGTGGCATGACTACCAGTATGAGGACATGGAGGTCTACAGGGGTTACGACAAAGCGATCAGCGTCCTGATAGCAACAGCAGCCGAGCCCGTCTACACCTACGGAAAGAACCGGGTGGAGATCCCGGAATGGTTGGTTAAGAAGCTCAAGGAGGCACAAGGTGGAGAAACCGCTCATTAATAAAAAGACGATCGACAAACTCTCATCTTCAGAAGCGTGCAAGGCATGGCCGGAAATGATCAACTTCTTTGAGTCGCTGGCTTCATCGATGGAATCGACTGAAGCAGGTATCGGCCAATTGGCACTCAGGTTCCAATCAGAAGGGAGCCTTAACAAAGGAGAGTATGTTCCAATGATCTTCTTTGTGCTTGTCAAATCAGATTCGCTTATCGCCGGTGATGATGTAGAAGTCTCCTGGAAGGAGGCCGTTCATGAGTAATGGTTCATATGATTTTGCTTCCTTTCTGGACAATTCCATCACTGTGAATGCCAAGAAGTATGAAGAGCTCAAGGATAAGGCCACCGCCTACGACCGCATCATGAGTGGTGGGAAGAAAACATCCAAAGAGTGGGCGAACCTGCTTGGCATGATATTTGTTGTGGATCAAGAGGGCTATGGATTTGCATACAAGGATACTCCTGTCTGTTATGACGAAGATGGCGGATGGGACTCTACAACAGGTGTCTATTTTGCCTTAATACCACCCGATCTTATCGACTTCAACGGTGACTGGACAACCAGCCTCACCCTGCCCGACGGATGGAAGGAGACGTGATATGAAGGATATCGAGAAAATTGCTTTTGTAATCGTCTGTGCCTTCCCCCTGGCTGTCTGGAAGCTCATAGATATCATCGTTTGGATTGCACGTCATATGCGCGTGGAAGTTCTGTAGGAGGTAGCTATGAACCAAAGAATCAAGAGGGTTTTCTTCCGGAGAAGGTTCAACAGGTTCAGCAATGCCCACAACGCATTCTGGACGTTATGTGAATACTTCAGGAAGTCGATTGAGATATTTGTCCCGGGGTATTGGAAACAACAGCTCTCAAGGTTCAACAGAGAGGATCCGATCTCGGAGATAAGGAAAGGGGTGGACAGGCTTGAGAAGACGATGGCAGCTCCGTACCAGGGACATCAGGTTTATTTGAGGAAAGTATCCGTAGTGCTCTTTGGAATCATCCTCAGCTGTTTTATGACGGGGTGGGATGCCAAGCACCGGTTGCACCCGATAAGGGAGGTCTTCAATGAAGCAAAGAACTAAAGAGCTGCTATTCGTCATTGCCTTGGGGATCACTAACGGGGTGTTAGGGTCATTCGCCGCCATACTCATAATGAGGGCCATTCAATGAAATACAGAGAGTTGACAGAAGAGCTGAGTAAGCTTTCTGAAGAGCAGCTTGATCAGGAGATTTTCATTTCAGGCGAGGGTATGCCTACAGTCATGTTCGGCGGGTTATGGATAGCCGAAGAGGACTGCATCAACCCGACCGGTGAAGGGGCTGAGTACATCAGTGCTTACACGAATCCTGAAATCGCCGACGAACCCATGACCGAGGAAGAGGTTAGGGCGGAAAACGAAGTGTGCATAAGGAAGGGCTCCGTTTTTCTTATTATCCTCGAATCGTAGCGAAGCAACGATTCGATAGAAAACCACAGGTTATACCTGTGGATAAAAAGACTTGGGGCTTTGCCTAAGCGGAAAGAAGCCTCCTGTGGTAGAGTGTTTGTGGTGCCAA